>Ga0116170_10001639_pt1 | contig 22425 bp, 18 predicted proteins | sample AD_JPNHW1_MetaG_FD_89797 | JGI IMG/M metagenome (GOLD analysis project Ga0116170, IMG submission 89797) | Active sludge microbial communities of municipal wastewater-treating anaerobic digesters from Japan - AD_JPNHW1_MetaG | ecosystem: Engineered > Bioreactor > Anaerobic > Digestate | place... | reverse complement strand
TGCCTCTCGTCAGCTTGGCGGTGCCCAGAGAACGAACCGCTATCGAGCATCACCCTGCTGATGGCTGGCCCAGACTCGATTCCCGTTGTTCTGCCGCTGGAAGCATGGGAGGCCTTTTCTGGGATCGATTGCTTTGGCGATGGGACCTCGGCTCAGCTGGCGTCGGGATCAGTGGCCCGGCGCTTTACCATCCGCAGCGGAGTTGAGGTTCTGGAAGCTCTTTGCCCCCAGAGTGAAAGGGGGCAGGGGGAGGATGGCCGCGTAATACGCGGGACGCAACCAAAAGTGAAACGGACGGATGTATTCGGGCAGATAACGGTCCGTGTTGGGACAATCCAGGATCGCCTCATTGCCGAGTACGTGAACCGGGCCGGGATCAACGCGGACCCTGATGGCGCATACATCCTCGCATTTTGGGCCCCCATCGCAACTGGGGATGCCGTGGATGGTGGCGTCTCGAATGCTTGGCGCCCAAGCCATGTCCCGCACCTGGACGGATCGCACATAACATCCGTCCTGGCCAGGCAGATTCATTCCGTTCCAACCACGGACCCCTGGACGGACGACCCCTACCGTGAAGAACTCTTCAGCGAGTTGGCCGCGGTGAAGGGGAGTGAGCCCACGAAACGCGAATTCCTAACGCGCTGGCGGGCGCAAGCCCATTGCGGACGGTGTTCCCGCTTTGGTTGACTCGGTTCTTCCCGGAAGTGGAAGCCGTCTTCTGGTGCGCAGGGGATCCACTTTGGGACAACTCCTCACCGGCAGAGCGATTTCTGTTGTTGAAGGATCTCAAGCCATCCGGGTCTCAGATTCATTCCACGGATGCAGAAAAAGGGAATCTGGGTCTCGAAGAAATTTTCTCCTCCCTAGTCTGATTGCACCCAACAGGGCTGCTCTTTGCGCTTCACTCCCCTCAACCCTTTCAAAACAGGAGAAGATATGAATCTTCGCTCCCTCGGCAATCGTGCGAAGGAAGTGGCCACGGTCGCTTTCATCAAGTTCCAGACGGATCGAAATATCCGTCGCGCTGTCGTGATGACGGCTCTCGTGCTGGCTGGCGCGACGCTGAGTGCCAACACGGGCGCCCAGGACGTGGCCACCAGCCTCAACACGAATGCGATGCCCTACCTCCGGTTGGGCCTGCGCGTCTTCGGCGGCATGATCGCCCTGGGCGGCTTCGTCGTCGGCTTCAATGGCTTCACTGGCCGTGATGAAGGTTTCGAAAAGGTCTTCAAGATCGGCATGGGCTTCGTGGGTATCGCCCTCGGCATCATGTGCATCGGCAAGACCGAGCAGATTATTCAGTGGCTGAATCTCGACAAGGCCTTCGACGTTAGCTAGTCGCCGCGTCTGGATGGTTTACACGGTTTGCGGTGTGACGGGGGAGGTCAAGGATCTCCCTCGTCCTCGTTAGGAGCATCCAATGGCAACCGAACAGAACGAACCTGTTGAAGCGCCAATTGAGGTCACTCCGTTCCCCCGATTCTTTGTGGAACTGAATGAGCCAATCCTGGTGAAAGGTCTGAACCTTGATGGTCTTGGCCTGCCTGTCTTGATGGCGGCGACTTTCGTTGGCCTTGGGATGTGGCTTGCTGTCGGCGTGACTGCGGTCCTGGCCGTGGCCCTTTGTCTCTGGATGGCCAAGAATCCAACGGTCGTGCAGGAATTGCGAGCCCGCTTCGATCGTTCGCAGATCGTCTCTGCGATGGACGATTCGTACGTTTCGAGTGTGCGGATTGCCCGGAGCGGCGGCTTGGCCAGGGGGTGCGAGTGGCTGGTCGGGCGGCGGATCGTAACGAAAAAGGAGTAGTTCAATGAGTGCTGGGGTCGACATCCATCCCGATAAGGTGCATGGGGAACTGCGCCGCCGAACCGCCCAGGGGCGGATCGAAGCGGGGCATACCCATGTCCCCGTGGAGAGCTTTGTCAGCGACGACTACCACATCATGGTTCTCCGCACGGGGGATCTGCTGGCCTTCTATGAGACAGAAGGCATTGACCCGGTGTGCCTCTCCGAAGATGAGATCATCAAGCACGCCAATACGCTAACCCAGGCATACAACGAAATGGACTCACGCCTGTGTGTCCACACCTACTTCATTAAGGATCGGGCCTATCCCTCGAAGGAAGAGCTTGAGTATGTCGATCCGATTGTCAGCGCCATCGACGGCGCCAGGACCGAGGCGCTGAAAGGCCAGAAATACTTTGGCACCCGGATCGTCTATGGATTCGAGTGGAAATCTTCATTCTCTGGAGGGCAGAGTCGGCTCGCTTCGGTGATGCCGCTGCTCCTGAAAGGCATGAAAGGGGCCCTCAATGCTGAAGCGCGTTCGGCCTTTGCGAAGGATCTTCGCATGGTGCTGGGCGGCGAGCAGTCCGTGCGGGTTGCCGAGCGCAAACTGATTGAGGAAATCGCCGAGTTCCAGTCGGCTATGGCCGCACTGGTCAGCAAAATGGAGCAACTGAGCCTGGGCAGCGATGTCGATGCTTCACTTGCTGAAGCTGTGGGTGCAACCCGATTGGAGTTCATTCCTCTGAAGGGATTCGAGGCATTCAAGGTCTTGCATCGTCTCTGGAACTGGGACGAATTCACACGTGACCATCCATTCCTGCCAGGGCCCAGCGAGGAAATCGCTCCATGGGTGGTCCAGAGCAACCTTGATTTCCGGATGCCATCGACCTTCTACTCTGGGGAGAAGCCGATCCGGATCTACAGCGTGCGCGGATTCCGCGATCCCGTGGAGTGGGATGTCTTGTCCCATATCCGGTCCATTCCGACCGAGATGGTCATCCACACTCGGTTTGCACTTATGGGAACGGATCAGAGTTCTGCTTTTGTGGCCAAGCGAATTGGGAAAGCCCACAACTTGGGGGGCTTCTCCAAGGGCGACCCGCTCAAGGTGAAGCGTATCGAGGACATGAAACTGGCCTTGAAAGAGTCTGTGCGAGGCAAGCCTTTCGGGCGCTGGGCGTGCCAGATTGCCATTGCGTCTGACGACCGTGAGCATGTTGAGGATGTCGCCCGTCGGCTTGAGGGCATTTGTGCCGGCCGAGGAATCGGCCTTCGCCGCGAGGAGTTGTCGAAGGACTACACGTTCTACGCCATGATCCCTGGGAATACCCACTATGAGTTCATGACTCGAATGGTCCAGTCGATGATGTCGGCTTCTGTTCAGATGCCTTACCGTCAGTCCGAAGGGCGGGGGACGACGCCGCCTCGGGACAGTCCGTTCCCCGAGGCGCTGTGTTCAATCAACACCTACGACCCTGCGACACAGAAGCCAGGCCTGCCCGTGAATTGGTGGTTGTCGGTTGGCAACCTGGCGCATTTCGCGCTCATCGGAAAATCGGGCGGGGGCAAGTCCTTCTTGGTGTGCTCTATCGCCAGTAATTTCGGACGGTATGCCGGGACCAAGGAAGCCCCTGTCGGCTTGAAACGCTGGATCATCGACAAGGGGCATTCCTACAGGAGCCTTTGCTCCCTCTTGAATGGGTCCTACATCAACGTCGCAGATCCTGACACCAAGGCCGTAATGAACCCCTTTGACCTCCCCCCTGAGGAACTCAAGCGGGAAATTCCGAACCTGGTGAAGCTCCTGGGCCTCATGATGGCCGCGAGTTCGACGGTGAAGGTTGAACTCGGCGAGTCGGATGCCTCGGCGCTTTCTGAAGGCCTGCGAGGCATGGTCCGCCACCTGGAGGCCACCTATGAATTTGGTGAATTCGGGAGCATTGAACTACTGAACACCTTCTTGCACGGTGTCCCAAGGCTTCAGGACCGCCTTAAAGACTGGCTGGAGAGCGGCATTTACGCGCACATCTTCCCTGCGGAACGGGATGGGATGGGGCAGGCGGACACGACGGTCTTCAATTTCGAGGCCCAGTTCGTGCCAGACAACATCCTTGGGCCGGTGTTTTTCTACATCCTTAACCGCATCAACATGGCAGTTGAGAGCGAGGAGCTAAAGGACTGGCGAAAGTTCTGCTTCATTGACGAAACCGCCGCCTTCATCACGCCGAAGCGGGGGGACTGGAAAAGTGAACTGGTCACCAGCGAGATCCGGGCATTCATCAGGATTGCCTTCAAAACATGGCGCAAAAAAAACGGAACGCTGGGCCTCGCCAGTCAGGAGGCCAGCGACTTCCAGGGGGATCCGGAGTTCTGGCAGACCTTCCGCGGGCAGGTCCCGACGAAGATGTTCCTTGCACAGAAGGACTGTGGGGATGCCTTGACCCATCCACGGGAAGGCCTCGGCATTCCCATGCACCTGGTTGACATTATCCAGCGCTTGCCGCGTGGTGCGTTCCTGATCGACTCCGGCGGAATGCGCCGATACCTCATGCTGATTGCCGATCCAACGTCCTATGCGATCTACACGACGGACCCAGTGGAGAGCAATTTCAGGTCGTGGTGGCTCTCGACGCACCCCTACTCAGGGGACTACGCTCCCCTGCATGCGTTTGAGGACATCGGGAAGCACATCGCCGCTGCAAAGAAGAGCGGGGCACCCGAGGCATATTACAGGCATATCCAGCGGCAATTTGAAGGCAAGGAGTAGGCCATGCGGGTGGTGTGGGCCTTTATCACTTTGTTCCTGATGACCGCAGGCCAAGCACACGCGCAGTACATCGGGGCTTATCAGTGGGAAGTGACCCACACAGCTGGCCTTGCGGCGAGCTTGGTTGGCGCCGAGGGAACCCGGGCAACGCTTGAGGCGAACATTGCTGCTCAGAAGTCCTTTCAGGCATCCGTATGGCAGACAGCTGTGGGGAACGAGACGTACCACGCTCTCTCTGCGTATGCGAAGTTCCTGCGTATTCTTCGCCAGATGAAGCAGATCAAGAATGCATACAAGAATCTGTCATTCAAGGGGAAGGAATGGGCGCTTCTGCCCCAGTTGAAACTGACGGCTCCAGTCGAACTGCAAGATGAACACGGGAACACCTTTGTCTCAGAGAAAGAGATGTTCAGCCTGAGCCTGGTGCCTCCTGAACTGCAGACCAACTGGGATCTGGGCCGTTTCCCGGATGACGATTTTTTGATGAAACGGAACGGGCAAAAGACCTTCATCCAGTTTGATTACCCTCACAAACTTGCCGACGTTCAGTTGACGTTCACCCCGAGCCCTTTTCTCAATGAGGCATCCGATCCGGAATCGGGGATGCAGGAACTCATGGCCCACTCGTACGAGGCTCTGTTGGTGGCTTCCGCTCGACTGGCTGGTTATGGCGTGCATGTTAATCCTCAGGTCCTGGAAGGGGGAAACATGCTTCTGGCTGGTCGGGCCACGCCTGATCAGATAAAACTCCAGGCATCAATCTACGAGAACCAGGCCCTCAGCATCATCGACAAGATCGTTCGGATTTACATCGATCACGGCATGTCGATCAACAATGCAACTCGCCGATATGCACCTGAGGCCGAGTTCTGGAAGGGGTTTGCCGCGAAAGCCATGGTGGGGCAGAGCGCACGAGTCGCCTTCGCCATGAACCTCATGAGCGAGGTGAACCAGACACTTGCCCGACTGGAGTGCTCAGAGCGCCGTCAACGGGACGCGGAGACTGATGAGGCTTTTCAGCACATGGGAGAACGCAAGGTTGACGGAATGTATAAACCGATCAATTCAATTGAAAACATTTGGGACCAGATCGACCTCGTGACGGGGAGTGTCCCTTGGGGCGAGGCCGTGCGGATGCAGGCGATGGGCATTGCCGCTCGGTATTCGATGTCGACCTTTGAAGAGGCCCAGGGTTTGCGGAACATCCTGATTGGTCTTCATCGGGCTAATGCCGCGATGGAAGGAGTCCAGCAGATCTCGGATTCCGCACACCACATGGCGGATGATGGGTTGCCAATCGATGTCTCCACCGCCGACATCATTCATGGCTTGCTGAACCAGAGTCGGCAGATATCCAACAGCTTGAGTTCATTGGGATGGGGAGGTGCCATTTGAAGCGGTTGGGCCTCATCATCGGTGTTTTGTTGCTGTTCCAAGGCAGTCTCAGGGCGCAATCCACCTATACCTGGGAACTGGACCCTCAGGACGCAATAACCTATAGAGACTGGACGAAAAAGGAATACAGCAATTGGCAGAAAAACACGATCCACCTTGCGGCCAAGACGGCAGGGCATGCGACCCAAGACAATGCATCCACAACCCCCGCCGCAGATGACACCGGGCTCCCAACTGACAATGGCTCATCGACCTTTTGGAGTTACCACGTCCCCCAATGGGTGAAACGCTGGGCAAAGAATCCTTTCGATTCCAAGAAGTCTCAGGGAGGTAACCAGCGAAACTTGGCCTATCTATGGCAAGGGCTTTCTTACTACCAGAAAGCCAAGGTGACTCTGAAATCCATTGCTTTGGTTAAGGCTTCGCTCGCGGGAATGCGGTTCGAAGTGAATGCCTGGAAGTTGATGAAAAACATTGATGTCACTCAGTATGAAGAGACATTTATCCCACAACAGGACCAAGTGATCGAGGGCCCCAGCCCGACGGACCCTCCATCTACTCGGAAGACCCCTCCCGTCCGGAAGAACGTGCCCATTGGGGCTGTCTGTTTCGGGATCGTTCCTCGCGGGAAAGAAAACTGGCGGGCCGTTGTTGAGTACCTGAATGACGATCCTCAATATGATGGCGCCGCGAGAAGCCGGATCCGCTACAACGGCCCGAAATCCTTATCCGATATCTCCATTGAGGCGACAGAATCTGGGATCCCATACGTCGGTTACAAGAACGATGACATGGAGAATTTCCTGGAGACCATGGATCGGATGACCCGAACCGTGGCCCAGGGCATTGCGGATGTTCGCACCATGGTTAACAGGCGGGTTGGGCAGGCTGTCCGTGATGCGGACAGCCCCCAGCGGATCAACGAGAAGGTGATGCAGCTTCAAGAGCGTCGGAACAAGGCCTACAACGGGATGATCGCGCTTCGAGCAATGATTGAGGCTCGGCCCGTTGATGAAGTTGCGGCGGAGTATCAAGGGGCGATGCAGTCGTTCGTCGACGAAGCTCGCAGGGCTTATGCCACAGCAGAGCAAAGTGCGAACTTCTACCAGCAAATGGCCAAGCAGGCCGACAACGTGGTGTCTCCGCTCGAAGACCCGCAACGTGTCGCAGAGATTAAAAAACTTGAGGATGCCTACGAAAAATGGATCAACAAAATGAACACGGAATCCCTTATCCGAGACATTCACGAGTTCGCAAAATACATCGGAACGATGTTCCACTGCTTAACTCCATACGTCGGTGCAGTGACGATGCCCATCGACTTCTACGCGATGGTGAACGGAGACAGTATCGATTCAGCCGGGGATGACGACGACGAAAGCACGGACATCAAAAGCGAACTTCGCGATGCTGAGGCCAGAATCTTTGCTCTTCGATTTGGTTATTACGCATGGGAGGAGATGAGGGCCTGGCGCAAGCTGACATACCTGCTGGAGCAGGAACGGGCTGCCGCGAAGGGCATTGAGAACGATCCCAGCGATTCGGCAGTCTACGATGCCGCTTTCGAGCGAGCATCCGCACGGAATGTCGCCCTAATGCAGTTGCGGTACATCAACGCAGGCCTTGAGGCCTCTTTTGCGAAGTAGTGGTATGAAACGGGCCCTAGTCATTTGTTTCGCGTTTCTCTTTGGTCTCTGTCTACAAGGACAGAACCTGATTGTGCAGTTTTCCAATCCGGCCGAGGGCAGCTATTACTACTATGGGTTGGTCTGGCATCAGCCAATCAACATCCCATACATATACGGGCCTGGAATACAAATACCATTGGGCTTGAATCCACGGACGAAGTTGTTGGATCAGAAAATAACTCCGTCAATAATGAGTCGTACGCCCGCATTCATGTACGCATTGACCGACAACAAGGCGTATAACAACGCTTGGCAATACGGCATGGCGACTGCGGTTGGCAACTCTTCCCGGTTGGCTCTGTATAAGTCGAATGTCGGATCAAGCAAAAAGATGGCGGACACCTTCACAGGGAAAAGCCCTGCGTCACTTTCATGCTGGGAATGGATCAAGTTCGGCGAGATCAGTCTAAAAATCTATGGCAAAGCTCGGGCCTTGATGGATGCGATCCAATCCGGAACGGTGACCATCAATGCTTGGCGCATGATGCCAAAACTGGCAGTGTTCAACGAGAACGACCCCGCAACGCCCGCTTTGATGCTCGGTGTCGTGCCAGCATCCGAGGGAGCCATCGCCATCGCGAAGCAACTGACCGACTGGAGCGATCCAAGGTATCGGCTGAATTCCAAGGCTGATTTTTCAAACATTAAAGGGCTTGTTCCATCGCTTGCTGTGAAACCGAGCTTCTTCGGTGCTGTCGCTCATTACATGAAGAACGATATGACTGGGCAAGTGGTCATGGCGCGGCTCCACCGGAACTTCCACGAGTTGATGACCAGCCTTTCCATCCTCCAGGCTGGCCTTGCGGGAGGTCCTGAGGACCCTGCTAAACGCTTCACGGTCTCCTCGGCCACCGAGGGCGCTCAGGTCCTGATGGCGAATGACGACAGTTGGTTGCAGTTGGCCGATGAAATGACGCGAAGTGCCGCGATCTGGTCTCCGACGGAAGCCACCGCACTCAGGCAATCAATGCGTGGGACCTTTGGGAACCTCCAGAAACTCGAGCAACAAAACCTCAAGGATGCGATCAGCCGAAAATCGGCTGACACGTGGGCAGCGTCGGCTTTGGCGACCGAGATGGACAACATGACCCTCCCTCTGGAGACCGATGACTACATGACGATGGTGTCCCAGATCGAGACCATGGTTGAGGGGGCCGCCAGCAATAAAGTGATGGTTGGGGACCGGGATGGTCTGCTGGCCAAACTCCGACTGGAGGGGGCCGACGCGGCCGTCAACCGTCTCATGAGGGATGAGATGCGGGCGATTCGTCAAATCTATGGAATGAAAGCTCGCAAGGAGTTGGTCGACAAGATGGCACCTTCGATTGCCCAGGGGCTCAAGAACCTCAGAGAAGGCGCAGAGAAATTAGGTCGTCTGCAAAATGAACTCGATCGGATCCAGGCCGGCCAGCAGGCAGCAAAGACGGTGCTGGGTGCAGACAAAGTGAAGAACCTCTTGAAAGAAAATTTCATTCTGGATTGAAGATGCGATCCGTTTTCCTCGTCCTATTCATGCTTTTCTCTGTTTCAGCGCTTAGGGCTGGGGTCGGTGATGCCCTGGCCAAGATCACAAATACGGATGACCCGTTATTGGCCGAAGGGGACATCACCAAGGTGAAGAACCCCCCGATGTACTCCAGCCTCAAGTACGCGGTACAGCATGACGCTCGCTGGTATCTCGCAGGTGGGTCACATGCGGTTGGTTCCATGGCGGGCACTACAGAGCTCTTCTCGAATGGATCCCATCTTTTCAGCCAGATCGGGACGAGCTTTTCCCACATCCTGCGGTTTTACGGTGAATACCAGCGCACTCGAGAACTGGTGGGTGCAGTTGAGAGCATGTGGAAGTACATGTCGGAGTACAAACTCAAGATCAATGTCTGGAAGATGATCCCGAACCTAGTGATCAGCGAACCCGGCGACCCATTTGGGGAAGATTCGCGCTCGTTCATCATCGGCTTTTCGCCGAAGCATGACTCGAAGTGGCGGGACAACGGCGATCTGTTCGGCGACAACCCATACATGGGTCACCGCAAAGGGGGCATGAGCCTGATCGAGGTGAAATACCCGCACTCCTGGTCCGACATCAAGATCGATGGGTCGATCTGGGGCGGAGATAGTCTCGATGAGGACGAGTTCCAGAAGCACTTGTTGGCAGGCTTTTATGATGGGGTGACATCTGCTGGGCGGTTCCTCACAGGGGTTGGCGTCGACAACAATGTGGAATTGTCAGTCGGCAGATTGTCGCCGCGGAACATGGCCGCGAATTCAGCCCGAATGATCGATAAGCGGATTGCTGCGCTGAAGCGCCAACGTGCTCTTTACGAAGAGGCTCTGACAAATCCGAATACAGATGTCGGGCATCTTGTTGCGGGCAATTCACCGGAGCGTTTGATCCAACTTCAGGGCGAGATCGATGCTGAGATTGTTCGATTGCAGTCGAAACAGTCTACATTGCTGGGGAATGAAATCGCCAAACAGCAGCCGTGGGTGGAACGCGCAACTTTCATCCATGGGATTCTTGCGAAACTGGAGAACAGTGAGCGCCGCATTACCATCGCTCGGCTAAGTGAGCGGTTCAAGAAATATCAGAACGCCTGGGCCAACCCTGGGTTCATGAATGCGAAGCCGGAGATCACCGGGGACCAGCGGGTGGACAACGCGATCTATTTGATCTGGGAGGCTCTCACATTGCTCTCTTCTGGCCAGATCGCGCCGCCTCAAGGTGTTTCGGGAGGTCCAGCTGCTGAGGCTCAGGCGGTGGTTGTTAAGTCCATGTATCGCACCCTGACATACGAAGAGCTCACGGCCATTCGGCAGTTGCTCGCACAAGAGTACCAAGTCACCAAGCAGGGCGATGGTGTCAAGATCGTCGCCTCCGCAAAGGACGAGATTCAGCGGATGATTCAAACGATTCAGGCGCGGGCAGACATGCTGGATAAGTGGAAGCGCCAGAACGACGCGCTCGAAGACTTTGCGAAAACCAATCCCAATGCCAAGTGGGCAATGAAAGGCAGCATCTTCACGATGTAGCCGCCACAAAATTCGCCATCCATAGGATGAAGTCAGAGGAGCTCAAATGCGGTTGGCTCGTTTCCTGTGGATGGCGATCGGTTTTGCGTGGTGTTGCCTACCGGCCTGTGCGCAGGGCGGTGTGTCGCCTCGCCACATGGCCTTCAACGGCTACCCATCAATGCCGATCGTGTCTAACGATGAAGCAGAGAAGCTCATCGACAAAATTCGGGATCCGATCCCTACTTCAACAGGTCACCTCTACTACAACACCCGATCAGGGAACAAAGAAGGATTTGAGACCCAGAAGACCACGGCAGCCTGGCTCGATCGAACTTTGACCTGGTTCTCGAATGGAGTCGATAAAGGCGCCCAAGGCCTCTCGGATTTGACGCAGCGCGGAACCGATCGTCTCAATGCCGCCATCACAATGCTTGAGGACATTCAGGCTCAGCCGCTGGTTCCAGTGGAGACATCCGAAAATTTCATGCGGGCCCTTGAGGCGTACAAGCTCTACCGAAAAATGGAGTTGATGTCCCGCTCGTGGACAGGGAGCCTCTTCAAGTTGGATCTCCTCGACCTCCTGCCCGTGTGGGAGCAGGCCACAACAGATCAGTTCGGCGTGGCGACCCAGGGGATCAAAGTCGGGCTCACCTATAAGGACTCAGCCTCCTCCGGGGACATTCTTAGCAAGGCGGGGATGGACAACCCGTTCATTGGGGATTGGGGCAGCCCGAAGTTCAAATACCAAGGCCCGCACAAACTGTCGGACGTGGGGCTGAACATTGAGCCATCGTCCTACATGACATCGAACCAAAAGGCCCTGATCAGCTTCGACAAGGATATGAGTGAGGTCATGAACCGCACCTTCTTCGAAGGGATCATGGGGCGATCTCAGGCGATGAATGGGCTGGTCTATACGGCTCCTGAAGATGGGCGCCCGAGCCCGAAGTTGTTGAAGTTGAAAGCTCAGAAGTACGCGGAGATGCGGGCCGAGCAGATCGACCAAGAGATCAAAGAGGCCGGGAGGACGTTCAAGGGAGATCCGCAAAAGATTGCCCAGGTGACACAGGGGTTGATGGCTGAACTCCAGTATTGGCTGGACAGGCCTGATGGCATCGAAGCCAGTCAGGTCAAGCGGATTGAGCGCCTGCGCAACGAGGTGATCGCGGCCAACAACGTCACCATCCAGCGGGAGTCCTCATCGGCAAAGAGCAATGACGCTTTGCCTGACAGCGGGAATGGTTTTCTGGATGGCGTTTACAACACCTACCAGACCATTGGGAGCGCCTATGGAGAACTTGTAAACAACGCTGACCCCAATGACCCGAAGATCGATGGCGGGGACAGCGGCCCGCAGATTGAGTTCAAGGCTCGGATCCAATATGCCAAGTCGACCCATGGGGCGTTCGCGGAGGCCCAGGCGATTCGCAAACTGATCTACAACAAGCTGAAGGCCGATTGCCAGCAGCGCATGGCGGATGGCTTTACGACGATGAAGCGCCAGGTCGCGAGGTTCGAGCAACGCACCCTTAGGGTGGAGCTCGACCTGAAGAATTACGAGGCAAAATCCCAAGATCTCATTCAGAAACTCAACAGCATGGGGCTGACGCCAGAATCGTTTGCCGCAGCCGCTCGGGCTCAATGAGGTTCGGCCATGGACTTTCATTGGATCCCAGAGATGGCCAACTACGCCTTTACCGGCGTGGATCAGATTCTCGTGGTTCTTCGTGGGTTGTTCTTCCCGACTGTCGATGGTGTGCCTGTTTTGGGCCGGATGTCGAGCATAAGAGCGATCGTGGTGTCAGCCCTGATCATGACGGCTGCATACCACCTTGCCCACACCCTGGTCGACTGGGTGAAGTACAAGCGGATCGTCGATCGGCATCTGGTTGAGATCGTGAAAGTCGTGCTTTTCGGCGCGATGATGACCGTGCTTAGCCCGTGGTGCAAAGACATGGGCAAACAGTTCAAAGGCATCGACACAGGGACTGTTGCTGGGGTGAGTTATCACAGCATCGCAGCCAACATTGAATCCGGTAAGGATGGCGCTGTTCGGTGCCTCGGCGCCGTGGATATCGTTGGCAGCTACCAGCAGGTCCTGTATGACGCCAACACAGCCCGTCGAAACCAAATCCTGGAGAAGATGAAAGCCGATCCGGCTTACTCGAAAGCAATCCAGATCAACGAGCAATACGCAACGGGAGCCAAGCGGGAAGGCTTTTTGGATCGGGTGACCGATATCTACGCCAAATTCCGGATGTTGGGCGGACTAACGAGCCAGCTGGTGAAACAAGCCTGGGACAAAGGGAGTCTCGGTGCGCTCGTAGAGATGCCCATCGAGGCCATGGTAAAGGCGATTTCAAATTCTCTCGTTTACCTGTTCTTTATGGCAGCAACTTGGTTGGCCTATGGTTTCTTTGCGTTAACCATTGTTAAGGCTCTGTTGATCTTCGCCTTCTATCTTAAAATATCGGTCTATCTGGCGTTGATTCTCCTGCCGCCGTGCGTTGGGATGGCCTACTATCTCCCCCTTCGAGGGATCGCGATTCAGATGGTTCGGCATTTGGTCGTGCTGATGATCCTCGCGACGGCCTATGGAGCATGCTACAAGACCCTGTTTTCTCAAGACAACATCAGAACAGCCATGGCGATGGCCATGAAGGATCAACTCTCCAAGAGCCGCAATTCGCCGATCACTGACTCCGACATCATGATTATGCAGACGGATCTGTGGTTTGCGAACAACAGCAAAAAGGGTGTGAACAGAGAAGACGACTGGATGTTTTTCTCGACAATGGACCCCTCAATGATCAAGGCTTCCGCCACGGCTGTGGGTCGCGTTGTGATGGCCCTCGGGATGCTCGCGATGTTGCTCGGCCGTCTCTACGAAATGATTTCCGGCGCACTCGAAGGCTCCTATGACCCCACTGATCTCATGAGACAGCAGGCCAATGAGGCTGCGGAGGCGGCAAAAAAATGATCGTTGCACCGCAAACCACCCAAGAATTCGCAGGCGCTCTGGCCCTCTGCAGAGGCATGAGCAATATCGCTCAGCAGACATTCTCTGCCATGAAATACGCTCTGCAGAACAACATGCTCTTGCAGTTGGTTTTTGTTGTTTCGTTCTACATCGTGATCCTCAATCTCTTGTATGAGGCCAGCAAGATTCTCCTGCACTCGACACACAAGTCGCTTTGGGCGTTGGCAAGCCCAGAGTTCGTGAGGAGATTTGTTCGGGCCCTGATTTTGCTCACCATGGGGATTGGGGCATACGCGGCGATCATCCTCCAGGTTGGTGTTGGGCATCCCGATCCAACGAAGGTCGAACTACTTACTCCGGTGCCTTGGGTCCACTCAAAGGTCGTCATGTGGAGTGCCAAACCCTTCACTGGATTTACTCCAGAAATCGGGGATGTCCAGAGCGAATACAAGATTATTCAGGATGCTTGGGACTCAAGCTCAAGCGATACCTACGATGAACTCACCGAAGAAGCTGCGGCGGCGATGAAGGCTGCGAATCATGACGTGAAGCTCTCACCAGAATTTTGGTTGGCCTGCATTGATAAGGCGATCACAAATACCTCGTCCAAGCTCGATGCATGGACATTCGTGGAGAACATGCAGAAGGCGGCCATTTCAAAGCTCGCTGAGAAAGCCGCAGCCGATACATGGGCGGAGATTGAGGCTCATGGCGTACCTCCCTCTGTTGTCGAAGCAACGTCTTCTGAGAATCCAAAAGACCAGATAGAAACAAAATTCGGGCAATTTTTCATGATTATTGGAGATTTCCTTCACTTGGGGACGAATGCATTGGTGGGCATTTGCATCACAATCGCCTACTTCTGCATGGACCTGATCATCATCAAAGTGCTTTGGATGAACGCACTCTACATGGCGATGTCATATCAAATCGCCCTGATTCTTCTGCCGTCCGCGCTCGTCCTGGCTTACTTCCCCAGCACGAGTGGGATCCTGGTCCAAATCGTCAAACTGGTTTTCGTGGGAGCGATCTCTCTCCAGTTCTTCGCTACGGCAACGACATACGTCCTGAATCCAGACACGATCAGAGACGCAACAATCCAGCATTTCGAGGTTACGAGTCAAAACATCTCTGATTCGATGAAGGCCTTTTCCCAAGGCATATATCTCGAGTTGATGCGAGAGAACGGCGCACCTCCGAGCCAAACCGAGTATATGAAGAGGATCCGGCTCCGAGCGGATACTGAGGGATATTCCAACTTTGGAGTCGTCGACACCAAGGGGGCGACCGCCATCCTTCCATTGATTGCCTTGATTGGCATGACTTTCATGGTTTCCGTTGTTGGGAAGATCTCAACGGTCATCCAGGACGCGCTCAACGGAACGATGAGCTATCACCGAGGCTGACATGCTGGCTGATGATTGGGGTTCACTGGATTCAGTCGGGCAGACTGCCAACAACTATCTGGCAATCACAGCCAAGATGGGTGGCAAGGTCATCACCAGCCTGATGACATCGATGAAAGATGTCATGCCCATTGGTTTGCTCATGCGGATTTGCCTTGGGGCAATGATGATGGTGATGGCCTACCATATCGTGACGGCCCTCCTTCGAGGGATCCAAGACGGGTCGCCAAGGGGATTCGTGGGGGAAGTCCTTGATGCGGTATGGGGGCATGGGCCCAGGATCTTCGTTTTCACCTTGTTCTCGATCTCTGCATGCGGGATCAGCACCGTATGGGACGGCGGCCCCTACGGAGTGAACAAGACGAACGCCTATGTCAAAACCATGGTCGGGCTTGCTGGCACCTTCCAAAAAGTGCTGGGGAATGAAACTGGGACCCGTTCAGGTTCCGTAAACCCAGTCGGTACGTTGCGGGAGGGGACCGCCGCTGCGATTCGGGGCATTGACCGGATGAATTTCCTGGAGATGAAAAATGTCGTTGAACGAAAGATCTACGACATGGTGGAGCTTGGGAGCAAGGACATCCAGCCCACGGGTGGGACGAACACGGCTTTTTTCGATGAGCACAAGAAACTCGACAAGCTGGTGAAGACCATCCTTGTACCATTCCTCGACTTCGGCGTGATGATGAGTTTCCTTGCAAGTCAGTACGTCCTTGCCAAGAACCTTGTAGCGAACTGGATCTTCTTGACCATCGCCTGGAGAATGGCACTGCACTTCCTGCCATTGCTGATCGTGCTCGCCTACTTTCGGAGCCTCCAGGGGTTCCTGATTAACGGCATCAAGCAAATCATCGCGGTCTCGCTCGCGGCCACTGTGATGGCGGCCGTGGCCGAGAAATTGTTCTCGCCAGATTTCTGGGTCGGGAAGGTCATGCCCGCTCCCAGCGTTGCTGGCGCCCCCGCATTCTTCAACACGGCAGACAGTGATTCGTTGATCGTGAAGGCACTGAAGGACCGAAAGATCACCACGGACATCATGCTCAACGGAGGCCCGGTCTCCACGCCAGGTTCATACCCTTGGATCAAGGCTAATTTCGCGATGGAAATGATCCTCATCCAGATCGGGGCTCTGTACGCGCTGATCGGTGTGATCCTGGGCGAGATCTTTACGCTGGTGCGAGCGGCGCTGGACGGCGCAATGCGCAGCGCTTATGCAAACAACATCATGAGCACCACCGGAAGATAGGGCCCGGAAGAAAATTTTCCCTTCGCAGACTTGTTTCAGAGGAGTCTGCAATGGGTATCCCAAAACGCGGCGATCAAGCCAAATCCGCCGAGGCGCCCTGGGCGAAGGAAGAGGCAGAGCGAAACCGAGTGAAGTTCATTCACAGGTTCTCCATGCCGGTCGTGAGCCTTTTCATGTCTCGGATCAGCGTTCTTGGTCTGGTCCTGTTGGTGGCGGTGCAGCAGATCAGGGCTTGGCGTGTTGATTCCATGGTCAAAAACTTAATGCCAACCGTGATCCGGGTGAACGATGTCGGCCGGGCCGAACTGGTGCGACTCGATGGGGACTACATCCCGGAGGAGCCAGAAGTCCGGAACCAACTGCACGCCCTCACGCGCAGGATGTTTGATCGGAACGGGTTCACGCTTCCCGAAGCCATCCAGGTCAATGGAGCCTTCCTTGTCGGCGAGGCCTTTGAGACTTGGGTTAAGCAGGCCAAGGCGGATCTGAAGTCCGTTGCGGCCGGCAAAGACATGAAGCGGGCCCGGATCCTTTACTGCCACATCGAGCGGGTCAGTGCCGCCAAGAGCAAGGAGGGAACCAGGGCCATTATCCGTTTCGCTACGGATGGGCTTTCGGAAAACGGCGCCGTGGCAGCGAACACCGCCCAAGGGTACGAGGTGGTCCTCGACTTCCGAGTCGGCGATTGGATCAAGACCGACGACAAAGACGAGCGCGACAAGTGGCTGGGATGGAACCCGCTCGGTATTCGCGTTCATCGCTATCAGGTCCATCCCTACATGGGGGCAGATGTGCCCCTTCAGGTTGGCGACCCCGGAAATGTAACGCCTGTGGATCTCCCAGGGAAAACAGCCAGCTATGCACCAGGCAGCCAGCCTGACGTTCAGACTCTCGCCGCTCAGGAAGCGTCCGCGACGGCAACCACTCCCCTGAAACCCAATCACTGACACTTCGAGGTGAATCAATGAACAAGCTCATCACAAGGCGCTTCTTTGGCATTGCGGCCATTGCGGCTTCTCTGGTCGTTGGGAGCCTCCCAGCGACGGCCAGCCAAGTCCTCTTCAAAAACGGCTACGCCGAATTCATCGCCGATCCTGAGAGCATCGACGAAATCAGGCTCTTGCCGGGGTTCAAGACGTTGCTGCTATTCCCCTCGGACGAAAAGATTGTCCGTGTTGAGGTCGGCATCCGCGGTTCCGTCCTGGAGGTTCGATACGGTGTGAATTGGGTGGCTCTGCGCCCCAATGAAGAGAAACTCTCGACCAACCTCCATGTGGCTACCGATCGTGGCCGTGTCTACAGTTTCGACCTGATGGAGGGCACCAAGAAGGACTGCCATCGCAAAGTGGTCGTTCTCCGTCCCGATATGGACTTGGATCCCGATGGTGGACCCGCCGTTCCTGCCCTACCTCTCCCGCAACAAAAATCCCTTCCTGTTCTGCCGGCCAAGAAGGGCCCTGTCACCACCGCGGCCGGGCGGAAGGTGACCGTGGATGATTTGGACGGCCCGGCTGCCCCTGCGGCGGCTCCAGCGGCGACGGCAAACAATGCCAAAGCCGTCCCTGGGCTGGAGATGATCCGGCGGCTCGACAAGAACTACTCGATCAAGAACGGCAACGCCAAGGTCTTCAGCGTCGATTCCGTCTACAACGATGGAGAGCGCACTTTTGTGCGCTTCAAGAGCCGCCTCAACGAGTCCCCGCTCTTCTACCGCGTCAACGCGGACAAGAAGCGCGAAGTGCTGACCTATCGGCAGGAAAGCGGCAACGACCCCCGGGACCCCGATCTCTTCGTGATTCCTCGCCTCTTTGACGAGGCCACGGTCAAAGTCGGTGATGTCGAGACGCTGATCACCTGGAACCAGGTCAAGTAGGAGGCGACATGAGCGAAGAAGAGCGCCTTCCCGCCACAGAGCGTGGATCCAGCAGCAACAGTGGCTTGGTCAAGAAAATCGGCATCGGCATTGTCGTGTTCCTGTCCATCTATATCGCCTACAGCCTTTTCCAGAACGGAAAGAACGAGGCACCCGTCAAGAGCGATGCCGAAAAGCAATTGGAGGCAATCAAGAAGAAGCAGGGCCAGAAGGTGGACGCTGCGACCAGCATGCAGAAGTCTCAGGCCACCACGGAGGCCCCCCAGGGGGATCCCGAAGCCAACAAACTGCTGAGCGAAGTCCAGGCAAAGAAGGAGGCCGAAGCTAGGGCGATGGCTGAGGCTGAGGAGATGGCCCAGATGGCCATCGAAGAACTCAACTACCAGCGCAAGATCCAGGTGCTGCCTCACGATGCGGCCCTTGCCGCGGCATGGGAAAACCGGATGCGTCAGGCTCAGGCCACGGGGCAAGCGATCAACAGGCGCGATCTCTCCGCAGACGAGCTCAAGGCTCTTGCGGCCAAGAACCCTGCGCTGTTCGCGAAACTCCAGAGCGTCAAGGGGACTGGTCCTTCTGTCGCGGGCAAGCCGACAGGGGTGGCTTCCTTGTTGCCCGGGAAGCCTGGGGCAACCGGAGCCCCAGGAGCTTCTGTTGCGGTGCCGGGTTCCATCAACCCGAAGACCGGACTCCCGACATCGGCTGGCGAACTCCAAGGTGGGCTTCTCCCTGATGGCACTCCTGACCTCGACGGCGGGGCATATCCCGTCCAGGTGACATACGTTCCTGTGGGCTCCAAGGATCCCGTGACTGTGACGCGCTGGGTTCGCCCCGGCTACCTCACAGGCCGGACCCGTCCATATTCCCCCCAGGAGGTTATTGAAGCCGACAAGCAGTGGCGGACATCCATGCGGGCCTCGTCGGAAGTTGAGTCCGACAAGAACACGAATTCAATCGCCATTCCATATCGTGCTACTTCCAATCGTGCGCGGGTGACCAACAACGACTTCCAGTTCGTCCAGCGCTACGTCGCAGTTCAGCCCAACCCCAAGGGCAAGTTGCGTCCTGCAAATCCTCCCGTGATTTCTGGAGAGTGATATGAGTCTCAAAGAATTCCTCCAGAAGCGGCTCTATTTCCGGGGGCTCGCAATCTGCGCGGCCCTGGCGTTCTCCCAGGTTGCTGTCTATGCGCAGGAAGTTTCCGAAGACGCTGAATTCGTCTCGGATGACGACCTCAAGCGGGAAGAGCGGGATGCCAAGTACATGCAACAACTCCAGGTCAAGCAGGCCGAGGAGATGGCCAAAGGCCAGTCTGCGTTGCGCCAAGAGCAGGAACGCAGTGCAACCGCGATGCGGAAGTTGTATGAGGGCCTGCTGCAGCAGCAGGACAAGCAAACGGGGAATTTCACCGACCCAAGTGCTTATGCGGATGCGGTCGCTGGCGCCGAAGCCCTGGAGGGGAAGGGGGCCATGGTGGGCGGTGCCGCCACGGTTGCGAACCCCAGTGCTTCAGCCGCAACCATGGCGCCTCAAACCCGGAAGTCCGGCCAAAACACGGGCTCGGAAGTCGCGAGGGCGCTCGACGCCTTGGCCATGGAAGACGGTCCGGAAATCGCTCGGAAGCGGGGTCTGGGTTTTGTCCCCATGGGAACAATCGCAGATGTCCGCCTGTTGACCGCGGTGAATACCGCGATTCCTGGTGTCGTTCTGGGCCAGTTGGTGTACGACCTCTACGATGTCGACACTCGATTGGTCGTGATTCCCCGTGGGTCCAAACTCATTGGGAGTTGCAGCCAGATGAGTTCTGATACGGAGGCCCGTGGCAAGGTGGTCTTCACGACCTTCGTTGATCCAGGTGGTCGCGTGATCCCGATTGCCACGCCCGTTCTGGCTGCGAATCGCATCGGGATTTCCGGTGTTGATGGCCAGGTGGATTATCACTGGGCCAAGATGCTCGGGGGTTCACTCGCGCTCGCCGTTGTGTCCGGCATCTCCGGCGGGAACAGCGCAAACGCCATGAATCAGAACTCCAATTACAGCGACATGGTGCGCCAGAACATGGCGCAAAGCATCGGCCAGTCTGGTCAGCAACTGCTCCAGAGGTTCACCCGGATCACCCCGGACATCACCCTGGAAGAAGGCTCGATCACCAAGATCATTTTCATCACAAACCTAATGGCGAAGCCTTACCGCTACCTTGCGTCCATGCCTGTTGGAGATGCCAAGTGAAGAAGATCGCTCTTGTCTGTTTGACGATTGGTGCCTTCGGAGTGGCCAAAGCTGAAGGCGAATACGCTCACTTGCATGTGGGCCCCTATCTCGGGATTGCGGTCTCGCCATCCAAGGACTTCCAGACATTTGCCAACACCATCCCTGGTGGCGATGTCGTGAAGACCGATGGGGGCGGTCTGCTTGGGGTTCAGCTGGGAATTGGAGGCACCTGGAGCTTCCATCCTTCCAGCTTCCGCCTGGGGCTCGATCTGGACATTACCAAGACTCTCAGTAAGGAAGCCGACGACCCCAAAGGTAGCCTTGTCGCCCCTGATGGCACCGTGACCCCTCTGGCGGTCAGTGTTTCGCAGACGGCCGTCCGGGCCACCTTGAAGTGCATATTCGCTTTCCGGCCCAACACCTATCCATCGTGGTACTGGTGGATTGGGCCGACCTTCACCCAAGCCCAGACCAAGTTGGAGTCAACGGATTTGGCTGCGGTCTCCAGTTCCTATCTGAACATCAAGACATACCTGCACGGTGGCGGAATGGGGCTGGGACGCAGGACGATCGGTGAAAGCCGCATGGGGGTTTTTGAGATCAACGCCTTCTATCTGAAGCCGTCATCCGTGGGGCTCAATGCAGGCGGACTCACGATTGAAATGCGTGGTGGAATCCAGTTCTAAACGGAGGAGGAGAGGCATGGGCGCTCGAATCTCGAGGATCATGATCGGGGCGTACGCTCTCGCGGTGGCTGGGATCGGGGGCGTCATCAGCGGTGGTGTGATTGACCGCGTGGGTGCGGTCATCCGCAACAGCCATCAGATTGCCCATGTCTCCACCTCGCACAAGGTCAAGATCCTTGTGCTTCTGTGTCTCCTGCTCCTGCTGGGGGCGGGCATTGCCCTATGGGCAATCCGGCTTCTCCACTTGGCCTGGAGAGCTTACTTTGGCGACAGCCTCCAGGCTGAGATCGCAAAGGCAACCCCCGGATTCATCAGGCGCCACCTGTTCCACGAGCTTGAGCGCCCCCAGAAGACCTAATCGTTCGCGTCATCAGGCGCGGCGGGGATGATGATCGTCGGCAAGGGGGTGTAGGGGAGGGCCCCTGTCTTGGGCATTGGTTGGCCAGGCAGGGGCCATAGCTTTGTCCGGTCCATGGCCATCCACATGGCGGTGCCAAGATCCGGGCTGACGGGCTCAAAGTAGCCATAGGCTGTGTTGGGGTCTTGATCGCTGAAGATCGTGACGTGAGCGAACCCGAAGATCTCGAAGGTCCCTTGTTCGAAGATGTCGAGAACTGCGAAATTCGGCACCAGCGGGGACTCAGGCGGCCCGATGGTGGCCGGGTGGTCGAGCTCCAGGATCTCGCTGAGGCCTTCGATGAATGGGTGGACTTCTGGGATCTCTGCCATGTCGTGCAGCTTATCGGGGAACGGGTTTCTTGACCTCGATCTTAGATCTGGATTTTTGAATAGAAGCCAAGTGGGATCCAGAAAATTAGGTATCGGTAGATTGGCCATTGAGGAGGCCAGTATGTCGTCAGTTGCTGCAATCTACGGGGACGCTGCCGTTGGAGCGTTGAGCTACCCAATGGCCCCGCAGTTGCTCACACCCGAGGAGCTTGAAGTCATTGCCGGGTCGCTCCAGGGCTGGGGGTTGCTTGGGGACATCAACCCAACGCTGAAGGCCTGGTCCTCTACCTACGGTGGAGGAGTAATTGACGGAGCGTTGAAACTCAAGCTCCAGTCGTGGTTTCGGAATTGGGTGGAACCGGCCCCGCATTATGTGGTCCACCAACCTCGCCTTGCGAATGGCATGTGGTTCCGGATTTTCCGAACCACAATGCGAGTTGCTGAGCGCACTCAGCAGGCCTTGCGGGACATTGGGCATCTCCACGAGAACGAGTTGGTTGCCCGTTACGCGCATCTCCTGGGAGTGGGGGCCCGAGAGCGCTACCCGGACTTCGAGCAATGGTGGAGCGCGACACTTGCCTGCATTCAGCAGGGGGAGTGGCACCTTGCGGTGTATTCGCCGCGCTGGGAATCCTTCGTG
>Ga0116170_10001636_pt1 | contig 22458 bp, 17 predicted proteins | sample AD_JPNHW1_MetaG_FD_89797 | JGI IMG/M metagenome (GOLD analysis project Ga0116170, IMG submission 89797) | Active sludge microbial communities of municipal wastewater-treating anaerobic digesters from Japan - AD_JPNHW1_MetaG | ecosystem: Engineered > Bioreactor > Anaerobic > Digestate | place... | reverse complement strand
GCATCCTCGACGGCGTCACCACCAACCCTTCCCTGGTCGCCAAGGAGGGGCGCTCCTACCGTGAGCTCGTGGCCGAGATCTGTCGTCTCGTGCCTGGCCCGGTCTCGGCGGAGGTGCTGGCCACCGCCGCCGAGGGGATGGAGCGGGAAGGACGAGAGCTCGCGGCCATCGCCGAGAACGTCGTCGTCAAGCTGCCGATCACCAAGGAGGGACTGAAGGTCTGCAGCCGATTTGCCGAGGAGGGGATTCCCACCAACCTCACCCTCTGCTTCTCGCCCGCACAGGCGCTCCTGGTGGCCAAGGCCGGCGCCACCTACGTCAGCCCGTTCATCGGCCGTCTGGACGACGTCGGCCACGACGGCATGCAGCTCATCCGCGAGATCGTGCAGATCTACGACGCCTACGAGTTCGCCACCCAGGTCCTGGTGGCGTCGGTGCGACACCCGCAGCACGTCGTCGAGGCGGCTCTCGCCGGCGCCGACGTCTCCACCGTGCCGTTCAAGGTGCTCGAGCAGCTCTTCCACCATCCGCTCACCGAAATTGGCATCCAGCGCTTCCTGGCTGACTTTCGTGCGGCGAAAGACGTGCACTAGAGGATCCTCTATATGGCTCGGTCATTTTGACAAATGGTCATGCCGATCCGTAGACTTCCCGCATGTTGGACGCTCTGCACGCCGCAGCGAGAAGTGCGCTGTCCGGTGATCCGGTTCGACCGCTGTATCTGCGCCTCGCCCAGGCCCTGAGCCCGCACGTGAGTCAGGCAGGCGGCGAGCTGCCTTCGGCCCGGTGTCTCGCTGGCGAGCTGGGGCTCAACCGCGCCACGGTCACTGCCGCCTACCGCGAGCTGTCGCGTCAGGGACTGCTGGTGCTCCGCCCAGGCCGCCCGCGGCGCGGCGGGTACGGCCAGCCGACGCCGGTGAGCGACCCGGGCCGGAGCGGACCAATCGACCTCGCGCGCTACGCCCCGGACCGCGAGCTGCTGCCCAGCGGACGCACTTTCGAGTGGCTGGGCGTGGGCGCGGCCGAAGGGGATGCCGTGGCCCAGTACGGCGACACTCTTGGATTTCGTCCCCTGCGTGACTGGGTCGCGCAACGTCTCGCAGGCTATGGCATCGTCACCGCTCCGGAGCAGGTGATCCTGACCGGCGGGGTGCAGAACGCCCTGGACCTGTTATGTCGAACCCTTCTCCAACCGGGCGACGAGGTTCTCGTGGAGGACCCGTCCTATCCCGGGTTGCCGCCCCTCCTCGCCCTGCACGGAGCCCGAGCGGTCGGCGTACCGGTGGGAGTCGAAGGGCTCGACCTCCACGCCCTCTGCGAGGGAGCTCGGCGACACCGCCCACGGCTGGCTATTCTCACGCCCACCCTGCAGAACCCCAGTGGCCAGGTCATGGATGCACGGAGCCGGGTTGCATCGCTGGACGCCCTGCGGGCGGCAGGATGCGTGGTGGTTGAGGAGTTCTTCGACCCCGCCCTGGTATGCGATGGACCTGCGCCGGCCCCCTTGGCCGCCCTCGACGACCGGGTGGTCGTGGTCGGCTCATTTTCCAAGGCGCTGTTTCCCGGCCTCCGCGTGGGGTGGATCACCGGTCCCGCGGACCTCCTGGCCGCGGTGGCGCGCATCAAGCAGGGGGCGGACCTCGCCGGCAGCGCCTTCCTCGAAGCCGCCGCCTGGACGCTCTGTGCGCGCGGGATCTTCGCCTCCCAGTGTCAGCGCCTGCAGGCGCTCGCTTCTCAGAGACGGCAACGGGTCGTGGAGGCGTTGCGCCGGGTCAAAGGGGAGCTGCGCTGGAGCTGGCCCAGGGGCGGCTTCTCCCTGCTGGTGGAACTGCACCCGGGACAGAGCTCGCGTGAGGTGGCCCAACGGGCCGCGACCCTGGGAGCGTGGGTGCTTCCCGGCCCGACCATGTCGGTGAGCGGCCGGGACGATGTGCTTCGGGTAGCGTTCGCCGCGGTTGGCGGCGAGGCCCTTGAACGTGGTCTCGGGTTGTTGGAACAGGCGCTGGCGCCGCACGACATGGCCCAGGCCCTGGTATGAGAAGGAGCTGAGCATGTACTTTGATACGCCGGAGTTTCGAGTCAAGGTCGGCCTCGCCGAGATGCTCAAGGGCGGGGTCATCATGGATGTCACCGACGCAACCCAGGCGAAGATCGCCGAGGACGCGGGTGCTGCGGCGGTGATGGCGCTGGAGCGGGTGCCCGCCGACATCCGGGCCGAAGGCGGGGTGGCGCGCATGGCCGCGATCGAAAAAATCGAGGAGATCATGCGGTGCGTATCCATCCCGGTGATGGCCAAGTGCCGCATCGGCCATGCCGCCGAAGCGCGGTTGCTGGAGGTGCTGGGGGTGGACTTCGTCGACGAGTCGGAGGTCCTCACGCCGGCCGACGAGGAAAACCACGTCTGGAAGCACGACTACAAGGTCCCCTTCGTGTGCGGCTGTCGCAACCTCGGCGAATCGCTGCGACGAATCGCCGAGGGGGCCGCGATGATGCGGACCAAAGGCGAGGCCGGTTCCGGCAACATCGTCGAGGCGGTGCGACATCTGCGCGCCGTGCGCCGCGACCTGCGGCGCCTTGGCACCCTGGATCCCGAGGAGCTCGTGCCCGCCGCCAAGGAGCTGCAGGCGCCGTTCGAGCTCGTCCAGTACGTGGCCCTGCATGGCAAGCTCCCGGTGCCGAACTTCGCGGCGGGGGGCGTCGCGACGCCGGCCGACGCGGTCCTGTGCATGATGCTGGGAGCGGAGTCGGTGTTCGTCGGCTCGGGGATCTTCAAGTCGGAGGATCCAGCCCAGCGCGCCAAGGCGATCGTCCAGGCCGTCACCCACTGGCAGGATCCGGCCAAGGTGCTCGAAGTCTCCCGGGGCCTGGAGGCCGCCATGTCGGGTCTGGACATTGCGAAGCTGACACCCGACGAGATGCTGTCTCGGCGGGGGTGGTAGGTGTCAGGAGAGCCCGGGGCCCGTGGTCCGGGCTCCGGGGTCCGAATTGGCGTGCTCGCGCTCCAGGGCGACTTCGAAGCGCATGCGCGGGCTCTCGCCGAGCGGGGCATGCTTCCGGTCGAGGTCAGGCGTCGTGCTGATCTCCATGGTGTTTCAGGGCTTGTCCTGCCCGGGGGCGAATCCACCACCATGCTCAAGCTCATGAACGGCTCCGGGCTCGCGGCGGGCCTCGAGGCAGTCGTCTCGGCCGGCACCCCGGTGCTGGCCACCTGCGCCGGAGTCATCCTGATCGCCCGCCGGGTGCATCGGCCAGAGCAACCCTCATTGGGTCTACTGGATGTGGAGGTGGAGCGCAACGCCTACGGAAGGCAGCTCGACTCGGCCGTCGTTGTTCTTTCCGCGGATGCCGACGAGCTGGGCCGCTCCACTCTCGAGGGCGTATTTATCCGGGCGCCGCGGCTGGTGTCTCTCGGGAAGGCGGTGCGTCCCCTGGCGTGGCGCGACCGGGATCCGGTCCTGGTGGAGCAGGGAAACGTGCTAGCTGCCACCTTCCACCCCGAGCTGTCGGCTGCCTCCCCGGTGGTGGATCGCTTCGTCGCCCGGGTACGGGCCCAAGTCGCCGGCTAGGAGTCTGTCGGATGGCGGCATCGGCTTCGGCGCGACGCCTTGCTTCTGGACCCACAGCGCCCACAACGCGGGCCTTCCGCCTTCTCCGACCGGCTCCTAGAAGCAGTAGACGTCGTCCTGCCGCAGCTCCTCCACGCGGTGCGGGAAACGCGTCGCCGCCAGCTCCTCACGCAGCTCCTCGAGGCAGCTCGGCTTGAGGTGATAGAGGTACACGGGGATGTCGCGCCTGAGCTTGGCGAGCTCGGCAGCCAGGGTCGTCGGCGTGAGATGGAGCGAGACGTCGGCGACGGCCTGCAGGCGGCTCGGGAACGAGACCTCAACGATCAGGGCCTTCAGCCCCGCGGTCCGGTTGGCGACCTCCCAGATCTCCTCGGTCGGCCCGGTGTCGGAGGTGAAGATAACGGCGCCGTCGGCGTCCTCGACGACGTACCCGTGGGTCGGCACGATGTGGTGGACCGGAATGGGGGTCAGGTGTAGCCCGTCGATCGCCACCCTCTGGCGCGGTTCGATCTGCCGGAGCCGGAGGGCAGGCAGGAAGTCGTTGGGAATGCGGGTGAAATCCGGCCAGGTGTCGTTGTTGAACAGGTGGAGCTTCACGGTCTGCATGACCTGTGGGGTGACCAGGATCTCGAGGCCGCCGTGGTTCTCACTGAAGGTGTTCTCGACCAGGAAGGGAATCGATGCGGTGTGGTCGAGATGGGAGTGGGTGACGACGACGCGGTCGATCTGCCGTTGCTCCGGCAGGGTCAGGGCTTGGGTGATGGAGCCTGCATCGAGGGCCAGATGACCGTTGATCAGAAACGAGGTCATGCGGCAGGTTGGGCTGGAGCCGCCAAAGCTGCCCAGGATGCGCCATTCCATGGGCAGATTGTAACCCCACTCCTGCCTCGATTTGCAAGTGATGCGTGACACCGCCTCCAGGACGGACCCCCGGTTGAGTAGAATCGCCACCGTGACCGACTCCGACTGGCTGATCTGCGAACCGTCCGCCCATGCCCGGGCTTTGGCTGGACTGGACCTGTTTGCCGTCGCCGCGCCCGCGCTTCGGGTGCTGCCGGCCGCGGAGCGCATCGTGGTGGTGAGCCGATCGCGGCAGCCGGAACGGGAGATCCTCCTGGATCGGTGCGCCGCCGACCGGGTCCCGATCATCATCCGCCCATCGGGAGGTGGAGCGGTGGTTCTGGCGTCAGGGGCGCTCACGGTCAGTGTCGTCGCCCCGACCCTTGGTCGCTCGGCCTCTCCGGAGCGGGAGTTTCGTCGCTTCTGCACGAGACTGGCCGAGGCATTGGGAGCGTGTGGGGTTCGGTCCGTCGTCACCCGAGGCGTCTCCGACCTGTGCATCGGCGACCGCAAGATCGCCGGCACCTCCCTGCGACTCTGGCGGGGCCTGGTTCTCTTCCAGGCGTCGGTCCTCGTCGACATGGACTTGGACCTGCTGGAGCACTATCTCCCCATGCCGACACGGCAGCCCGAGTACCGGCGTGACCGGGGCCATCGCGCCTTTGTGACGTCGCTGCGCGAGGCGGGCAACGCGGTCTCCGGGGAGGACCTCGCGCCTGCCTTCGTGCGGGCTCTTGGCCCCGAGCTCGGAGCGTCTTGAGCCCGGACTGGATCCCCTCACGGCGAGCGGCGCCTGCGGGAGGATTGACGGCGGCGGCGCCTTTCGTTCTAATGAGGTCAAGTCCGCCCGGCAGGGAAACGGGGTGATGGTGGCCGACCCGTGTCTGTTGCGTGTCTCGATCATGTTGGTAACCCTGCGCAAAATCAGTGAAATGCACGGGCATTATTGGTGGTTGAGGATTGAAACGGTGGCTGCCTGAAAGCAGCCCCGCGGAGGGTGACAATGAGCCGAACCGTGAAGGTGACAGTCGCTGCCGTCGGTCTGGCCCTGGCTCTGTCCGGCTGCGGAAGCGATAGTGCGGCCAAGCTTTCTTCTTGCATCGCGGCCGGCGCCGATGCGCTGCGAAGCGGAGGCCAGAGGGAGGCCACGATCACCTGCCTGCCCGACAAGCGCTCGCCGTACCTTGTCATTGTCTACCCGGACGCGCGCTCCGACGCCGACAAGAAGCTGCTTCTTCCCTTCGTCGACAAGGCCATGTCTCTGGGCCCCGGTGGCGCCGGTCTGTCGCCCATGCTGGAAGGGTGGACGGGAACCCTCGTGGTCTGGCAGAAGGGCGCACTGGTCAAGTTCAATAAGGGCTTTCGCAGCACCGCCCTGGCCAGGCAGGCGCTGGTTGCGGACAAGCCTGACGGGGCCGGGGTCACCGTGAAGCTCAAGAAGGAGGGCCTCGACGTCTACATCGTTGGGCTCTACTGAGGTCGGACGTGGAGTCGCAACGGGCGTGGCCGATATCGTGGCCATGGCCGAGGGCGGCCTCGACGTCACCCGTCGCGTTCCGGCCCGGGATCGCACGTTCTCAGCCGACTGACCCTGCGTCCAGGCGTTCCGGGAGGGTGGGTCGCGATCACGCCTTCGGGGAGATGGACGCTCCACGGCGACGTTGTTCGGCGAGGGCCCGCAGCGCCGCGTGGCGGTAGAGGTCGGCCAGGGTCGGGTAGTTGAACAGGGACTCGCCGATCTGAGCGACCGTCGCGCCGGAGCGCATGTAGGCCTGGCCGATGTGGATAAGCTCGGACGCCGCGGTGCCGACGATGTGCACCCCGAGCAGGCGCCCACTGTCCGCGTCGCACAGGAGCTTCAGGACGCCTTCAGTATCGCCGATGATCTGCCCGCGCGCGCTCATCTCGTAGCGGCCCCGCCCGACGAGGTATGGCATCCCCTGCGCCTGCAGCCTCTCTTCCGTGGCGCCGACATAGCTCACCTCGGGGATGGAGTAGATGGCGAACGGGAGGGCCTCGGTGTCGGGGAGCACCGAGGTGATCCCGAAGGCCTGTCGCATCGCCTGCCTCCCCTGCTCCATCGAGGTGGACGCAAGGGCCGGGTAGCCGATGACGTCACCGACGGCGTAGATATGAGGGTGTGCGGTCTGGAAGCCTGGGTTGACGGTCAGTAGACCATAGGCGTTGGGCTGTAGGCCGATTGTCTCGAGACCGAGGTCGGAGGTGTTGCCGTCGCGGCCGACGCAGTACAGGAGCACGTCGGTGACCGCGTTGACGCCCTTCCTCGTCCGACACATGACGCGGGGCGGCTTCTCGGGGAGGATCTGGACCGTCTCGTAGCGATCGTCGTGGACGATGACGACGCCGAGCCGCTGGAGCTCGCGCTCGAGGATGCCGACAATCTCGCGGTCGAGGTAGGGCAGGAGACGATCCCGGGTGTCGACCAGCGTCACCCGGATGCCGAGGGCGGCGAAGATCGAGGCGTACTCGATACCGACGACTCCCGCGCCCAGCACCAGCATGGAACCGGGCATGCGGGGCAGGGAGAGGATCGTCGACGAGTCGAAGACACAGTCGTGACCGAACGGCACGTCCACCGGGTGATTGGGACTCGACCCGGTGGCGATGACGATTATCTCCCCTTCCAGAACACCGGCCTGCCATCCCTGCTCGTCGAAAAGCGCCAACGTGTGGGGACCGAGGAAGCGGCCGTGACCCCGTCGTACCTCGATGCGGGACTTGGCCAGCCCGTCGTTGATCAGCTCGAGCTCGCGCTGCACCACCAGGCGCTGGCGGTAGGTGAAGTCCGCGACAGAGATCTCGGGACCCATCTCGTAGCGGATGCCGTGCAGTCGTGCCCGGGTCAGGGAGTGCACGAAGAGGGCGCTCTCACGGAGGGTCTTGGAGGGGATGGTGCCCCAATTGACACCGGTCCCGCCCACCACCTCGGCGCGCTCGACGACGACGACACGCCGGCCGGCGCGCGCCGCCTGGATCGCCGCCCGCTCACCGGCCGGCCCACATCCAATGACCACCACATCGAACTGCTCCGAGCCGCTCATGTCGCCATGCTACCAGCAGGCAAGAGGGCGATCGGCGACCGGCGGGTGCCGCGCGTCTTCAGCGATCCGGGTGGGTGGACGGGCCACGGGCCGCCGATCACGATTGGTTCGGGAGGAAGCGGGCGGCGACGTAGTCGTCGAGAAGGGCCAGGAACTGCTGCGCGAGCGCCTCGGCGTTGCCTCGCAGGGTGGCCACTTGCCGGCCCTCGACGAAGACAGGACAGGATGGGGCCTCGCCGGAACCGGGCAGGCTGATCCCGACATCGGCGTGCCGGGACTCGCCAGGACCGTTGACGATGCACCCCATGACTGCCACCTTGAGGTCCTCGACGCCCGGGAACCGCCGCTTCCAGTCTGGCATGTGCGCCTGGATGTGGGCCTCGACGCGTTCAGCCAGGGACTGGAATGTCGTGCTGGTGGTGCGGCCGCACCCTGGGCAGGTGGTGATGGCCGGGGCGAACGACCGAATGGCGAGGGCCTGCAACAGGTCGCAGGCGGCCCAGACCTCCTCGCGACGATCGCCGCCAGGGCGCGGCGTGAGGGACACACGGATGGTGTCGCCGATGCCCTCCGCCAGCAGGACCGCCATGGAGGCCGCCGACCACACCAGACCCTTCCGGCCCATGCCCGCCTCGGTGAGACCGAGGTGGAGCGGTTGGCGGGTTCGGCGCGCCAGCTCTCGGTAGACCTCGATGAGCAGCGGCGGCCGCGATAGCTTGCAGGACAGGACGATCGACGACTCGGGGAGCCCGAGGCGCAAGGCCGCCTCGGTGGACACCAGGGCCGACTCGATCATGCAGTCTGCCAGCACCTCATCGCCGCTTCTCCCGAGGGCGCGCTCGACGTTGACATGCATCGCGCGGGCGATCAGATCGGGATCCAGCGATCCGGCGTTGACGCCGATGCGCACGGCCTTGCCGCGATCGCGGGCGACGCAGCAGATGGTCGCGAAGTTGGCGTCGTGACGGTCCCCGACCCCGACGTTTCCGGGGTTGATGCGGTACTTGGCGAGGGCGTCGGCGCAGTTTGGAAACCGCGTCAGCAGCAGGTGGCCGTTGTAGTGGAAATCGCCGATCAGGGGCACCAGGCAGCCAGCCTCGTCGAGACGGCGGCGGATCTCGGGGACGAGTCGGGCCGCCTCGTCGCCGTTGACCGTGATGCGGACCAACTCGGCCCCGGCCTCGGCCAGCTCCTGGCACTGCGCCGCCGTCGCGCTGGCATCTGCGGTGTCGGTGTTGGTCATCGCCTGCACCACCACCGGCGCCCCGCCCCCGACGGTGATGCCGCTCACGCCAACCGCCAATGTGTCCTTCCGCGGCATGCTTCCTCCCAGCCCAAGGATACGCCTTCGCGTATGATTCAAAGGCAGGAGGTGCCGGTGCGCGGGTGGCCTGGCGCGACGGCGGGATGCGCATTGATGCTGGCGGCTACGAGCACTGGTGGAGGAGCGAGCGTGCAGCGCGAGGTCTGCCTGACTGTCGTGGTGACGCGCCTCCCGGCGGCCACCCCGCCCGGAGCCGAGCTGTATGTTGCCAGCAACCTCCTCGGCTGGCGACCCGACCCGAGTCACGGCCGCCTGCAGCGAGCCGGCGACGGGACCTGGGCGGTGACTCTGACCGTTCCGGCCGGGGCCCGGGTCGAGTACAAGCTGACCCGCGGCTCCTGGGAGACGGTGGAGAAGGGGCCACGCGGCGAGGAGGTGCACAACCGCGCCGTACAGGTCGGTGAGGCCGACGTTGCCGTGCGCCTGACGGTCGCCGCCTGGGCCGACCAGATCACGGCGCCGCCGCCCCATCACACGCTCACAGGCAACGTCGTCGTCATCGAAGCGTTTCCAGCTCCGGAGCTGGGCGGCACGAGGCGCCTGTGGCTCTACCTGCCGCCCGGCTACGAGGCCTCGGAGCAGCGCTACCCGGTGCTCTACATGCAGGACGGCCAGAATATCTTCGATGTCGCCACGTCGTTCGCCGGTGAGTGGGAGGTGGACGAAAGCCTCGACACACTCGTCCGGGAGGGGCGGCTGCCCGGCCTCATCGTGGTCGGAATCGACAACGCCGGCGAGGCGCGGCTGGACGAGTACTCGCCATGGCTCGATCGGCAGCTTGGCAAGGGCGGACGTGGCAACGCCTATGTCGCCTTCCTGGTCGACACCCTCAAGCCCCACGTCGACCGCACCTGGCGCACCCTTCCCGACGCGGCCCACACTGGTGTCGCCGGGAGCTCGATGGGTGGCTTGATCGCCCTCGTCGCCGGGCTGCGCCACCCCGAGGTCTTCGGACGAATCGGCGCCTTCTCCCCGACGTTCGGCTTCGCTTCCCGCATGCCCATCCGGTTCGTGCGCGCCGCCCGGGCAGGGGTGCCACAGCGGATCTATCTGGACATGGGCGCCGAGGAGACTGGCCACCCGGCCCACGACCGCGAGCTCGTGGACCTGACCAGAGCCGCGGCGGCGGCCCTGACCGACGGCGGATTCGAGGTGCGGCTGGTCGTCGATGCCCATGGCAGGCACCATGAAAGCTCGTGGGCGGCCCGCTTTCCCGAGGCCGCGACCTGGTTGTTCGGGCCATGAGCGACCTCTGCCAGCCTGCGCCTGTGGGGCCGCCGCCGGCCCTTGACACGCTCTGGGAGGGAGTCTCCGGGTCGGCGCTCGATGCGGGGGTCGTGCCTGACCTGCTGGCGCTGTGGGACTGGGAGTACGACCTCGGCTTCATGCGGCGGTTGGGATGTGCTTGCGCGGCCAGGGGCCTGGCTTTCGCAGCGGTTCGGCGCAATGCCCTGCGGGTGGTGACGCGGCTCGTCGAGCGCCGACCCCAGGCCCCGGCCGTGGTTGTCGACCGACTCTCCGACGTCCAGCCTGAGCTGGCGACGCCGCTGGGGGCCCTGCACGCCGCCGGCAGCCGCACCGTCAACCACGCGACCCGGATGGCCTGGTGCCGTGACAAGGCCACCATGCACCTCGAGCTGGTGGCGGCCGGCATCCAGGTCCCCTACGGCGTCATCATCTCGAGCGAGCACGCGGCGCGCGCTGGGGGTTTCCTCGCCGACCACGCCCATGCGCTCGGCGCGCCATTCGTCATCAAGCCGGCCGAGGGCGGTGGTGGTGAGGGCGTGGTGCTCGACGCGTCCACCACGGCCGATGTGGCGCGCTACCTCGACGAGCGAGGCTACGACAAGGTCATCCTGCAGCGTCTGGTGATGCCCACCTCCCTGGGTGGACGGCGCGGCTGGTTCCGGGTCTTCTACCTGGCCGGCGAGATCGTGCCGTGCTGGTGGGACGACCAGACGCACGTCTATCGTCAGGTCTCGGCGTGCGAGGAGGATGCCCAGGGCCTGGGCCGACTGCGGGATCTGACCGCTTCGATTGCCACCATCGCCGGCATTGACTTCTTCACCACCGAGATCGCCCTCGACCAGCGCGGGGAGATGGTAGTCGTGGATTTCGTCAACGAGATGCCCGATCTGCGCGGCCAGTTGGAGCATGCCGACGGCGTGCCGGAGCCGATCATCGTCGCCATCGTGCACATGCTCGTGGAAATGGCCGTGGCTGCTCGCAGCCGGTGAACGGCTGGGAGCCGCCGCTACCCGCCTGACCTCTGGCGAAGCAGCCGCGGGGGCACGCGCCACCACTCGGTGGCGGGGCGTCCCTGCTCCACCACGGTGACGGTGCGGGAGTTGACGCGGCGCACGGTGCCGTGATGAGGCCGACCCTGACGGTCGGGCCAGGTCACCGGGTCGCCGGGGGAGTAGGCGGTCGTGGACGGCCGGAAACCGGTGCCCTTGTCGGTACCCCGCCGGGCGAGATGCCGTGGCGGGGGCGCGAGGGCGGCGGCCACCGGAGTGTCGAGACGGATATCGGAGGTGAGCTCCTTGAGCCGATTCCACGCCTGTCGCGCCAGACCGCGACCGTGCAGCTCCAGCAGGAGGTCCTGGAAGGCGCGGCCGTGCGTGCGCTGGCGGTGACCCGGCGGACGGCGCAGATGGGCCACCAGGTGGGCGATCTCGTGGACGAGCACGCACGCCAGGCGCGCGCGCGGGGTGTCGCCCCACAGCTCCTCCCAGCCGTGACGACGCATCTCCCGTCCCGAGGTGTCGGTGGCAGCCGGGGCCCCGAGTTGGTGAATGATCATGCGGGTGCCGAGCTGGATGACATGGGGGCCGAGGGGCCGTGCCGGCCGGGGCGGCCGGTAGTAGGTGGCCCACACGCCCTCTCGGACGCGGATGCGGACGTGGTGTCCGACGGCCTCCGGGAGGCTGCGTACCAGCTCGCCCGCGACGGCGGCGGCGACCTCGGCGAGCGAGCGGACGAAGGCGAGCTCGGACACCGGGAAAGGTTACACCGACTGTCACCGGTTCCCACCGGAGGCGCCCGGCGACGACCTTCGCGGTCGTCCCGTCGGCCGTGGTACTGTGCCGGCATGGGCGTCCGGAACACCACCATGCGGCGATTCCCGTTGCCGCGCCTGCCGCTTGAGCGGGTCCATGTGGAGGTCACCAGCCACTGCAACTTCGCCTGTGAGTTCTGTCCCAACCCGACACTCGAGCGGCCCGGCGGGGCCATGGACTTCGTCATGCTCGGCGAGATCCTGGATGAGATCGCCGCCAGCGGGCTGACGCAGCAGGTCGTCTTCCACCAGCAGGGCGAACCGCTCCTCTTCCCACGCCTGGCCGAGGCCGTGGCCAGGGGAACGGAGCTCGGCCTCACCACGTGCGTCACCACGAACGGTGCCCTGTTGGACGATCGCCGGGTCGACGAGCTGCTGGCCTCGAAGCTCTCCCGGCTCGTGGTCTCGCTGCAGACTCCAGACGAGGAGTCCTTCGTCATCCGCGGGGCGCGCGGCCTGTCGTTCCGCGAGTTTGAGGCGCGGGTTGTGCGTGCGGTGCGGCGCGTGCTCGCGGCGGCCGGCCCGACCGAGGTGAGAGTTGCTTTCCTCACCAAGCCGCTGCCGCGCCTGACGCTACCGATCGTCGGCAGCGACTGGAAGATCGTCGAGCACAACCGGGACCTGCACCCCCTCCTGGAGAGCTGGGCCGGGCGGCTGCTCGAGGGGCTCGACGGCGTCCCGGATGCACGGGCCATTCGCAAGGCTGTGCGCCGCACCGGTGTGCTGCATCGCAACGAGGTCCGCCTCCATTCCCGCCTGGTCCTGGAAGCCAGGCCAGTCGGGTTCTGGTCGATGCCCGAGCGCGACTACGGCCGGCCCTGGCTGTCGGCGACGCGAGGTACCTGCCACGGCATCTCGGAGCACATCGCGATCCTGTGGAACGGGGACTATGCCTTCTGCTGCGCCGACCACAACGGGCGCACCTCGACGGCGCGCTTCCAGGACCTGTCGCTGCTCGACTATCTCGACTCCGAGCCGGTGCAGGCGGCCTTCCACGGCTTTCAGCGCCTGCGGCCGGTCCATCCCTACTGCCGGCAGTGCCTGGGTGGGCCTCACCCCGGGATCGTCGCCGTCAAGACGATAGGCTCGGTGCTGTACTTCAAGGTGCTGAGCCGCCTTCGGCGCGAGGCCCGGGCCTGAGGTTCGGAGCGGGACCGGGCTCCCCAGCGACTCGAAGAAAGTCGACGAGCGCCTGGCCGCAGGCCGCGGGTTGCTCCATCGAAGGCGTGTGACCGGCGCCCGGGATGGCGACGAGGGTTCCCCACCGAAGCTCGGCGGCCATGGCCTGGGCGGTGCCGAGCGGCACGAAGGTGTCCTCCTCTCCCACGACCACCAGTGCCGGCACGTCGAGGGAAGGCAGCAAAGGGGTGCTGTCTGTCCGCTGCAGCATTCCGTGCTGGCAGCCTTCGAGGACATGGGCGGGGGTGCCCGCGGCGATGGCGCGGAGCCGGCCAAGCAACTCGGGGCGTTCCTGGTGGCTCGTGCGCCCGACCAGGCGCGGCGTGAACCCGTCCAGGTAGCGCTCGGCGCCGTAGCGGGCGATCTCGGCGATGGACTCCTGGCGGACCACGCGCCCGGGCGGCGGGTCGGCCTCGGCCTTGGTGTCCATGAAGATGAGCCCGAGCAGGCGGTCTGGCCAGCGCGCCGCGAAGCGGAGCGTGACATAGCCGCCCATGGAGTGTCCGCCCAGCACGAAGCGATCCAACCCGATGACATCGACAAGATGGACGATGTCCTCGGCGAGGGTGTCCATGTCGTAGCTGCCAGCCGGTTTGTCGGACAGGCCCATGCCCCGGAGATCGGGGGTTACGAGCCGACACCTCGGCTCGAGCTCGGGCCGGACCGGGTCCCAGATCTGGGACGACAGTGGGAACCCATGCAGGAGCATGACCGGAAGGCCTGTTCCCCCGTCCTGCACCGCCAGCCGGAGCCCACCGATGTCGACGAGCATCGCCCCTCCCTCATCATGCTCGGTCCTGGCGAGCAACCCGTCAATCACCATCTCGTCCAACCATGACCGAGCGGGTTGGTGATCCGCGAAGCGCCTGAGGGCGGGGAAGCCCCCGACTCAGGCGCCTGGAGCCACCACGAGGTGAGGGGATTGAGTGAGCGGTCAGATAGGTCCTGCCGCCTTCCGACCACTCCTTCTGCCGGCGTTGACGCGGACGCGGCGGGGACCTATCGTGGCAGCGACGAGTGGTTCTTTGAGAGCGAAGGTCCGTAGGGGTGCCCCGCACGCGGCGGGGCTGAGATCACACCCTGGAACCTGATCCGGGTCATGCCGGCGGAGGGAACGGAGACGCGTCGGGGGTTGCGTGCGCATCCCCCTTCCGCCCTTCCCCGGGGCCGGAAGGAGGTCGAGATGCGCAGGTGGTTCCCGACGCTGCTGTTTTTTCTCCCAGCCGTGGCGGCCGCGGCCGGCTGGACCGTTTCCGGTACGGTGCGCGATGCCGTGACCGGGCAGGTGCTGCCCCATGCCGTGGTGCGTGTCGTGGAGACCGGCCAGACGGCCGAAACCGACGCGGAGGGCGTCTTCTCCGTGGAGATCCCGGCCGGGGATGCGGTGACGATGGCAGTGACCAGCTCCGGGTACGAGGTCGTGCGCCTGCGGGTGACGCCGGGGGACAAGCCGCTTGTCCTCGCGGTCGCGCCGATGGTGAGCTTCGCCGACCGCATCGAGGTAACGGCGACCCGTGCCCGCGAGGGCACCGACCCGGTCTCCTTTACCAACCTCTCCCAGGAGCGCGTGGAGGAGGCATACTGGGGGCAGGACCCGGCCATGCTGCTGGCCGAGACGGTGCCCGGGTTCTACGCCTACAACGACAGCGGCAACGGCATTGGTTACTCGTACTTCGCGGTTCGAGGTTTCGGTCAAGCGCGGACCCGCGTGACCCTCAACGGCGCCCCGCTCAACGACGCCGAGTCGGGTGAGCTGTTCTTCATCGACCTGGCTGACTTTCTGGCAACCGGAGGCGACATTCAGCTCCGCCGAGGTGTCCATGGCCTTTCCGGGATCGGCGGGGCGCTCGACATCACCACTGCGGCCGCGGCGTCCGAGGCATCGTTCCGCCTTCATGCCGGCTTCGGCAGCTTCGGCACCCGGCGGTTCTCGGCCCGCTTCGACTCGGGTCTCATCAACGGCACGTGGGCGCTCACCGCCCGCTACTCCAAGGTGCAGACCGACGGGTACCGCGACCAGTCCTGGGTCGACCAGTGGAACACCTTCATCTCCCTCACCCGGTTCGGGGACCACTCGCGTCTGAGGCTGGTGCTGTTCGGCGGCCCCGAGAGGACGCATCTCGCCTACGCGGGGGTCTCCAGGCGTGTGCTGGAGGGTGGTCTGACCGGGGACAGGGACCGCGACCGCCGCTTCAACCCGCTCGCCTTCCCGGGAGAGATTGACCAGTTCACGCAGCCCCACTACCAGCTCGTGCACGAGGTCTCGCTGGGCTCGGGCACCGAGCTGTCCCAGACGCTCTACGCTTTCTCAGGCGAGGGTTTCTACGACGAGCTCAAGACCCATCGCAACCTCACCGAGTACAACCTGCCACCGATCACCCGACCCGACGGCACCGTCGTCACCAACACGGACCTGGTCCGCAGGCGCAACGTCGACGAGTGGGACTGGGGGTGGACCCCCACGCTCACGCGCACGACTGGGGCGTGGACCTTCACGGTCTCGGGTGAGGCGCGGCTCCACCACGCGCACCACACCGGGGAGGTGAAGTGGGCCCGTGACTACCCACCGGATGTGGCCCCGGATCACCGCTACTACGACTACCGCATGGCCAAGCAAACCGCCGCCCTGAGCCTCGCCGCCGCGTGGAAACCAGTGCCACGGCTGACGCTCTCGGTCGGACTCCAGGGGACAAGACAGCGCTACGCGATGTCCAATGACCGGATCAAGAGCGTAAAATTCACGGAGACCTACCACTTCCTGCTCCCGCGTGCGGGTGCCGTGTGGGCGCTGGGCGAGGGCCGTGAGGCGTACATGGCCGTGGCGCGGGGGATGCGGGAGCCGGCCTTTCGCACCATTTACGACCCGCAGGATTACTGGGGTTCCCGGGTGCAGCTCGACCCCGAGGACCTCTGGGACTGGGAGGCGGGGCTCTCGCTGCGGCGGCCGGCCTGGAGGCTGCGCACCAACGCCTTCTGGATGGACTTCCGAAACGAGATCGTGTGGGCCGGAACGGTCGACAGCTCCGGGGTGCCGGTGTACGGCAACGGCGCCCGGTCACGCCACCGGGGCGTGGAGCTCGACGGGGCGTGGGAGGTTGTTACACGCCTCGGGCTCGAAGGTACCCTGACCCTGTCGCGCAACACCTTCACCCGTTTCCGCGAGCGTGTCGACCTCACGACGACGAACGATTACGACGGCAACCGCATCGCCGGCTACCCGGATCTCATGACCTCGCTCACGGTGCGGACCGAGCTGGCCGGGGTCCACCTCGCTCTCACGGGCCGCCACGCGGGCCGCTTCTACCTCGACAACAGCGAGGACAATCGCCGCACGCCAAACGAACGGGAGGTGCCGGGCTACGTCGCGCGAGTCAATCCGGCCTTCACCGTGGTGGACGTCTCGGCGCGGCTCCCGCTGCCCCGGGCTTGGACTGGCGCCGTCGGTTTCGGCAACAGCGAGCTGGAGCTGCGCATCTCCAATCTCCTCGACCACCGGTACACCACCTTCGGCTACGTGGACTGGGACGACGACCTGGGGCGACTGGACCCACGGTTTACCCCTGCGGCCACCCGCTCGCTCTATCTTGGGGTCGACCTGGGACTCTAGTCATTCCGATTGGGAGGCGTCGCCCAATCGCGAGAGGTCACGTCACGGCGCCGTCCAGCACCTCGCGGACCCGGCGAGCCAGGACATCGATACCGTACGGCTTGGCGATGAACGGTATCCCTTCCTTGCGGACGAAGTGGTCCTGGGCTGCACTCTCGGCGTAGCCCGAGGAGAAGAGAAAGAGGATTTCGGGGTGGGTGGTACGCACGCGCTCCCACAGCTCGTGCCCGCCCATTCGGGGCATGACAATGTCGGAGATGATGAGATCGACCGGCTCGGCATCGAGCCTCTCCAGGGCCTCAGCCCCGTCGCAAGCCGCCCGGGCCCGGTAGCCGAGCCCCGACAGCACCTGGACAAGCACGGAGCGAACCTCTGTCTCGTCCTCGACGACGAGGATGTGCTCACTGCCACCCGTCACCGGTGTCTCGATCTTGCTACCGATCTCCATCGCGGGCCGCTCGACGACCGGAAGGTAGACCTTGAACGTCGTCCCCTTGCCGACCTCGCTGTAGACGTGGATCAGGCCTTCGTGCTGCTGGACGACCCCGTAGACCGTCGCCAGGCCCATGCCTGTTCCGTGGCCAGGCTCCTTGGTCGTGAAGAACGGCTCGAAGATGCGGGACAGCGTCTCCTGCGACATGCCCTGACCCGTGTCAGTAAGGGAAAGCAGGACGTAGCGGCCCTGCTTGGCCCAGGGGTGGGCCGCGACAAAGGCGCCGTTGACCAGCACATTCTCGGTCTCGATGGTGATGATGCCACCGTTCGGCATGGCGTCGCTGGCGTTCACGCAGAGGTTGACGAGCACCTGCTGGATCTGGGTTGGGTCGACCTGCACCGTTCCCAGGTGGTGGCCCAGGATGTGATCGATGCGAATCGTCTCCGGGATGAGCCGGCGCAAGATTGACAGCTCGGTGCGGATCATCGCGTTGAGGTCGAGGTCGATGGGCTCCAGTACCTGTCGGCGGGCGAACGCCAGGAGACCGCGGGTCAGATCCGCCGCGCGATTGGCTGTCCGCAGGATGGTCTCCAGCTCGACCGTGCTGCCCTGGTCGATGGACTGACGCCGGCCGAGCAGCTCGCAGGAGGTCATGATGGCGGTGAGAAGGTTGTTGAAGTCATGCGCGATTCCACCCGCCAGTTGGCCGAGCGCCTCGATCTTCTGCGCGAGACGAAGCTGTTCCTCGAGCTTCTTGCGCTCGGTGAGGTCGGTCATGGCGCCGACCACCCGCACGGGGGCTCCGGCCGTATCACGCACCACCAGGCCGCGATCGAGGAGGATGGCGAAGGAGCCATCGTGGCGCCGCAGGCGGTACTCGGCAAGGGTCGTTGTTCGGGTGGCAAGGTTCTCGTCGATGGCCGATCGCACCTGGACAAGATCGGCCGGGTGAATGCGGGCCAGCCAGGCCTGACGATTCGTTCCCATCTCCTGGGGAACGAGTCCCAACACGGGGAGCGTGTTCTGGTTCCAGAGCACCGTGTCGGCCATAACGTCCCAGTCATACATCACTTCCTGGGCGGCCTTGATCGCCAGTTGATAGCGCTCGTCGCTGGCGCGCAGCGCCTCCTCGGCACCCTTGCGATCGGTGATGTCGAGAAGGTACCCGTCGAAGTGGAGCACCGACCCGGATGTGTCCCGTCCCACCACCGTCACATCCAGGACCCAGCGAACGCCCCCGTCCCTCCGCACCAGGCGGTGCTCCTGCTCCCACCGCTGAGCGCCCGTGGCCAGCGCCTCCTCCATCACCGTCCGCACCCTGGCGGCGTCGTCCGGGTGGACGAAGGTCGAGGCGAACACCGCGTGAGTGGCAAGCAAGTCGTCGTCGCTGTAACCAAGCTGTGAGACGTTGGCGGACACGTAAGTAACGGGCTCGTCCCAGCCCGTCCAGCGCAGCAGCACAACCGGCCCCTGGGCAAACAGACGCTGCTCACGGTCGATGGTCTCCCGTGAACGACGGCGTTCGGTGACATCGTCGATGAAGGCGATGTCGGCGGGTCCGCTTTCCCACTCCATGACCTGCCGCCGCACCTCCACCCATTGCTCCTCCCTCCCGGAGCCCAGGAGCTTCACCTCGGCGCGCACGGACCCCCAGGTTGGGCTCTTGTTGATGCCAGTATCGGGATCGTGCAGGAGGTGGCGATGGCTCGGGTCGATGAACTCGACCAGAGTCTTTCCCATCACCTCCGCCATTGGCACGCCGAGGAGCTTGGCGAAGGCACGATTTGAGAAGACAATGACCCCGTCGACGAGCATCACGAATGCCTGGGGCAGCCGCTCGACCAAGAGGCGGGAGCGTCGTTCGCTGTCAGCCAACTGGTCGGCGAATGCCCGAGCGGTATCCGAGCTGACCTGCGCCCTGTGGAGCGCCGGACGGAGAAGAAGCCGGCCGCCAAGGAGCAGCGCCCCGGCGACCGCGGTGACGGCGACAGCTACCAGCTCGCGAGTCTCCAAACGGAAATGGACAGCCTCGATCTCGGTCAGGAGCAGCAACGGCAGCGCTGCGAGGGTCAAGGTGCCGGCCGTCACGATCAGATACGGCCCGCGAGCAGCGCCCGGAGCAGCCAGCCTGACGGCCGCAACCGCGGCGGCCAGGATGAGCGCCAGGGTGAGCACGAACAGAAGCGCTGCAGCGGTCATCCTGCGACTCTCGGAAGGTCGTGCATTAGGCGGATTGTAGCCGACGACCCAGACCATTGGAATTTTCGGAGGGAAGGCGGCTCGCAGACAGTGCGAGGCCCCGGCCTGGGGCCTCGCATGTCATTGGCCGGTATGGAGACTGATCCTAGTGGGCTCTCTGGAGAAGGACGTCGAACACCCAGTAGTCGTCGTACCCCTCCTCGCCATGAGCCAACGAGTGGCTCAGGACGTAGTTGCCGTGTGGATCGGCAAGGCCGAGTGGTACGTCGGCCAGGTCGATGGTCTGGATGTGGAGGTCGGCCATGGACGAGACCTCTCCCGGATCAACCTGGGCATTGTGGTTCCAGTCCACCCACAGACGAAGCGACACCCAGGCGGTATCTCCCCGCGACAGCACACCGTCCTTGTTGCCGCCGTTCTCCGGCTGGTCGTACATCGCCAAGGCGGCGAATCCGCTCCTCGGCAAGCCCTGGGAGGCCGGCGTATTGGTGCCGAAAAGCTCCTGTCCACCGTCAATCTGACCGTCGTTGTCGAGGTCGAGCCAGAAGAAACCCGTGTCCGCATCTCGCTGGACCCAGGTCACCTGCTCAGCACCAGCAATGCCGTCGAGGTCGAAGACGATGACATCGTCGAGCCCTGTGAGATTGAGCCCATCGCCGCTGGATTCCTGCACCACTGGGCGCAGCAACGGCTCCTTCTTCTTCTTTCCGGCAATGAGACCCTCCGTGTTGACCGCGGTGAGGAAGCCGAAGAGAACGGCCGCGAGCATGGCGCCCGCCTGCCGCCAGCGCTTGGCTGGAAGGACGCTCGTGATTGACATGACTACCTCCTGTCCTGGTCCTCCGGGGAACCCGTCGGGTGATTGTGTCTGGAAGGTGCCCTTGCCGTCCCTTCGACATCGGGCGCCACCCGCAGACGCCTAGGTCCAATCCTGATCGAGTGAACCCTCCCTTCTGCTCCCGCGGCCAGGTGCTCGCCCTCTCTGCGCAGGCACGGGGACGTGTTCTCGATCCACCAGCCTAGCCTAGGTTTAAGCTTTTGTTTGGTATCGACCTCCGCACGGCAGAGCTCGAGGGCTACCTGACCCACCGCCGCTGGTCGGGTGTCAGCCTGCTGCTGCTGCGCGGGCGCAAGCCAGCTCTGCGCGGAATCGGCGTGCCACGCCCGCATCGTTCCGCGCGGCCTGCTCGAGGTCAGCCAGTGCCCGTTGGGCCAGGGCGGGCCGTGCCGCCGCGGGCGCCGCCTCAGCCGTCACGAGGCGCAGGGCCCCACTCACCGCCAGGGAGTCGGCAAGGCCAGGCTCTTCGGAAAGCGCCCGACTGGCCAGCTCGAGTCCGATCCGGATGTCCTCGCCGACTGATCCGCCGTGATTGACCCACCACGCAGCACGGCGCCAGTGAACCTCGGCCGCCAGGACGAGGGCGTCAACATTGGAAGGGTCACCTTGGAGGAGCGGTCGGAGCGTCTCCTGGGTCTGGCGAAGGAGAGCCAGAGGTGAATGTCCCTGCCGGATTTCCCAGCGAGCCTCCAGCATGGTAAGGGCGGCTCGGGTGTAAGAGCAAGTCGGATCATCCGGTTTGAGCGCCCGCGTGCGCTCGAGCGCTTCGCGTGCCGCGTCGAAGTCGGCCCCTGGCGAGCGATCCTGCTCGAGGAGCCAGCGGGCGCGGGTCACAAGCGCTCCGGCGAGATTGCTGAGGGCATTGGCATCACGCGGGTCGATCGCGAGGACCTCGTGCACGCTCGCAATGGCCTCATCAAGAAGAGGAATGGGGTCGTCGCCGCGGTTGATGGCGAGATCGGCGCCGGCCCAGAGCGCGGTCGCCAGGTTGGCACGGACCGGGGTGAGCCTGGGGTCGAGCGCGGCCGCCTTGCGGTAGGCGTGGATGGCGGCAGCGAGGGATGCCGAGGCTTCGAAGCCGCGGCGAACCTCATACTCGGCCTGGGCCTGCAAGGCGATGCCCTGGTTGTTGAGGGCGCGGACGAAGTTTGGGTCGAGTGCGAGCGCGCGATCGAAAGCCGACACGGATCGCATCAGCGAGTTACGCGGGTCGAAGTTGTGGCTCGCCTCGTGCTCGGCGCGCAGGTACCAGGTCAGGCCGAGGCTGTTGTAGGCAAGCACGCTATTCGGGTCGAGTGCGACGGCGGCCTCGAAGCTCTGCCGGGCCTGCCCGAGGGACGGGAGTGGGTCGTCTCCACCGTCGTTCGCCGCTTCGGCCAGGGTCCACTGTGCCAGGCCCAGCTCGAGGTGGGCCTCGGGGTCCCGTGGCGCGGCGCGGACGGCCTCGGCGCCAGCCGTCAGCGCGGCGGCAATGGTTGGCGCGGAATCGCCTCCGTGGCGGCCCAGATAGCCGGAGTACTGCCAGTGGAGGTGGGCCTGCAGCGTATTTGGTCCACCGTCATGTGCCCCTGCCTGGAGGGCTCGACCGCACGCCTCGATGCCCCGAGCATAGGCCAGCGACGGCGAGCTCCCGCGCCGCATGTCCAGGTCCATCTCGCGAATCTGACGGGAGCACTCGCTCAGGTACAGTCCGCTGTCGCTGCGGGCAATGGCGAGCCCCTGGGCATAGGCTTCGCCTGCTTCGGCAAGCTTCTGTGCCGCCGTGGTGTATTCGCCGCGATCCTGCGCCTCGGTGCTGGTCGTCACGAGGACATCTCCCTCGAGCTTCTTCGCCTCGTAGGACCAGGGTGCCAGGCGGAACGCGCGGCGAGCGCCATCCAGGGCATCCTGGTGACGCCCCTCGAGCAACGCGATCAGGCCCTCGGCGTGATCCAGGGATTCGCCTGCGGCACCTGCCCCGATTTTCAGGTAGCCAAGGGCCGGGACCCGGAGCGCCGCCTCCGCCCGGCGCACCATGTCATCCCGCAGCTCCTTGATCGGAGCTCGCTGCGCGCTGTCGAGGGCCTGCTGGTAGAGCCCAGAGAGCGCAAGTCCAAGAGAAAACGCCACTTCTGGCTCCCGGTAGCCGGCTTGCCAGGCCGTCTCGAGATGGAAGCGCGCCTTGGCATACCGCCGCATGGCGAGAGCACCGCGACCGAGGGCGTACTGGCCAGGCCCCCTGGCGGTGCGTCCGAGCCTTGCCGCCTGGCGCTCGATCTCCAGCAATCGCTGCTCCACCACGGCCATCTCCCGGCCCGTGTCGTGGAGGGGGAGCAAGGCCGATGTCCGCACCAGCCCTTCGATGTCCTT
>Ga0116170_10001633_pt1 | contig 22476 bp, 20 predicted proteins | sample AD_JPNHW1_MetaG_FD_89797 | JGI IMG/M metagenome (GOLD analysis project Ga0116170, IMG submission 89797) | Active sludge microbial communities of municipal wastewater-treating anaerobic digesters from Japan - AD_JPNHW1_MetaG | ecosystem: Engineered > Bioreactor > Anaerobic > Digestate | place... | reverse complement strand
TCTCTCTTTCAAGATGAAGAACATCTTCTTCAAAAAGCTGAGGCAGTTTTCGTGCAGTTTCTGTCCCCGGCTCAGTGGCAAGAATGGATTCGGCGGTAAACAGCCTGTCCTGGATTTCGAGCAAAACATCTCTCAGCTGTTCGTCACTAAGCTGGTCACGAAGGTGGCCGATAAATGAATTTAACTCATCGAGTGTGCCATATGCTTCGATGCGGCTGTGATATTTCGGCACACGCTTTCCACCGATGAGCGAGGTTTCACCTTTGTCACCGGTTTTGGTATATATTTTAAAACTCTTCTCCATGAAAGGCTTAATAATTCGCCGGAAGGCTATCAGGCCAGTACCTTACTCTTGCGCGAGCTGTAGATGTTTGAATTGACATAATCATCCGAAATCTGTCCATCCATGAGCCTTATGATGCGGTGGGCATGACGTGCAATGTCTTCTTCATGGGTTACCAGGACAATCGTATTGCCTTCCTCATGAATTTGCTCAAGCAGACCCATGATCTCGTGGCTGGTCACCGAGTCAAGATTCCCGGTGGGCTCGTCGGCCAAAATGATACTGGGATGATTCACCAGGGCACGTGCAATGGCCACACGCTGCCGTTGCCCGCCCGAAAGCTCGTTGGGCTTATGATGGCCGCGGTCGGTAAGGCCGACATTTTCAATTACAACCTGTGCGCGCTCCAGCCGTTTAGCCTTGGTAATGCCTGCATAAATTTGCGGAAGCGCCACATTGTCGAGCGCCGTCAGCCTGGGAAGCAGATTAAAGGTCTGGAACACGAACCCAATCTCCTTGTTCCTGATCTCGGCCAGCTCAAGGTCATTGAGTTTGCTGACATCCTTCCCGTTGAGAAAATACTGGCCACCGGTTGGTGTATCCAGGCATCCAAGCAGGTTCATAAGGGTTGATTTTCCCGAGCCAGAAGGCCCCATCAGGGCAACAAACTCGTTTCTCCTGATCTCGAGCGACACCGAACGAAGCGCTTTAACCACTTCAGTACCAACTTTATAGTCGCGGGTAATATCTACAAGGCGAATAACTTCACCGTCCATAACTGACAAATTTTTACTTTTTACAAATATAGTCCGATTTTACGAACGAATACTGCTTTAATACGATTTCTGATTCTACAGTTCTGATTGATTTTTTTATCGTATTACGAAATGCTGCTTTGTAAGTCCTTCGCGGAAAAACAGCATTCCGAAACGGAATACGTCCACCGAAATCTTAACCTGCGCAAAGCTGCAAACTTCCTTCCAGGCCTTTTCCATGCCTGCTGACCAGTGGATATCGTCGATTACAACCACCGAATTTTCAGAAATTTTGCGCAGGATCATCTCAACATATTTTTTTGTCGGCTCGTATTCGTGATGTCCATCGATGTAAGCAAAATCAACTGTTCCGGTTCGCTTCAAGACTTCGGGAAGAATATCTTCAAAACGGCCTGTCAGCATTTCAATGTTCTGAAGGCCGAAATCAGCAAAATTTTCGCGGGCAACTTCGGAGGTTGTGCTGCAGCCTTCGATGGTGATAACTTTTGCCCGTGGCTCTGCTGTGGCAAGGTACAAGGTGCTTATACCCAGCGAAGTGCCAAGTTCCAGGATATTTTCTGGTTTAAACCTCGCAACCAGCCGGTGAAGCAATTCTCCCGATGCATGGTCAACCGAAGATCGGGCTCCAATCTGTCCAACTGTTTTTAAATGAAGCGTATATGGCCGGCTCCCTTTCCCCGAACCGAAATCGGTAACTTCAAGCAGGCGTTTGCTTTGGCACAGTTGCTTGCGCAATGCCCTTATTTTTAAACACTCAGTCGGCACATGACGATCTTCAAGTACTTCTGTCACAAGAGAATAAACAAAAGGAGAGTGAATTCCGTACTTGGTTTTTGCCGTGAGCAAATAATTGAGATATCTGAAAACCTGCCTGATTTTATGAACCATGGGAAGAATACTCCTGGAATTTTAGTCATTAAGTAAACAAACATTCATGCTGTTCGTTATTTTTGCCCCGAACAATTGCAGGATGAGTAAACAACAGTTTATCACAAAAATAGGCAACTATCTTTCGATGGTGAAATTTGCCCACACCATTTTTGCACTTCCATTTGCATTATTCGGATTTTTTATGGCTGTGGGCAGCCCCGATAACAATCTCAACTGGCTGCTGCTTTTCCTGGTGATACTGTGCATGTTTTTTGCCCGCAACGCTGCCATGAGTTTCAACCGCTGGGCCGACAGGGAGTTTGACAAGAAAAACCCACGGACCGCCATCCGTGAAATACCTGCTGAGATCATCAAGCCCGGTTCGGCACTCACCTTTTCGTTGCTCAACGGTTTACTCTTCATCTCGACCACCTGGTTTATCAATCACATGTGTTTTTATCTTTCGCCTGTGGCGCTGATGGTGATAATGGGTTACAGCCTCACAAAACGGTTCACTTACCTCTCACATTTCATTCTCGGACTCGGACTGGCTCTTGCACCTACCGGGGCTTTTCTTGCAGTAACTGGGCATTTCGACTGGCTGCCGGTGATACTTTCGGCTGCAGTGCTCTGCTGGGTTTCAGGATTTGATATTATCTACGCCTTGCAGGATGACGATTTCGACCGGGAAAACCAACTTCGGTCAATTCCGGTTCAGCTTGGCAGAAAAAGGGCCTTGATGCTATCCTCCGTACTTCATGTGATAACGGCTGCATTATTACTCCTGCTTGGATTGCAGGGCAATTTCGATATTTTCTACTGGATTGGGTATGCTGCTTTCTCAGGATTGCTGCTTTACCAGCACCTCATTGTTAAAGCCGATGACCTGCGCCGGGTGAATGTAGCTTTTTTTACCCTCAACGGGATTGCCAGCATTATTTATGCCTCATTCGGCATTGCCGGAATCATTTTCTGATTCTGCCGGTTTCCGTTCTGACAGTTTGAACCCTGAAAGAAAATCCAGCACCATTTTATCGAATTTTTCTTTGTCTTCTTTATGAAATTCATGTTCAATGAGCAGGTAATATAAAGGTAGCCCCTTTAATAATTCTTCCGCTTTGCTATTGCGTAACCGCATGGCATCCTTTTCGGTTGTAACTATAATCTTCTCCCGCGAATGATAATCGGTAAAGCGCTGTTTAATACCTGCAAGTTCCTGATGACTGAAGTCATGATGATCAGGAAAAGTGATCATGATCAGTTCGTCGCTTACCGATCGAAGGTACTCTTCCATGGGCGAAGGATTGGCGATACCGCTCAGCATGAAAATTGCCGACGGCTTGCTCTTCAGGAGAGAATAAGCAGGCACACCGGAGAATACAGGCTCAATGCCGATATACTTTACATAAGAGAAAAAAAGTTGCTGGTCATGCGCCGGATTGAGCTCTTCGGTGATTTGACGGCGGAGGATTGGTGAGAATATTCGGGGCGACTTAGTCACCACGATGGCCTGTGCTCTCTTAGCCCCTGAAACGGGCTCTCGCAGCATACCCAGTGGCAGCATCTGGTCGTGGACATAGGTTTTAAAGTAGTCGGTAAGCAGAATCGACAGTCCGGGTTTCACATGCCTGTGCTGAAAAGCATCGTCAAGCAGAATTACTGCCGGTGCATCTTTCATGCTTAGAAGATTTTTTATACCACGCCTGCGGTTCTCATCAACAGCCACAATAACATCCGGAAACTTCAGGGCAAACTGTAACGGCTCATCACCAACTTTTGATACTGTGCTTGCCGAATCAGCAATTACAAAGCCCTTGGTCTTTCTCTTATATCCCCTGCTGAGCGTAGCCAGTTTATACCGGTTGTTCAGCAAGCGGATAAGGTACTCGGCCATGGGGGTTTTGCCGCTGCCGCCGGCACAAAGGTTACCAACCGAAATCACGGGTCGGTCGAATGAAACCTGCTTTTTCAGGCCCCAGTCGAAAAATTTATTCCTTATGCGCATGATCACTCCGTAAAGAGCCGCCAGCGGGAACAAAAAAATCCTGAGTAATTCCATGTCCTAAAAATACAAAATTATTGAGTTTTGGGGTATTGTATGGTATATTTGCCAAAACTGAGAACATCTCTCCATTTCAAGGCCTAAAAATTAAGGAATATGCAGGTTAGTCTCAAAGACATTAAGAAACTGTTTGAAGAAGTTGCCCCGCTCCCCTTGCAGGAGTCATACGATAATTCAGGATTGCTTGTCGGAGACGAAAATTCGATGATAAGTGCAGCGCTGGTGACCCTTGATGTTACAGAAGAGGTTGTTGCTGAGGCTGTGGCCGAAGGCTGCAACCTGATTATTGCTCATCACCCCGCCATTTTCGGCAACCTGAAAAAGGTGACAGCCTCCGACTCAACCGGGAGAATTATCATGGAAGCCATCAGGAACGGCATCGCATTATACGCCGTTCATACTAACTTCGACAATATCGAGGGTGGGGTCAATAGCATATTGTGCCAAAAACTGGGCATCACCGGCAGGCAAATTCTCAAACCAATGAAGGATATGCTGCAGAAGCTGGTCACTTTTTGCCCGGTGCAACATGCTGATAAAGTGAGGGAAGCGATGTTTATGGCCGGGGCCGGGCATATAGGCAAGTACGACAATTGCAGCTTCAATGCAGCGGGACAGGGTACTTTTCGTGCCGGCGAGAGCGCCAATCCTTTTGTTGGCAAAACCGGTGAACTGCATTTCGAAGATGAAATACGCGTCGAAACCATTTTCCCGTCGTTCCTGCAATCGGCTGTGATAAAAGCCTTGCTCAGCGCTCACCCTTACGAGGAGGTGGCCTATGATATTTACAACCTTCAAAATGAATATCACGAAGCCGGCGCTGGTATGATCGGCGAACTCCATGAAGAAACCGATGCCCGTGAATTTCTGCTCAAAGCTAAGTCGGTACTCGGGATTGGGTGCATCAGGCATACTGCTTTACCTGCAAAGAAAATCAAGAAAGTGGCCGTTTGCGGAGGCGCCGGAAGCTTCCTCATCAGGGATGCGATGGCTGCAGGAGCAGATATATTTTTAACCGGCGATATTAAATACCACGACTTTTTTATTCCTGCCGGCAGGTTGATTCTCGCCGATATCGGCCACTATGAAAGTGAACAGTTTACAAAAGAACTGATATGCACCCTGTTAAAGAAAAAATTTCCTACCTTTGCACACTTTATTGCCGGGACCCTGACAAATCCCGTTAACTACTTGTAAATAAACATATAACACCCATTATATTACTATGGCAAAATCAATTGCTAAACCAGGGGGATCATCCGCTGATGAAACCGCAAAAACTCCTGATATTTCATTGAATGATAATGTCGCCGTTGAAACCCATGTAGTTACAGCAGATCAGGATGAAATTGAGATCTCTGTCGAGAAAAAACTGGTTGCGCTGCACAGCCTGCAGCTAATCGATTCACAGATAGACCGCATCCGCATTATCAGGGGTGAACTTCCCCTCGAAGTTGAAGACCTCGAAGATGAGATAGCCGGCCTCGAAACCCGTATCGATAATCATATCCAGGAAATTCAATCGCTTGAAAAACAAATTGCTGACAAGCAGATTGCCATCAGGGAAAGCCAAAACCTGATTAAACGGTACGAAGAACAGCAAAACAACGTGCGCAACAATCGTGAGTACGACGCACTAACAAAAGAGATTGAATTTCAGTCACTTGAAATTCAGCTTGCCGAAAAACGTATCCGTGAATTCTCGATGCAGCACGAAAAATATACTGTGGAGATTGAAAATGCACAGAACATACTGCAGGAAAGACGCAACGACCTCGAACTGAAACGCAGCGAACTGGCCGACATTGTAACCGAAACCGAACTCGAGGAAAAAGAGCTCATGCGTAAATCGGAATCACAGCAGAAATTTATCGAAGACCGCCTGCTGCTTGCCTACAAACGGATCCGGAAAAATGCCCGTAACGGACTGGCCGTCGTCACCGTTGAACGCGATGCCTGCGGCGGTTGCTTCAGTGCTATTCCTCCCCAGCGCCAGCTCGATATCCGCATGCACCGCAAAATCATTGTTTGCGAGTATTGCGGACGTATCCTGGTTGATAAAGAACTGGCCAGCACTGTTAAAATCTGATCTTTATCACAAGATATTTCTCAGGAGGGTCGTCATGACCCTCTTTTTTTTATTTTCGCTCAATGCAAAAGCGTTTTTTATTCATGCTATTCATTCCACTGCTGCTCCCTAATGAGGGAAAACCTGCAACAGGGTATTCCGAACGATGCGCAAAAGCCCACGACCATATCCTCTGCCTGCGGTTTGATGATGCACAAGCCATGCTGGATGAGGAAAAAAAACTCAAACCAGCCAATACACAACCCTACCTCCTCGAAAATTATATTGACTTCCTTGAAGTGATGATAAGTGAGGAAGAGCAGGATTATGCCCGTTTAAAACAACAACGGAATTACCGTCTTGAAAAACTAGCTTACGGTGATGCCACTTCTCCATGGTACCGCTATGGCCAGGCAGTTGTCTACCTGCAATGTGGTTTTGCCCGTGTAAAATTTCGTGATTATCTCACCGCCGGATTCGAACTTAACCAGGCTTACAAGCTCCTGGAAGAAAACAACCGCCGCTACCCTGACTTCATTCCGAACAAAACCTGCCTGGGCCTGCTCCACGCATTGATAGGCACCGTTCCCGAGAATTACCGCTGGGCAGTGAAAACGCTGAAATTCAAAGGTACCATCAGCCAGGGAATCAACGAACTGGAAGAAGCCTGTACCAAATCAGCCAGTAGCAGGGAGTATGCATTTATTTATCCCGAGAGCGCGTTCCTGCTTGCTTTTGCTACGATCAACCTTTCGGGTGACAAAGACCAGGTAAACCAATTTGAGGAAGAAACGGCTAAACCAATGTTTCAGCAATGGGTCAGCAGCAGCCCTTTAATGACTTATGCCCTTGCCAATATCTACATGAAAACCGGGAAAAATGACAAAACCATTGAACTGCTCAGACACAGGAAACAGGGCAGCGACTATTTCCCTTTTTATTACCTGGAGTACTTGCTGGGTGTTGCAAAGCTCAACCGCCTCGACAAAGATGCCAATGTGCCTTTGCTGGGCTATGTTGCCAATTTTAAAGGCCTCAATTACCTGAAGTCAGCGTATGAGCATATTGCATGGTACTACCTCATCAACGGCAATACCTCCAAATACCGTTTATATCTCGAAAGGATCGGGCTGCGCGGAAATGAGCAGGTGGATAACGATCGCGAAGCCATGCGGAATTCAAAGCTCAACACTGTTCAGAACTTACACCTGCTGAAAGCCCGGCTGCTGTTCGATGGTGGTTACTACGAAAGAGCGCTGGCGGAGATTCAGCAGTTTGAAGCGACATGCAGCAATTCGCCGCAGCGTGAAATAGTGGAATGCACGTATCGCAAAGGCCGCATTTATGATGAATGGGGAAAAGAAGAACTGGCTATAACCAGCTATAAATCTACCATAAACCTTGGCAATTCATTGCCTCAATATTATGCTGCCAATGCAAGCCTGCACCTGGGAATGATTTGCGAACAAAAAAAAGATTTCAAACAAGCCAGGCACTACTACGAAAAATGTCTCTCCATGTCTTTCGAGGAATATCATTTCAGTATAACCCACAAAGCCAAAGCCGGGTTAAACCGCCTTGAAGGCAAATAAAAAGCCCCTGCCGGCTTTACAGTCAACAGGGACTTCTCTCAACTAACCACCAAATTAATATCTGAAACCCAGGGTAACTGAAAAATAGTTCTTATTAATCGTAGTAGTTGCCGCCGGCACAAGCGAAGCATCATACAGGTAATAATCGTCGCTCATCCATGAGTGCATATAGGCCAGGTCAACAAAATATCCTTGTTCATGAATTCCGATGCCGCATGATAGGGTTTTCTTTGAACCGTCGTTTGTATTCAGCCCGCTCACGTAAGGTGATCCGTAATACCCGAATCCCCCGCGGAGGCTTACTGTCTGGTAATTCCATTCGGCACCCAGCCGTAAATTATGCGCGGGTGCAAGATTTGTACGGATAATATCGTTTTCATCGAAAAAGTCGTAGGAACCGCTGCGGAGTCTTGCCGTTGAATAATCAAGATATTCGTAATCGGCACTTATGAGTCCGCTCTGGCCAATGATGAAAGCCATACTTCCGATGAGCTTCAACGGAGTATTTATCTTGTAACTGAAACGTCCGGTCTCTGACTCATCTGTGTAGGAGACGCCATTATCAAATTCCGATGTTATTGTTGAATACCATTCGTCGGTCATATCGTTGTAATTGGTCGGGGTGTGCACTGCAAATCCCAGGCGGAGGAAATCAACCGGGCGGTATATCATCCCCAGTTTCAGGTTTACACCCGAACCACGGGTTACAAGATGATCGCGCTTGGTGAATGTTTTGAAATACTCAATATTGCCTTCCGAATCCGTTTCGGTAAGGCGGCTATCCTCTTCATAGCGGATATACGGAAAACCAACTGTAGCACCCAGGTAAAGCTTGTCGCCAAAATTTGCTCCTGCACTCAGCACCATTTCATTGATGGTTCCCCAGGTTTCGCTCACCTTCTTCTGCATAATGCCTCCGTTGGGTGCATCAACCCAGTATTCATTGGCTGCTGAATCGTACACAAGCAGGTCGGTATTATAGGCCAGCAGGCTGCTGTACTCATCCAGTTCGCTTGCCGATAGAGCATTACCATTATTATTGGCCTGGTACATGTATTGCGTGAGCAGTGAACTCTGGTCATTAAAACCCCCAAGTATCATCCGGTTGTTGAAGTTCTCGATACGGTTCATCCCGAAACCTAGGTTTACGAATTTGAGAAAGCTTGATTCGCGGTTACCTCCGGTATTAAGGTTCATCACCATGCCGGCGTTCCCCAGGTTAAAACTATACTTGCTGTCGGTATTGGCCTGGCCAAAAATCTCTGCATCAGTCGAGAAAGTGTTCAGCTGCGGCGTGATCGAAAATTCCGATTTCCGGTAAAGTCCGATGCCGGCCGGGTTCTGGCTAAGTGTCGAAAAATCAGCTCCCAATGCCCCAAAAGCACCTCCCAGCCCGATAAAGCGTGCTGTTCCACTGTAAGATAACCTGGAATATCGCAGTGCATCATTCTCATTTTGTGACATCCCTGCCAGTGTGGTTACGGCAAGAATTATGATCAAAAATATCTTCTTCATTTTAGTTGCATTTATTGTATTGTTCGATTTTGCAGATACATACTCCCAGAACCAGCGTGTTGATATAAAGGCTTTTGCTGGCCTGAGTTTTGTATATTTCCCTGGTTATCTTCTGTGTCCTGAACTTGATGAACCGGAAGAAGAAGATCCGCTGCTGCGTGATGATCCTGAAGAGCTGCCGCTGCTGCCTGAGCCCGAACTTGAGCGTGATGGTGCTGAATAGCTTCCGCCGCTGCTGCTCGACCGCGAAGGTGCTGAATAACTGCCTCCGCTGCTGCTGCCGCTGCTGCGTGATGGTGCTGAGTATGTGCTGTTGCTGCGCGATGGAGCTGAATTGTTATTTCGCGATGGAGCCGAGTAGCCGTCATCACGGCGGGCGGGAGCCTGGTATGCTTTATTCTGCCTTGGTTCGGGCTGCTGCTGCGGGGTGTAATTAGGACGGGTTGGCTGAGTATAGTTACGGTTTTGCTGTTCAGGGGCAGTCTGGGTATTACGCTGCGAAGGAGTTACTTCTGTTTCGCCGGAGTTACGGTATTTTGGAGTGGTATATTCCTGCGATGACCTTGGTTTGGAGTAAGCCGGAGGGCTGTATGGCTGTATATTCCCGCTGCGTTGCACACCCTGCGACCCCGAAGGTGCTGATGTACGAGACGATGGGTTTGCGTAGCGTTCCTGGCGCTGTTTCACAATCTCAGGTTGCTGGGTGTTGCTGCCGTTTCCGTCAGTAGCATTTGCCTGGGGAACCTGGCGGTTTTGTCCGGTTGTGCCCGGGTTTACATAACGGTACTGCGGGCTGCGTGATCCCGGTTCGGTGGTTGTACCGGTGTTACGCTGGATTTCAGCATTGCGGGGCTGGCGTTCGCCTGTAACTGTCGTGCTGTTTTCAGTTCCACCGTTCCTTGATGTATTGTTTACAGTGGTTGAAGTGCGGCTGTTGCCCGAAGGCTGCACAGTAATATCACGGTTGCCACCACTGCTGTTGCGGCTGTTGATGGTTCCGCCTGCATCCCCGCCACCGCCACGCCTGGTTTCAACCGTGCTGCGGCCGCGGTCAGCAGTATTTGAGGCTTCATAACGTTCACCAAAAGTGCGATAGTGATTGTTGCGGGCAAGCGATCCCGAACCACCGACATTGTCCCTGTGGCCGTAATAGAATGAGTTGTAGTCGTGGCTGTTATAGTAGTGGTTATAGCTTCCATACCAGTAACCATCATAGAAGCCATCCCAGTATCCGTAGTTATACCCCGAGTAGAAACCACCACCCCCGTATCCGAACTGATAAGGATTGTACCAGCCATAGTTAGGATAGTACCAGTCGTACCAGCCGTAACGATAGTAGGAAGGATAGTAATAATAGGAAGGATACCAGAAATTATATCCAAGGTAGATGCTTGTTCCCCAGTTGTAAGGGTTGTAATCGTACCAGTACATATTGGTGTACCAGTCGGAATAGTAGCTGTTATAGTAACAGTTGTTATGAAAACGCCTTAGCCTTGCTGCATAGGCATAATCATAATAATCGTCGGAATAATAGTTGTTGGTGATGTAATTATCACCTTCAGGCGAAGTATATTGTTCGGTGTCGCTGTATACCGGTTCGTTATACGATTCATTACCGGAAGCGGCTGATTCCTGCGATTCAGCCTGCTGAACAGGTTCAACAACCTGGGCATTATCAACGACCGCAGCCTGCTGAGGCTCAACCACAGTTCTTATTTCCATTGGCTTGTTCTTTGATGAATAGTAAACATCATCATAGTTTCTTGCCTGGTATTGTGTGGTACAACCTGTGAGCATGATGAGGCTAGCAGCAACCAAAGCAATGTAGTTTTTCATGGTATAGTCTCCTTATAATTATGGATCTGTTTCAGTGTGATCATCGAAATATCGGGCTTTAGCCATTATTTTTTGTAATTTTGCCCGTACTCCGACATCAAAAATATTGCAAAAATTGTACCATTTTCAATCATTATGGCAAAAGAATTAACATCGAGAGAAGAGAACTATTCACAGTGGTATAACGACCTGGTAATCAAAGCCGAACTTGCTGATAATTCAGCAGTGCGTGGTTGTATGGTAATACGCCCCAATGGTTATGCCATTTGGGAAAAAATGCAGGCACAACTTGATAAAATGTTTAAAGAGAGCGGGCACGTAAATGCATACTTCCCTCTTTTCATTCCGAAATCGTTTTTCAGCCGCGAAGCCAGCCATGTTGAAGGTTTTGCCAAAGAATGTGCAGTTGTTACCCATTACAGGCTGAAAAATTCGCCCGATGGCAACGGTGTAATTGTGGACCCAGAAGCCAAGCTTGAAGAAGAATATATTGTTCGCCCGACTTCTGAAACGATCATTTGGGACACCTACCGTTCGTGGATCCAATCATACCGTGACCTTCCAATCCTTGTAAACCAATGGGCCAATGTGGTAAGGTGGGAAATGCGCACACGCCTGTTTCTCCGCACGGCTGAATTTCTGTGGCAGGAAGGCCATACCGCCCATGCAACCCGCGAAGAAGCCATCGCCGAAACCGAAAAAATCCTCAACATTTATGCTGAGTTTGCCGAAAAATGGATGGCCATTCCGGTTTTAAAAGGCTATAAATCACCCAATGAAAGGTTTGCAGGAGCTGTTGAAACTTATTGTATCGAAGCGTTGATGCAGGATGGCAAGGCGCTGCAGGCCGGTACATCCCACTTTCTTGGTCAGAATTTTGCCAAAGCATTTGATGTACAGTTCCTTAACAAGGAAAATAAACTGGAATATGTATGGGCAACTTCATGGGGTGTATCAACAAGGCTCATGGGTGCGTTGATTATGTCGCATTCCGATGATCACGGGCTGGTGATTCCTCCGCGTCTTGCTCCTACCCAGGTTGTGATTGTTCCCATTTACAAAACCGATGAACAACTGGTTGCGATTTCAGAAAAGGCTCAGCAAATAATGATTGCTCTCAGGTCAAAAGGCATCAGTGTGAAATATGATGACCGCGATACTTTCAAACCCGGATGGAAATTTAACGAGCACGAGTTTAAAGGTATTCCTGTTCGCATCGCCATGGGCCCCCGCGACCTTGAAAACGGCACTGTGGAAGTTGCCCGACGCGACACCCTCGAAAAGTCAGTTTACCAGATCACCGACCTCGAGACCAAAATTGAGCACCTGCTCGAAAACATTCAGTTGAATCTTTACCAGAAAGCCCTGGCTTTCAGGGAAGATAATACTTTCATGGCCAATACATGGGAGGAATTCAACACCTTGCTTGATACCAAAGGTGGTTTTATTTCAGCACATTGGGACGGAACTCCTGAAACCGAGCAGAAGATAAAAGAAGAAACCAAGGCTACCATCCGCCTGATACCGCTCGACAACAAGTTTGAAGAAGGTACATGCATTTATTCAGGTAAGCCTTCAAAACAGCGAGTTATCTTTGCAAGAGCCTATTAATCAGCTATTAGTCCATGAAAGTTCTGGGTGTCATTCCTGCCCGTTATGCTTCTACCCGGTTTCCTGGTAAACCTCTTGCGTTGATCGGCGGCAAGAGCATGATACAGCGGGTGTACGAACAATGCAGCCGTTGCAGTTTGCTTGACGAGGTTGCAGTTGCCACGGAGAACAGCCGGATCTTTGACCATGTGATATCATTTGGCGGCAAGGCTTTCATGACTTCTGAAAAGCACCGCTCAGGCACTGAACGCACCGGCGAAGTACTCCGGATTCTGAAAAACGAAGATGACTCCCGTTCGTTTGATGTTGTAGTGAACATACAGGGTGATGAGCCGTTTATTGCCCCGGAGCAAATTGAGAAAGTGGTCAATTGTTTCAGAGACCCCAAGGCAGAAATTTCCACACTCATCAAACCTGTAAGCAACCCGTCAGAACTCTTTAACCCCAACGTGGTCAAAGTTGTGGTGAACAGAAACGGTAATGCCTTGTATTTCAGTCGTCAGCCTATTCCGTTTGTGCGTGGTGCCGAAAATGAAGAATGGCTTAAACATCATTCATTTTATAAACATATCGGCATCTATGCCTTTAAAAGCCAGGTGCTTGAACTGGTTGTCAACCTCACGGCATCACCGCTGGAGAAAGCCGAATCGTTGGAACAGCTTCGGTGGATTGAAAATGGTTTTTCGATTATCACCGCAGTCACTGATATTGAAACAGTTGCCATCGACACCCCCGAAGATTTATCAAAACTTACTAACATCCTGTAGTAATTACGGCATTCACTTCTTAAATTCGCCGGTTCAATAAGAATCATGATCATGATAGGGCCAGCCATCAGCGAACTTCTGCCGGGACACGAATGTGTGATTGTACCCGGTCTTGGTGGATTTATTACATCATTCGCCCCGGCGCGCATCGACGAATCCATCCATCGCTTTACTCCACCGTGTAAACTGGTGGCTTTCAACGCAAGCCTTTCGAATAATGACGGCATACTGGCTAACCATATTGCCGGAAAATTGAATATCTCATACACTGAGGCTCTTTACAGGATCAATGAATGGTCGCAAAGCACATTGCAGGCGCTGAAAAATGGCGGCGAGATTGCTGTTGACCGTATCGGTAAACTGAGCATTAACCCAGCCGGCAACATTACTTTTGAACCTGATATTGAGGTAAATTATTTTGACGGTTCATTCGGTTTACCGGTCTTCGAAAGCCCGGCATTTGAAATCCAGCTAGAAGAAGAGTATGAAGTGATTGCTTCCGCCAAAAAGGTGAAGCAAAACATCCGGCACCTGGTACCGGACACATTAAAATGGGCTGCCATTTTGTTGCCACTGATCGGTTTCACTATCTGGGGATCGATGAATACTCCGCCCATCGGTAACTTCATCAATAATCAGTCGGGACTGCTGGCCTGGTCAAATTCCACGCCCGGAAAAACGGCAGTGATACCTGCCGCTCATACCATGGCTCCTTCGCAGGAAGTAAAAATAACATCGCCGGCCGAAGTTCTTGGTGATAAAGCATCGTCGCTGATGCCGGGGGTTATTTCGTACACCGAAATGCACGCCCAGAACATAACCATAACTCAGCCAGCGCCCGAAGAAAACACTCCTGTGGTAATTTCAGGTAAACCAGCATATCATATTGTTGCCGGCGCTTTCCGCGAAATAGGCAATGCAAACCGGCTTGTTGCAAAACTTCAGGCCGAAGGTTACCCGGCTTTCATTGCCGACACCAACCGCAGGGGACTTTTTGTTGTCAGCATCCGCTCATTTGATGACAAACAGGAGGCTTTCAGCGCACTTCATGAGATAAAATCAAACGGGCATCCGGCAGCCTGGGTATATAAAGCCGCAAAATCGCGGATATAAATCACTAATCCCCAATTTTCAGCCTTGGCTAAACGAAAATTAGAACGTTTTGCAGAGAATGCAACATTCCCGCACATGTTCCAGTTGCTGTGGGACGATATACAGGCTGGTTTTGAACTTCGCGGCAAATGGCGCTCTGAGTATTTCAGAAACGACAACCCGCTCATCATCGAACTCGGTTGCGGCAAAGGCGAGTACACTGTTGGACTGGCCGGCAGGTACCCCGAAAAAAATTTCATAGGACTCGACAAAAAAGGTGCCCGCATGTGGCGCGGGGCAAAAACAACCGCAGAACAAAGCATTCCCAATGTGGCTTTCGTGAGGATGCAGATTGAAAGCATACCTTCGGTGTTTTCAGCTGGCGAGGTTGACGAAATATGGATCACCTTCCCCGAGCCGCATCCTAACAGTCCGCGTAGCCGTAAACGCTTCACATCGCCTCAGTTTATCGAAAGATACCGCCAGATATTGAAAGACGGTGGCATCATTCACCTGAAAACCGACAGCGATCTTGTTTATACTTACACACTTGATGTTATCCGTGCAGGCGGTCACCACCTGATCTATTCTACTCACGACCTTTACACCGAAGAAATCAGCGATTTAACCCGCGATGTAGTGGCTGTTCAGACTTTCTATGAACAGATGTGGCTGGCGCAGGGCAAAAAAATCAAGTACCTGCGCTTCAGTATCGGTTGATTCCTATTCCATTGGCAGATGCAGGACGAATCATTTTTTCAGAAAGTGTATGAAGTGGTGGTTCTGATCCCTCCGGGGAGGGTAACTTCTTATGGCGCCATCGCCCGATATCTCGGCACAGGCAGATCGGCACGGATGGTCGGCTGGGCCATGAACGCTTCGCATACAAGTTTACTATCAATACCCGCTCACAGGGTGGTGAACCGAACCGGCCTGCTCACCGGTAAACATCATTTCGGAGGCAGCGATCTCATGAAACAACTGCTTGAAAATGAAGGAATAGAAATAAACGACGACCAAATTGTCGATTTTGATAAAATATTCTGGGACCCTGCCAAAGAGTTGATTCTCTGATCGCGACAGGTTTATTCTCCTGTACCAAAGAATTTGTCCAGTTTGAAGCCCTGGCCTGATAGCTGCTGTCTGTTATCATAGTAAAACTGCCTCAGCCTGTTCACGGGTATCACGAATGTAATGCCGTAATTCATTTCTTTTTCTTCATGCACATAAATGTTTCCGGAATAAGGCACTGAAGGATTGTAATTGTATTCATGCACCTGTTTTTCCGGCTTCAGGGAGTAACCTGTGCGCGCCGAAACCGCTCTCCCTATTCCAACCAGTTCCAGCCCAGGGGCATCATTTCGGACGGCCAGTACTATGCCTCCGCTGAAACCTTCATTAAATGGGGCATCCGTCAGAAAATTTGCTTTCGGATCAGCGGGAAGGCTAACCAATCCGCTGGTCACCATCAGCTGTCCCACAGGATACCCGATGAGGTAAATGAAGCTGCCGAACTCAAGTTTATCGGAATTGCCGGCAGGGTAACCGAAAACATCAGCACCTGGCGCAGGTTGCTGTAATGTACGTCCCAGCAGGGCGATATCTTCTTTTATATTGCTTGCCAGCACCTCTATCGGGCCGCCATCAGGAATATCGCGCACATAAAGTTGCTGCCTGAGTTTGAAAGAAATACTGTGGATATAACGGTTCGACTGCAGATCACTGTGCTCCGACCAGTTTATCAGTGTATCGGGAAAAACGGCTACATGGGCACAGGTGAGAAGCGCTATTCTGTCACCATCACAATACACTGCCAGGGCAGTTCCGCTCACCGATTCGTTATTATCGACCCTGGCCATAGATTTCTCAAGCAAATCCTGTCCTGAAAGATCTTGTAATGTTACACGCGAATTTTCTCCAAAGACATAGGTGCGGTATGTTGCATAGCAATTCACCTTTTTCACCGCATGGGTAATTCTCTCAAGGTCAGCGGAAGAGTTGCTGTATGGAGCTTCGCTGTAATAGCTGCTTCGCTGTGCTTTACTTACAACTGATTTAGCCAGTTGACGTGTGCAGGAAGTGCCGGCAATCAACAATAGCAGCAGAATCAACAACCAATTTATGTATGACTGAAGCTTTTTCATTCTCAGTGAATTAGGGCCTGAAAAGCGATACAAGTTACAAATTTGATGAGGATATTTTATCAGCCTGGTTTTGAATTTCGCATCAGGATAATATCTATCTTTACGCTGTCTAAATAAAAATAATAAAACTTAGAATGGAAATCACTAAAGATCAGGTTCTGAATGCTTTACGAAACGTTCAGGATCCCGATTTACACAAGGATGTTGTTACCCTGGGGATGATTGAGGACATAATGATAGAAGGTAACCGCGTTAATTTCAAGCTTGTCCTCACTACTCCCGCCTGTCCGCTGAAGGATAAAATGAAAAAAGACTGCATACAGGCAATACAATCACGAATCGACCCTTATGCAGAAGTAAATGTTGAACTCACCTCGCGCACTACTTCACACCGCAAACCCGATGACAGCCTGCTCAAGGGTGTAAAAAATATCATCGCCATTGTCTCAGGCAAGGGAGGCGTTGGTAAGTCAACAGTAGCTGCTAACCTGGCTGTTTCGCTGGCAAAGCTTGGTGCAAAGGTTGGCCTCCTCGATGCCGACATTTACGGGCCGTCTGTACCTCTTATGTTCGACCTGATGGATGCACGCCCGAATGTGGTGGAGGAAAACGGCCAGGCTGTGATCACACCCATTGAAAAATATGGCATAAAACTTCTTTCGATTGGCTTCTTTGTTGATCCCTCCAAAGCGCTTGTATGGCGCGGGCCCATGGCTTCGAGCTACCTGAGCCAGCTGCTCACCGGCAGCAACTGGGGCGATCTCGACTACCTGGTGATAGACATGCCTCCCGGAACCGGTGATATTCATCTTACACTGGTTCAGAGCGTTCCGGTTACCGGAGCTGCCATCGTAACCACGCCGCAGGAAGTTGCCCTTGCCGATGCCCGCAAAGCTTACGGCATGTTTGCCACCGACAGCATCAAGGTGCCGGTACTTGGCATTATCGAAAACATGGCCTGGTTTACACCCGAAGAACTGCCTGAGAACAAATACTATATCTTCGGAAAAGAAGGTGGCAAGCGTTACGCCGAAGAGATCGGCATCCCGCTGCTCGGGCAGATACCCATCGTTCAGGGCATATGCGAATCAGGCGATAAAGGAAGTCCTATCGCCATGGACGATTCGTCGCCGGTGGCAATAGCTTTCCGCAAACTGGCCGAAACAGCAGCTCAGCAGGTTGCCATCCGCAATGCGACCATGGATGCCACCAAAGTGGTTGAGATCAAATCGTAAAACACATTCTACAATAAACCTTAACATTCCCAACAATGAATGCAGAACTTGAAAGCAAAGTAAAAAACGTTATTGACCAGATCAGGCCATACCTGCAGGCCGATGGCGGCGATATCAAATTTCTGGAACTCACCGAGCAGAACATAGTGAACGTAGAACTCCAGGGCTCATGCGGTTCATGCCCTTTCAGCCGGATGACACTGAAAAATGGTGTGGAAGAAGCCGTAAAACGCGCTCTGCCCGAAATTCAGTCGGTTGAAGCAGTAAATATATAAGCTGCCCGGACTAATAACATTCTCAGCAGCCTCCTGAAAAGGGGGCTGTTTTTTTTAATGGCACGAGAGATTATTTTAACAAATATCCGACTCCAAACTCACCGGAAATACCCTGAGCTCTTGACTGGATACTCTCGTAGTTCCCGGAGATGAACAGGAAAACTTTATCGTTTAAATTATATTGGAGCCCTGCACCTGTTGTAAACCCAAAAGATGTTTTCAAATTATCAAACCCTTCAATTGTCTCACCAATTGCATTCATAATCTTCATATGCGTCAGTCGATAGAAACCTATTCCTGCATGAAAATAAGGAATTAGTTTCCCGAACGGATATTTATAATATCCGTCTAATAATAAACCTGCTAAAGAAATATTGGAACTTCTTATATCCATCATTAAATAGTTCTCTATCTTTTCCGGAGCCAGAACATAGACAAATCTCAGTGTTGATCCAACAAATATATTCTCATTCAAGTCAGGAATATTCATTTTAATATTCATATCCAGCATTGTAAGAGGGTAATCATCACATTTGAAGAACCAACCAAAATTTGTATGTCCATACCAGAATGTGGCAGAGGAGTATTTTGCAGAAATTGCCAATTCAGTCTTCACTTTTACCTCTGGCCGTTCAAAAACCGTGCACTGTTCGCTGCTGCAGGAAAGCTCATGATACTTTTTTGTTAGTTTGATAACTGACTTTTTTTGCAGACTTATATCTGATATTTCTCGCTTCAGTTCGGGGCAATCCTGAAAATAATAGTTAAGAATACCTTTATATTGCTGTGATTCACGGGAATAAGTCACGCCTTCTTCAATAAATGTAATATCTTCATTTACAAGTTCATTCATCATTGAATCTTTTTCAATAAAATAATGATCGCCTCTTTCGGTCCGGCAGAAGTACACATTCACTTTCCCCTTTATCAGGAATTCGAGAAACAACAACCGATTATTATCCTCTACCTTTACTTCTTTAGTCACATAATACTTGCTGTTAACAAATCTGTAGGCGAGAATCTCACCAGGCTTAAACCGCTGTATTTCAATGTCATAATCACTTTTAAAGTTGCAATTCAGCGAATTCTGAACATCATCCACATAGTTGATTTTACCATAAATGGTATCGTGATTCAGCGTTATGATAAATCCGGGCCTGTAGTCCATCTGTCCCAGGGCGCCCAATACTGACATCAATAAAAATAGGGTGAATAAATATTTCATAGTAAAACATGCATTAGGCTTAATTGATATCGGTTTATCTTCTGCTGAAGATTAATCATGTTTCAGAAAGTTAAAAAAACTTCCAGGGAATGAATTCGTAATTGCTCAGGACAAATACCTTCCCACAATCGGCATTCTTCTCCCGCTGCCGAATGCTTTGGGTGAAACCCTCAGAATTGGCGGCGTCTGATGCCGCTTCCACTCGTTTGTATTCACCATTTTAAGCACCCGCTTCACGGTAGCCTCATCAAAACCACTGGCAATTATTTCCGACGGGCCTATCCGCTTCTCAATATATTCACAGAGGATCTGATCCAGAATGGCGTAATCAGGCAGCGAATCGCTGTCCTTTTGGCCGGGGCGCAGCTCTGCTGAAGGTGGTTTTGTGATGCTATTTCGCGGGATTACTTCTTCATTTGCATTAATGTACTCTGCCAACTCATAAACCTGGGTCTTGTAAACATCACCCAGCACCGAAATGCCGCCGCACATATCGCCGTAAAGTGTTCCGTATCCCACGGCAGCTTCGCTTTTATTGGAAGTGTTGAGTAAAATATACCCGAATTTATTGGCCAGCGCCATCAGGATAACAGCCCTCACCCGTGCCTGAATGTTCTCCTCGGTCACATTGAATGGCAAATCGCCGAAATGCGGTTTCAATGTACCCAGTATGCTGCTATAACCGTCTTTTATTCCAATCAGCTCGTACCTAACTCCCAGGTTTTCGGCAAGTTGCCGCGCGTCATCAATTGAATGCTGCGATGAAAATTCCGAGGGTAAAAGCACTGCCAGTACATTTTCTGTTCCCAAAGCCCGGGCGGCAAGGACAAGCGTTACTGCCGAATCAATTCCGCCGGACAGTCCAAGTATAGCCTTTTTGAAACCCATCTTGCGGAAATAGTCGCTGATACCCATCACTAGGGCGTCGTGGATCAGTGCGATTTTCGGGCTGTCGTCAAAACTTTCAGGTTTATTTTCAACAGGCATCCATTTTCCTGAACTAATCTCAAAATCAACGCATTGCAGGTCTTCTTTGAAAGGTTTCAGTTTGGCTACGGTATTTCCTCCGGCATCCAGCACCCTCGACAAGCCATCGAAGAGCAGTTCGGTCTGGGCTCCCACATGGTTCACATAAACCAACGGCAATCCGTAATTGCGTGCATTGGCCGTGAGCACCTCTCCCCGCTCCTTCTCCTGGTCGTAATTGAAAGGCGAAGCGGCAATATTGATGATGAGGTCGGGACGTTGTTTAACAAGCTCATCCATGGGCGTTGCCACATAGAGCGGATCGGGGCCGATGTTCCAGATATCTTCACAGATGGTCAGCGCAATTTTTACACCTTTAAATTCCAGCACATTAAAATGCCTGTTTGGCTCAAAATAGCGGTATTCATCAAAGATGTCGTAATTAGGCAGAAGGGTTTTATTGGCTGTACCCTGTACTTTGCCATCAGCAAGAAGCCAGGCGGCATTGAACAGGTTCTTGCCTTTAAGGTCGGGGTTACGGGCTGGTGCACCGATAATGGCTGCAATATCAATACATTGGACAGCAATCATCTCAATTGCCCGCTCACAGCGGAGGACAAAATCGTCGAATTCAAGAAAATCGCGCGGAGGGTAACCGCACAGCGATAATTCAGCAAATACGGCAAGATCGGCACCCATTTCACGGCTTTTTGCTATCGATGCAATGATTTTCGAAACGTTGCCATCGAAATCGCCAATCACATAATTGAGTTGCGCCAGGGCAATACGCATATAAAAGCAATTAAAATCTGGTGTAAAAGTAAAAAGCCCGGCGCTATTTCCGGGCTTTCCACTATGAATTATTTCAGCGGCTAAAACAATACGAACGCATTCAGCTCGATGAAATTGGTATAGCCTTTTTCCTTTATGCTTGTATCAACAGCATTTTTGCCGGTAAGGATATCAGTGAAACCGTTGTTAAACTGCAATCCCAGCCCGAGAGTGGTGCCGGCATCAAGCGTATATTCAGCGCCGATGCCGATGATGAGCGACTCCCTCAGAAAAGCGACGTTGCTTAGGTTGCCTTCGTCCGATTCAACGGTGCTGTTATAGGTAAACTCATCATCGCCTTTGGCATTGAGCAGGAATGAGGTTCCGAAACCTATCTGGCCAAAGTACTTGATACCATTGATAGGATTGGTACGCATTTTCAGCGTAAGCGGTATCTCAATCGATTTGAGTTTGTAAATGCGGCTCATCGAACCGGTATCCGGACTAATAGCATGAGGGTATTTCAGTTTTCCTCCGTTGAAAAGCACGTTGAAACCGGTGCCAAACGAATGGTTTTCAGTGAAGTTTACTTCCGAAATGAATCCCCACCCAAAACCCATGCGGGCACCGTCTGATGAGTAGGTTTCGGCATTGGTCCTGATCCAGCCCACTTGTGGTGCGGCTTTGAGACCGAAGTTGAATTTTTTGTATTGCGCACTGGCCGATAAGCCAAGGATGAGGATCATCGATAACAAAACGAGTTTTCTGTTCATGGTTTCTGAATTTTTGATGAAATATACCGCAAATATCGTTTAAAACATTGAAAAAATAATCCTTAAAGAAAATAAAGCTTAAAAACAGATTGATTATTGAAGGATAACGGGGCGAAATTGCAAAACACATACCACGAATACTAAATTTGCGTTATAAACGAGCCAACCCATATTAACCATGAAACGATACCTCATTGCGATTATATTACTGGGTGCTGCATTTTCGAGCGTAACAGCCCAGATACCAGGCTTTTCGATCGGCCCGAAAGCTGGTTATAATTCCAACCGGCTTACCACCAACCTCGATTCCATTACCTCGGACCCTAACGGGGCTTTCCAGTTCGGTGGCTTTTTCAGGATAGGAAACAAAACTTACATTCAGCCCGAAGTGAACTATATTGTAAAAGGCGGCATTTTAGATGATGTTTTTAAAGGTGAGAGCCGAAGGCAGGAAATTGAGCTCAAAAGCATCACTATCCCGGTGCTTGTCGGGGTGACGCCAATACAGGACAAGTCCTTCAATTTCAGGCTGATGGCCGGACCAACATTTACCTATGTATCGGAAAAATATGTGAAACCACTTGATCTTCTTGGTTCATGGCCTATCCGTTCAAC
>Ga0116170_10001632_pt1 | contig 22482 bp, 19 predicted proteins | sample AD_JPNHW1_MetaG_FD_89797 | JGI IMG/M metagenome (GOLD analysis project Ga0116170, IMG submission 89797) | Active sludge microbial communities of municipal wastewater-treating anaerobic digesters from Japan - AD_JPNHW1_MetaG | ecosystem: Engineered > Bioreactor > Anaerobic > Digestate | place... | reverse complement strand
GCAAACTCTCGGTGGTAGTGCTCTCCATTTTCCTGCTGAATCTGGTGACGGCCCTGGCAGGGCTCATTAGTATGGAACTGTTTAAAAAAGAGCCCTTCAACGTCAGTGCATTTTTCATTCTGTCGGTTTATACTTTTCTGCTGAACCTGCTTTTCGGGGCCATCGGGCTTTTCCTTTCTACCCTGATCAAAAGAGGAAAACCAATTACCACCTTCAGCATTGGTCTGGTATTGATTTTCTATTTCATCTATACCATTTCAAAGATTTCGGTCAGCTTTGATAAGCTCGGTTATCTGAGTCCCTTCAAATTCGTCAACACCGAAGTGGTCAAAACAGGATACTCTTTTGAAATTGTAAATGTTGTCTATTTTATTGGATTGATCATTTTACTGACAGGAATGTCATACAGGCTTTACATTCGAAAAGACATCTACGTATAAATCCTGTTTCTTAATCATTCTTTTTCATAACTTTGGTAAAAATCGAATTTGCCATGAACGAAATTTTTGCCCATTTTCCAAATACCGATCTCTTCAATTATGGGATCCTTCCCCTTCTGATTTTCTGTGCCCGAATATGTGACGTAACATTTGGCACCTTCCGGATTGTGATGGTATCAAAAGGTCAAAAATTCATTGCCCCAATCCTGGGCTTTTTTGAAGTGTTTATTTGGATTGTGGTTATCGGGAACATCATGCAAAACATGGATAACTGGGTATGTATTATTGCGTATGCCAGCGGGTTTGCCACAGGGAATCTGATTGGACTAATCATTGAAGACAAAATTGCCATTGGCCTTGTAAAAGTTCAAATCATCACCTCCATCGAAGCAAAAGACCTTATCGACAACATGATAACAGGAGGTTATGGGGTTACCCATCAGGAGGCGCAGGGTGCCAACGGGAAAGTCAGCATTATCTATTCCATCATTAACCGGAAACAAATTCCGATTGTGATTGAAATGATCAAGGAGCATAACCCCAATGCTTTTTATTCCATCGAAGATGTAAGGTTTGTAAACAAAGGCATTATCCCGGCCAATAAGCCCAGCCGCTGGAGAATCGGGAAATAACCCCCCAGCCCCCTAAAGGTGGGGTAAAGAACTACAAAACATGAAGTTTAGAACATTTAATTTAGGAGTAAACGAACAATAATATCAAATTAATCCAATACAAAAGTCCCCTTCCTTGCCTACCGGCAGGCAGGTAGGGGATTTAGGGGTTTATATGTAAATATCTCTCGACCCGTTTTTTATGAACTCATAGTTTTTCATGAACTCATTAAAAATTCTCCCTTCATTTTTCATAAAGAACTCCTGATTCCGGATCTCCCCTATTTCCTGCTCAACCAACTTCTCACCCAGCGCTTTTGTTTCGGGCGTAGCATAATCGTCGAGGTATTCACGGAAAGTGAGAACCGCATTCAGCTTGCAATATTTTCCTTCCACACAGTGTTTCAACATTCCCATGATTTTATCACCGGTACGGCCACAACGATAACCAGCCGTACAGAAAGAAGAGATCATCCCCATTTCAGCCACCTCCCGGATGATTTCGTCCAGCTCGCGGGGATCGCCAATGGTAAACTGTTCAGAATTGGTATCCTGATTGGTGTTGCATTCCTGATAAGCACCAATTCCAATCTTTGTTGAAGCATCGGTTTGGGTGCAACCCAGTTTGAAAAGTTCTTTTTTTAGGCCGGCCTTTTCACGGGCGGTAATAATCAAACCAGGATAAGGAAGTGCCAATCGTAAAACAGCCACTACCTTTTTAAAATCTTCGTCACTGACCAGGTATTTCGATTGAGTACTAAGGTCGGAACCAATCGCCGGAGTAATGCGGGGAACAGAAACGGTATGCGGGCCTACACCAAAAACACGTTCCAGATCAGCTGCATGGGCTACCATGCCAAGCACTTCAAAACGCCAGTCATAAAGTCCAAACAACGCACCAATAGCCACATCGTCGACACCTGCCTCCTGAGCACGGTGCAACGCATAGAGCCTCCACCGATAATTCCCTTTTAAGGTATTGGAAGGATGAACGTTGGAATAGGTTTCGTGGTGATAAGTTTCCTGAAAAACCTGATATGTTCCAATTCCCGCTCGTTTCAATAGTTTCAGATCGGAAATACTCATAGGTGCCGCATTGACATTGACCCGGCGGATAGAAGTAACCCGGCCACTTACCGGTGCAACCCTCTCGACAGAATAAACTTCCCGGATGGTGTCGGCCATGTAATAAACATCCGATCGGGGGTGCTCGCCATAAACCAGAATCAACCGTTTGTGACCGTTATCCAACACCTTTTCGGTCTCTTTACGAACCTCTTCCATCGAAAGAATCCGACGCTTCTCATAGATATTTTCTTCACGGAATCCGCAATAAGCACAATTATTTACGCAGAAGTTGGAACAATAAAGGGGTGCAAAGAAGACGATCCGGTTATCGTAGACTTTACGTTTGATGGCTAAAGCCGCGTCGTTAATCTCCGCCCAAAGCTCCGGATCGGTCACATTGATTAAACGGGCTGTTTCATCAATGGTTAACGGTTCAACATTCATCGATTTTTCGATAATCCTCCGCACTTCTTCCTTTGATGGATTTTGATTTTTATGAAGAGATTCAATCAGAAGATCATCATCGATAAAATCCTTGCCATCAACAAGGTACCGATCATTCTCTTCTGGCTTCACTACCTGCTTTACCCAATCTTTAACCGACAAATTATTCATGGTTTAAAATTTGATCAAAATTAGGAATAACCCCGTTAGAAAAAACAATTGGTAAAGAAATAAGTTGAGAAGTTAACCTATCGTACCATCAAGGAGGCTGTCCAAAAAGTAAAGGGCAACCTCTTTTTCATCAGAGATGAGATATTCAGTCGCTATCGAATAATCAATTTACGGGTAATCTGGTTTTTACCATTATTGATTGACAAAAAATAGATTCCCTTCGACAGGTTGGTAAGATCAAGGTTTTGTCTTGAATTCGATGCGATCACAGAAATGAGCTTAATCCCTAATTCATTGTAAATATTTATATCATAAGGCGTCAAACTATTGCCCATATCAATTGTCAGACTCCCCGAAGTTGGATTAGGATAAAATTTAAAAGAACTGTTTGCATCAGGAATGATGGGACTGTCATTTTTACTGACCTCCAGAATATTCTTAAAATCCTTCCATCCGAGAGCTTTTCGATATAATGCAACTGTGCCATCGGGTACATACAGGATACAATCGTCGATGTTTACATTTTCGAAAGGCTTAAATGTATTACCAAGATCAAATGGTTTTTTCCAATTGACTATTATATATTTCAATCCGGTACAATCATAAAAAGCACTTGATCCTAATGTATTTACCGAATCAGGTATTGATAGTGACCTTAGTAAGGTACACCCCACAAAAGCCGATCTCTCGATAGCGGTAACCGAAGAGGGAATCGTAAATCTTCCAGTGAGTATGTTAGGGCATTGAATGAGATGCGTTTGGTTCTTATTATAGAGTAAGCCGTCGATGGATGAATATTTCGGATTATTAGGATCGACATTTAAAAACGCGGTAGATCGGCCAAAAGCATAAAGGGCGATCGTGTCGACCGAAGACGGGATATCCAGTTTGGCTAGGTTGGTACAACACCAAAAAGCACTGTTTCCAATTGATTTAACAGAGGAAGGTATCGTGATATTTGATAATTTTTCACATAAATGGAAAGCATGTTCATCGATTGTTTTGACTGAATTGGGGATCTTAACAGATTCGAGTCCCGAACAATATTGGAACGCATTGGGGCCAATAGTTGTTACACCGTCTGGAATATCGATTGTTGTAAGCCCGGTACAAAACTCAAAAGCAGAGTTGCCAATGCTAGTAATCGAAGTAGGTAGGATAACCGATTTAAGATTTTTCAGATTGTAAAAAGCATTATCTGGGATTGTATTAGCAGAATAGTCAGTATAAAAGTTTGTTCCATCAGGTCCACTGTAAGAAACTACTGAAACATCTCGCAGATTGAGTTCAATAAGTACAGGCATACTATCGCGAATGGTTTTAAAATCACTGGCATCGATTGTCCCAGAGAGCGAAAGAGTGGTCAATGTTTTTTTCTGGTCGCCCAGGATTTTATGTAGAGTACCTGCAGAAACAGGTTGATTGCCATATTGTGTAACACAAATGGTTTGGCTATCAAGGCCCTCGGGGTATAAAGTAACTGTTCCCATGCGTTTACCTTCCTTCAATTCTTCAACCTGAAGTAGCAGAGAATCGTTTCCTATGCTTTTAGAAGGGATTACTTTTAACCATTCTTTATCTGAAGAGGCAGTCCATGTAACATTAGAGGAAATATAGAGGCTGTAGGATCCCGCAACATTTGAAAGGCTGACTGAATTGGATGAAGAAAATAATCCAGGCATCTCTACCATATTCTTAAAATCCATCCATTTGCCTGCTTTTTGGAATGAAGATTTTGTTCCAAACGGAATATAAAGAGTACATGCAGAAAGATCGACATTCGAAAAGACTTCATCTGATCTGCTCATGTCGATAGGAGAAGGAGAAAGCAATGTGAACGATTTTAAGCTGGTACATGATAAAAAGGCTGCAGCTCCAATATAGTTGACCGAGGATGGAATGGATATCGAGTCTAATGAGGTACAATATGCAAATGCAAGGAAACCAATTGAACTGACAGAGGAGGGAATGGTAATCATTTTTAATTCGGGACATTTACCAAAAGCACTTTGACCAATTGAAGTCAGGGAGTCGGGTAAAATAACTGAAGTTAATGTTGACTTGCCCATATCAAACTGGGATGAAAATGCAAAATATGGTATTTCATTGGCATAATAATTTGTATTGTAATATTCACCGGAGCCATCAAATCCGTTGTATCTGTCTATTTTCACCTTTGAGATGTCAACATTGCTCAGAACCGGCATACTATCTCGCATCGTTTTAAAATCGCGGGCGTCGATAGTTCCAATTAGTGAAAGATTTGTAATGGCATTCTTTTCATCATTGGTCAAAAGGGAGGATAATTGTCCTGCGGTAACCATGAGACTTTTGGCTTCCTGTGCATTTGCTACAACTGATAACAAAATGAACAGGAGTATTATTTCAATCTTTTTCATGATAAACTGGTTATTATCTGCAAATTTAACATATATTCATAATTTGCAAACCAAGTTGGAAGAAAATAGAATAAAGTTGCACCTTTAAAATAGAATAAAGTTGCACCTTTAAAGTGATAGATATGCTCTGCGAAGAAAAAAGAAAAGGATAGAAAAATTTTCTATCCTCTAAACCTAACTAAACCAAACTAAATCTAACTTATGAAAATGTCTTATCTCTAAAAGAATGTTCTGCTTTTAATGATGCTACAAAGATATGTTCTACAACAAAGAAAAACATTACGCAATTGTTAAATCCTTTTATTAGGACTGTTTGTTAAAAAAACATCAACAAGTCTGATTATGAATATATCATAATAACTCCAAAAAATGATTCCCGAATAACCGGAGCCATCCAAAGTTTCCTATTTTTGAAACATTAACTCTGTAACCATGGAATTGATCAGAAAAGGCGGTATACTTCTACACATCAGCTCGTTACCTTCGGAATTTGGAATTGGGGACTTCGGCCCTGAAGCGGTTCACTTTATCGATCTGCTTGCTGAAAGTGGTTTGAAAATATGGCAAATATTACCTCTGGGGCCAAATGGTCCGGGGAATTCACCCTATCAGGCTTATTCGGCCTACGCAGGCGATCCAATTTTAATTTCACCGGAGAAAATGGTTAGCTGGGGTTTATTGGATCCGAAAGATCTATCCGGCACCACCCACTTTTCTTCTTCTGAAACCGAATTTGACAAAGTAACGGCATGGAAAACAGAAATTCACCGAAAAGCATTCCGAAATTTCATCCTCAAAGCCGACCACTCCTTCAAAATGGAATACGAATCCTTTTTGAAAGAACACAACTGGTGGCTTTCCGATTATGCCCTGTATGCCGCATGCAAAAGCAACTACCAGGGAAAAAGCTGGAACCACTGGGATAAAAAATTGATCAAAAGAGATCCGGAAACATTGAAACAAGTTCAATGGGATCTGAGCAAAGAATACGAATTCGAACGGTTTCAGCAGTTCTTGTTTTTCAGGCAATGGTTTCAATTGAAAAATTATGCCAACAGCAAAGGAATCAAAATACTGGGCGACCTACCCCTTTACGTATCCTACGACAGTTCGGACGTATGGGCCAACCAGCACATTTTTTTACTGGATGAAAAGGGAAATCCCCTGCGCGTAGGTGGTGTTCCTCCCGATTATTTTTCCGAAGACGGTCAACTCTGGGGAAATCCGTTGTACAATTGGAAAAACCTCGAAAAAACAAACTACCAATGGTGGCTTGCCCGCCTGTACTTCAATCTTCACCTCTTCGATTTGGTACGAATTGATCATTTCAGGGGACTGGAGTCGTTTTGGGCTATTCCGGCAGATGCTGAGACGGCAAAAATAGGCGAATGGATGCCCGCCAAAGGATATGAAATGTTATCGGCGTTGAAATCCCAACGAGGTGAACTTCCAATCATCGCCGAAGATTTGGGAATAATTACCCCCGAAGTAAAAAAACTTCGCGATCACTTTAACCTGCCAGGAATGAAAGTATTGCAGTTTGCTTTTACCACCGACGAAACCAACGAACATTTCCCCCACAACTTCATCAACCGGAACATTGCGTATACCGGTACACACGATAACGATACCCTGTTGGGCTGGTGGCAATCGCTCGAAAACGTTGACCGAAAAAGAGTATTGTCCTACCTAAGCCTAAAACGAGGTACCATCAGGGAACGGTTTATCGAATGGGTATGGTCATCCACCGCCGAAATTGCCATAATCCCAATGCAGGATTTGCTGGGACTTGGAAACGAAGCACGCATGAACATTCCCGGATCCGCGACCGGGAACTGGAAATGGCGCTACCAAAAACCAATGGTCCGGAAATCACAGTTTGAATTCATCAAACAACTGAACAAAACCTATAACCGCTAAAATGAGATCTATTTACACCATTGGTGAAACAACTTTCGACATCGTTTTTAAAAACGAACAGCCAATCCTTGGTATCGTCGGAGGAAGCGCATTAAACACAGCAGTTTCATTGGGAAGGGCTGGTTTACCGATTCATTTTATTTCCCGTCTGGGCAACGACCGGATTGGAAACCTCGCGCTAAAATTGCTGATCGAAAACGGGATCAACACCGGTTACATAACCCGCTTCGAAGGCAATTCGCGAATATCGCTGGCATTTATGGATGAAAACAACAATGCGGAATACCAGTTCTACCAGGCCGGACTCATGCCCGATTTGCACTATCCTGTTCCCGTAACAGATGACATAATCAGTTTTGGATCAACGCTGGCAATTCAAAACGAAGGAAGAGGAAACCTTCTTGGCTTTCTGAAAGAAGGGTTAACCCAAAAAGCGATTACCATCTACGATCCGAATATCCGGCAGAAACAGGAAAATAAACTGGCGGGAATACGGGTAAACGTGGAAGAAAATTTCCGCTTGACCACCATTCTGAAAGGTTCGGCAGAGGATTTTGAAAAATTATATGGTGTAACCAATCCTGAGGAGATCTTTCAAAAAGTACAATCGTTTGGCATTCAAACATTGATTATCACATCAGGCGACAATCCGGTTCAACTAATTACTGAACGGTTTTCCAAAAAATACCCTGTCGAGATGGTTCAGCCGGTGAGTACCATTGGTTGTGGCGATAACTTCACAGCCGGGATGATAGCCGGAATGTATCAGCTCAACGTTCGTTCAGAAAATATCAACAGCATCCCCATCGTCACATGGGATCAGATTATTCAAACCGGGAATTCTTTTGCATCCGAAGTATGTCGGTCTGATATGAATTATATCTCAGAAGAATTCGCTTCCAAATTCAGAAAAACCTGTCAATAATTATTTTAAGCAGGCAAGATATTTTTGGATCGTTGTTTTCAGGCCCAGGTACAATGCATCTGATATCAGAGCATGACCAATGGATACCTCTTCCAAAAAAGGAATATGCTGGTACATGTAATTCAGGTTGTGCAAATCGAGATCGTGACCGGCATTCACACCCAGACCAATCTCATTTGCCAGATTTGCCGCAGCAACAAAAGGTTTTATGGCCGTTTCATGGTTAATTGGGAACAACTGGGCATACGGTTCGGTATAAAGCTCTACCCGGTCGGCGCCACACAGCTTGGCCCCTTCCACAAACTTCAACTCCGTACCAATAAAAATAGAAACCCGTATTCCTTTTGCTTTAAATTCCTGAATAACTTCCGTAAGAAAATCTTTATACAAAATGGTATTCCAGCCCGCATTCGAGGTAATAGCATCGTGGGTGTCGGGCACCAGGGTAACCTGATGAGGAACCACATCGGTAACCAGATCCACAAATTTCTTCTCGGGATTACCCTCAATGTTAAATTCAGTGGTAATAAAAGGCCTGATTGCATACACGTCGCTGTATCGAATATGCCGTTCATCGGGCCGGGGATGCACGGTGATACCCTGAGCACCAAACTTTTCACAATTAATTGCTGCTTCCAACACATTTGGAATATTTCCGTTACGTGCATTACGTAATGTGGCAATTTTATTTATATTTACACTTAGCCTTGTCATCGTTTGATTTTTTTATTGACGCAAGTTACAATTTTTCAATCAATGGCCGGTTTATGTATTATTGCGGAAGTATAAATTTAATATTTGGGGTTACAAGTGGTTGCACAACAACTCATATCAGACACTTATCCAACGCTAAATTGCACCGACAACGGAAAGAAAGCGTTGAACATCATGGAATTATTCAGGGTTTCACACATTTGCCTTGTAAAAGAAAAAGAATACATGGGGATCATCTCCGATAAAGATATCTACGATCTCAACCTCAACAAATGCTGCATGAACGAACTTCCGTTCACGCCCTTACGGCCATACGTTCTGGCCAATCAACACATTTATGAAGTAATCGATAAAATGGCGGAGCACAAACTCACTGTTTTACCGGTTCTTGCATTGGATATGGAATATTGTGGCACCATTTTGATCAATGAGTTATCCGCAAAGTTTATTCAATTAATATCGGTTCATGAACGGGGAGCCGTAATTGTTCTTGAAATAAACCAAAATGACTATTACCTTTCGCAAATTTCTCAGATCATCGAATCAAACGGGGCAAAAATATTGAGCCTCTATTCGAAGAACCGGGAAAATTCAATGATGATGGACGTTACCATTAAAGTGAACATCACCGATATTTCTTCCATCATCCAGACCTTTGTCCGCTACGATTATATTATTGAAGCTGTTTATATGGATGACTCAAAATTGACTGAAATGTACAATGAACGGTACGAACTGTTCATGAATTACTTAAAAATTTAACCTTTACAATCGCTTACCTGTGAGAATAGCATTATACGGAACCGAAGCAAAAAAAGAATTTTTCCCCGTCTACAGCAGGATCTTTCAATTCTTCAAAGAAAACCACATCGAATTCATCTTGTCATCGCGAGTGAAAGAAGATTTGACCCGGATTGGAGCTTTCAATCTGAACGACATCCCTTCATTCGATAAAACGCTGAACCAATGCGCGCCCATCGACCTTCTCCTTTCGATTGGCGGCGACGGAACCTTTTTAAATGCGGTGTCGTACACGCTTGAAAAGCAGATCCCTATTGCCGGTGTCAACTGCGGAAGGCTTGGTTTTCTGGCCGACATCAATGCCGAAGATATTGAACTGGCTATCCTGCAATTTATACACGGAGAATACACCCTTGAAGAACGATCGCTGCTGCAATTGATCGAACCAACCCATTTATTCAGTGAGTTTAACTATGCCATGAACGAATTGACCGTTCACAAACTCGACAACTCATCGATGATAAAGATCGAAACTTTGATCAATGGGCAGTTTTTGGCCAACTATTGGGCTGACGGACTGATCATCGCAACACCAACCGGATCAACAGCGTACTCCTTAAGTGTTGGGGGACCTATTGTAACACCCGATCTTGCAGGACTGCTAATCACTCCGATCGCCTCCCACCTTCTTACCGTCAGGCCAGTTATTGTGCCCGACGACGTAGAAATTGACATCTGGATTGAAGGACGGGGAAACCAATACCTGGTATCGATTGACCACTGCTCGGCCCCACTCGACTTTTCAACCCCCATCAAGATAAGGAAAGCTCCTGTATCTGCATCAATTGTAAAACTTAAAGGGCACTCCTTTTATTCGACCATACGGAACAAGTTAATGTGGGGTGCCGACAACCGGAACTAATTTTTACAGGAAAACACAATTTTCGCACTTTCTTTTAGTTAATATAACTAGTCCATCAGGTTTTTACAAAATTATATTATTTTTGTAGCCCTCTGAAAAGAGATTGATTTGGGCTACTCCGGGAGATCAACGATGGGTTCTGCTTCCGGATTTTTATTTAATAAGAACAAAGATATTGTACCATGCCCTTAAAAAAATTGATAGTGTTTCTTTTGATCATCTCCTTGGGGGAAAATATACTTGCCCAAAAAAAGACTGCCGATTTGGGCCTCTTTTTGGGAGGGTCAACCCCCCTCTGCGATTATTCAAAGACGAATTTTTTTCAATCAATCCACCCCGATTTCGGAATCTTTTACCGCTACAACCTGAACACCCGTTTCAGTTTAAGAATCAATGCATTGTATGGGAATGTGGGAGCAAAAGGGGAATTAGACACCCAAGACCCCATAACGTTCAAGAAAAAAGTTCTGGATTTCGACGGGATCATCGAAGTCAACTACCTCGATTTCATGATGGGGGTCGAAAAGATGAGGTTCAGTCCGTTTGTATTTACCGGGATTGGAGTAACCTACTATCCCGGCATAAACGGGGCAATTATCACACCCAATATTCCCATTGGCACAGGGATCAAGTATGCTGTCGGCAAACACCTAGCCCTGGGAGCCGAAGCCTCTTTGCATAAATTAATGAACGACGGATTAGACGACCTAGACAACCCTTACCAAAGCGAAGGGTTAACGAAAGTAAGCGATATTTTCCACAACAACGATTGGATTAGCTATTTTGGATTAACTTTGACCTATAAATTTTTCACAGGAAAAACGCCCTGTCCGGCATATAATACCATTAATTGACAATGAGTTATAAAGAACAGATCGATCCAGGTAAAATTCCTCTCCATGTAGCAATCATCATGGATGGGAACGGACGTTGGGCTGCTCAACGTGGAAATGACCGGATATTCGGACATCAACACGGAGTAGATGCGGTCAGGTCATCTATTAAAGCCGCGGCAGAAGTGGGTGTCAAATATCTCACGCTGTATGCTTTTTCCACCGAAAACTGGAGCCGCCCCAAACGCGAAGTCGATGCCCTGATGTCATTAATGGTGAATGTAATTAAATCCGAATCGGACGATTTGTTAAAAAACAATGTCCGGCTCATTGTTATCGGCGATCGGGATAGCCTGCCGGCAAAACTTCAAAAGGAAGTTGAAAAACTGATTGAAAAACTGGGGAAAAACACCGGTTTAACCGTTGTGATGGCGCTAAGTTACAGCTCCCGGTGGGAAATCATAAATGCTGTTAAATTGATTGCCAACGATGTTAAAAAAGGAAAAATTGATCCGGATAATATTTCACAAGAACTCTTTCCTGACTATCTTTCCACCGCAAAAATTCCGGATCCGGAACTGATGATCAGGACTAGCGGTGAAAAAAGGTTAAGTAACTTCTTACTGTGGCAACTAGCCTATGCTGAATTATACTTTACCACAAAGCTTTGGCCCGATTTTTCTGAAGAAGATTTCTGGGAGGCTATTTTCAATTATCAACAGAGAGAACGCCGGTTTGGCATGACTAGTGAGCAACTTAAAAAACCTAATTCTAAGTAATGGCTAAAAAAATTTGGTTAACAGCCTTTTTGGTATTGATTATTTTCAACCTTTGGTCACAAACACCCGATAGCACCAGCTTTTCAATATATTACTCCAGCCCAAAGCAATATACTATTGGAGGAATCGACATCATCGGCATCAAATATCTCGACACCGATATGTTGAAGGAATATTCCGGATTGAAAATTGGCGACGAAATTACCGTTCCCGGAGATCAGGTGACGCAAATCATTAAAAAATACTGGAAGCAAGGGCTCTTTTCCGACGTGAAAGTGAATGCCTCTAAAATCGTAGACGATAAAATTTATCTGGAGATTTTCCTCAAGGAGCGCCCAAGGCTTTCATCGGTTAATTATCATGGGGTAAAAAAATCGGAACTTGACGACCTGAAAGAAAAAGTTTTGCTGCTTGAAGGTGGACAGGTTGTTGATGCACAATTGGTCAGTGCCGAACGCATCATCACCAATTACTTCAAAGAAAAAGGATTCCTGAACACCGACGTACACATCGTACAGCGCGATGATCCGGGAAAAGAAAATGCGGTCCTTCTCGACATCAACGTTGACAAGAAAGAAAAAGTTAAAATTCAAAAAATCACTTTTCATGGACCTTCAAAAGTCAAAGTAGAGACGTTGGAAAGAGCCATGAAAAAAACACACGATAAACAGATCAAGAACTTCCTGCGCAGCAAGAAATTTCAGGAAGATTTATATGATAAAGACAAAACCGCTTTACTGGAAAAATATAACGAACTGGGCTACCGCGATGCTATTATTACCCGAGACTCAATCTCAAAAAATATTTCTGACAACACGGTCAATATCGATATCTGGGTTGAAGAAGGTGACAAATACTATATCCGAAATATTAAATGGATAGGGAATACCATCTATCCGTCTCCCCTTCTCGATGCCCGGTTGGGAATTTCGAAAGGCGAAATCTACAATCAAAAACACCTCGATAAACGTTTGACATCCGATAACGACGCCGTAAGCAACTTATACCTCGACAACGGATACCTTTTTTATAGTGTGAACCCCATCGAGACCAACACGCAAAATGACTCCATTGATTTGGAAATGAGAATATTCGAAGGGAAACAAGCAACGATCGACCGGATCATCATTCAAGGGAACACCAAAACTCACGAGCAGGTAGCCCGAAGGGAACTTTACACCTTGCCCGGAGATCTTTTCAGCAAATCGTTGTTGATGCGTTCATACCGCCAGCTGGCCCAATTAGGACATTTCGACCAGGAAAAGATTGGCATTGACCCGGTACCCAACCAGGAAAACGGAACTGTTGATATCAAATACAGCCTTATTGAACGGGCAAACGACCAGGTTGAATTATCAGGAGGTTGGGGACAAGGGATGTTCGTTGGATCGATTGGCTTAAAATTCAGCAATTTTTCGGTTCAAAACATGTTCAACAAAAAAGCATGGAGACCACTTCCATCCGGAGATGGACAAACCGTTAGCCTGAGGGCTCAAACCAATGGAAAGTATTATCAGCAATACAGTTTGTCATTCATGGACCCCTGGTTTGGTGGAAAAAAACCGAATAGTTTCTCCTTCTCGCTCTACTATTCCAAGCTTACCCGAAGCGACGCTTCCTATAATTATTATAATCCTTACAATTACGGAGGTTACAGCAGCTATGGCTACAACTCCTATGGTTATGGCGGATATACCGACTATTCCAATGCCAAAGTTACGGCCTATCAGATTACCTATGGCGCATCCATTGGGTATGGTTACCGGTTAAACTGGCCCGATGACTATTTCACGCTCTATCATGAACTTTCTCTCCAACATTACAAATTGTTGTCATGGCCCTATTACTTCTTATCGACTGGCGACATCAATGACTTCAGCATAAAAACCGTTCTTAGCAGAAACTCGATCGATAACCCACTCTATTCAAGAAAAGGGTCTTCGTTTAGCCTTTCTCTGGAACTCACACCGCCCTATTCACAGTTCAACGGGAAAGATTACGGGAACAAAGATATGAGCGACAAACAGCGGTACAGCTATCTGGAATACCACAAATGGCTTTTCAATGCGAAATGGTTCACCCCGCTCGAAAGCAGTGAAAAGCTGATCCTCCATACAAAATACGAATTCGGATTACTTGGGTATTTCGATGTGAACCGGAAATCGCCGCTTGAAGGATTTAAGATGGGTGGCGACGGAATGTCGGGATACGATATTTATGGCTCCGACAACATTGGACAACGGGGATATGCCAACGGCAGTATGACCGCAACATCAGCCGGAGCGAGTGCCGCCAACATTTACACGAAAGCAACCGTTGAAGTGAGATACCCGATTACCCTTTCGGAATCGGCCAATATCTATGCCCTGGGCTTCCTCGAAGCAGGTAACAGCTGGTACGACTTCAAAACGTTCAATGTTTTTGACATGAAACGCGCTGCCGGTCTCGGTGTTAGGTTCTGGCTGCCCATGTTCGGGTTACTTGGTATCGACTGGGGATATGGTTTTGACATGCCAAATGACGGAAATTCCTCTTCGGCAAAAAGCCAGTTCCATTTTGTAATTGGTCAGCAATTCTGATCCTTTCGATCATTTTCTATAGAAAGTCACAATTACTTGCATTCGAAAGAAGTAATTATGACTTTCATTTTTATCGGCATCCATGATGTTTGAAAATCACGGTCCCCATAATGTTGAATTGATCCAGTTTATTTTGCCCCGAAAATCAGCGTTCATCAGATACCGGCTGACAATAACAATATCGAACCATCATTCACGTTTTTCTTCAAAACTGGTATATTTGCCAATTGTTAAAATGGTATGATTGTTGATTAAATGAACCAATAACAAAAACAAAAAAGTATGAAACGGATATTACTAACATTCATTGCAGCCATTGCAATCACCATTTCCTGTTATTCTCAAAAATATGCCTTTGTAGATACCGAATATATCCTCGAAAATATTCCATCGTATAAAGCTGCACAGGAACAACTCGACCAACTTTCAAAACAGTATCAGAAAGAACTCGAAACCATACAGGCCGAATTAGAACAAATGTACAACGACTTCAGGGCCGAATCGATTCTTCTCTCCGACGACATGAAAAGAAAACGTGAAGATGTAATCGTTTCCAAAGAAAAGGAGTATCGCACCCTTCAACAAAAATACTTTGGAATGGATGGCGAGCTGTATAAAAAACGACAGGGACTGGTAAAACCAATCCAGGATGACATCTACAACGCCGTAAAAGAAATCGCTTCGACTGCAAACTATGCGGTAATTTTTGACAAATCAGGAAGTTTAACCATGCTTTACACCGATCCGAAATACAACTTAAGCGATCAGGTGCTTGAAAAATTAGGATATAAAAAATAATTTCAGAGGCTACTTCAACCACTTGATTTGTTAAGTAAATTTAAAAAATGCGATTAAATTAAAGTTAATTTCTATATTTGCGGTACATGTCAGAAATTTGAAGAACCTGAAAGTAAAACAATTAAAATTATAACGATGAAAAAATTTTTAGTAATCTTTTTGATCCTCGTTGCAGGAGTAACAAACTTTGCCAATGCCCAAACACCTAAATTCGGACACATTGATATCCAACAATTAATAACTGTAATGCCCGAACGTACAACAGCTATTAGCGAAATGGAAAAAACAACCAAGGAGCTGGAAGATATGCTGGGCACCATGCAAACCGAACTTCAAACCATGATTAAAGATTATACCGACAAACAATCAACGATGTCAGACCTTGTTCGTCAGGCTAAAGAAGATGATATTCGGGCCAAACAACAACGGATTGAAACTTTCCGTGACCAGTCGGAACAACAGCTGCAACAAAAACAGCAAGACCTGATGAAACCTATCATTTCAAAAGCCGATAGCTGCATTGAGGTTGTTGCAAAAGAACAGGGGTTAATCTATGTTTTTGACATTAGCAGCCGCGTAGTTCTCTACAAATCCAATCAAAGTGTAGACATTCTTCCTTTGGTTAAAAAGAAAATGGGGATTGAAAAATAATTCATCTGATCGATAAATAAAAGAGCCGTTTGACCATTCAAGCGGCTCTTTTATTTATATATTAGCAACATCAACCAAAAGATATGGAACGGACTCATCCTATCGGCATATTCGACTCGGGCTATGGTGGTTTAACCATTCTGAAAGAAATACGTAAAAAAATGCCCCGGTACGATTACATTTACCTGGGCGATAATGCCCGTACTCCTTATGGTACCCGGTCGTTCGATGTGGTATACAAATACACCCTGCAGGCGGTAAAAAAACTGTTTGAGATGGATTGCGAACTGGTTATTCTTGCCTGTAATACCGCATCGGCCAAAGCGCTGCGGACCATTCAGCAAAACGACCTGCCCGTCGTTGCTCCCAACAAAAGGGTACTGGGCGTCATCCGTCCCAGTGTGGAAGAAGTTATACACCTTACCCGTAACAACCATGTGGGGGTTTTAGGCACCAACGGCACCGTTTCATCCGGATCGTACCTGATCGAACTTGAAAAGCAATCGGAAGGTAAGTTGATTGTTTCACAGGAAGCCTGTCCCATGTGGGTACCCATTGTCGAGAACAATGAGATTGGCACCATGGGGGCAAATTATTTCGTGGAAAAAAACATCACCAACCTGCTCGAAAAAGATCCGGAGATCGACACCATTATACTGGGATGCACCCACTACCCTCTCCTCACCTCCACTATCCGCAAATACTTGCCCGGCAATATCCTGCTGGTAGAACAAGGTTCGATTGTTGCCAATAAGTTACAAGATTATCTGATACGTCACCAGCCGATGGAAAGCCTTTGCTCAACCGGCGAAAGCCTGGTCTATTTTACCACCGAACAGGCAACCACCTTCGAAGAAAAAGCAACCATTTTTATGAAAGAACCCATTCGCGCGACGACGATACAGATTTAAGAGGGATGCTGGATGCTGATACTCGATGCTGGATGCTCGATGTATATGCACCTTCCTTTTTCCCTTTTTGGATCCTCGATGAAAAGGAACGCGGATGACACGGATCGTTGATCGCGGATGAACACAGATTTATAATGATCGTAAAATTGGAATGCTGTAAACTTTTTTCCTTTTCCTTTTTTCCTTTTCCTTTTCCCGATGCAGTAACTACCAAGGCTTTTCAGTCTTTCTGTTCTTCAGTCCTTCAGTCTTTCAGTCTTTCTCTTTCCAAAGTGCTTCGAGTCGCCCCACTCGCCGTAGCCAATCTCGCTGTCGGTTAATGCCAAACGGGCATCGAGGCAGCCAGTACACTGTTCGGGTTCCTCATCCACACACGGTTTATTCTGATAGAGGGCATAATCGTTGCGATACTTCCCGGGAGTAATATTGGGCATTACCACGTTGGCCCCCACTTTTACCGCTTTCTCACGGCCCAGCGGGTCGATTGCCTGCAGAGCCGTAGTCGCTGCAATATTGATATTTTTCATCATCAGCCTTAGCACCGCGACCATCTTTAGCGTGGTATCAAAACGATCCTGAATCGTCCATAACGAATCACGGTATTGATAGAGTGGCGTCTCGGAATGTTCAATGTAGGGTCCCATGCCCACCATGTCGACATCCATCTCCTGCATAAAAAGCAAATCGCCGGCCAGTTGTTCCACCGTCTGGAACGGCAATCCAATCATCACCCCAGTCCCCACCTGATAGCCGCTCCTACGCAACGCACGGAGGCAGTTCAACCGCTGATCAAAAGAGTGGTCTGCAGGGTGAAGTTTCTGGTAAAGTTCCGGGTCTGACGTTTCGATACGGAGCAGGAAGCGATGTGCCCCGGCATCAAACCAACGCCGGTAAACCGCTTCATCCTGCTCACCCAACGAAAGGGTAATACCCAGTTGCTGGTTGCTCTCCTCTTTGATGCTGCGGATCAGGTTTTCAATGCGGTCGGCAAAAGCCGGTGAAGCGATCTCGCCCGACTGCAACACGAGCGAGCCATAGTTGTTTTTGTACGCAAAACGAGCCGCTTCTAAAATTTCTACGTCGCTAAGGGTATACCGTTTCACCAAATGGTTTGATTTCCGAATTCCGCAATAGTAACAATCCTTGGAACAGGCATTGGAAAACTCAATCAATCCACGGAAATAGACCTTATTGCCAACTTCGCGAAGCTTAACCTCCAGGGCCTTTTCAAACAGAATTTGCCGGTCTGGGCCACTGGTCTGCAACAGGGCAACAATCTCTTCCTTTGAGAAAGAATCCTTATTTACTATTTCAGAAATTCCGGTCATGCCTTTCTAAATCAACCTTCCAGTCATTGCTTCGTTCCCATCAGACCCGTTACTTCCACCCATCAGAAGAAGCCCGATTCGGCCCTTCAAAAATACAACAAAAAACGATCCTGTACGCGATGGAGCCATTGCCGGCATCGATTCTGTCACTGCCGGGTGCATTGGAGTCGTTCCCGGCATCGATTCTGCCATTGCCAGATGCATTGGAGCCATTCCCGGCATCGATTCTGCCATTGCCGGATGCACTGGAGCCACTGCCGGCATCGATTCTGTCACTGCCGGATGCATTGGAGGAAAAAAAACGTTAACAGTATTACAGTGTAGAGCAATTGCTAGACATTTCCCCGTTTCGTCCGAAAGAAAATTAGCCCATCAGCTCCTCGTTCTGAGTTAGTTGCCAGTATCTTCAATGCCTCTTCCGTGGTTTTAACAAAGTTGATCCGCCGTTGCTTATTGCTCTCGGAAACAAGATCGCCGGAAATAACTTCGGCAATCGAAATTCCGTTGATCTGTCTGATTTCAATTTTCATATTCTTGAGTTGATATCGGTTTATTCTTTTCAAATTCAATTAATTCAATGGGGGCTCCGTTGTGTACAATCATTGCTACACGGGTACCTTCACCGGGTGCATTGGGTGGAGTCAGCACGGTAAATTGATGTCGTGCCAGTTCGCGGTCGAGGTCATCGACTTCGAAAGCGATGTGCGGAACTCGTTGGATCAAATCGTCAATGGGGCTATCGGGGTCAAACCGCATCCACTCAACTCCAAACGGGCTGGAATCGAAGCCTGAGACAGAAAACCGGAAGAGTGACAGATATCGCTCTCCGTCAACGACCTGGTCGGTCGGAATCCCTATGTGATGGTAACGCCACCCCCACTCCGCAATTGCCAGCGGTGGCTCATGATCTTCACGTTTAATCGGCTGGTTCATTAATTCATTCTAAAAACAGTTAACTCAAAGTTAGGAATAAATCCAAATAACCCAAGATGAGGCATTCAACAAATCTCAACTGTTTCAAAAAATGAAAAAACGCCACTTTTTATCCATTTCAATCACTAAATCCGTATTTTTTTTTGATATTTGTCGTTCTGAACCATCTTTTTTTTCAATTCAAAACACAAAAACCATTAATTATGTATAAAATTCAAAACCTTAATAAAATTGATGAAGAGGGATTGAAGGTTTTCCCAAGTGATCAGTATCAAATTGATCCTAATTTTGCGGATCCCGAAGCCATTATTGTGCGCAGTTTCGACATGCTCAACATGGAGATGCCATCTTCATTAAAGTCAATTGCCCGTGCTGGTGCTGGTTATAACAACATCCCGGTTGAAAAATGCACCGAAAAAGGAATCGTCGTGTTCAACACTCCGGGTGCCAATGCCAACGGGGTAAAAGAGTTGATCATTGCCGCCATGCTGCTCACATCGCGCGACGTTGCCGGTTCCATCGAATGGGCCAAAACATTAAAAGATAAAGGGGATGAAATTCCAGCACTGGTCGAAAAAGGAAAAAATAATTTTGCCGGAACCGAGATCCAGGGAAAAACCCTTGCGGTAATCGGGTTGGGTGCCATTGGCGGTTTGGTTGCCAATGCCGCACAGGCGCTGGGCATGAATGTAGTTGGTTACGACGCATTCCTCTCATTAAAAGCAGCCTTACAACTGAACAACAAAGTGAATGTGGTTGCCAGCCTCGAAAGTGCGTTGGCTCATGCCGATTTCATTACACTGCATATTCCTCAGAATGCCGAAACCAAAGGCTTCATCAACAAAGAGCGCATTGCCATGATGAAAGACGGTGTCCGCATTTTGAACTTTGCCCGTGGTGGTCTGATCAATGCTGCCGACCTGAAAGAAGCACTTGAAAGCGGCAAAGTCGGAAAATACATTACCGACTTCCCCGATGCAGCTGTCCTGGGAATGAAAAACGCTATTTCAATTCCTCACCTTGGTGCATCAACCGCTGAATCGGAAACCAACTGTGCCATCATGGCAGCTGAACAAACCAGGGAATATCTCGAAAACGGCAACATCATTAACTCGGTGAATTTCCCTGCAGCCGAAATGGACCGCAACGGAGGAACCCGCATCGTGATTGCCAACAAGAATGTTCCGAACATGGTAAGCCAAATTACGACCGTTCTGGCTTCCGAAAATGTGAATATTGCCAATATGCTCAATCGCAACCGGAATGAAATTGCCTATAACATCATCGATATCGATCGTGATGACATTTGCGATAGTTGCATTTCGAAATTAAAAGCCATTGACGGGGTCTTTTTAATCCGGGTGATTAAATAATTTTCTATCCATAAAAAACAAAAAAAGAGGGCTTTAACCCTCTTTTTTTTGATGAAAAAAAATTTTAAAAAAAATTTCATCAAAAATGAACTTTTTTTTAAACCCTTTTGTTTAAACATTGTGGGTTCCGTTACAATCTCTAAAGTAACAAATCCACAACAGACATTATTTATAGTTCATAAGGTTTGGTTTTGTTAGTTTGGTTAAGGTTAACCGCGGGAAGATTCCCGCGGTTTTTTTGTCGGATTCATGAAGAATGTCATCCCTACAAGAACGATTAAGATTACTTTTGCAACTCAATTGTTAAAAACAGAGATCTTGAAACGGAATATTCTTTTTTTATCCGCTGCTTTAGCCTTGTCGATCCTCTTATCGAGCTGGGGCTATACCGGCCATCACGAAACGACCAAACGGGCAGGCTTGTCGCTGGCTCAAAAAGTGGAGGGAATCGACCAGTGGATGCCCTTTGTTGCCGAACATGCTTCCGACCCCGACTACAGAAAGGCCTGGGACAAATCGGAATTTCCCAAGCACTTTATCGACATCGACGGATATCCCGAATTTGTTTCTTCCGGGCACATCAACACCCGTTACGACAGCCTCGTAGCCTTGCATGGTGAACCGTTTGTCATTGAAGAAGGCATTCTCCCCTGGGCCACACACACCGCTTATGATTCGCTATGCCAATGTTTGAAACGCAAAGATTTTTATCACGCGGCCATCTGGATGGTCAACTTAAGCCATTACGTTGGCGATGGCCACATGCCCCTGCATGTAACCAAAAATTACGACGGACAGGAAACCGGGAACAAAGGAATTCATTCTCGTTATGAATCGAAAATGATTATTGCCTATGCTTCCTCCATCACAACCAGTAGTACACACCCAGTAAAAATCATCAACGACATTACCCCCTACCTATTCAACTACCTCTACCAAAGCAACAAGCTCTGCGATTCAATTTTTCATGCCGACAACCAAGCCAAAAAGGCAAACAGCGATTTTGAGTCGCCTGAATATCTGGCAGTATTGTGGAAGAATACCTCTTCATTAACAGCCGATCAATTCAATAAAGGGGCTGATGCGCTGGGATGTTTGATTTATACCGCATGGATCAATGCCGGATCACCCGATCTGTCGGGATTTAAACCCACAGACGAACTCTACAGTTGCAAAATCAATACGGCTACAGTGAATGCCGACCAGACCATCATGACGATCGATTATCAGATAAAAGAGAGCGGAACTTACAAAATTGCCATTCGGAATGCCGATGGCACACCCGTTTTAAAGCCCGACACCAGGGAGTGTAACCCGGGAATTTATTCTTCCTCGGTAGATATAAGTACGCTTCCAAAAGGCAATTACCTGGCAACCATCGATTGCGCCAATTTTACTTCGACCCGGAAATTCTCGAAGGATTAATAAAACAGGAAGTCGCTGAATAACGGATTTTAATAGAACGCGGATGGTACAGATACTGTGTTACGCCAATTTTAATCGATTCATTGGTTATCTCTGCGTCCTGTTTTCGACCATTGTAAAAGGCAAGCGTTCGCTGAAATGCGTTTAAAAATTACCTTCAAGAGCGGACTGTCCGACTAAGGTGTCAACCAGCAAATGAACGAGCCAATCGAGTAATGGTCTCTCTGGTAAAGCTTTTTGATTTTACAATCAGAACGTATCCAAAAAATTATTTAGTATGGATGGAACACATCAAAAATAAATTATTACTACATTTGTAATCGTTATTTATGAGCCATTTAGTGATGGAATCCTCTCATCTATTTGCTCCGTTATTACCCTCTTAAGCCACTCCGGAAGTCGTATCAAAGTCGTATCAAAGTTGTACTAATTTCGTACTTCATTCGTATGCCATCAAAGAATCATTCGAGACAAATTGTACCCATCGTTATGCTTCCGGTTGTTCTCCTTTTCTGAG
>Ga0116170_10001631_pt1 | contig 22500 bp, 16 predicted proteins | sample AD_JPNHW1_MetaG_FD_89797 | JGI IMG/M metagenome (GOLD analysis project Ga0116170, IMG submission 89797) | Active sludge microbial communities of municipal wastewater-treating anaerobic digesters from Japan - AD_JPNHW1_MetaG | ecosystem: Engineered > Bioreactor > Anaerobic > Digestate | place... | reverse complement strand
CTCCGGGCCGGCGGAATTGTTATAAAGGAACAGGTCCGCGTAATAGAAGATCTGGCCGTTGATGGAATAGGGGTGCGAAGAGAAGCTGCTGAGCTTGTACGCCAGCAGCGGCAGGGCGGACAGCGCCTCCGACAGCGGCGGGTGCCCCGTCAGGTCCATCATCAGCCGCCCGGCGGAGACATAGGAATACCCGGCTACCAGGTGCACCGGCTCGTCGAAAGTGGGCGCGGCGGAGCGGATAAAGGAAAACCCCGCGAACAGGTGGAAAGCCAGCGCCGCGGCGGCCAGTCCGGCCAGGAGATGTTTTTTGTTCCGCATAAGGCCGGGCCTAGAACTTGTGCCAGAGCATCTGCGTGGTTACGTCGTGGTGGAAAAGCACTTCGGACGTTTTCACGATCACGCCCAGCTCCTTGGGGCTGCGGTCGGCGGCGGCCTGCTTGTGCGCCGCGTATTTTTCGTGCGGGGCCGCGCCCAGCATGCCCCTCAGGAATTCGCTGCCGCGGAAGATGCGGATCGCGTCGTAAATATTGCCTGGCAGGCAGCGCACGCGGTCGCGCTTGCTTTCGTCCTTGGTCAGGGGCTCGCCTTCCAGCGCCGTGCGCAGCAGGGCGTACAGGGCCAGGTAGGGATTGGCGTCGGGGGCCACGGAGCGGATCTCCAGGCGGGCGGAATTCTCGTTGCCCGCCGGGATGCGGATCATCGAGCCGCGGTCCACCGAGGAGACCTTGATCTGGTTGGGGGCTTCGAAATGCGGGTCCAGCCTGCGGTAGGCGTTCACGCTGGGATTGAGGATCAGCGACAATTCCTGCGCGTGGTTGAGGATACGCGAAACCGCGTCCCAGGCCGCCGGCGAAAGGCCGTCCTCGCCCTTCGCGCTGTGAAAAATATTCTTCCCCCCTTTGAAGAAGGAGAGGTTGAGGTGCATGCCGCTGCCGTTCACGCCGGAGACCGGCTTGGGCAGGAAAGTGGCGGTCATGCCCATATTGGCGGCCACCTGGCGGCAGACCAGCTTGTAAAGCTGCACCAGGTCGCAGGCGCGCACCACGCCCGCGTGGGCGAAGTTGAGCTCGAACTGCGACGGGGCCACCTCGGGATGGTCCTTCTCGTTGCGGAACCCCATCGCGCGCTGCGCCTCCGCGGCGGTGTCTATAAAATTCTTCAGCGGGGCCAGCGGCAGCGAGTGGAAGTAGCCGCCCGAGGAGATTAGTTCGAAGCCGGTCATCTCGCTGTAGGACTGCTCGGCGTTGAGGCCCTTCACCACGAAGCCCTCCACCTCCGCCGCCACGTTCGCGGTCAGGCCGCGCGCCTTCTTCAGTTCGGCCGCGAGGCCTATCAGCCGCGCGCGGAAATCGGATTCGTAAGGGCTCTTGTCCCTGTTGAGCACGGTGCCGAACATGATCACCTTGCCGGGGCCGAAGACGTCCGAAGGCAGCCAGAAGATGCTGCCCCAGTCTATGCCCAGGCGCAGGTCGGATTCCTTCTGCGCGGAAAAGCCGCGTATGGAGGAGCCGTCGAAAGTGAGGTTGTCGTTGGCGCGCAAAAAATGCTGCTTGTCATAATCCAGCATGTGGAAGCGGCCTTCTATGTCGGTGAAACAGACCGTCACCGCTTTCAGGCGCTTTTCTTCCTGCAGGTAGGCGCAGTATTTTTTTTCCAGCTCGGCGGGAGCAAGCTTTTCGGCGGCGTCGGCGGCTTCCAGGTTCAGCGCCTCCAGCTCGTCATAAGGTATCTCCAGGAAATTCTTCAAAGCTGCGCTTTCACAGGGGATATTTTTGGGCATAACCGCCTTTTTAACCAGAAAGTTTAATTGCTAAGCTAAATATACAACAAATTATTTTAAAAATCAATATATCTACAATAAAACACGAACAATCAGCATATGCAACTCTTTTTAGGCGCGGACGCCCCGCATTTTCCTGACAGGCCCGGCGCCTCAGCCAGGCGAAACGCCGTTCCTGCCGCATCTGCAAATTTGGCCCCGGTCCTTTACCTTGCCAGCGCTCCGGCAAGACGCTTTATAGCCCGCGGGAAATCTGCTATATTTTTATAGTAATCTTAACCTTAAAGGTCAGGAACGCCTATGAAACTTTGTGAATTCATCCGCCCCGAAAAACTTTCAGACGCCCGCAACGCGCTGCGCAAGCTCGGCCCCAAAGGCATGCCGCTGGCCGGCGGCACCGCGCTGCACTTCATGAATACCAAGACCCCCGGCACGGCCGTTGACATTACGCGGCTGGGGCTTTCCTACATACGCCAGGAAGCCGGCGCTTTCGTGATCGGCGCGGCCACCCCGCTGTCCGACATCCAACGCTACCGCAGCCCCCGCTGGTCCATGCACGAGATCTGCCGCCGCATTTCCACGCACCAGATCCGCAACGTCTCGACCATAGGCGGCAACATCTGCCGCGTCTTCCCCTGGGCGGACCTGCCGGTGGTGCTGCTGGCCATGAACGCCAGAATGATGATCTACACGGGCAAGAAGAAAGAGGACGAAGTCGGCGCCGACGACTTCTTCGCCTCCCAGCCCGCCCGGCGCTTCGCCGGCGGCGACCTGCTTACCGCGGTGAAGATCCCTTTCCTCAAGGCCAACCACGGCTTCGGCTCGGTGAAGGCCGCCCGCAACGCGGCAGCCTTCTCCCTGGTGACCGTGGCCGCCCTGCTCGAGCTGAAAGACGGGCGCATCCAGGCCGCCCGCGTGGCCGCCGGCAGCGCCATCCCCTTCCCCAAGCGGCTGCGCTCGGTGGAGGCCGCGCTGATCGGCAACGAGGCGATCCCTGAAGTTTTCCGCGCCGCCGCGGCCAAAGCCACGGAAGACGCGAAGTGGTGCAAACAGGAAGGCATGAGCGCCGAATACATAAAGGACCTGGCGGAAGTTTCGCTGGTCGACGCCCTGGAGCGGGCCGCGGAATTCGCGCGCGGGAGGACCAAATAATGAAGGCTGCGACCAATTCCGTTTCCTTTACGCTGAACGGCGAGAAGAAGACCTTTGCTACCTCTCCCGACGAGAAGCTGTTGGACCTGCTGCGCCGCGAAGGCTACCGCGGCACCAAGTACGGCTGCGGCCAGGGCACCTGCGGCGCCTGCACGGTAATAATGGACGGCAGGGCCGTCTACGCCTGCCTGCTCTACGCCATGCAGGCCGAAGGCCGCAAGGTGCGCACCATCGAGAGCGCCGGCACTTTCGAGAAGCCCAACGAATTCCAGAAAGAGCTGATCGACGCCGGCGCCGTGCAGTGCGGCTACTGCATCCCCGGCATCGTGATGAGCGCCACCGCGCTGATGGAGACCGAGAAGGATTTCTCCGACGAGATAGCCCGCGAATACATGGACGGCAACCTCTGCCGCTGCACCGGCTACGAGAAGATCTGGATAGCCCTGCGCAGGACCCTGGACCGCAAAGCCGCGGCGGACGCTAAACCGGCAGCCGAGAAAACGACAAAGAGATCTTCCTCCAAGGGGGCCAAATAATGAAAGACCCGCGCGCCTCTAAATTCAAACAGGTAAATCACTCCGTCACCAAGATCGACGCCCTGCAGCTCGCCCTGGGCAAGGATTCTTATGTCGGCGATCTGGCGCCCAAGGACGCCCTCATCGTCAAAATGCTGTGGAGCCCGCACGCGCACGCCCGCATCGTTTCCCTGGACGTGACCGCGGCCGAGAAGATGCCCGGCGTGAAGGCCGTACTCTGGCACGGCAACGTGCCGCGCAACGTGCATTGCACCGCCGGCCAGGGTTTCCCCGAGCCGTCGCCCTATGACACCTTCATGTTCGACAACAAGGTCCGCTTCGTCGGGGACCGCGTGGCCGCCGTGGCCGCCGAAACGGAAGAGCAGGCCGTAGCCGCCCTCGCCGCCATCAAGGTGAAGTACGAAGTGCTCAAGCCTGTGTTCACGCTGGACGAGGCAATGGCCCCCGGCGCCCCCGTCATCCACGACGAGCCCGAGGCGCATGTACCGATCCCGATAGTCTACGAACCCAAGAAGAACCTGGTAGCGCACGTCAACTGCGAGGCCGGCAGCTTCGAAGGTGGGATGAAGGCCGCGGACTTCACCTTCGACGAGACCTACGAGACCCCCTACGCACAGCATTGCCCCATCGAACCTTATACCTCCATGGCGCAAATCGCCTCGTCGGGGCGCATCATCATCACCACCTCCACCCAGGTGCCGTTCCATTGCCGCCGCATCGTGGCGCGCACGCTCGGCGTCCCCGTGCAGAAGATCCGCGTCATCAAGCCCCGCATCGGCGGCGGCTTCGGCTGCAAGCAGGAGATCCTGCTGGAAGACGTGGTGGCGATGTTCGCCGTGCGCACCGGCCGCCCCTGCCTGTGGCGCCTGGACCGCGAGGAAACCTTCCGCACCGGCCGCACCCGCCACCCCTTCCGCATCCGCCTGCGCACCGGCGTCAAGAAGGACGGCACCATCACCGCCATCGCGCTCGAGTGCATCAACAACACCGGCGCCTACGGCGGCCACGGCCTCACCGTGGTGTCGTGCTCCGGCGGCAAGACGCTGCCGCTCTACCATTGCGAAAACATCCTCTTCGACGGCAAGTCCTACTACACCAACCTGCCAGTCGGAGGGGCCTACCGCGGCTTCGGCGCCACGCAGGCCTTCTTCGCCATCGAGTCCCTGATGGACCACATGGCCGAGGCCATCGGCATGGACCCCGTGAAGTTCCGCCAACTCAACCACATCCGCCCCGGCGAGGGTTCCCCCATCTTCGCCGCCTTGGGCGAAGGCCGCGAAGGCACGCCGATGACGGTGGGCTCCAACTCGCTGGCCGAATGCATAGTGCAGGGCGCGGAAGCCGCGGGCTGGAAGAACCGCGCCGACTGGCGCGGCAAGACCGGCCGCTACCGCCGCGGCCTCGGCATGTGCTGCCTGATGCAGGGCTCGTCCATTCCGGATATAGACATGGGCGCCGCCTCCATCAAGATCAACGAGGACGGCTCGTTCAACCTGCTGGTCGGCGCCACCGACCTGGGCACCGGCTCGGACACGGTGCTCGCGCAGATCGCAGCCGAAGAACTGGAGACCACCACCGACAAGATGATCGTCTACTCGTCCGACACGGACATGACGCCGTTCGACGTGGGAGCCTACGCCTCTTCGACCACCTACCTGTCGGGCGAAGCCGTGCGCAAGGCCGCGGCCGACGCCAAGCGGCAGATCCTGGCCACCGGCGCCGAGATGCTGGGCCTCAAGCCGGAGGACGTCCACTGCGAGGACGCGCATGTGCTCAATGAGGACGGCTCGAAGAAGGTCTCTTACAGCGACATAGCCAACTATTCGCTGTACCAGAAGAACCAGTACCAGATCATCGGCACCGCTTCGCATATCACCAAGAAGTCCCCCCCGCCTTTCGCGGCCCACTACGCCGAGGTAGAGGTGGACACCCTGACCGGCTTCGTGAAGGTGCTCAATTACGTCTCGACCATAGACTGCGGCACGGCCATCAACCCGACGCTGTGCGAGGGCCAGACCGAGGGCGGCACGCTCAACGGCATCAGCTACGCGCTGACCGAGCAGTACCTCTTCGAGAACGGGAAGATGATGAACGCGTCCTTCGCGGACTACCACATCTACTCGATGCGCGACCGGCCGCCGGTGAAAGCCATCCTGGTCCCCTCCTACGAGGAGACCGGCCCTTTCGGCGCCAAGAGCGTGTCGGAGATCTGCATCAACGGACCGGCGCCCGCCATCGGCAACGCCATCTACAACGCCACCGGCGCGCGCCTGAACGAGTTCCCGTTCACCCCCGACAAGGTGCTCGCGGCCATCAGGGCGGTAAAGAAGTAGCGCGCCCATAAAAACAGAACCGCCGCGGCGCCCGCAAGGGCCCGCGGCGGCTCCATTTCACATCTTCGCAGCTATTTCCATAGACTCAACTCGTTTGCGGTAACAATACAACTCACGCCACAAACAATCTGCGACAATCATGTCTCCACGCCCTGCGCAAAGGGCGACATGCAGCAAAAATACGTCCCCTGTGCCAATAATTGTTTCAATCCACGCCCCTGCGTAAGGGGCGACATTAACACGCTGGAGCAGGCGGCCGCCCCACTCGTAGTTTCAATCCACGCCCCCGCGCGAGGGGTGACACGGGTCGATGGCTGAAAGAGAAAGCCGCGGGTACCAGCGCCGGGGTATTCAGGAAATGCCGGGGAATCAGCGCCGGGACGCATTGGCGGTGGGTAAGCGGGAAGTGCATAGCGGTCAGGAAGAGATCGATGAGAATATCCGAGGGAGTAAAACAGCGGGTGATAGACCTGGACCGACGATACCGGAGCACCTGGGACGTGCATCATTCCCATCTGCCCGTCGTTAACTCTCCAGTCTGTCCCTGCCCTGAACGTCTCCCACGGGGTCTTATATTCCAGCGACTGGTGCCGCCGCTCCGTGTTGTAAAAGCTGAAGTATCTCTCCAGCCCCGCCCTGCACTGCGGAATGTCCTGATACTCGTGCAGGTAGATGTCCTCGTACTTCACCGCCCGCCACAGCCGTTCCGTAAAGATGTTGTCGTAGGCCATGCCGCGGCTGTCCATGCTGATCTTCACGGTTTCCTCGGCCTTCAGCCGGCTTATAAAATCCTCGCTCGTAAACTGGCTGCCCTGATCGCTGTTAAAGATCTCCGGCCTGCCGTGCCGCCGCAATGCATCGTCCAGTGCCTCGACGCAGAAACCGCTTTCGAGCGTGTTCGATAGTTTCCAGCTCAATACCCGGCGGCTGTACCAGTCAATTATCGCCACCAAGTAGGCGAACCCGCGCTGCGCCAGCCGGACATAGGTTATGTCCACGCCCCAGACCTGGTTCGACCGGACGATATCTAGGCCCTTGAGGAGATACGGGTATCATAATTAGGTCGGGCGCCTGGCGGCGCGGGCTTGAGTTTATCCCGGGCTTTCGCTGGCGGGCGCATATTTATATAATATCAAGGTATTAAGGGAATTCCGTTTCGCCTTTCTTTATTGATTTCTATATTAATATATTCGGGAGTCTTCTCTATATTTTTTTCTGAAAGTATCGAGCTAAAGCCGCATTTTAATGCGGTCAAAAGGATTAATATGGGCCGTAAAATAAACTCAACGATGTGCATTGCCGCAGTTGTTTCCTTTCTCGCCAGCCTGCCCCTGCCTGCTTGCGCCTCTCAACTGTCTCCGGTCATGGATAAAACCGGGACCATCTTCGTCTCGGACGCTTCTTCCAAATTCCCCGATCTTATCCCTGTCCCTGTCGCCATACTCCCGTTCCAAACCGATAAAAAACTGGCGAAGAAAAAAGTGGGTGAGGCTGTATCCATGATCCTTTCCCAGAGGCTGATACGCGAGAGCAAGTTTAAGCTCCTCGAGCGCGCGCGGCTGGACTCGGTATTAAAAGAACAAAAGCTGGGAATGTCCGGCGTGATAGAGACCGAGACCGCCGTCAGGGCGGGGAATTTAGCCGGCGCGAGGCTGCTGGTCATGGGGAATGTCAGCCAGATCGGAAAGAACTACCAGATAACCGCTAAGCTGGTGGATACCGAGACCTCGGACATTATTTCCGTCAATATCGCGGAGGTGCCCGTGGAGACATTTGATACGGAGGCCTCGGGTTATCTGGCCCTGGTCCCGGATAAACAGGCCATCAGCGTCTATGTGGCCGCCGAGTACGCTCCCGCCGCGGGGAAACAACTGGCGCCCGAGACGCATTTGTCTCAGACTATAACGCCGGTTAACCCTAATGGCGATATGGTGGGGGTTGGTTTCGGTATAAGGTACGAGGTGAGATCAGCATGGATGCTTGATCTGGGTGTTGTTATGGGTGGCATAGGTCCGGGCAATGCCGCGGCTAATGTGCCCAATCCGGGCGGAGGCAACAGCGGCATCGGGAACGCCGTCCTTAACGGTATTGAAGTGAAGACCGTGCTCGACCGTAAGTTCAGGTTATCCAAACATTTCAACTGGTCGCTGGGCGCCGGCGTCAGGGCCATTAATTTTAAACATGATCAGGAAGGAACTCAGGGAAATAACGGGTCCGGCGCCACTTACGCCGTTGTTGAAGGCGACAAGCTTAACTATGTTTCACCGCTGACGCGCCTGGGGCTTGAATGGAAACTCCAGGACAGGTTCAGAATATCATTGCTCGGAGCCTACAGTTTTAAGGCCGTGCACCATAAACTGGTTTTCGACATTAAAAACGGCGGCTCCACTGAAAGGATGACGCTTTGGGATACACAGTTCCCGCAATTATCCGGCGAGCTCAATATCGCCTGGTATTTTTAAGGAGACTTTAAATGCGTTTTAGAACTAAAATAGCTCTTTTGCTTATTCCTGTCCCGGCAGTTTTTTGCGTTCCGGCGCGCGCGGCGCGCCTGGACGCGCAGCTTGCCGGCGTAGAGTCAAAGTTCGCCGCGGCTGTCGCGCAGAGTTCCTCGACCGGGCCGATCACACTGGCCATTATGCCTTTTCAGGCCGAAGAGGCGCTGGCGCAGAAAAAGGTGGATACGGCCGTATCGGAACTGCTGTCACAGAAGTTCATTCGCGACGCTAAGTTCAGGCTGCTGGAGCAGGGGTCCCTCGACGATATCTTCAGAGAACAGAAACTGGACCTGTCGGGCGCCGTCGACGCTGACACAGCCGTCAGGGTGGGGAAGCTTGCCGGCACGAGGCTTATAGTTACAGGCGCTATCACGCAGGTTGGCAGGAATTACCAGGTAACCGCCCGGCTGGCGGATACGGAAAATTCGGAGACCGTTTCCATGGCCCTGTTCGAACTCCCGGCGGAGGTGTTCGATGGTGAGGCTTCACGGTATCTTATATTAGTGCCCGAGACCGAGACCGTAAGTATTTACGCGGCCGGTGCGGGAGCGGTTTGCAGTGTTGCTGCCCTGGCGCCTGAGACTCACTTTGGTTTAACTGGTTCTCCTGTAAGCGGCGATGCGGCCCTGGTTCAGGTCGGAGGCGGATTGAAGTATTTTCCATCCAAGCGCTGGCTTGTGGATTTTTCCTATCTGTACTCGAATGTTTCCAGCAGTGATGAAGGCAAAATGGATCAGAGCCGTATAGACGGTACATTATCGGGGGATATGGTACGGTTCTCTCTTAACCGCCAGCTGAGGCTTTCAGAAAAACTCAGTATTTATGCCGGCGCCGGGGTTAATTATGCCAAACTCTCGCTCGACTCGACCCGCCCGCAGACCGATAGTATTTCCGGCCGCTATCGTTATGTGACCCCGGCCGGGGAAGATACCTTCAGGTATTTCTCTCCTACGGTGCGGTTCGGCTTGGAATGGCGGCCGCAGGAACGCTTTGGTATTTCGCTGTTCGGTACCTATGCTTTTACAAAGAGGGCTTATTCCATGCCGCTGCTTATCCGCGATACCAGTACAGGCGCGGCGGAGACGATGACCGTATGGAAAGTAGATTTTCCGCAGTTTGTGCCGGAGTTGAACCTGGCCTGGTATTTCTAAGGAGATGGAAATGCGATTTAAAAATATTTTTCTCATGACCGCGGCCCTTGCCGCGGCTTTGCCGTTCTGCCCCGTTCCGGCTTCGGCTTCTGAATTGTCCGGCCAGCTTGAAAAGATAGACAAACAGTTCGTAAAAGATGCTTCTGTTAAGTACCGGGGAACAGCCCGGGCAACTCTCGCTGTATTGCCTTTCCAGGCGGAGGAGAAACTGGCCGCCAAAAGAGTGGATATGGCGGTGACAGAACTGCTTACGCAGAAACTTATGCGCGAAGCCAGTTTTAACATCGTGGAACGTGAGAACCTGGATGCGGCGCTTAAGGAACGGCGTTTGAACCCGGTTGAGGCCGGGGACGCCGCAAAAGCCGGGAAACTGGCCGGCGCTAAACTTGCAGTGCTGGGCGGGATAAGCAGGCTTGGCGGTAAATATCAGATAAACGCTAAGCTGGTGGACACCGAGTCCGGAGAATTAGTGTCAGTGGCCGTTGTTGAAGTACCGGCAAAAGTTTTTGATCAGGAAGCCTTCAGATATCTTGTTCTGGCTCCGGAAGTCCAGACCATGAGTTTCTACTTTACCGGCAAGTATGCCCAGGGGACGGCGGCATCCGAACTTGCGCCGCGCACTTATTCAGGAGTGACCTTTACACCGACTAATAAAAAGCCCGAGATGACGCAGGAAGGGATCGGAATAAAGTATTTTCCCGCCAAAAGAAGGATGGTGGACGTTGCATTCCTGGCGACCCGGCTGAGCGGGAACGGACCTTTGATACGTACGGATGAAACTATCCCGAGCGACGCCGACCCGCGAGCTTTGATGAAAGGCTTTGAATTGAAAGTTTCTTACAACTATCAGATCAGGCTCACGGACCCTTTCAACTTATATGCCGGTTATGGCGTAACCGGCTATGCCCTTCAGCCGGATGAATACTCGTCCAGGATGGGCTCGGCCGTTCAGCTTGCGGCTGTTGATGGCTGGGGAAAGGCAAAAATGCTTTATATAACGCCCATAGCAAGGCTTGGCCTTGAGTGGAAACCTCAGCAGCGTTTCGGTCTTTCTGTTTTTGGCACGGCGAACCTCGTAAAAAAGCGTTTTAAAATGCCGTATGAATTCAGGGATAATACTTCGGCCCCCGTCAGGATTACATTGTGGGATATAAATATCCCGCAATACTTCGGCGAGGTGAACCTTTCCTGGTATTTCTGACCGGAGCAACAGAAGGAAGAACCGCCGTCCTGTAAAGAGCGGCGGTTTTTTATGTGTGCCCAGCATGAAACCAAGCCCGGAGGTGCAAGTCCTCCGAGGAGACATGTCGGAGTGAAACTCAAGCAAAACGCAAGGCGGTCGGCCGAGAGGCTGACGCTGAAAGAAGCGCGTAGCGGACATCCGAGTCGACGAACAGAAACCGGATATGAGGCGGCGCCGACCGGGGCGAGCGGGCATATGACCGCGAAGCCCCTGCGACCAAAGGACGGCGGCGTAAATCCGGAGGCTGTGGATGGAAGGCGTGGTTTCTTACCTGGGGAGGTCCCGCCCTACGCCTGAAAGGGCGACGTCGAGCGACGGAGCGGGAAGTCAGCAGAGGCCGTGAATTGCCACGGCGTGGCCGATATGGACCGTGAACATTTAGCGCTGGACATATACTGCGAGAAGCAGAAAATGGCCCCGGATTGCGAAAAAGTCAGTTGGGCCATCCGCCGCAAAGCGGTAAGAGCCGTGTTGAAAAAGTGGCAGTTACTTGAAGAATGGGAAGAAGTACCGGAAGATGCTAGAATCTGTCAACAGAACCAGGCGAAATAATGTTTCAGATTAAACTGGACAGGACACTATACGGTTTTGCAAAGCTGGCACATCTACCACACGATTCGAAATGACTGTGATTCAGCCCCCGGAGAAGGGCGAGATGAGGGTGACCAGGTCCCCGTCTTTGATAAGGGCGTCCCAGTCTACGAACTTGTCGTTGATGGAGGCTTTGGAGATGTTGGTGGTGAGAGGAATGACGCTCCCGGCCTGCAGCTCGTGCAGCAGCTGCCTGGCGGTATCGGCCGAGGTTTCGTAGGCTTCGGTCTGGATGCCGCGCCGCTCGCCTATAAGCGCGAAATAGCGCACCGTAACTTTCTTTTTCATCATAGGATTGTACCAGCGCGCGCCGCGGCTGTCAATGAAGATTTACTCCGCTATCCACGGCATTGCGCAAGTGCCGTTCGAACTCCGCCGCCGCGACGGCGGCGACGACCGAGCCGAAGATAATGAGGATACCCATAAATACCCCGCCGGCGCGGTCGTCGCTATTGCCCAGCATAATGGAAACCTCTCCCGCAGCGACAAAACAAATAAGAGCTATCGCGCAATACTTTATGGTCCGCACAGCCTTCACGGCCGCCGGGAAAAATGCCTGATCCTGCCCGGCATAGCCCGCCGCCCTGAACGCCTGCCAGAGCGCCGCGAAGAACGGCGTTGAAGCGACATACGCATACGCCAGGAACGGGTCTTTGAAATAGATCTCAAAGAGCGTGGAGTGCGCATTCCTGCCCTCGAGCTGAGGCTCCCAAAGCAAGAAAACAAGAGTGCCGATGCCGAGGAGCGCAATAACAGCTTGAAGAAATATTGCCGAGCTTCTTCTCATGAGGCGTCAGCTTTCACTCTCGGCAGCGCCGGCCGGCGCGTGCAGGTACATAAAGGCTTTCTCCGGGGTGATGGGGAGCGACGGGGTGGGCTTATCCTTGCGCACGCTGCGCAGGGCCTGCAGCAGGGCGAAGTACGCGCCCAGGCCATGCACGAACGGGGGCTCGCCGATGGCTTTGCTGTTGCACACAGCAAAGGGGTTGTCAGAATCTTTAAGCAGGGTCACGTCGAAGCGTTTGGGGCAGAATTTTATGTCCGGCACCTTGTACGCGTTCACGCCGGTGAGCACTTTGCCGTCCGCGCCGTAGCGGAGCTGTTCCAGCGTGGCCCAGCCTATGCCCTGGATCACGGCGCCGTGGATCTGGCCCAGGTCCACCTCGGGCGAGAGGGATTCCCCCACATCCTGCACCACGTCCACGGACTCGATGGTATAGGTACCGCGCACGCAGTCCAGCAGCACCTCGGTAAGCGACGTGGCGTAGCTGTAATAAGCGAAGGGCCGGCCGCGTTCGGCTTTGAGGTCATAATGCAGGTTGGGCGTTGCGTAGAAAGCGTGTTCGGACAAGTCCACGCGCGCCCACTGCGCGGCGGCCACAAGCTTGTCCCAGCCCAGGTCGGAGCGCTTCTCGGCCACGCATACGTCGCCGTCGCGGATGGCTACAGAAGCGGGGTCGCCGCAAGCCAAATGCTTGGCGGCGAACTCGCGCAGGCGGTCGCGCAGCTTCTCGCAGGCCATTTTGGTGGCCATGCCGTTCAGGTCGGCGCCGGAACTGGCCGACGTCGGGGAAGCGTTGGGGATGCGGGAGGTGTTGGTGGTATCCACCCGCACTTTCTCCACGGGGATGCCCAGCGTGCGCGCGGCTATTATACGGATCTTGGTGTTTACGCCCTGACCCATCTCCACCGCGCCGGTGCTCACCGAAACGCTGCCGTCGACGTAAATATTCACCAGCGAGCTGGCCTGGTTCAAGGCCATCTGCGCGAAAGAGATGCCGAAGCAGACCGGCACTACGGCTAGGCCGCGCTTGGTGTCGGTATGCGTCCGGTTATACTTTTCCGCCGCGGCGCGGCGGGCGGCCAGGTCCACCTTCTTATCCAGCGTCTCCCAGCAGCGACCGGCGTTCACGGCCTCCAGTTTTACGCCGTAGGGCAGAGTATCCCCGTCGCGCAGCAGGTTCTTATGCTTGATAGTTTCCGCATCCACGCCCATCAGCTCGGCGGCGTGGTTGAGCGCGGCTTCTATAGCGAAGGTGCCCTGCGGCACGCCGAAACCGCGGAAAGCGTTGTTGGGCGGAATATTGGTGCGGCAGCTTATCCCGGTGACGCGGATATTGGGGATATTGTACGAACCTGAAACGTGCAGGAAGGAGCGCCCGAGCACCGCCAGCGAAATGTCAGCGCAGGCGCCGGCATGCTGGAACAGGTCTATCTGGTAGGCCATGATCCTGCCGTCGGCGTCCAGGCCCAGCTTGTAGTCGTACTCGTAGGCGTGGCGCTTGCCGGAAGTGGCTATGTCCTCGTTGCGGCCCAGCACCAGTTTTACGGGGCGCTTAAGCAGGAAAGCCGCCATGGCCGGCGCGGTTATCCAGACGGCCGTGGACTCCTTGCCGCCGAAACCGCCGCCGAGGCGCCTGATGTCCAGCTCCACCTTGTGCATGGGTATGCCCAGTACCTCGGCAATGTGGCGGTGGAAAGTGCCCGGCGACTGGGCGCTGGCGTGCACCTTGATAGTGTCGTGCTCGCCCGGCACCGCCAGCGCGCGCTGGGTTTCGAAATAGAAATGCTCCTGCGGGCCGCTGGAAAGCCGCCCCTCAGCGATATACTTGCACTTCTTGAAAGCCGCTTCGGGCTCGCCGTTCACGAGAACACGCTTTGCGCCGTGCACCAGCCCTTTGGCGGCCGCCGCGCGCGGGTCGAACACCGCCTCGAGCTTTTCGATGTCGGCGTTAATGAGTTTAGCCGCGCGCTGCGCGTTGCGCCGCGTGTCGGCCACCACCAGCGCTATGGGCTGGCCGATGTATTCCACGCTGTCTATGGCCAGCAGCGGCTGGTCTTTCAGCACATGCCCCACCTGGTTAAGGCCGGGCACGTCGCGGTGCGTGTACACCGCCGCCACGCCCTCGGCGGCGGCGGCCCTGGAGACATCCAAAGAAATTATTTTGCCGCGGGCCACGGGCGAAGTATAAAGCACCGCGTGCAGGCAGGTCTCGGCCACCGGGATGTCGTCCACGAAGCGCGAAGCGCCGCGCACGTGCATGTTCATGTCTTCGTTCTTCATACGGCCTCCCCCGCTGCGGCGAACGCAAGGAAATGGGCGCGCACCAATTGGCCCAGCAGCAGCTTCTTGTACGCCGCTCGGCCGCGTATATCGTCGATAGGCTTGGCCGCGGCTTCGGCGGCTTTGGCTATGGCGTCCGCCGTAGCCGAATCCGGCTTGCTGCCATGAAACCTTTCAAGGCCGCCCACCAGCAAAGGAACGGGCCCCACGCCGCCGGCGGCCAGGCTCAGGCCGGTGATAGCGCCGCCGCTGCCTGTTGTAAGACGCAGCGCGGTATTTACCGCCGCAATATCCAGCGTGGTCCGGTTGGACACTTTCTCAAAGTGATAGCTGGCGCCGGCAGGCAGCAGCGGGATAACGATCTCGCGGACTAGCTCGCCGCAAGCCAGGTCGGTTTTCTTATAGCCGAGAAAGAACTTAGAGAGCGACACTTCGCGTTCTCCGGCGGAGCCTTCTATGACCAGCCGCGCGCCCAGCGCCAGCAGGATGATGGCCGCGTCGCCGATGGGCGAGGCGTTGACGATATTGCCGGTGAGCGTGGCCTTGTTGCGCAGGATGGCGGAGGAATGCAGCAGCAGGTCCCGGGTCAGGCCCGGGAAATGTTCGCGCACGGCTTCAGCGTTGCGGAAATCTTCGATAGTGACCGCCCCGCCGACGCGCAGCACAGCGCCATCCACGCGGACATAGTCCAGGTCGCGGCGCTGCGACAGGAAGCAGAGCTCGTTTTCGAGCAACTGTTCAGGTTTCTGCACGAACAGGTCGGTACCGCCGGCAACCAGCACCGCGGCCTTCGCGGCCGGCGCGGGCCCGGTCTTCAACTCCGCCAGGCGGCCGGGGATCTCCGCGAACCAGGCGGGCAGCACGCCGGCGGCGGTCAGCGCGGCAGTACGGCCGCCGGGCGCGGCAGCCGCGGCCGCCAGCTTTTCGCACAGGGCGCGCGCGGCGCTGCGGATGGAGACATAGCCGGTACAGCGGCAGATATTACCGTCCAGCGCGTCCACCGCTTTTTCATAGGTCAGCGCCGGGCTGCCCAGGCAGAAGCCGGTCAGGGACAGCACTATGCCGGGCGTGCAGAAACCGCACTGCGAGGCATTATGGTCTACTATGAGCTGCTGCACGAGGGTGAGTTTATCCCCGCTCAGACCTTCCACGGTGACGACGTGGCAGCCATCCGCGCCGCCGAGGGGCAGCAGGCAGGAAGCGCAGGCCTTGTAGGCCACGGTGCCGTCGGCCTGGCGGGAGCCCACCAGCACGGTGCAGGCGCCGCATTCGCCTTCATGGCAGGCGTCTTTGGTGCCGACAGGCAGGCGACGCCGCGTATATATTCCAGCAGGGTCAGCCCCGGGCGTTCTTCCGTCCGGACTAGCGTCTGATTAAGGATAAAGCTCAGCATTCGTGACTCCTTACAGGTTCCAGATATATTTTTCCGCGAGACGCTTCGCCTCGTCCGTGTCCGCGGTGCCCATTACCAGCACCCGGCCGTCGGCGAAGACCACCAGGCGGTGGGCGCCGCAGGTGAATTCCAGCAGCAGCCCGTTGGCCGTAACTGCGCCCAGCGGCGCCAGCTTCTCGCTGAGCCGCGCGAAGTCCGGGCCGGGCTTTGCGCGCGCCACAAGCTGCACCGCGTGCCTGCCGCATAAAAGCGTGGGGGCCGCGCCCGGCGCGGCGTCGAGAAATTCGAACCGGCGCAGGCCGCAGCAAACGCAGCCGGCGCGCCGCTGCGCGGCGATGGAACCGGCCGAGCAGCTCCACACGTCCAGCGTATGCAGGCGGGACTCCGCGGCCGCGCCGGTGAGGAACTTGAGCGCCTCCGTAACTTGCAGCGCGGCCGTCCAGGCCACGGCGGTGTTCAGAACGCCCTGTGTGTCGCAGGTCTGCAGCCGGCGCCCCTCGGGCGGTTCTTCAAACACACAGCGCAGGCAGGGCCCCTGGCCGGGGCGCACCGCCAGCACCATGCCGTCCTTGCCCAGTACGCCGCCGTACACCCAGGGCTTGCCGGCCCTGACCGCGGCGTCGTTCAATAAGTAGCGTGTCCCGAAATTATCGCTGGCGTCGAGGATGATATCCGCCGGCCCCGCCAGTTCTTCGATGTTCGCGGCGTTAACATCCGTTATCACGGCCTCGATCTTTATAGAAGAATTAACCGCGCGCAGGCGCCGCGCCGCGGCCTCGGCTTTGGGCAGCCGCCCGGCCACATCTTTCTCGTCGTAGAGCAGCTGGGACTGCAGGTTGTGGAGCTCAAGAATATCCCTGTCGGCGAGAATAAGCCGGCCGACTCCGGCGCGGGCCAGGAATTCGGCCTGCATGCTGCCCAGGGCCCCGCACCCTACCACCAGCACGGTGCTGCCGGCGAGCTTGCGTTGGCCGACCGGCCCGATCACGCCCAGCGCGGCCTGCCGCTTATAGCGCCCCTCATTCAGCATCGGACGCCTCCGCGCGCGGCCCGGAGCGTTGCGGCAGCGCTGGTATTCACGACACCATATGGGTTCATCCGGGCAAGACCTTCCAGGTTTTATTTAGCGAAGTACGGGTGCGGCAGGTAAGGCTGCCGGTCCGGCTTGCTGTCGGTCGGCTTCAGTTCCATTTCCTGCACCAGCAGCGCGCCGGGCGCTATTATGGAAGCCGGGACATAGCCGCGGTTGTACAGGAACGGCCCCGGCTGGTAATAGTTGTAGACGTAGTCCGCGTCGGAAACGAGCAGGATGTCGCGCAGCGCCCGGAAAGTGACGCCGGTCCACTCCGCCCCGCCGAGAACGGTTTCAGACCCGTCCTTAACGCTCACCTTGTAAGCCAGCACCGGGCCCGCCAGCAGGTCCTCGGATTTTTTCTGGTCTTCCGTATCCAGGCGCCGGACCAGCAGCGCGTAGTCGAGCCCGTTCTCGGCGGCCAGCCTGAGCAGTTCCTTTTTCAGGGTCGCCGGGGCGGCGCGCTTATCCGGGTTCGCCGAGAAAAAGACGTTGCCGGGGCGCGGCGAGGAGAATTCATTGTAAAAACCCCGCCCGTGCCCGTTCGAATTGCGGAATTCCTTTACCGGGCCGCGGCCCATATAAAAACCGGTCAGCTTCCCGTTCTTCACAAGCTCCAGCGGGGCGGGCCGCACGCCCTCGTTGTCCACAGGGTAGCTCCCGTTCAGCTGCACGCCGGCGTAGGAGTCCGCCAGCGGGTTATCGGAAACCTGCATGAACGCCGGCAGCACCCGCATATTGAGCTTCTTTGTCAGTTCCCCGGAATCTATATAATAATGCACCCATTCCTCGCGGTCGGCCCAGGGAGTGCGGGCGAAAGAGATGTTGCGGACGAACAGCTGGTTGAGGAACTCCGCCGCCGCCTGGTCTTCGAAGAGCACGGGCCCCAGGTAAACCTCGGCGGTGGAAGAATCCACCATGTAGCTCATATTCCTGGCGAAGGTCTCTATCTCGGCGGCCAGTTCCTTTAAAGGCGGCACCGCGGCCAGGGAGCGCCAGGCGAATTTTTTTTCGTCGGCTATGCGCAGCCCGGTCCTGTCCTGCACCGTGGCCCGGACGTCCATGCTGACCTTATCCCACCAGTAGCGGTAGCGCGTGCCTTCGCTGTTCACGAAGCGCACCGTGCGCAGCGCCCTGTCGAAAGAGACCTGCGAGCCCTGCACCTTGGGATAGGCGCGGAAAACGGCGGAGAGCTCTTTTATCTTCTCGCGCCAGGCCGCGGGGTCGTAAGGCTCCGGGCTTTCCCGGTCGGAGAAGTAAGACTCCGGTTTTTCCGCCGACAGGTCGCCGTAAAGTTCGGTAATGTTCTTTTTATTCCGGTACGCTTTTTTCTGCGAATACTTTTCCAGCGCTTTCTTGTAGACTTCGTCCGTCAGCGACCACAGCGAGAACCGCAGCGCGTCGTAGCCGTCCTCCTCGTTGAGGGGATCGGAGCCGGGCTTATAGCCGTTGAAATCCTGGCCGATATAACCGGAGCTGTCGAAAGCCATGGTCCCCACGCGCAGGTCCACCGCGGCGTTGCGCGAAATATAAGCGGTATCGTCGCGCAGGGAGCCGAACACCGCCGAAATGGAGCTTTCGGTGGAATCCATTACGTAGTAGGACGCGAAATACGGCTTATCCAGGCTGTCCATCTGCAGTTTCTGCACGGTGCGCTGCATCTCGTCCGACATGGCTTTGAGCACCACGTCTTCGGCGGCCGCCGCCGGGCAGGCCGCTAAAAAAATAAAGAACAGGTTCGCGGTAAATTTTTTCATAAGCCTTTGTCCGTAAAAGGCGGTTTCAGCACGGGCGGCTTGTCGTTGGCCTTCTGCACTTTCTCTGTTTCCATTTCGGAAAAAAGCAGGCTCGGGGCCACCGCCGACACCGGCACCCAGCCGGATTCGGCGCCGCAGGTGCCGTTAAATACGCCGTAGTCGTCGCCGGTCAGCACTATGCGCGAGAAAGTCTGCAGCGGGGTGCCTATAAGGTTAAGCCCGCGCACGGCCTCGTCCGGGCGGCCGTCGGCGTAAACTTTATAACCCAGCGTAACGTTCACAGAAAAGCTCTGGGGCAGGTACCGGTCGGTAATGGTGAACCCGCCGGAAATGTCGGTCACCACCAGGCCGTAAGGTCTGCCCGCTTTTTTAACCTCGCCGATAAGCGCGGCGCGCAGCTCCGGATAAGGAACAGTTTTCGTGGAAACGACTATAAGGTTGCCCATACGGGCAACGGGGCCGCGCCCGTCGCTGCGGCGGCCATGCCCGTTGGAGACGGGAAAATTCCTGATAGGCGAGCGGTTCATCAAAAAGCCTTTCAGGACGCCGCCGGTGATCAGCTCGGCCTTCTGCGCGGGCACGGTCTCGTCGTCGTAGCGGTAAAAGCCGCGCAGGAACTGGCTGCCGTAGCGGTATTGCGAAGGGTCATCGAAGACGCTCAGGAAAGAAGGCATTATGGGCTGGCCGACTTTTTTTGCGAAGGTCTGCCCGGAATCCTCGCTTTTCTGACGGTGGCCTTCCAGCCGGTGCCCCAGTATTTCGTGGAAGAACACCCCGGCAGCGCGGCTCTCAAGCAGTACCGGGCCGCTGTAGGGCTGTTCCGGAGGCGCGTCGCGCAGAGCCTTAAGCTCGGAGATGGAAGCGTCGATATCCTTTCCTATCACGGCTTCGCCCGGTATTTCGCCCGGGGTATCAGAGTCGTAGATCTTCACGCGTGACAGGTCCATTCCGTCGGGAGTGCGGGTATAGAGCGAATAGATGAAACGCACGTAGGTGTTCCCGGTAACGATGCCGGCGCCCTCGGAATTGACCATATAGCGGTTTACGGTCTCCGCCATCAGGCTTACTTCGGAGTTGTAGATAAAATCGTACGGCTTGAATTTCTCTGAAAGCCGGCGCGCCATAGCCCGGAACCGGGCCTTGTCGATATCCGGGAATACCGCCTTCTCGTAGAAACCGGCCACCGGCGCCGAAGAGAAATCCGCGGACTTATCCTCCTCCTCGGCCGTCACGCTTTTGTTCATCTGCACTTTCGCGTACTGGTCCTGGGCGGTCTTGTAAGCCTGGTCGGTAAGGCTCCAGATCTCGGCGCGCAGCGGCGCGGCGTCGTCCTCCACCGGCAGGGAGAAATAGCGCTGCTGTTTGGAATTGCCGGAGGAGTTCCCGCCTTTGAATTCGTGCGTATTATCCAGCGCCGCGGAACCCGCGCGCGCGTCCACATCCAGCTGGCGGCTGCGGCGGTAATCCTCGTTGGACAGCGACCCGAGGCGGGCGGATAAGGAATAATTGGTCCGGTCGTAAGCTTCGTAACCCAGGTAGTAAAGCGGCGCGGGTTCGGCGTTCTTAAGGCCGGCCACGCTGCGGGCTAATTCCGTTTTCAGCGCGGCCAGCAGCGGGTCGGCGGCGGCGGTCTGCGCCGCGGCGGCGCAGGGCCAGGCAAAAAGAGCTGCGGCAAGCAATTTTTTCATTTTTTCCCAAGCCTCAGTAAAAACTTGCCCGGACGGACCCGCCCGGCTTCTACGCAGACTGTCCGGGACGCAAGCCGGCGGGACGACGCGAATCTTTCATCCCCTGCTCCGGCCGGGAGCTGAAGAAAGACCTCCGCTAGAAGTTAAAGCCCAGCCCGACGTTAAAATACCCGCCGCTGACGGTAATGGTGTCGCTTTCACCGGTTATGCCCCTGTCAAAGGACATCGTATTGAGCTGGAACCGCATTTCAGCCACCAGCTGCATGGTGCCGGTCTTTATCCTTACACCGAAAGGCACATTAAAAACCAGGCCCAGCCCGAAATCGTCCGTGGGGGTGGAGAAAGTGGAAGTGTTGGTATACCCTTTAACATACGGCAGGCTGATAGCGTTGAGCGAAAGACCGAGCCCGAGCCCCATGTACGGCTCCACCACGGTCTTTTTCGTGAACCGGACCATAAGGTTTCCGGCCATATAGAACGAGGTGACGGTAAGGTAATCCTCCCTGCTGAAAGTAAAAGTCCCCGGGGCGTGGCCGTTAAGGCTCCAGGTTGTGGTCTGGGGCTTGATATTCCGCCTTTCCACGCCGAACTCAAAAGCCCCGCCGACATTGCCGTTGCCATAGCCGCCGACGCGCATCGACAGCGGGCCAAAACCCGCCGTTTCCAGTTTATCCCATTTCACGGACCGGTAAGGGCCGTTGGACGGGCCGGTAATATCGAGGGCCGTAAGGTAGATGGTGTTGTTCGGGTTCTCGAATTCCAGCGCGATATTGGGTGAGCCCAAACCCATGAAGATATCGAAATAGCCGTATTCATACTGGCCTTTCTGCCGTACGTAATTTTTGGACACCGGCTGCTGGTAAACCGGCTGCTGTGCCTCCCGGTAGACCGGCTGCTGGTACTGCTGCTGGGGAGCCTCCTGGTAAACGGGCCGCTGCTGGGCGGTGGTGGCGTCGCCGACCCAGTCTTTTTTAACCGCGATCTGCGAAGCGCCTATGGCCTGCGCGGTCTCGGTCTTGATCAGGCGGGCGTTGACCTCTATCTCCCCGGCCTGCATTTCCACCAGGGTGCCGGTGACGATGGCTTCCACGCCCAGCACCTTGCCCAGCTGCTTGGCGCTGGAGGCGTCTATAACGCCGGAGGACTGCAGTTTCAATTCGTTCATCACCTTGTCCAGCACGCTGCGTTCGATTATCTCGAACTTGTGCATATTGATCATCTTTATGGTGAGCCGCTCGGAGATCACTGAGCCGTCCTTGGTGGCGCCTGCCCGGCCGTCGGCGTAGGAGAAGGGGATGATGGCTATTTTCTTGCCGTAGATCTCCGAGCCGGCGGTGCTTATTTCAGAGGCCAGCTGCGAGTATTTATCCTCGGCGTATGCCCTGGCGGAAAATGCGGACAGGAACAGAAACCCCGTCAGCAGAACTTTAAATACATTTTTCATAGTGCTCTCCCGCGCCTGATTTTTTCAAATTCCTTTCATCTTTCCCGGCAGCGGCGCGCCGAATTCACGCGCGCTCCGGCAGCGTCCTTACCGCGCCGGCTATAGCCGAAGCTGCGCCGATCAAGAAGCCCCCCGGCTTTGGCCTGCAAGCCCCGCCCTTATTATAACTTTTTCGCGAAAGCTATATATATGGCCGGGGTTATCCGCGGCAGCCGCTGTACCCGCCGGCAAAGCGGCTTCAGGCTTTTTCAGACAGCCGCATGTGCGCGCCGTCGCGCCGGTAGTGGACCTTAATTATCTCGGCCAGCACGGAGACGGCTATTTCGCCCGGCGCCTTCCCCCCCAGGTTAAGGCCTACGGGAGAATGCACGCGCGGGTCTTTCAGCGGGTAAAGCTTCTTTTTCCCTAAAAGGCGGAATATCTCGCCCACCTTGGGGGCGCTGCCTATCATGCCTATATAGGCCGCCGGAGTTTTCATAAGCGCTTCAAGGCATTCCTTGTCCAGCGCGTGGCCCCGGGTGACTATTACCGCGTACGTATCCTTGTCCACGCCGGCCGACGCTACGGCTTTATGCGGCGGCTCGTTAATTACAGCCAGGGCGGCCGGGAAGCGGTCCGCGTTGGCGAACTCCGGCCTGTCGTCGGCCACCGAGTAAGGATAGCCGGCCAGGCGGCAGGCCTCGGCTATTTTCAGCGCCACATGGCCGCCGCCCAGGATCAGCACTTTGAAGGGGTTTTTATAAACATCCACGAAAACTTCCATCTTGCCCATGCAGATCATGCCCGTATTGCCCTTGG
>Ga0116170_10001628_pt1 | contig 22524 bp, 5 predicted proteins | sample AD_JPNHW1_MetaG_FD_89797 | JGI IMG/M metagenome (GOLD analysis project Ga0116170, IMG submission 89797) | Active sludge microbial communities of municipal wastewater-treating anaerobic digesters from Japan - AD_JPNHW1_MetaG | ecosystem: Engineered > Bioreactor > Anaerobic > Digestate | place... | reverse complement strand
CGAAGCGGTCTTGGGCGAGTCCATCGACCTTGCCGAGACGCAGGTGCAGACGTATCACCCGACGCAGCAGATGCCTTTCCGCTGGCTCGAACTCTACCGGGCCAGCCTGCTCAAGAAGCAGATCGACACGCTGACGGGCTTGGGCTTCACCGCCGCGCAGTGCGTGGGCGGCGACGATCCCGTTGCGCACCTCGTGGAAGACAGCACCGAGACGCCCGTCAAGGCGCTGCCCGATCTGCTCAACGTGGTGCGCGAGCGCGGCCGCAAAGGCCTCGCGATCCAGCGCTACAAAGGTCTCGGCGAAATGAATCCCGATCAGCTCTACGACACGACCATGGATCCGGCGAAACGCCGGCTGCTGCGCGTCAAGCTGGAGGATGTGGTCAAAGCCGACGGCATGTTCACCCTGCTGATGGGCGACGAAGTCGAGCCGCGCCGCAAGTTCATCGAAGATAACGCGCTCAACGTCCGCAACCTCGACATCTAAGCCAACTCAGGGCAGCTTCGCTTTGAGGCGGAAGAAGCCCTGCTTGCTGGCATTGGGCGCATTGCAGCGGAAACGGTACGCATTGGGTGGCGCGCCAGTTGCAACGGGCTGCGCGTTGGTCCATACGGCCGCGTCGCTCATCAAATCGGTCGTTTCAACGTTTAGGTCGACGTATCCAATGGACTCGGGTTGTTGAGGGGCCGTTTCGGCGACCGCGCCCTCGGGGGTGTGCCGGATCGAGAGAAAGGCGCCGTCTATGCGGTTCGCGCCAAAGGCAAAGGCCAGTCCGTTGGGGATGCCGTCGCCGTCTTGGTCCTGCGTGAACTGGTTGGCGGGATCGATGGCGATTCCGTGCCGCTGCAGCCACTGTTCAAAGCCCAAATAGTCAACGACGGCGGGGTCGTGTTCGTACGCACCCATATCCACGCGCGCGCTTTGCGTGCGCGCGTTTCCGCTGAGATCCGTGCCCGGGGGTGTCGCAGCGCTGTTGCCCGCGTTGACGCAGGGCGAGTAAGAGAGAAGCGAGTAGTCTCCCGAATCGATGTCCCGGAAGCGGGGGTAGGTGTTGGTGTTGCCGATGCCGGGGGGCAGCGGCGACGCGCAGCAGTAGGCGAGTGCGGCTGCATTGGTGTAGTCTGCGCCCGCGGGCGCTTGGTTGCCGTAGAGGATGGAGTTGACGGCCGTGCTGCCCCAGAGTCCGCCGCCCGCCGTGGAAGCGGCGTTGACGACGAGGGTGCAATTGGTGGCTGCGCCCTGATACAGTCCGCCGCCGTTCTGGCTGGCGCTGTTTTTGCTGAGCAGAGCGTTCGCGAGCGCGCTTCCGAAGGCTCCGCCGCCAAAGCACGCCACGTTGTTGCGGATAGTGCAGCGGGTGGCCGAGCCCTGATAGAGCCCGCCGCCTTGGTCGGCGGCCGCGTTGTTTTCTATGTCGCAGCCGTCGAGCGACGCATAGGCCGCGCCGCCGCCGTTGGCGGCGCGGTTGTTGCCGAACGTGCAGCGAAGGAACGCGCCGCGCACGCCGCCGCCGCCTTGGCTCGTCGCCGTGTTGCCCTTGATCAGCGTGTCCTCGACGGTGAGCGAGGCATCGGCTCCGGACATACAGAAGAGGCCGCCTCCGCTTCCGGCCGCATTGTTGGAGACGATACAGTTCAGAACCTGAAGCGAACCCTCTTGCACGTAAAGGGCGCCGCCGTTTCCGGAGGTGTTGCCGTGGCGCAGGGTGAGCTGCTCAAACACGACGGGCAGCGTGACGTTCCACTCGGCGGGAATATTGACGCTAGCCACGCGTGTGGAGGCCGAACCGGGCGTTGCGGAGGGCTGGATAACGGTGGTCGCCGCATCCATCCCGCGAAGGGTGACCGCATAGGTGATGACGAGTTCGCTTTCGGTGTAGACGCCGGGTGCAACGATGAGGGTCTGCCCGTCTTCGCTGAGCGCGGCCAGGGCCTCGGTCACCGTGGCATAGGAGGCGTGGGTAACGGTGTTGGAAACGCTGTTGGCGGCGTACAGCGAGGTTGCCAACACGCAGAGGGACAGGCCTGTCGCGAGTTTCTTTATGGCTTCGATTTTTTGCATGGGGGTTCTCCCTTCTATCGGAGGTTTCAATCGCGAGGCGCCGCGCGTATGGGTATCTCGATCATCCGGCAAACCGGGTGATCGGTGGTCAGACGAACCAACGCATCGGCGAAATTCTCGGCGCGCGCTTTGGCGGTGATGGACAGGCGCGCGCTGGCGCCGGTCTGTGTGACGGTGACGGACACGCGCGGATCGGTCGTCGTTGCCGAAAGAATGCGGAAGGGCGCGGCGTAGGGCGAGCCGACGGCGACGTGGGCGTCGAGTGGGCAGTTCTTGCGGACCGTCAGGGAGGCGGGGCGAACCTCGAAAACGGGAGTCGTGCGCCCAGCGTAAAAGATCGGCACGGTGGGCATTTCGGGCATGTCGGTGCTGGCTAAGGCCATGCCAGAGAAGGAGCCTGTGCGCACGGGCGAGGAAATCAGCAGACGGACGAGATGATTCGTACCTCTGACACCCGCTGCATATTCGGCGCTGCCGACGTCGCCTTCGAGGGCTACAGCGCGCAGCGAAAAGGCGCCGCAGCGTCCCGAGAGGAGGTTCACGGTTCCCGTTGTGACGCTGCCCGGCAGCACGTTGCCGAGGTCGAGACGGTTGGGTGAACGAAGCACGGGGGGGAGGATGGTTCCGCGAAGGTGGAGGGAAAGCACCTGCGTCTGGGCGCCGTCCGCTGCGCTCGCTGGACCGTACGACAGATGCACTGCGCGGAGTTGCGGGCCGGACTCGCTGCCAAAGGTGAAGTGCGTGTCCACAGCTGTGCATTCACCTGGCCGCAGGGTCTGATGCGCCAAGGAGGCGGCCAGGCAGTCACACGAGGTGCGGACCGCGGCGATGGTCACCGAAGCCGTGCCCATATTGCGCACCTCGAAGGTGTGCGAAACGCTCAGCGCCGTGTCCGGTAGCGCGCCGAAATCAAACTTAGGTGCGTCGCACACCAGGCTCGAATGGGCGATGCAGGTGAAAAGGGCCGTTATCGCGAACAGCCATCGGACGCTGCAAGCATACTGTTGGTGTCTAAACATACGTCAATTACCGCTCCGCTCGGATGCGGAAGAAAAGCGTGGGTTTTCCCTCGAACTGAATCGCGTAGCTTCCGATCGTCTCGGTGGGCGGAAGGTTGGTTGCGATCGGATGCCAGTCGCCTTTTGAGAGGTCTCCTTCGGTCGCCTCCACCACTTGCCGGGCTTCGCGTCCTCCGCGCCAAGTGAGGTGGAATAGTCCGCCGGTGCGAGAAAGCCCCGTGATTTTCAAGGACGAGCTCTTGTTGGTCGGCGAGGTGTCGGCCATCCACTCTTTCGCGTTGCTCATGCCGTCGTGGTCGGGATCGGCATTGGGGTCGCGGTTCGCTCCGGCGAGCCCGGCCTGCGTGAGCCACCATTCGGGCATACCGTTGCCTCCGGGGACAAGCACAGGCGCGTATTCGGCGCGCACTTGGCCCGGGGTTCCGACGACGAGTGAGGCGACGGGATCGGTTCCCGAGGCGAGTCCAGACCACTGACTGAAGAGCCATTCGGCGTTGGGCGATACGGTCGCGTTCAGGGCTGAGCCCGAGCGATACCAGCCGCTTGGCAGATCGACGGAGCCGTGGTCGGAAACCACTTCGACCCAGAAGTTGGTCCGCCAGCGCCAGTCGACGGAAGAATCGCTGGTCATTGCGAAGGTGAAGGACGTTGTTCGTCCGTTGGCGGGAACATTGCCCGAGCCGGCCCAACCGAAGCCCACGAACTGGGTGCTGACCTGCGTGATGACCGTCTGCTCGAGACGGCACGTCACCATGCTTCCGTCGAACAGCAGATGCTCGCCGGGCTTGGGTGAACAGGCGTTGGCAGCCGAGGCCACCAGCAGACTCAGAATGTTTTTTTGCATAGCGTCGGCCGAGGCGACGAGCGTGGCGGCAGCGGGCGCAGCGGCCGCGAGTGTGGTCGCGGGTGCGTCCGCGCCAAGCTTGCCGTAAACCGTGAGAGAAAAGAGATCGCCCTCCGCCAAGCTCAGCGGCAGACCGTTTGTGCCCATGCAGTCGGGCAGATTGAAAAACAGCGTGGTGTTCGTCGCAGCGCGGTCACCCGCCACAGAGAGAATGGGTGCGGCCGCGCCGGGGGTGTTCAGCAGGCCAACCGCCCCGGCGTTGCTGCGTCCCAGATTGACCAGATACTGGCGCGCGCCGCCGTTCCACTCGCGAGCGGGAAGGGTTTGGACGGCTTGCAACGTGCCGTTGGTTGGCCAGACGACCACGTTGTCGAAGCGGGCCCGCACATAATAGGAGGTGTTCGTGTCGCAGTTGGTTACGCGAAAGAGCGTGTTGCCATTGGCCGTGAGCGCTGCGCGCGTGGCGCGGTTGGCCTGCCGGCGCACATAGTCGTCGCCCGAAGTCGAGCCGGTGAAGAGCGGCTGAAGTTCGGTGATCGTCGCAGCGGATGCCGTCGCTCCGTCGGGCGTCGTGAACACCTCCAGTGTGGGGTTTACAGCGGGCTCTTCGGAGCGAAGGAAAAGGTCAAACGACCGCGAGGTCAGGTTGGCGACGCGGGCATCGGTTACGGCGCCCCACGAGGGTTCTGCAAATAGGCATAACCCGGTTGTCAGGGAGATCTGCGCGCCGATAGCGCAAACGGATTTTACGTTCATGGTGTCACCTCCGAACCGATGGTTGCCACGTTCTTCGCAGCGGGGAGCGCGTTTGTTGCGAGTCCTGTGCCGGGGCCTCGGCGCACGAACCCCGGTGTGCCTTTTCGGCGGATGACGGTTTCGCCGCCGGCCAACACGGCAACGCGTGCGCAGCCAGCCGCCCGCAGTTCTGTGGCCTTCTTCTCCGCCTTACCATCGCCGGAGTCGATGAGAATATAGAGCGGCTGGACCGCAGCGGCGGAAACGCCCGCCGTTGCGAGGCCGCGCTTGTTCTGCGCCGGAGCGTCGCTGCTCGGCTGCCGGGTAATGCGGTAGCCGGGAAGTTCTGCGGCGAGATCGAGCGGCGCGGACGGATCGGAGCTGGCCGCAACGCCGCTTGCGGTGTTCGTTGAGGCCAGCGATAACGCCAGCGTGGAACGGCTGTTTAAATTGGTGCCATCACTTTCGCGGACATCGACCAGCACCACGTCTGCGGCGTCGGCGCGCATGGCGCCCGTCAGATCCCGATACGTCACATAGCGCTCCATCCGCTCAGAGATGCCGCCCTTTTCGGATGTCAGAAAGCCGGCCGCCCGCCAAGCCGCATAGCCGCCGACCAGTTCGGTCGCCGATTGGCCGGCTTGCGCGAAGGCCTCAACGGCTCGGCGTGCGCGGTTGACGCTCAAACCGTCGTCAAAGAAAACCACCGTGCCCGTGAGTTTTCTTTCCAGCGCCGTGCGCAGCCCCATTCGCATGGCGTTGGGCAGCGTGCCTTTCGCATAGGCCTCCTGCGGGCGGAGGTCGATTAGCGTCAGCTTTTCACCCTCGGCCAGTGCGGCCTGAAGCTGCTGTGGCGTGAGCTGCTGTCCGAAGGCCACGGCAGCGGCGCAGAGGTTGATCCAGAGCCATAGGTGTTTTCTCATGGTTGCTCCTTTTGGAAAGAGTGAATGATCGCCCGATTTCATTTGGGCCTCCAGTTGCCGACCGGCTGCGCCATATCAAAATACATGACGGCGATGCGCGGAATGGGGAAGTCCATGCCGACCAGTTCACCGCCTCGCACCTCAACCGTTTGCCACCGTCCGTTCGACGGGTCGTACATACGCGCGGCGCGCAGATTGGACAGACCGATCTGGCGGGCCATGCGGAAGGCGCTGTAGTCCATGGGGAAGTCGGTATAGGTGACGACGCTAGACCCTTCGGGCAGGTCCAGCGTGTTTCCAGAGGAGGGGCCAAAGTCGATGAGCTCTGAGCGATCGAAGCCCATCCAAATAAACTGCCCAGCGGTCAGCGCGAAGTTCTCTCCTGCGGGCTCGCCGGTCGGTGTGCGGTAGGCGCGGCGCGAGACGACGGTGGGCCAGAGCTGATCGTAGACCAGCACTTCGACGACGTGCGCCTGGGTGTTCCACGAGCGAATCAGCGTGTGGGCGTCGGCAAAGGTGTCGGCCATTTGCTGCGTCACCGGCACGGCGTTGCGTTCGGCATACACGGCTCGGACAGAGGGCAGCGCGCCCGCGACCAAGCGGCCAGATCCGCTTTCGGTGTCGATCCACGCCGTGAACTGGGACAGCAAGGCGGGGCACCGTTTGCGGGACGGCGTGCGGGTCATGGGCGCCGTGCGCAGCGTTGGCAGGTGCATCAGCCGCAAGTTGTCGAGGTCTGCGCCCAGCGAGTTCTCGGTGTAAAGCAGCCAGTCGCCGACCAGGGTGGGATTTGCCTCGTCGTAGGCGGTTGAAGTCAGCCGCGTTTCGCGGTGGTTGCGCAGGTCGTGCGAATAGAGCTCGAGGTTGCCGTTGCGGTTGTCCTGCCAGACGACGAACGGGCCCGAGAGGGTCGGGCAGTACTGTCCGGCGGTGTTGGTTGTGAGGCGGCGTTCCGCGCCGGTCTCGAGATCCTGGAAATAAATTTCACCCGGTCCGACATCGCGCCAGTCTTGCCAAACGACGCGGTCCTGGTTGACGCACGGGTCGAACTGGTCCTGCGCGGTTGGCGAGACGCGGCGGCAGACGCCCGTCACGAAGTTGGTGGCGAAGAGCTGCGTTGGGGCGTTGGCCGTGCGGACGTCCTTTGCCTGCCAAACCATCCATGGCCAGTCGATCACGGGGTTGGTCTCGTCGATGTTGGGGAGCGCAGAAACGACATGAACGCTGCGGTTGGTGTCTTCGAGGTCGCCCCAATAGACGGCCCAGGTGCTGTCTGCTTGGCGTCCCTGCCAGACGACGTAGCGACCATCCGTGTAGGGATCGTCCTGCGTGTTCTCGGCAGCGGTGACTGCGAACGCGTCGCTGCCGTCTCCCACGCGGCGACCGCGGATTTGCCACTGGAGTCCCGAACGATCGGTCCAAACTACGTAGGAGCCGCGTCCCTGCATGCGCTGGACGCCGGAGTCGCTTGGCGCCACTTCGCGGTCCGATGCGCCGATCTCTTCCACGTGGACGCGGGTCTTGGCCCAGACAAGCTGCCCCAGCGCATTCGAAACGCTGACGCGCACGGTGTACCAGCCCGGCGTCACTTGCACGCCTTCGCTGTTCTTGCCGTCCCACGATACCTCGGTGTCGGCGGCAACATGCTCGAAAGCGAAGGAGCGCACGCACGATGCCGCGGAAACGCCGTATCCGTAAGAAAGGTCGTTGAGCCAACGATAGGCATTGAAGCCCTCGTTCGTGTGGACGCCGTTCGGCAGGTTCGGGAAGAGGCGTACCTCGTGGATGCGCGCCGCGAGATTCGAGACCGCGAACGAAGAGCCCGCGGTGAGGCTGGGCAGGATAAAGTTGGTGTTGAGCGACCAGCGGAAGTCGGTCACGCCGTCGCCCGCCGCCGCGAACAAAGCCGAGGCGCGGCTGTTGGGGTAGGGCGGTGCAGCGGTGAGAACGGTGGCCGGAGCATTCGTTGCGACCGTCCACGCTGCGGTCAAAGGCGCGGCCGCGTCGGAGAAGGTGTCGCACAGCGCGCGGGCCCGCACGGCGAGGGTGTAGCCGCCCGCGGTTGTGGCGTCCACGCTGAACGATTGGGCGACGGGGCGTTCATCGCTCCACGCGCCGCCGTTGACTTGGTATTGGTAGAAGTCGACGTCCTGTCCCGAAACGGCGAGCGTCAAGACCGCGGGTCGCGTCGGCGTGGCCGGCACTCCCGAAAGCTGCGGCCAGGCTCGCACGCCCGCGAAGACCTCCGCGCATCCCGCCAGCGGAATCGGGCTGTCGGTGACGTTCACAGACAGCTTCACGTTGCCTGGGCGGGCGCTGACCAAATCGGCCAGCAGAGAGAGCGCGCGGCGGTTGGCGGTGAGCGAGACTTCGGCCGACGTGGCGGACGGGTCTAGAACGACGATGGCGTTCGTGTTCGGCGTTTCAACATTTGCCGCGCTGTCGGTCGCGCGGAAAACAAGGGTGTGTTGTCCAAGCGGCAGCGTGAAGGGCAGCGCCGGCACCCAGTTCGTGATGACGCCGACTTGCATGTACTCGATCGACACGGGGCTGGCGTCTTGCGAGAGAAAATAGACCTGTGTGTTGGGCGCAATGTAGTGCGTGCCGCCGACAAGCGTGTGCGGGCCGGAAAACTCCAAGCTGGTGACTGGCGGCGTGGTGTCGCCAACGTTGGTTTCGTACTCGACGGTGTAGGTGCGCGTTCCCGCGGGCGTAAAGTCGAAGATGTGGAACTCGTCGAAGCGCTGATTGCCCGCTTTGATGTAGCGCGTGCTGATCCACGCGTTGTTCGTGTTCACGGCGGTTCCGTCCGCGCGGAGGACGTGGGCGATCTTTCGTTTGTTTTGGGCGGGATCGTTCACGCGGATATAGGTCGCACCTTCCACGATGGGCGTGGCTTCGACCACAAACCCATTGGCCGTCGTGGAGGTGATTGTTGCACCGGGGGCCATGTTGACGGGAATCAGGTCGCCCGCGCTTGTGTAAAGCGAGTCCGGCAACTGGTTGGCATCGCGGTCGGTGTCCGCCAGAAAATCGCGCACCGCGTCGCGTCCGACTCGATCATCCAGCACTTCGTGCACAATGAAGTGGGCGGTGATGGAGCGGATCAGAGAGGTCTCTTCTCCGCCGAATTCGGGCGCGTGCGTATAGGAGGCCTTGAACTCCGTGAAGGTGCCGGAGAGCGAGGTGATCATGTCCCATGCGGCCACGCGCGCCTTGCCGGGGTCGATGTCGCCGATATTCACCGTCAGCGAGGTCCGGTCTAGCGGGTCGCCCATCACGCGGCAACCGATGAGTTGCGCAATGAGCAGCAGCAACTGCTTGTTCTCGACAATGCGCGGCTGTTCGGACCGGATGACGACGCTGCGGGCTTTGCCGAAACCGACGTTCTTAACCAGCACGCCAAGGGTGAACGGAACCGGCGCCTCGACTTGGGCCGTAAACGGATCGTCGCCCTGCACGTCGCGCGGCTGGAAGTAGGTGATCTCCAGCTCGGGCTCGGGCTTGACGGTGATCATGTCGGGGATGGCGAACATCACGTTCTCCGGAATGGCCGCGCCGCGCATGGCGCCTGCGAGATCGCAGTGGACGTAGTAGCGGATGCCGCCGGGCGTTTCTCCGCCTGCGCCGGGTTTAGGGACGATGAACCATTTGACCGTCGCCTTGGCGCCGGGCGCGATGTTTCCATCGCCGTCCACGCCGCTGATGTTGATGAGCTCGGGCTGCCGCACCCAGAACCGGTCGGTGGCGTCTTCCTGCACTTCGCCGCTCTTGGGCTCGGTGAAGCGCAGGCTCGCCGTGAAGCCGGTGATCGGGTCGGCCCCATCGTTGTTGGTCACCTCCAGCGTGGCGAGAAAGCCGATGCGCTCCAACGTGAGTTCCTGCAGGATCTCGATTTTAACGGCGGCACAGAAGCCTTGGTACTGCTGCTGAGCGTGGAGCACGCCGACGCTGAAGGCGGCGCAAACCAGCGGCAGGCAGGAGCGGATCAGGCGATGAGTTCGTTCGGTCATGTTGAGGAAAGCCTTGTTCATTTGACACCTCCGTTCGTCGGAAGGGACGTCCCGTGGGTGGGCACCAGGTTGGGAAACTGCATGCCGCAGAGGTGCTGGACGAGCACGCCGTTTGCATAGAACGCGGCATCCTCTTTCAGGTCGAGCGTGTAGACCGTATCGGAGCGAAGCGTCGCCGCGTTCTCCTTAACCGCGTGCGTCGTATCGTGCGTTCCGGCCACCGCGTCGCCGGGCCGGATGTCCTTGGCCGCCGTCCAGCCGCTGGCATCGACCCATATCCGATGCTCATCGGTTGTGTGCAGCTTCGTTCCGTTTGCCAACGTCAGCACGCGGATCGGTGTCGCGGGGCGACAGAACGTGGCGCGCACCGTGGAGACGTCGACTTTTCTGGGACCGGACTGAACGACGTCGCCGGGTTTGATTGACTCGATCGGGCGGGTGGAGCCGTCGGCCATGAGCACGGCTGTTCCGGCCGCGAAACAGCCGCGTCCGCCGCCGCCGTACCCGCTTCCGCCGCCGCCACCGCCGCCGCCACCGCCGCCGCCACCGCCGCCCGAGGACGAAGAGAGCGCGTCCGCGATGCAGAAGATCGTCTGGTAAATCTTCATCATGTTGCCCAGACTGACGGGAACGGAATCGCTGTTCGCCAGTTTGACAATGGCGTTCAATGCGATCTGCGAGTTGATCAGTTCGGTGCCGGACATCGATCCGTACTGTCCGTTCAAATACGCCATCAACTGCTTAACCGCTTTAAAGAAGTCGTCTTTGCACGGGTCGAACTGAGGCGGCGAATCCGGCGGGCCCTCGACATCGCCGAGGTCGTTGACCGTGTCGTTGATGCTGTTGCCGAGGTCGACGGCGTCTCCGATGCTCATGCCGTTCAGCGCGAAGCGGCTGCCGGAGGTCGCGGGTGCGGAGAGGAAGGACATGGAGGGGTTCTCGCTGCCGCTGTCGCCCACGAAGGTCATGTTGAACGGAATCTCGACTTGCTGCATCGGCGCAAGCACCGGCAGATAGCTGATGGCAGGCACCAGGGATCCCCACGAAGCGCGGCTGCCTTTTACCGTGAAGTTCGACAGTTTAATGAGTCCGTAATTTTTTGCCGTCACAATGTAGGTGTCGGTAAAGGGCCCCGTCACGGTTCCATAGTCTTTGAAGATCGGATCGGCCACAAGCACCGGCGCCGGCACATAGGTGGAGAATGTCTGCTCGATCTTGATCTCGTAGCGGTCGGTGAACGGAACCGGCACAACGGTGAAGGTGACGGTAACGAGCTCGCGCGTTAAGGTGGTCTCGACTTCCGTCGTGACGTCGGCTTCGACCTTGACGGTGCCAGCCTGCGTGGCGTGGCCCGATGACGACACTTGCCAGTGCCAGCTGCCTTCCATCAGGTCTGGAATTTCGACGTCGCCATTGTCATCGGTCTTGAAGCCCGTGCGCTCGGTGCCATCCAGCGCGCTGCGAACGCGAACCGCGGCGTCCGGCACGACTTGGCCCAAGGTGTTTGCGACGTGGAAGGACAGTCGGCCGCGCAGCTCAGACGTGACCTTTGCGTACAGGTTAACCGTCTTAACGGTGACGGTGTTTGTGCCCGTGATCGACAGCGTGTCGCTGTAGTATTTCATTTCGACGGAGTCGTCTGGCGCATAGAGGATCTGGAAGGTGTAGCTCTCTCCCGGCGCGATGTCCGGCAACGCGTACAGGCCGTTGGTGCCCGGCGTAAGCGCCACCTGCATCCAGGGGACTGTCGGTGCCGTCATCGTGACGCCGAGCAGCGTTTTGAAGCCGTCGTTTCGGAGTTGAATGTCGGCGGAGCGGGTCTTGCCTCGGTCAAGACTCATGTCCACGTATCCGCTGGACGGCGATGCGACGGTGATGAGCGGCAGCGGCGTCGTCACGCTCACGGAGGCGTCGAAGGGGACGCGCAGGCCTTCGGGCGTCACAATCTCGAACCTGCAGCTGAAGGAGGGCAGGGCTTCTTCGGTGACAAAGAGTGTCAGCGCGACAGGCACTTGCTGTCTGGGCAGCAGCGCCAGCGCCGCAACGCGATCGACCGCGCCGCTCGCCACGTTCAACGGCAAGAAGTTGGTGACGCCATTCTTCACCTGCCACGCCGTAAAGCTGGACGCGAGGTTGGTGAAGGTAAAGCTGCCGGGGTTGTAGACGTTCAGGCGCAGGGTCAGAACGTCGTTGGCGGCCATGCGGACCGAGCCTTCCTGCGGACGGAAGTAGGCCTGATAAATAGACGTCTGGCCCTGATTCAAATGGTCTTTGACCTGCGGGTGCGAAGCCCAGACTTGGCAGGGTCCTGAGATGCCGTCCACGATGGGCCATTCGGCGCGGAAATTGCCCTCTGCGTCGGTCTTGGCCGAGACATACCACGCGGTGCCGTCGAGCGAAATTCCGACGCTGACGGCGACGTTGGTCATGCGTGCCAATGTCTTGCGATCAAAGGCGTATCCGGTAATGGCCATCGTTTCTCCGGCTCGGTATGCGGCGTGTTCGGGGGTGCCGAACGCCGTGTAGGCCGTTGGCATCGGCGAGATGGCGCGGCGCCCCAGCAGTGGGCCGGAGATTTCTTCGCCCGACTCTCCGCAGGCTTTATACACGTGCGACAGGTCAACCTCGATGGCGGCGGAGGCGTCCGCACCCAAAGCCTCGGGGATGATGATTTCGGGAAGCGTGAGGAGGACTGAGTCTTTGGGCTGGATGCGGAGATAGCCGCGCAGGCCGTCGGGGGTAGGTATCAGCGACGCTTTGGGCATCATCACGTCGACGCGGCCGACCTCCGTCTCGTGCACGTCCAGCACGCGAACCGACAGATCGCCCACGTCGCCGTTGCGCCACATGACGATGTCGATGGGCACTTGGCTGCGGTTGTAGATGCGCGCACGCGGTGTGCACGCGGCTCCCGCCACGGGCTGCGAATCCAGAGAGACGTCTATTTGAGAGGTCGTCAACGACGGGGTGCGGCCTTGGAACGCCGCCGTGTAACGGACCGAAGCGCTGGGGTCGTCCAGCGCTTGCTTCAGCGTGGCGACGAAGCTTTGCACGCCGGAGGCCGTTGCGCACGGCAGCGTGACGCTCAGCGTGGTGGCTCCGCCGATCGCTGCGGTCTGAGCAAGTTGCACGGTTCGCGTCAGGCTGCCGCCGCCCACGATGTTGCGCGTGAGGGTGAGCTCTGCGCTTTCGAAAGCGGCATCAACGGTCCGGTTGCTTACGATCAGCGCGCCGCAGTCGAAGTAACGCAGGAGCGCCGCGCCGCCCGCTTCGGGGTTGATGGCGAGGCCAAAAGCCAGTCGGTAGACAGGCAGTTGGCGCGCCGCGCTCTCAGCGCCTTCCGCATTGACGCCGCGGACCTCGTAGCGGGTGACGCCGGACCCCGTCAGCTCGGAGTCGCTAAAGGGAGAGTCCGTCAGAGGCGTTGCGTTCAGTTTTGTTCCGTTGCGGTAGACGTTGACGCCGACGTGTTCGGCGCGCGTCTGCCACGTCAGCCGCGGGATGAGATCTGCGCCGACAGTGACATCGGTGCGGATGACGGCGGGCAGCGTCATGTCGATGGACGAACTGTTCGAGAGGGCTTCGTTGCCGCAACGGTCCACGGACGAAACGGCATAGATCCACGTGCCAGCCGCAGGGTTGTCGAGGACGAAGCGAGTCGCCGGGCTGACGCGGTCGAACAGGATCGCCCCGTTGCGATAGACGCGGAAGAATTCGGGTTGCTCGCCGGAGAACGAGTACTCCCATTGAACGCGAACGCCGGTACTGGAAAGAGCGGCGGCCAGGTTCTGCGGCGTGGGCGGCGGGGTCCTGTCAGAGAGGCCCAGCGCCTCGGGGCTTGGCAGTGCGGCGGCGCCGCGCCGGGTCGACTTCACCGTATAGCGGTAGAAGCCGTCCGCGTCTGGCAGGTCTTCGTAAACGGCGGCGGTTATGTTTTCTGCGACGAGTTGATCGGGCGAGGTTCCGATCGCTCCCGCTTGGCGGTAGAGCGCATACGACTCGGCGTCCGCCACGGCCAGCCAGGCGAGCTTAATCACGCCGGCCTTCTGATCCGTTGACGCGCGCAGATCGGTGACGCGCGCGGGCGGCACGGGTTGAGCCGTGTTGTAGAGTTCCACCTGCGTCGCTCCGCCGAGTTGCGTGCCGGTGTTGCCGAGCGTGTCGCTGACGGACAGGGTGAACGTTCCGAACCCGCTGCCCATGGTCGGCAGCAGCTCGATCTGCCCGTTCCAGTTGGTTCCGCTGCCCGTCAGCGTTACGGCGAGTTGGGCGCCTTCTGGCGGCATGAAGCGGAGGGTGGGCGCTGCGGCGGGCAGCTCGTCCAACGTGAGCGAAGCCAGCAGCGGCACGGGGTTTGTGACTTGAATCAGGCCGGAGGGGTTGAGCGCCAGACGTCCGGTTGGCGCACGCGTGTCGAGCACCATCGCGGTGCCGGACGGCGTGACGGCTGTGGCGCGGTTTCCGGCGAGGTCGGTTCCGCTCACTTTTACGGCGAGCAGGCCGGAGCCGGCTGCGCTCTGCACGTTGTAGGCACAGGTGTAGCGGTTGGGCGCGGTGTTGCTGACCGTCAGCATGGTCGGGCCGCTGGCGGCGGTTGGCTGCACGGTGACGGTCGGCAGATTGGCGAGCGTCTCGGACGATACGATCTCAAGCCGCAGGAGTCCGAGGCCAATCGGGCTGGCTTTGTCAAACGCCACAGAGAAAGAGGGCGCGGTGCCGTCGTAGTCGTTCGTGATGACGTTGGAGAGCCGCGACGGGTTGTGGGCGGCGTCGCGCCCTATGGCGGCGAAATACCAACGGCCATCGCTGGGGGGGACTGTGGTTAACGGATTGTCGATGGTCCAGCCACCCTGCCAGCTCGCGTCTTCGGCTGTGGCGAAGAAGTTGGTTGAGCGCAGCAGCGCGATGCTGCTGGGCGATTCGCCCTCGGTTGGGAACGTCCAAGCAATCTGGAGCCCGATGCCGGGTTTGTAAACCGGCGTTCCGAGCGCGATCGGATTCGGGGCGCCCGAGTCGCGCGTGACGCGCCGCTCGTTGGAGCGGCCCATGCCAAAGGTGTCGGCGAGTGTGGCGACCAACACATTCTCTCCCTCGGCCAAGGAAAGGGTTGCCGTGAACGCGCCGTACTCATCGGCCGTCGCCTGCTGAACGACCGCACCGTTGCGCCGCAGCGAGACGGTCGCGAAAGGTTCGGTTGTGCCGGCAACCGCGACGGAGCCTTCGGTTGTAAGCAGCCCGTCGGCGGGAGAGGCGAGGACTGGGTTGGGCGGCGGCTGAATGTTGACCGTCACGTTAAAGGACCGCGTGCCGAGGTTGCCGCGCGTATCGAGCGCCTCGATCTTTATTCTGTGCGTACCCGGCGTCAGCGAGCGAATGTCCCAGCGCGTGCTGAGGGAGGGCGTGTTGGTTGAAGCGACCAAGGTGTCGTCTGCCAAGATGCGCAAGGTGGCGATGCCGAGTCCAGACCACGCCGAGGCGGTTAGGACGAAGGGGCGCGTGAGCGCCGAGCCTTCGGCGAGGTTGCAGCCGGTAATCTGCGGGCCGCCCGTGATGTAGTTGACTGGCACGGTGACGGTTTCGCTGACTTGCCCAGAGGCATTGCGGAACCGGATATAGAGGGTTTTGAGGCCGCCGCCTGCGGAGAGAGTCACGGTCTTGAGCGCGGCATTGGCGTCGTAGAAGCTGCCCGTGAAGAGCGAGTCTTCGCTGATCTGCACCGCTTCGGCCACGCGTCCAGCCAGTGCGAGGACGATGCTGGCCACGCCGACGTTGCGGTTGCCGTCTGCCGCATCCGCGGCGGGCGTCAGAACCGGCTCGCTGGTCAAGAAGGGTTCACAGGTCACCGTGCCGCCGAAGCCAGCTTGGATCGTGGCGAGTTCGGCCGATCCCCACCAGACGTTTGTTGCCACAAGCGAAACGCCGGTTTCCGCAAAGGCGTTGGTTGCGTTGTTTCGGACGATGGCGCGCGTCAGCTCGATGTGGGCGCCGGTTGTGCCTCGGACGGCCACCGCGTTATAGAGCAACAGCGCGTCGCGCGTCGCGAGGGTGCCGCCCGACACGACGGAGAACCCGGCCGGCGCATTGTAGCGTGCGGAGCAGGCGTCGACCGTCGGCGCGCAGCCGTCGATGGTCAGGCCTCGACCGTACTCGAACCAAACATGGCGCAGGAGAGAGCCGCCCGCTTGGGCGCGCAGAGCGATGCCGTCCCAGGCTCCAGCCGCCGGCGCATTCGTTGTCGACGATGTGAACAGAATCGGCTTGAGCGCGGTGCCGTTGGCGTTCAGCGTGCCGTTTTCAATCGTGATACCCGCTCCCGCGTGGAACGCCAGCGTGGCACCGGCCGGCACGGTTAGGGCCGCGCCTGCGCGTACGATGATCGGCTCCAGAATTTCCGTCACGGTGCCATCGCTGCCGATGGTCAGATCGTTGGTCACGATGCCGCGGTAGGGATCGGTCCACGGGAGCGAGGTCACTTGGTCGATGGATTCGCCGCGCGAGTTGAAGCCGACCACGGAGAACCAGTTGGTCGCGGTGCGGTCCAGACCTGTCGCCGCGTAGGTGCGCAGGTTTTTGGCGACGGTCGCGATGGGCGTCCGGTTGCTGATGGCTGTGAACGCTGCGGTGTCCCGATAGATGCGGAACTCTGCGAAGCCCAGCGAGTCGGCGGCATACGTGGGCCAGTCGAGGCGGGCGATGTCGGCTCCGGTTGCCGTTACGGTGAAGGGCACGGCGGGCGGGATTGCGCGCGGAATGCGGACGGCCAGCGGCGTGACCGCGTACTCCATGTTGCCCGCCTGATCCATCGGAACAATGGCGATCCAATAGGTGGTGTCGAGCTGGATGCCGTAGCGCGTGAACGCGCGAGTGCCGCTCCAGAGGTAGCTGACGGGCGAGAGCGACGACAGGTTGGAGAAGGCGCTTTCGCCGACGTAGACCCGGAAGCCGTTCAGATCCGCAGGCGCGGCGTAGTCCGACCAGCCCACGGTGAACGCGGTGTCGTTGGAGCCGATCAGGCGCAGCGTGGGCACTGCCGGCGGCGTGGCGTCAACGCGGAACGACCAGGCGTTCGTCGGTGCCAGGACGCCGTCGTAGGTGTCGCGCGCGCCGGAAACGTTCAACACATAGTCGCCGTCTTCGCCCCGTGCGAAGCCGAAGTTGGTGCATCGGTAGGTGTCGCCGGCCACATACCAGCCGGTCCACGTTCCCGTTGCCGGCAGGGTGCGGACGACGGTTCCCGCGAGATTGGAGACCGTGACGGTCGGAGGCACCGCTGGGTTCATCTGGCGATCGAAAACGATGTACGTCTGGATGTTGTCCGTGATCGGCACGGGGGTGTCCAAGTTGCGCGACACGTAGCGCAGTTTGGGGCTGAGCGGTTGTGCGGCATAGACCGCGCAGATGTCCGCGGACACCGGGTCTGCACGCGAGATGGTCCAGTTCCACGGATTGGCCGAGGTGCCCCAGCTGCCGTTGAGTTTGTAGTACTGGAAAACGTAGCGCAGCGGGTCGTTGGTGATGCTGAACGGTGCGACGAAAGAGGCGAGTTGCCCGTTGGTATAGACGCCTGCGCTGCCGAGGGTGAACAAATCGGCCGGTTCGGTGCGCGTGGTCACCGTGTGGCTGGTGACCGTCTCCTCGAAGAGGGCCCGGACCGTCAGACTGTTTGTCACGGCCAACTGATACGTCAGGTTGGTGCCGAGCGAATCGCCGGTCGTTGCGTCGCGCCAGCCGACGAAGCGGCAGCCGCCGTAGGGGTAGGCCGTCAGCGTGTTGGTCACGCCGTAGTTCCACCAGCCGGAGCCATAGACCCAGCCGAGGCCGTACGGTTCGATCGCCGCATTGACATAATAGGCGGCAAGATCGAAAACCGCCGTCATTGCGCTGTTGGCGGTGACGGTGAAGGTGTAGGTCGGCAGGGTCGAAACCGCGATGCCGTTCCGCAGCCAGCGGCCAAAAACGTATTTGGCGAGGTTCGTCACGGTGGCCGTCACGGTGGCCGCAGCGTTCTTGCGGACGGTGCCGCCGCCGGAGGCGAAGCCGGCTTCGGAAGGCGAGGCTGCAGTCGTGACGGTGCAAAAGACCACGCCGCCGGGCAACATGGGGTAGCGCGCGGACGCGGAGGCGCCGATCTGAAGGTCGTTTGTGAACAGGGCAACTTTCACGGCGGTGTCGTCGCCGAGCATCATCGCTTCCGTGTAGGCAGCGCTGGCGGCGGTCGGTTCGGTGCCGTCTATCGCGTAGCGGAACGTGCCGCCCAGCGTTGCTCCGAGCACGTGTACAGGGAAGGGGTAGCCGCTGCCCGGCACCATCATTCCCGAGGGCGGAGTGAAGGTGATGGGCGACGGCAGGCCGAACTGCACCAGCGTGTGGTTGCCGCCTGCGGCGATGGAGGAGACGCGCGATAATCCCGCGGGAGCCTGGCTTTGCTGCTGACTGTTTTGTCCCCAGGCGACGATGGAGCCGTCAAGCTTCAGCGCGGCGGATTGATTTTCGCCTGCGGCGATGGCGATGACGCCGGACAGTTCCGCGGGCACTGTGCATTGACCGTTATTGTTGTTGCCCCAAGCCGCGACGGTGCCATCGGCTTTTAAGGCGACCGTATGGTTCGCGCCTGCGGCGATGGCGACCACGTTCGACAAGCCGTCGGGCACCGTACATTGGCCGTAACCGTTGTAGCCCCAAGCGGCGACGGTCCCGTCCGACCTGAGCACCGCCAGATGCTGTTGTCCGAGGGCGACGGCGATCGCGTTGGTGCGGTCTGGTTGCGGATCGCACTCGCCGTAGCCGTTGTATCCCCAAACTACGACGGAGCCGTCCGACTTGAGCGCTGCCGAGTTGTAGTAACTTGCGGCGATGGCCACCACGTCCAGCAGGCCTTCGGGAACGGAGCACTGGCCATAGCCGTTGTAGCCCCAGGCGGTGACTGTGCCCGTGGACCGCAGCGCCAAAACGTGGTAGGGGCCGAGCGCAATGGCAACCGCATTCGTCAGATCGGGTGGTGCGCTGCACTGGCCGTAGCCGGTGTATCCCCAGACGCTGACGGTGCCGTCGGCGAGGAGAGCTGCGCTGTTATTCAGGCTCGCCGCGGATTGCACAACGTTGGAAAGACCGCTTGGGAAGTCGCGTTGCCCGTTTTCGTTCGAGCCCCAAGCCGTAAGACTGCCGCTGTGCGCATAGAGCGCAACGGTCGTTGCGCTGGGAATCAAGCCGGCCTTGAACGCACGCGCTTTGAGCGTCGTCGTCTGGCTCAACTGCAGGGTCGTGACGTACGCAGTGCTCGTCTCTGTGGGCTCGCTCCCGTCCAGCGTGTAGCGAATGGCCGCACCGTTTTCAGTGCTGGAGAGCGCGACGGTCAGGGAACCTCTTGCAGGGATGAACTGCGAAGCGGGCGAGGGCGTTGCGACTGGGGCGGCAACGCGTTTGTAGTACAGGGCGGTCAGGGTGGCGCCGGAGGGCTCCGTGCCGAAGAACAGGCGCGCCTTGAGCAGGGTTTGGACGGACAGGGACAGCGGCCCTGCATAAGGCGTGTCCGATGCCGTCGGCTCGGTGCCGTTTGTGGTGTAGCGGACAACGCCGTTTCTGCGGGCTGCCGCGAGCAAGACGGGCAGCGTTCCCGTTCCCGGCGCGATCCAAGCCCCGGAAGGCGGCGTGGCGCTGATCGGCGACGGTATTCCGAATTGGACGAAGGTGTGGTACGCGCCTGCGGCAATCGCCGTGACGCGCGGCCAACCGTTCGGCAGGGTGCTTTGCTGATAGCTGTTGTCGCCCCACGCGTACGTGGCGCCGTCGGCCGTGAGTGCGACGGTGTGCTGGCCTCCCGCCGCAATGGCTATTACGTTGGCGAGCTCCGCTGGAATCGCGCACTGGCCTTGTCCGTTATTGCCCCACGCGGCGACGGTGCCATCGGACCGTAGCGCGACGGTGTGATAGTAGCCCGCCGCGATGGCGACGACGTTCGAGAGGTTGGCCGGAACCGCGCACTGGCCGTAGCCGTTGTAGCCCCAGGCGGCGACGGTGCCGTCGGCCCTGAGCGCGACGGTGTGGTAGTAGCCCGCCGAGACGGCGACGGCGTTCGAGAGGTCGGACGGAACGGCACTCTGGCCGTATCCGTTTTCACCCCACGCAGTGACAGTGCCGTTGGCCCGCAGCGCGACGGTGTGGTTGCAGCCGGCCGCGATGGCGACAGCGTTGGTGAGGTCGGTCGGCGTATTGCACTGGCCGTTGCCGTTGTTGCCCCACGCGGCGACGGTGCCGTCGGCTTTGAGCGCGGCGGTGTGATACGAACCGACGGCGACTGCGATGGCATTGGAGAGGTCGGCCGGAGCCGTGCACTGGCCGTAGCCGTTGTAGCCCCAGGCGGCGACGGTGCCGTTGGCGCTCAAAACGGCCGAGTGGTATTCGCCGGCGGCAATCGCGGTGGCGTCGAATAGGTCGGCCGGAACGGCGCATTGCCCGTTGCTGTTGTTGCCCCACGCGTAGAGTGCGCCGCGCGGCGTGTAAAGGGCCGTCGCCAGTGCGCTGGGCATCAGGTTCTCCTTGAAGGCGCGCGCTTTGATCGTCGTGGCTTGGCTCAATTCCAAGGGTGCGCTGTAAAGGGCGCTCGCCTCTGTGGGGTCGCTGCCGTCGAGCGTGTAGCGGAGGGTGGCGCCGGCGTCCTCGCAGACGAGCGAGACGAGCAAGGTGCCGTCGGTGGGGATGAATTGTTCGGCCGTGCCAGGCGAGAAGCGCGGGGGCGCAGTCTGCTTATCGTAGATCGCGTTCAGCGTGGCCCCGATGGGGAGTGCGCCGGAAAAGATGCGGGCCTTGAGCGTCGTCTGATGGGTCAGCATCAGCGCGGCCGAATAAATGGCGCTGTCGGCGGTGGGTTCGCTGCCGTTGAGCGTGTAGCGGATGAGGCCGCTGCCGGTGGCCGCCGACAGGTGGACCGGCAGCGTGCGCGTCGCTGGCGGAATCCAGTAGCCGGAGGGCGGCGTGGCGCGAATCGGCGTGAGGGTGCCGAGCAGAACGGCGGTTGTATTCTCGCCTGCGGCGAGGGCCGCGACGTGCGCTAGACCCTGAGGTACATTGCATTGGCCGTAATAGTTATACCCCCACGTTGCGACGGTGCCGTCGAACCGGAGGGCTGCGTTGTGGTAAGAGCTCGCTGTTAAGGCGACGGCGTTGGTGAGGTCTGCGGGGACATCGCGCACGCCGTTGCTGTTGTAGCCCCAGGTCGCGATGGTGCCGTCGGCTTTGAGCGCGGCGGAATGGCTGTATCCCGCCACAACGGCAACGACGTTCGAGAGGTCGGGCGGCACGTTGCATTGACCTTCGCTGTTGTAGCCCCAGGCGACGACGGTGCCGTCGGCTTTGAGCGCGACGGTATGATAATAGCCGGATGCGAGCGCGACGGCGTTGGTGAGGTTGGCTGGCACATTGCACTCGCCGTTGCCGTTGTAGCCCCAGGCTGCGACGGTGCCGTCGGCCCTGAGCGCGACAGAGTTGTAATAACCCGCCGAGACTGCGACCGCGTTGGTGAGGTTGGCCGGCACGTTGCATTGGCCGTAGCCGTTATAGCCCCAGGCGACGACGGTGCCGTCGGCTTTGAGCGCGGCGGTATGGTAATGGCCTGCCGTGATCGCGACGGCGTTGGAGAGTCCCGCGGGCACGTTGCACTCGCCGTTGCCGTTGTAGCCCCACGCGGCGACGGTGCGGTCGGTGCGCAAGGCGACTGTGTGATTCGCGCCGGAAGCGAGGGCGAGCGCATTCGTGAGGTCGGAGGGAACATCGCTTTGGCCGTATCCGTTGTAGCCCCAGACGATGATGCCGCCGCGGCGGAAATAAACGCCCCGGCTGATTGCGCTGGGCGCCATGCCGGCTCTAAAGGCGCGGGCGCGAATCGCGGTCATCGCGTTGGAGCAGGTCAGGGCTGATTCATAGAGAGCGGTGGCGCTACTCGGATCGCTTTCGTCCAACGTATACCGGATTTCAGAACCGGACGTGGCACAGGCGAGGGCGACCGTGCAGGTGCCGTCGAACAGGAGTCCCGAGCCCGGCTCGAAGGTGGGTTCGGCCACGGCCTGAAGCGTGTACGTGGCGGCACTTGTTCCGCTTGCGGGCGTTTCTCCGTTAAACGCCTTCGCCTTAACGGTGGCGTTGGTGGTCAGTGTGATCGGCCCCGTGTACAGGTCGCTGTTGGTCGTGGGGTCAACTCCGTCGAGCGTGTAGCGGATAGAGACCGTCGCGACGGCGGAGGTGACGGAGACGGTCAGCGAGTTGGTGAAGACCGTGCCGGACGGCGGCGTAAAGATCGGCGTTGCCGCGGATTTCGTGTAGGTCGCTTGGGAGGTGGCGCTCTCGGAATATCCCGGCTTGAAGGCTTTGGCTTTTACGGTGGCTGTTTCCGTCACCGCGAAGGGCCCCGTGTACAGGGTGCTTGTGTCCGTGGGGGTGGAGCCGTCCAGTGTGTAGCGGATCTCCGCGCCTTCGGTCGTGCAAGACAGCGTCACGTCGAGCGCGTCGGAGAAGAGCGTGCCGTCGGCCGGGCTGAATTGGGGCGCATCGGCCGGGATGTTCACCCAGTTGACGAGCGCGACGTGATCGACCCAGCCGTGCATCGCGTACCAGGTGGATGGATAGTAGGAGTAGAACTGCCATTCGAGCGTATGAACACCGGCTTCAGTGAAGGTGTTCGAAACGGTCAGCCAGTCGCTTTCGGACGAAAGCGAAGCGGTTTGAACGCCGTCTGCCCAGCAGGAGAGGTTGTGGTAGTATCCCGAGGAGAGTTTCCATTGGAACGCGACCGTTCCCGACCCGATAAATGTGGTCCGCGCCCAAGAGGTGCCGTAGTAGCTCGACGTGTCACCGCTTTGCCCGGCCGCGCCGTCGGTCGCCGTTGCGGTTTGACCGAACCAGCTTGCGGAACCGCCGGTTTCTGCTGCGGTAACGT
>Ga0116170_10001627_pt1 | contig 22525 bp, 18 predicted proteins | sample AD_JPNHW1_MetaG_FD_89797 | JGI IMG/M metagenome (GOLD analysis project Ga0116170, IMG submission 89797) | Active sludge microbial communities of municipal wastewater-treating anaerobic digesters from Japan - AD_JPNHW1_MetaG | ecosystem: Engineered > Bioreactor > Anaerobic > Digestate | place... | reverse complement strand
TTCCGCAAGCCCGCAGGGCTGAGGACCAGTGAACGGCCCGTTTCCCCGGCGGCTCGAACGGCGTACCCGGTCGGGCAACGGACATCAGCATGGTTCCCCTTTACAATTTCGCGCGACCTCGCGTACCATGAACCCATGCTGCAAACCGAGCGGATACGCGACGTAATCCGATATATCAAGAAGTTTAAGGGCTCCACGGTCGTCATCAGGCTCGACGACGACGTGGTCGATTCGGCGCTCTTCGCCGGGCACATGCACGACGTTTCGCTCCTCTACGAGACGGGCATCCGCGTGGTCATCGTGCCGGGCGCGGCGAACCATATATCGAAGGTGCTCGACGCCTATGACGTTCCCTGGGAGTTCAAGAACGGGGTGCGCGTGACGGACGACGAGGGCATCGGCTTCATCAAGATGGCCGCCTTCGACGTGTCGAACCGGATCATGACGCGGCTTTCGGCCGAGCGGCTCACCGCCGTCATCGGCAACTGGGTCCGCGCGCGCGGGCGCGGCGTCGTGGGCGGCGTGGACTACGGGAGCGCGGGGCTCGTCGACAAGGTGCAGCTTGAGTCCCTCCAGGCGGCGCTCGACGACGGGTTCATCCCGATCATCCCATGCGTCGGCTGGAGCTCGACGGGAAAGCCGTATAACATCTCCTCCACCGAGCTTGCCGTCGCGACGGCGGTCGCCCTCAAGGCGGAGAAGCTCTTCTTCATCGGCTCGGGCGCGACGATCTCGGTCGACGACTACAAGATGCCCGAGGGCGCGGCAATTTCCGCCGAGGGCCGCATGGCCGCGATCGCGGTCGACGACATCGACGGCTTTATCGAGATGAACCGAGACGCGGGGCGGGCCGAGTGCCCGCTTTCGGAGATCGCTGACCTTCTCGCGCGCGGGCGCGACGCGTGCGTGCAGGGCGTCACCCGAGCGCACATCCTCGACGGGGACGTCGACGGCGTGATCCCGACGGAGATTTTCTCCGACCTCGGCGCGGGAACGATGATCTACCGGAGCGACTACGGCACCTTCCGCCAGATGACGCGGGACGATATCCCGGCGGTGCTTTCCCTGATGAATCCTTTCGTCGAGCGCGGCATACTCCTTCCCCGGTCAAGCGAGGATCTCGAGACCGAGGCCCACGCCTTTACCCTCTACGAGATCGACGGGGGTATTCGCGCGTGCGCCTCCCTCCTCGCCTACGAGGAGAACGTCGGCGAGATCGCGGGGATCGCGGTCGACGAGGGCTATGCGCACATGGGAATCGGCCCAAAACTGATGGAGCTCCTTATCGCGCGCGCGCGAAGCAATGGTTTCACGTCAGTTTTCGTCCTCACGACGCAAACGGCGGACTGGTTTGAGCGTTTTGGCTTTAAATCCTGCGAAATAGACCGACTCCCGGCGAAAAGAAAGGAAAAATGGAGCAAAAAACGCGGATCGCGTATGCTCATTCTGGAATTTAAGTAATTTTTCTTGCAAACCGCTTTACCCCGTACTATCATTTCAGAAGAACTGATTGACGGTAAGGGGGTATGGCGGTGCCACAGGTAGACAATTCTGCGCGAATAATCCTCGAGGACGGTACGGAATTCGAGGGAACCGCGTTCGGCTATGAAGGTTCGGTTTCGGGCGAGATCGTGTTCTATGCGGGACAGGCGGGCATTCCCCGACTCCTGACCGATCCCGCGCTCCGCGGCGCCATCCTGGTGCTCGCCCAGCCGGAAACCGGCGCGTGCGGCATCCCCGACGACGGCGCCCTCGACGCCTTGGGGCTCGAGACGGAAACCGAGTCGTCCTCGGGTCAGGTCGCCGGCCTCGTCGTCGCCTCCGCCTCGGGCATGGCGAGCCACCACGGCGCGAAATACGACCTTTCCCGCTGGCTTAAAAAACAGCAAATACCCAGCATCTCCGGAATCGACACCCGCGCGCTGATCCAGCGCCTCTGCCTCCGCGGCACGATGCGCGCGAAGATCCTCGTCGCGGGAACGCGGGACGCGTCGTTTAGCTCCGCGTCCGCCCATTCGCAGCCCTCGCACGCCTCGACCAAGAAGGTCGTCCAATACGGCTCAGGCGCGAAACGCATCGTGCTCGTCGACTGCGGGGTACGCAACTCGGCCATCAGGGCCATCGCGGCGCCCGACGTCACCGTGACGCGCGTTCCGTGGAATTACGACTATTCGGGCGAGGAGTTCGACGGCCTCGCGATCGCGGGCGGGCCCGGCGACCCGACCTCCTGCGAAAAGACCGTCGCGGCCCTCAAGTCCGCGCTCGGGCGGAATAAGCCCGTCTTCGCGACGGGACAGGGCGCGGTGATCCTCGCGATCGCCGCGGGCGCCTCGGCGTTCCGCATGGCGCAGGGGCACCGGGGCTCATCGGTCCCGGTGATCGACCTCGAAAGCGGGCGCTGCTTCGTCACGGCCCAAAACCACGGCTACGGCATCCGGGACGATTCCCTTCCCGAGGGCTGGGCGCCGACATTCCTCAACAACGTCGATAACGCGATCGAGGGCTTCGCGGCGAAAAAAGGACTCTTCAGCGGCGTGCTCTTCCAGCCCGAGGGATTCCCCGGGCCGCACGACGCGGACTTTCTCTACGGGAACTTCCTTGACATCGTCCGAAACGGGGGGATACGCGCATGACAGACTACCGGATAAACACGCCCAAGGCCGTCCTCATTCTCGGTTCGGGCGGGCAGAAGATCGGGCAGGCGGGCGAGTCGGATTACGCCGGGCTCCACGCGATCCGCGCGCTCAAGGCGGAGAAGATCAGGACGATCCTCGTGAACCCGAACATGACGGCGGTGCAAACCTCCGAGGGCATCGCCGACGCGACCTATTTTCTCCCCGTGACGGGGGAGTTCGTCGAGCGGGTCATCGCGAAGGAAAAGCCCGACTCTATCCTCGTGAGCGCCGGAGGCAAAGCCGCGTTCGCGTGCGCGCTCGAGCTCAAGGAGCGCGGCGTCTTCGAGAAGTACAACGTCCAGGTGCTCGGCACCTCCCTCGAGAGCATGCGGGTGACCGCCGACCGCGACGAGTTCATCGCGCTCATGGCGAGCGCGGGGATCCCCGCGCCGCGCTCGGCCCGGGCCGCGACCGCGGCCGAGGCAAAGGCCGCCGCCGAGGCGACGGGCTATCCCGTCATGGTCCGCGCGGAGGCGACTCACGGCGAGTCCACGACGGCCGCCTGCGCGGGCGCGGAGGAGCTCGAGGCCGCCTGCGAGCGGGGATTCGCGGTCGCGAAGACGGTCAACGTCGAGGAATGGCTCGGCGGCTGGAAGGAGATCGAGCTCGAGATCGTGCGGGACGCGATGGATAACTGCGTCGTCGCCTGCTCGACGGAGAACGTCGATCCCCTCGGCATCCACTCGGGCGACTCGATAGCGGTGTCGCCGGCGCAGACACTCTCAGACGGCGACATGCGCGCGATCCGCGACGCCGCGTTCAGGGCGGCCCGGGCGCTTCGCGTCGTCGGCGAGGCGAACGCGCGATTCGCGCTCGACCCCGACTCCGGGGACTTCCGGCTCGTCGAGATGAGCGCGCGCGTTTCCCGGAGCACGGTGCTCGCGTCGAAGGCGTCGGGCTACCCGCTCGGGTACATCGCCGCGCGCGTCGCGCTCGGCTTTTCCCTCTCGGAGATCGATAACCGCCTCGCGGGAACGGGACGCTACGCCTCCGAGCCCGCGCCCGACTACGTCGCCGTGCGGGTGCCGCGCTGGGACACCGGAAAGTTCAGGAACGTCGACCGTCACGTCGGCCCCGAGATGAAGTCGGTCGGGCAGGCGATGGCCTTCGGCCGCTCCTTCGCCGAGGCGCTCCAGAAGGCGGTCCGCATGGCCGACCAGGGGGCGCCGGGAATCGCGTGCCATCCGTTCCAGTTCCGCGACCTTAAGGACGCGCTCAAGAACCCGACCGACCTCCGCGTGTTCGCGCTATACTCCGCGCTTCAGGAAGGTTGGTCGGTCGACCGCATCTATAAATACGCGAAAATCGACCGCTGGTTCGTAACCCTGATGGCCGAGATCCTCGCCGTCGAGACCGACCTCCGCGCCGCGAAGGGGCTTCCCCCGAAGGAGCTCCTCCTCCGCGCGAAGAAGGCGGGATTCTCCGACATCCAGATAGGGCTTTGCGCGGGCGTCCGCGAGGAAAAGGTCCGATCGCTCCGCAGGGAACTCGCCCTGAGGCCGGCGATCAAGCAGGTGGACACGATCGCGGGGCAGGCCGCCACGAAGAGCGCCTTCCTCTACATGACCTACGCGGGAGTCACCGACGACGCGAAGCCCTCGGAGCGCGGCGCGCTCGTCCTCGGCTCGGGGCCCTACCACATCGGCTCGAGCCTCGAGTACGACTGGAGCTGCGCGAGCGCGCTCAGAACCCTCCGCAAGGTCGGGCACTACGCGATACTGCTGAACTGCAACCCCGAGGCGGTCTCGACCGACTTCGACGCCGCGGACCGGCTATACTTCGAGGAGCTCTCGCTCGAGCGCGTCCTCGACGTGTGGGAGGCCGAGCGCCCCGAGGGCGTCATGCTCTCCTTCGGCGGCCAGGCGCCCAACGGCCTCGCGATCCCGCTTTCTCGCCTTTCGATACCGGTATACGGCACGAACCCCGCGGACATCGACCGCGCCGAGGACCGGAACAAGTTCGGCGCCCTCCTGGACCAGCTCGGCATCCAGCAGCCCGAGTGGGCCGAGGCCACGAGCGCTGACGCGGCGAGGGAGTTCGCGCTGAAGGTCGGCTACCCCGTCCTCGTCCGGCAGAGCTTCGCCGCCTCGGGCGCGGCGATGGGGGTTGCGTGGGACGACGCGAGCCTCAAGGCGTTCCTCGCGCGCGCGACCGAGCCGAGCCCGGACCATCCGGTCGTCGTCTCGCGCTACGTCGAGAACTCCAAGGAGATCGAGATCGACGCGGTCGCGAACAAGGGGGAGATCCTCGTGTACGCGATCAGCGAGCACATCGAGAACGCGGGCGTCCACTCGGGCGACGCGACGGTCGTGCTCCCCGCGCAGCGCATCTACCTCTCGACCGCGCAGGCGATCAAGAAGGCCGCGCGCAAGATCGCGCGGGCGCTCGAGATCACCGGGCCCTTTAACGTCCAGTTCCTCGCGAAGAGCGCGACGATCCAGGTGATCGAGTGCACGCTCCGCGCGAGCCGCTCGATACCGTTCTGCTCGAAGGTTTTCAAGATCGACATGATAGACATGGCGACGCGCGCGCAGATCGGCGCCGAGGTCGCGAAGGTCGACGGCAGCAGGATCGACTTCGACTACGTCGGCGTCCGCGCGGCGCAGTTCAGCTACGCGCGCCTGCGCGGCGCGGACCCCGTCGCGGGCGTCGAGATGGCGAGCACGGGAGAGGTCGGCTGCATCGGGCGCGGCGTGCGCGACGCGTTCATGAAGGCGATCCTCTCGACCGGCTACCGCATCCCGAAGGGGAAGATCCTCCTTTCGACGGGCCCGCTCGAGGATAAGGTCGACTTCATCGACAGCGCGAGAAAGCTTCGCGCGATGGGATACGAGATCGTCGCGTCGAGCGGCACCGCCCGTTTCCTCCAGAACAACGGGATCGAGGCGACCGCGCTCGCCTGGCCGCTCGAGGAGAAGAAACCGAACATCGCCGACGCGATCAGGGAGCGCGAGATCGACCTCGTCATCAACATCCCGAAGAACAACCGCGAGACGGAGCTCAAGAACGACTTCATCATCCGGAGGCTGACGGTCGACTACGACATCCCGCTCATCACGAACATCAAGATCGCGAAGCAGTTCACCGACTCGCTCGAGTGGTACAAGACCCGGGGCCTCGAGGTGAAAAGCCGCGAGGAGTACCGATAACCGCGGAAGGACCCGGGTCGCGCGCCGATTTGCGCAAACGCGCGGGACGCGCGACCCGACCGAGGCGGGCAGAATAAGTCTGGCGCCGCCGCTAGAACAAGCCAGGCCGATTCGCTATAGTTTCCCATCATGATCGCAAAAAAACACTTTGGGACGCTCGAGTTCTACAAGGGGGCGCTCGCCATCGCGGTGCCCGTCATGCTTCAGGCGCTGCTCCAGAACATGGTCTCGCTCATCGACAACTTCATGGTCGCGGGCCTCGGCGACGTGAAGATGAGCGGCGTCAACGTCGCCAACCAGATCATCTTCGTCTTTTTCGTCGCGCTCAACACCCTCGTCTCCGCGGGCGGCATCTTCATGTCGCAGTTCAACGGGGCGAAGGACGCCGAGGGCATGCGCCAGACGTTCAAGTTTAAGCTCTACTCGACCCTCATACTCGCGCTCGCCGTCGGCGCGCTGACCCTCGCCATACCCGAGGTCCTCCTCGGCCTCCTCCTCAACACGAACACCCAGGCGGCCGCGATCATCGCGCAGGGAAAGATCTATTTCTTCTGGATCGCGTTCACCTTCATCCCGATCGCGATATCGACCGCCATCGGCTCGTCCCTCCGCGAGATCGGCAAGGTCAAGCCGCCGCTCATCATCTCGGTCGCGTCGACGCTCGTGAACACCTTCTTCAACTGGGTCTTCATCTACGGAAACCTCGGCGCGCCCCGGCTCGAGGTCGCGGGAGCGGCTATCGCGACGATCATCGCGCGCACGGTCGAGCTCGCGGTCTACGTGATCTACATCAGAAAGACGAAACCCGCGTTCTATACACGAGCGCGCGAGATCCTCCGCGTGCGCTTCGAGCTTTTCTTCGCGATCCTCCGGAAGGGCGGCATCATATTCCTTTCCGAAATGTCCTGGGTACTCACCGAGACCGTGATGGCCGCGGTGTACAACGGGCGCGGCGGCGCGGAGATCGTCGCCGGCATGTCGGCGGCATGGGCGATAGCGAACGTGTTCATGCTCATCTTCGGCGGCGTCCACACCTCGATCAACGTCATCGTCGGAAGCACCCTCGGGCGAAACGAGCTCGACAAGGCGCGCGAGGAAGCGCGCTGGCTCAGGGGTGGGTCCCTCATCGCGGGCTTCGCGATCGCGTTCGTCGAGGTCTTCTCGGTTCTTCTCATCCCGCTCGTGTTCGGCAACCTATCCACCGACGCGCGCGCGGTCGCACGCACCATGCTCTGGGTCATCTCGGGCTACATGCCGATCTGGACCTACCTCAACTCGCAGTTCGCGACCGCGCGCGCCGGCGGCGACGCGATCATGGGCGCCTGGGTCGACATCTCGATAAACCTGACGATGTTCCTCCCGGGTATCATCCTCCTCGCCCTCTACACGAATCTCGGGCCGATATGGATATACGCGATCGTGAAGCTGACCGACCCGATCAAGGTCGGCATCGCGCACTGGCAACTGGGAACCGAGCGATGGCTCAAGAATCTCGCGAGCGAGCATCGCAGCGAAGGAGTATGACATGAAGGTACGCATCATAGAGATGCCGCTCGACTACGGCGCGTCGAGGCGCGGCTCGGACATGGGGCCGTCGGCGATCAGGCTCGCCGGGCTCAGGGACAAGCTTTCCTCGCTCGGCATCGAGTCGGACGACCTCTATCCCCCGATCTCGATCCCGCCGCAGGAGTACATCGACCCCGCCACCGAAACGACGCACGAGCGCGCGAGGCACCTCGGCCCGATCGTCGACGCGTGCAGCCAGCTCGCGACGAACGTCGAGTCGGTGCTCCGCGCGGGCGACTTCCCGCTCATCCTCGGCGGCGACCACTCGATCGCGCTCGGCTCCCTCGCCGGCGTCGCGGCCGCGCAAACCGCCTCGGGGAAGCGAACCGGCGTCCTTTGGATCGACGCCCACGGCGACTTCAACACGGTCGACACGACCCCGAGCGGGAACATCCACGGGATGATCCTCGCCGCGTCCTGCGGCTACGGGCTCCCCGAGCTCGTGAAGTTCTATAACCCCGTCCGCAAGATCGACCCCGCGAACGTCTGCTACATCGGCGTTCGCGACCTTGACCCCGGCGAAAGGCGACTCATGCACGAGGCGGGCGTCCACGTGTACACGATGACAGACATCGAGCGGAACGGCATCGCCGCGGTAACGCGCGAGGTAACCCGCTTCTTCCGCGAGCGCGTCGACACGGTCCACGTGAGCTTCGACATCGACGCGATCGACCCGCGCTTCGCGCCGGGAGTCGGCATCGAGGTTCCGGGCGGCTTGAGTTTCAGGGAAGTTCTCTTCGTGATGGAAGAGCTCGCCGAGACCGACCTCGTGAGCTCGGCCGACGTCGTCGAGGTAAACCCGATCCACGACCTCCGCAACACGACCGCGCAGATGGCCGTCACCCTGATCGGGCGGCTCTTCGGCGAGAAGATTTTCTAGCGTATGTCCTTTGAAAAGAATCCGGGCGATTCCTCGCTGAACCCGATTTTCGCGAGGTAGCGCGCGTGGCGCGCGTCGGTGGTCTCGCACACGAGGCGCTCGAAGCCCCGCTCGCGGAAGGTCGCGAGATGCTGGTCGAAGAAGTACGCGCCGATCTTCGCGTCCCGGTACCGGGGCGTCACGAAATCGATCATGACGCGGCACTCGGTCGGTGAGTTTTCCTTCCACGCGAACAGGCCCGCGATCTCGGCGTTGCGCACGAAATACGAAAAGCCGCGCGATTCGATGAAGGCGTCCTCGCCGAAGATGGCGGATATCTCGCGCGCGTTGGCCTGGTAAAAGAAGTCGAGAAACGCGCTCGTGCGCTCGGCGTGAATCAGGCGGAAGTCTTCCTTCCGCGCGGTCAGGCGCGACACGTACCAGAGGTCGATGGCGATGATGCCGACGTTCATCGCGACCGTCGGCCACGAGCGGGTAAGGACGGCGAACGCGACGAAGAGGAGCGAGCCCGCGGCGTTTATCCACCGAAGCCTGACGATCGACTTCATGGTCAGCGAGACCAGGATGATAAACGAGGCCGCGTACCCAAGGGACTCGATCAGGACGTCTTGCATCTAGCGCCTCCCCGTCGGCCGAACGGCGGTTATTTCAAATACGAGCAGCAGTAATCCGCGACCTCGCGAATCACGAGCTTATAGGAAGACTTTGCGGGGACCTCGAAGGAGTCTCCCTCGCGATAGAGCTTAAACGCGGCCTCGCCGGGAAGCTTCACGTCCATGGAACCGCCGAGGATCTCCATGATCTCCTTGTCGCCGGTCGAAAACTCATACTCGCCGGGAAGCATGATCCCGAGCGTCTTTCGCTCCCCGTTCGGGAAAATGACGGTGCGGCTCGTTACCTTACCGTCGAAATACACGTTGGCTTTTTTCACTGCGGTCACGTTGCGGAATTCCTGCATACATCCTCCAAAGTTTACAATGAGTATACAAGGGAAACGGCGCCGTGACCATCGGGGACAGGGCTTACCACCGAAGTTTACGTTTGCTAACTCGGGAAGTCAAGCAAAGAAACACTAGAGCCCGTTTTTCGGACACAGGGACTCGATGGGACACTCCGCGCATTTTGGGTTTCTCGCGGTGCAGACGTAGCGGCCATGGAGAAGCAGGAGGTGATGCGCGTCGCGGAGGAACCGCGCGGGAACCTTTTTGAGGAGGTCATCCTCGATCTCCCGCGGCTTCGTTCCCGCGCTTAAGCCCGCGCGCGGCGCGAGGCGCATGAGGTGGGTGTCGACGGGCATCGTGGCCTGGCCGAAGGCGACGTTGAGCATGACGTTCGCGGTCTTTCGCCCGACGCCGGGAAGGCTTTCGAGCTTATCCCTCGTGCCGGGAACCTCGCCGCCGAAGCGGTCGACGAGGATGCGGGAAAGCGCGATCACGTGCCGCGCCTTCGTCGGGTAGAGGTTAATCGACTTGATGTAGCCCTTGAGCCCCTCCTCGCCGAGCGCGAGCATGGCCTCCGGGGTCGAGGCGACGGCGAACAGGGGACCCGTCGCGCGGTTCACGCCGCGATCGGTCATCTGCGCGGAAAGGACGACCGCGACGAGGAGGGTGTAGACGTTCACGCTCTCGAGCTCGGTCGCGGGCGCGGGGTTCGCCTCCGCGAGAAGCTCGAAGACGCGCTCGATTTCCTTGGGTTTCAGGAGTTTCATGGATGCGGTCAGTGTAGCCGCCATTCCAGCAAGCGGCAAGACCTGCTATACTGCGCGCTATCATGAATCTCCTTTCCGTCAGCAAGCTTTCCCGACAGGGCCGCGAGGCGCCCCTCTTTACCGACGTGACCTTCGGCCTCGACGAGGGCGAGAAGGTCGCGCTCATCGGCCGGAACGGCTCGGGCAAGAGCACGCTCCTTTCGTGCATCGCCGGTATCCTCCCGCCCGACTCGGGCACCGTCGTGATCAACAAGGCAGCCGGCGTTTCCTTCCTTCCCCAGACGCCGACATACCGGAAAGAGGACACCATACGCGACCACGTGTTCCGCTCCGATAGCCCGAAGCTCCGCGTGATCCGGGAGTACGAGTCGGTGTGCGACCGGATCGCGACCGACGGCTCTCTCCACGCGCGGCTCGACGAGCTCACGCGGGAGATGGACGAGAAGGACCTGTGGAACCTCGAGGCGCAAATCCGCTCGACGCTCACGACCCTCGGGCTCGAGGGCCTCGACCGCCTCATGGGGACCCTCTCGGGCGGCATGCTCAAGAAGGTCGCGCTCGCCCAGGTTCTCGTCGAGGACACGAGGATTCTCCTCCTCGACGAGCCGACGAACCACCTCGACATCGCCACGATCGCATGGCTCGAGGGATACCTCAAGGAGACGGACCGGAGCGTGCTCATGGTCACCCATGACCGCTACTTCCTCGACGCGGTGTGCACCTCGATCTACGAGCTCGATGGCCGCGCGATCACCCTCTACGAGGGAAACTTCTCGCGCTACCTCGAGAAGAAGGCGATCGCCGAGGAGATCGCGGCGAACACGGACGCGCGGATCGAGAGCGTTCTCCGCACGGAGCGCGAGTGGCTCCTCCGCGGGCCCCAGGCGCGCGGCACGAAGGCGAAGGCGCGCATCGACTCGATCCACCGGATGATGAACCGCGAAAAGCTCGCCGAGCGCAAGGGCTTCGAGTTCGAGGTGACGGGACGCCGCCTCGGCGGGAAGATCCTCGAGGCGGAGAATCTCGCGAAAAGCTACCCGGAACGGGGCGACGGGACCAAGCGGCGGACGGTCATCTCGGGCTTTTCCTACGCCTTCAAGAAGGGCGAGAAGATCGGGGTATTCGGCGACAACGGCGCGGGAAAGACGACGCTCCTCAATCTCCTCACCGGCTCGATCGAACCCGACTCGGGGACGATCACGCGCGGCGAGAACACCGTGATCGGCTACTATCGGCAAAACCCCGAGATCGGCGAAAGCCCGCTCACCGTGCTCGAGTACATCAGCGAGGTCGCCGACACGATCGCGCTCGCGAACGGGAAGGAACTCTCCGCGTCCCTCTTCCTCGAGCGCTTCGGCTTCTCGGGGAAGATCCAGCACTCGCCCGTCGCCGCCCTCTCCGGAGGCGAGCGCAAGCGCGTGTACCTCGTGCGCCTCCTCATGGCGAACCCGAACTTCATCGTCCTCGACGAGCCGACGAACGACTTCGACATCTACACGATGAGCGTCCTCGAGAACTTCCTCACCGGCTACGGAGGCTGCCTCCTCGTCGTCTCGCACGACCGCTACTTCATGGACCGGGTCGCCGACACCCTGCTTATCCTCGAGAAGGACGGGAGCGTCTCGGGCTTCGTCGGAAGTTGCTCGGAATACCTCGCCTACCGCGAGGAAGAGTCTCGCGCCGACGAGGCGCGCGCGCGCGAGGCGCGGGATAAGGCCGCGCAGGTCGCGCGTCAGGGCGCGGGGGGAGCGGGCGGGGATAAAGCCGCGCGGGCAGACGCAAAACCGAAGAAGCGCTCGTTTAAGGAACAGCGGGAATACGAGGGGATCGAGGCCGAGATCGAGGCGCTCGAGACGAGAAAGGGCGAGCTTGAGGCCCTTCTTTCAGGCGGCGAGACCGATCACGTAAAACTCCGCGCGATCGGCGAGGAGTTCAAGACGGTTTCGGAGACCCTCGAGTCCCGCTACGAGCGCTGGGAGTACCTCGCCGAGCTCGGCTAGAGCGCCACGCTCGGCTAAGCGCGCCGGGCAAGGCTTCAGCGCGCGGAATGAGGCGACGCGCGGCGTCTGCGCTGAACGCGGCGTTCCGCTACAGCCCCGCGGCGGCGAGCCGCCGATCGAAGGGACCCCGGTCATACCGGGCGTCGCGGAACGAGACCGCGCGCGCTTCCGTGTCCCAGAGGGCGTAATAGGCGGGATACCGCTCGATCGAGAGCGGCTCGGGTTCGGGGATCTCCGGGGATGATCCGCCGCTTTCGTCGATAACGTCCGCGAAAAGCCCGAACTCCCGCGGGAAGCCGACGCTCCCGGGATTCGCGATCACCGGCGACCCCCCAACCGAAAGAACGCCCCGAGGGGAAACGGCCCCATACCCACCATACGAGAAAACCGAGGCTACGTGCGTGTGCCCGACGAGGCACAGGGGAACGGCGCGCGATGCCATCGCGGCGTACGTCTCGACCGTTTCCTCGCCGCCCCAAAGGTATCCCGTCAGGGGCTCGTCCGCCGAACCGTGCGCGGCGATCGCCGCGAGGATAGGCTCGCCCTTGCCATTTCCGGAGGGTATGAGGACATCCCCGGAGGCCGGAAGCGCGGCAAGCCAGTCTAAGGCCTCCGAGCCAAGCCGCATGCGGGTGAAACCGACCGACTTGAGCGCGGAGGCGTTAAACCAGGACGAGTCCACGCGACCCGAGAGCACCGCGTCGTGGTTACCCGTAAGGACAAGGCTCAATGCGGCCTCGCGCGCGGCGCCGCGCACGAGTGCGACGCACTCGGCCGGATCGCAGCCGTAGCCGGTCGTGTCGCCGAGGCAGAGAAACCCCTCATAGGCCCCCCGCTCTTGGGCGAGCACCGCCTGGAAGGCGTCGAGATTCGCGTGAATGTCCGAAACAATGAGTATTTTCACCGTATACCGAGTATACTCTATATCGGTATGGCACCAAAAGCAAAGACATCGCTGAAAGCCGCGTTCACCGACCGATTCGCGAGCGAATGGAAGCTTCTTTCCGAAACGGAGGCTTTCCTTTCCAATACGCCGGAATTCCCGGCCTATGAGGCCCAATTCAAGGCATGGCGAAGCCGTATCCAAAAACAGCGCCTCGGGGATACCGAGCTCATCACCCTCCGCAGCGAGATCGTCACGCTCCGAAAATCCCTCAGGCTTCTCGGATATGACCTTTCCCTCGGGCTCCAACGCCTCACCGTCAAGGGCTTTCGCAACGATGACGCGATCAAGGACGGCTTCGCGCGGGTCGTCATCTGCTTTTGCGGCTCGGACGTCTTCTACAAAAAAGGATCCGCGAACCACATAACCCTCGCCGCGGAATTGACCGACGCCCTCGTCCACAGGCGGCTCATCCACGATCCCGAGTTCCACTACCTCTGGTACCGCAGGGACGCGCATGGGCTCATACTATCGGGCGCCGCGACCGAAACCGAGCGCGATTTCATCCGACTCGAAAACCGCGCCCGGGCGAACCCGATGCGCATGCTGTCAGCCCTCAAGACACTCACATAACCGGCGTCGATGAAATCGTTGAAGAATGGCATAAACGGGCATACAATAAAGCATTAGGGAACCAGGAGTTATCATGAAACTTTCTCCATTAGCAAAACGAATCAACCGCCTGTCCATCGCGTCCTATTTTTACGTGCAACTCGGAACGCTCGCCATCAGCGAGTTTTTTTCCCAGCTTTTCAACCCAACCAAGAACCTCGATATCGCGGGCCGCCTCCTCGGGATCTTTAACCCAAAGCTCACGATATTCGTCGTACTCATGTGCTGCGCGTCGATTCCCCTCATTAGAATATACCTCGCCCCCCTCTGGAAATGCCTCGACGCCGCGCCCGATAATCGGGACGAGAAGACCGTCTCGCGCGCCAGGCTCGTCGCCGTCGGGCTTCCCTGGGTAATCGTCATATTCAACACCGTTATTTGGGTCCTCGCGGTTTTCCTTTTCTGGTACTTGAGCGGCTACCGAATGCCCTCGGGCCTCCCGCTCTACTGGGTTCTTGTCCTCAAGCTCTCGGTCTCGCTCATTGGGTCGCTTATCAACGCCTTCATCATCGACTCCTACCTCAAGGAAGCGAAGCAACTGCTCGATATCACGCATTTCAATAAAAACGAGACGGACCATTTCATCGAGATCAAGGCGGTGTTCATCCCGATCGTGTCGGGCCTCGTGATCATCACGCACATGGCCTTCATCTCGTGGTTCTTCCTCGTGCGCGCGGCGGACCTGAAGGGCCCCTCCTCGCCCATCGCGTCGAACTTTTTCGCCGGGCTTCTCCTCCTCGCCGTCATCTACTACCTCTCGTACCTCTCGAAGCGGCAGGACATCATCCAGTTCAAGCTTCTCGACAAGCAGATCGCGCGGCTCGCCTCGGGCGAGTCCGCAGACCTCAACAAAAAGGTCGCGATCCTCAACTTCGACGAGACGGGCCACATCACCGAAAGCCTCAACGCGTATCTTGAGACGCTCCGAGAGATGGTCATCGAGATTCAAAAGGGCTGCGCCGCGCTCACCGACAACGAGTCGGGCCTTTCCGCGAGCATGTTCGAGGCGGAGGAAAGGCTCGCCGAGATCACCGAGTCCGTCAAGAAATCGAACGAGGGTATCGACGCGCAGATAACCGCGACGGCCGAGTCGTCGGACGCGGTCGCGAAGATCGCGGCCAGGGTCCAGGAGCTCCACGCGGCCGTCACCCAGCAGACGACGAGCGTCAGCGACTCGAGCGCGGGCATCGAGCAGATGATCGCGAACATCGCGGCCGTCACCGCGAACGTCGAGCGCGCGAGCAAGACCTGCACGAACCTCCTCGCCTCGGCGAACCGCGGCAAGGAGAAGATCACGGACTCGAACTCCCTCATCGGCAAGGTGATGGAATCATCGGCGCTCCTCCTCGAGGCGAACAAGATGATCGCGTCGATCGCTGCGCAGACGAACCTCCTCGCGATGAACGCTGCCATCGAGGCCGCGCACGCGGGCGAGGCAGGAGCGGGCTTCGCGGTCGTCGCCGACGAGATCAGGTCCCTCGCCGAGAAGAGCGCTCGCCAATCCTCGATCGTCAACGGGCACCTCAAGGAGGTCAGCGCGGCGATCGCCAACGCGGTCTCATCCTCGAGCGCGGCGTCCTCGGGCTTCGACGAGGTTCTCGCGCTCATCACGGAGGTGACGGGGATGGAGGTCGAGAACGCGAACGCGATGCGCGAGCAGAAGGCGGGATCCGACCAAGTCGCGCGCACCCTGCACGAGATGCAGCAGACGACGGAGTCGGTCAACCGCGCCGCGGGATCCCTCACCCTCGACGCGAAGCAGCTCAACGCGGCGATCGCCGAGCTCGTCGCCTGCTCGGACCGCGTCAAGGCGGAGATGGACGCGATCCAAGTCGACACCGTCGGGATGAACTCCACCTTCGACGAGGTCAGCGAGCTCAAGAAAAACAACAGCGAGGCCTTCCGGAACGTTTCCGTGCAGGTCAACCGATTCATACTTTAAGGAGCGAATTACATGAAACGAGACTTAGCGACGATACTAGTCGGCGCTCTTTTCCTCATCGCGGGCGTCGCGATAGGCGGAAGCATGCTTGGATACTTTGACCTCAGGCTCGACTTCGCGGGCTGGTGGACGGTGTTCATCATCGTGCCCGCGCTCATCTCGATCGTGAACGGCGGGGTTAACCTCGGGAACCTCATCATGCTCGCCGTCGGCGTCGTCCTTCTCCTCGACCGACAGGGCATCCTGCCCCGGAACTTAAGCTGGAGGCTGATACTCCCCGCGATACTCCTCGTCGTCGGGTTTCAGCTCCTCGTCGGCGGTAGCGGACATGGCTGGGGGAAAAAAGACAGGGCGGGTAATCGCTGCAAAGGCGGCGATTCCGGTCCCGCCGGAAGCGGGGAGGAAACGCGCGGAACGGAAGGTTGGCAAGGAACGACCCACCGCGAAAGCGCGGGCCCCGAAAAGAAAAGCGCGTCCGTCGTCTTCGGCGAGCAGAACATCAGCTACGGAAGCGAGGAGTTTACCGGCGGCGCCTACAGCGTCTTTTGCGGCTCCTGCTCGGTGAACCTCACGAGCGTCAGGCTCACGGGCGACGTCGTCATATCGGCGAGCGTCCTCATCGGCGGCATCGAGCTCGTGCTACCCGAAAACGTCACGGTGATCTCGCACGTCACCCCGGTCATCGGCGGGTGCGACGTCAAGTATCCCTCGTCGCGCGATCCTCAGTCCCCGAAGGTCATCATCAACGGAACGGTGAGCCTCGGCGGCATTACGATAAAATAAACCTTAGCCGAGGAGCCCTTCCAGGCGACTCTTGATCCCCTCGGGCCCGCCCGCGAGAAGCGCGGTGATAAAGGGCCTCCCGATCATGACCTCGGCGGCGCCGAAGGACGAAGCGACGAGGAGATCCCGCCGCTTGCGTATGCCGCCGTCGACCCACAGGGCGCCCGACGCGGCCTTGAGCGCGGCGCCGTGCCGCGCGATGAATTCGGCGGTGCTGCCCCGCGCGGTCTCGACCCGTCCCCCGTGATTCGAGATTACCGTAACGTCGGGCCTCACAGCCTCGACGAGCGCGACGTCCTCGGGCCTGAAAACGCCCTTGATCGCGAACGGGACGCCGAACGAGGCGGCTTTCGCCTTGAGCGCAAGGAGGCTCGCGGCGTCTTTTTTCTCGAGGTTCACGAGATTCCGCATCGTCACGATCGCGTAGGAGTCGATATCGACGCCGAGAATCTCGGCGACCCCATGCGCCCATTCCATTCGCTCGGCTATCCGCTCGTTCGCGTACGGCTTGATGAACACCGCGCCCTTGGCGCCCGCATCCTTAAGCGCCGCGATCCCGAAGCGGATCTTCTCATCCGGATACCCGTCGCCGATCGAAAGTCGAACGCCCGCGCGGACGCACGCGCCGACGATCTCGCCGTAAAACGGCCCTTCCTCGGCATACCCGACATTCTGTGAGGCGCCGGTGATCGGCGCGAGCCTAATCGCGGGAAGCGATCCCTCGACCGCGTCAAACCGGTCCCATTCGGCGCAATTGCGGATGAAGTTTTCGTTGGCGTACACGCCTCCCATGCCCGGGAGCTCGGATACGCAGCCGTGCCCATCGCAGGAGGCGCAAAAATGGCATTTAGGTTCGATCGTCGAATGCATGAGTCCCACTATAAAGCAGATCCGGCCGAGATGGCAACCGCCGTCGATTCAGGCGGTTGCCAAACCGTGCCGGTAGATCCTCACATCGCCTTCAGCGGTCCCTTGACCCGCGCGAGCAGATCCTCGTTATCGCAAATGACCGAGTTGTCGTTCGCGTAATCGTACGCGGTCTTTCCGTTCTCATCGACGAGCGAGGTATCGGCGCCCGCCTTGAGGAGAAGCTCGATCGGATCGGGCACGTCAGTCTCCTCGCAAGCGTACATCAGCGCGGTCTTTCCCTCATCGTCGATCGCGTTGACGGGAACCCCTGCGTCGAGGAAGGGCTTGAGGAGATCCATCCGCCCGTACCATGCCGCCATGATGAGGGGATTGGTCCCGTCGTTGCCGGTCACTCGCGCCTTCGCGCCAGCCTTGAGAAGGATCGGCGCGACAGAGGACGCGTTCGCGTTATAGATGGAATAGAGAAGCGGGGTATAGTTCGAGTCGTCCGCGGCGTTGACCACGGCACCCGCCTTGATGAGCTGCTCGACGACCGCAGGCTCCGAGTTGTCCGAGCACGCGCACATAAGCGGCGTCGTCCCGTATTCGTCGGACCCGTTAACCTTTCCCCCGGCCTTGATAAGCGTCTCGATGATCGCGGTCGAGGGTATCGCGCTCGCGGCCGCCAGGAACGGCGTGCGCCCGCTCGTATTCGCCTCATTCACGTCGAGTCCCGCCTTGAGGAGCGCGGCGATAAACTCCGCCGTGACGTGGGGGTTCTCGCAGGCATGGCAGAGAACGGAGTTCCGCTCCTCGTCGCGCGCCTTCACGTCGGCGCCGTTTTTAATGAGCCACTTCGCGATATCCATCGATTCGTTCTTGACCGCGTACATTAGGGGCGTCATCCCGTCGTCGTTGGCGGCGTTCACCTTCGCGCCCTGCTTGACAAGAAACTCTACGACATCGAGGCTCGGCGCATACTCTGCCGCGAGCATCAGCGCGGTTTCCCCCGAGATATTCCGCGCCTCTACCGGGGAACCGGCGTTTAGGAGATAGCCGACGATATCCTTGTCGCGGCCGGCCATGCAGGCGACCATCAAGAGGGTGTTGCCGTCCTCGTCTTTTTTCTCGGCAAGGCCGCCCTTTATCTCGTCGAGGGTGCCGCTCCGAATGAGCTCAAAGACGGGATCCTCGTCGGAATAATCCTCGTCCGCATCATTCTCTTCGTCCGAAGCGTCATAATCGTAATACCCGTCGTCGGAATCGTCTTCCGAATACTCGTCGTCCGAATACGAGTCCGAAGTATCTTCGGAATAGCCGTCATCGGAGGAAGCCCCGGAAGCCGCGAAAACGGGACCCGAAAAGGTAAGGAAGAATGCGATGAGGGCAAAAAGCGGTAGGCGAAACGATACTTTTCTCATAAAAGCTCCTTGTGAAAGAGTGTACCATGACCCTCGCGAAAAAGCATTCATTCCCTTGACCTTTGCGCTGAATATGTATTAATACAGTATTAATACCTATGAATATTGATAAGACGAGCACGACACCGCTCTATATTCAAATCCGCGAAGACCTGAGGCGATCAATCGTCTCGGGGAAGCTCGCCCCCGGCGAACGGCTTCCCCCCGTTACCGCCCTTGCAGCCGAAAAAGGGGTTACCGCCGCGACGATCCGCCGGGCGCTCCAGGACCTCACCGACGAGGGACTCATCTTCTCGCATGTCGGGCGGGGAACCTTCGTCGCGGGAAGTACGGATGCCCCCGACGCAAAAAAACAGGGCGGCTCCGACACACCGCGCGCGATCCCATCGGGGGAGGACGCGAACCGCAGGCGCGAAGAGGCGTCGCTCAGGGCGGCGCGACTGCTCAGGCAGAGCGTGACCCGGAGCCTCAACGAGATGATGGGCCTCGCGCAGCGGCCGGGGGTCATCGCCTTTACCCGCGGGATCGGCGCGCCGGACATGATCGAAAAGGGCATTCTCACCCGCCTCGCGCAAAAGGCCCTCTCGGGCGGCGAGGAGCTTTTCCACGACTATGGCGACCCTCGGGGACTCCTCCCCCTCAGGACGGCGATAGCCGCCCTTTACGCCGAGCAGGGACTCGCCGTTTCCCCCGACCAGATTCTCGTCACGAGCGGCTCGCAACAGGCGATCGCCCTCCTCGCGCAGCAGGCCGCGGAAAACGGCCGCAGGGTCCTGTGCGAGACGCCGTGCTACACCGGGGTCAGCAACGCCTTCGGCGCGTTCGGCCTCAAGATCGACACCGTCCAGCGTACGGTCGACGGCCCGGATATTTCACGTTTCCCCTCGGGCGGCGACTGGCGCGACGCGCTTTTCTATCTTTGTCCCGTGCTCCACAACCCGATGGGAACCGACCTCTCGGACGAGAAGCGCCAAGCGGCGATCGACTGGGCTACCCGGAGCGGGGCGATCATCCTTTCCGACGAGGTATTCCGCGACCTTCACCTGACCGGAAGCGGCTGCGCGCCCATTCCCCCGTCGTTCCTCAAGGATCCCGGTCCCGACCGCGCGGTCGTCATCGGCTCGCTCTCGAAATCCTTCATCAGCGGGCTCCGCGTCGGCTGGCTCGTTACCTCGGAGGAACGGGCGAGAAACCTCGCGCAAATAAAGAAGCTCATGGACCTCGGCTGCCCGCCGCTCATGCAGGGAATCGCGCAGGCATTCCTCGAGGACGACGACGGCTACCGCGCCCACCGCGATCGAATCCGCGCGCACTATCGCGCCCTCCGCGACGCGACGCTCGACGCGCTCGAGCGGCACATGCCCAAGGGCGTCTCCTGGACCCGCCCCGAGGGAGGGTTCCAGCTCTGGGTCACGCTCCCCCAAGGCTACTCGAGCGTCGAGCTTTTTCTCCGCGCGGTTGAAAAGGGCGCGGCCTTCCTCCCGGGGCCGCTCCAGGACATCAACAACCGCTTCATGAATTCCTTTAGGCTTTGCTACGGCTCGCTCGGGCCGGAGGATATCGCCGAGGGAATCAAGCGGCTCGCCGAGGCGACGCGAGAATTCCTTTCGGAAACGCCCGGCGACTCTGGCTTTGCCGGGCTTGGCGACTTTTAATTAACTGAAGAACGAACGGACAATGAAGGAGTTGACTATGGATCAGAAAGAAACGTTTGCGGTAAAGGTCGGGCTCGCCGAGATGCTCAAGGGCGGCGTCATCATGGACGTCACCAACGTCGAACAGGCGAAGATCGCCGAGCAGTCGGGGGCCGCGGCCGTCATGGCGCTCGAGCGCATCCCCAGCGACATCCGCAAGGAAGGCGGCGTCTCGCGCATGAGCGACCCGAAGATGATCGCCGACATCCAAAAGGCGGTATCGATCCCGGTCATGGCGAAATGCCGCATCGGGCACTTCGTCGAGGCGCAGATCCTCCAGGCGATGAGCGTGGACTTCATCGACGAAAGCGAGGTACTCACCCCGGCCGACGAGGAGTTCCACATCAACAAGCACTCCTTCAAGGTTCCGTTCGTCTGCGGCTGCCGCAACCTCGGCGAGGCGCTTCGCCGCATCGGCGAGGGCGCCGCGATGATCCGCACGAAGGGCGAGGCCGGCACCGGCAACGTCGTCGAGGCGGTGCGCCACATGCGGCAGCTCATGGCGGACATCCGCCGGATCTCGGGCATGGACGAGGCCGAGCTCATGACCGCGGCGAAGGAGCTTCAGGCACCGTACGAGCTCGTGCTTGAGACGAGGCGCCTCGGAAAGCTCCCCGTCCCGAACTTTGCAGCCGGCGGAGTGGCGACCCCCGCGGACGCGGCGCTCATGATGTACCTCGGCGCCGAGACCGTGTTCGTCGGCTCGGGCATCTTCAAGTCGAAGGACCCCGAGCAGCGCGCGAAGGCGATCGTCCGCGCGGTGACCCATTATCAAGATCCCGCCGTCCTCCTTGAGGTCTCGACCGGCCTCGGCCAGGCGATGGACGGTATCGACATCAACAAGCTCGACGAGAGCGAGAAGCTCGCGTGCAGAGGGTGGTGATCGGAATCCGCTAACGCGGTTTCCGATCACTTGGAGTTTACGCGGCGTAACGCCGCGTAAACTCCAGGCATCGGGCGACGAGCGCAATTTAGGAGCTAACGTAAGATGAATACGAAAGTCGGCGTTCTCGCCCTCCAGGGCGGGTTCGCGAGCCATGCGGCGGTACTCGCGTCCCTCGGGTGCGCCGTCAGCGAGATCAGGACCGAGGAAGAACTCGCTTCCTGCGAGGGACTCATCCTTCCCGGCGGCGAGTCGACCGTCCTCACGAGGCTGTTAATGAAGCCAGGTACCGGCCCTTCGTTCGGGAAGCCCTGGGAACCGGGACCGCTCTTCCTCGCGCTAAAAAATTTCGCCCGATCGAAGCCCGTCATGGGGACCTGCGCGGGGCTCATCATGCTCGCCGAGGACTCAGGCGACGAACGCGTCGTGCCGCTCGGCGCCCTTCCCGTCACGGTCGCGCGAAACGCGTACGGCAGGCAAACCGAGTCCTTTATCGAGCCGATAGCGCTCGAGCTTCCCCGCGCGCGGTCCGCTTCCGATGGGCACGAAGCAAATGACAAACCCTTTCAGGCGACCTTCATCCGCGCGCCGAAGATCACCCAGATAGGCAAGGGCGTGGCGACCCTCGCGCGCGCAAGGGACCGTCTCGGAAACCCATATCCAGTCATGGTGCAATTCGAGCGGATACTCGGGCTCACCTTCCATCCCGAGCTTAACCCCGGCGACGCGCGCGTGCACGAGTATTTCCTTTCGCTTTTCTAAGCCCGCGGCGGCGCATATCGAACAAGCGCTCGCGCGAGCGAACGTCCTCTTTCACTCATAGGTCGAGATCGTCAGTTCAGCGCGACTCCAAAGCACGCGGGAGTCTGAAGCACCGAGCGCGCCCTTCACGTTCGTTATCATGATGCCACGCGTCGTTGTAGCCACGGTCCCCGTCCGCCCCGGATCATCAAGCAAAACCTTCGTCTTTCCCTGTAGGGACGTAAACTCGGTCGAGGCGATTGCCTCAATCCGGTCGTCGCCAAAGGGCGCTCCGACTTTCAATGCGAAATCCGGGTTAGCGGGATCCGGGATGCAAACGACCTCGCCTTTATGTATGCGGCTATTCGGATGGAACTCATTGGGGAAGAGCACGACCGTCGTTCCGTCGCTTTGATAATCCAGAAGCACGAGATACGCGTCTTTATCCGATGATACCGTAAAGGATATCAAATCCCCCTCGCGATACTGCGTATTCCCCGAACCGGTTTTCAAGGTGAGCGCGAATTGAATCGGAATCTGCGACTCAAAATCAACGAGCGGCGCGATGGACGAGACTGATGCCTGCCACCGTACGAGCAACTTTTCCTTCTCCTTTTGCGGATACCGAAGCAATACCCACGCGGACCATCGCTTCCCGTTTCTCTCGGTTTCTGCTGAG
>Ga0116170_10001626_pt1 | contig 22541 bp, 14 predicted proteins | sample AD_JPNHW1_MetaG_FD_89797 | JGI IMG/M metagenome (GOLD analysis project Ga0116170, IMG submission 89797) | Active sludge microbial communities of municipal wastewater-treating anaerobic digesters from Japan - AD_JPNHW1_MetaG | ecosystem: Engineered > Bioreactor > Anaerobic > Digestate | place... | reverse complement strand
TCTGATGGTGCGTTTCGAAAGCCCTGTGAGATTTGAAAGCCTTCTTAATGAATACTGATATTTTTCGGTATAATAGGCAATCGGGCTAAGCTCTCCAGCCAGCACACGATTTTTTGTCTCTTCGGCATTTTCTTCAATGGAGTCCCAGGCTTGTTTTTGTGCAAAATTCTCAGGTTCCCATCCCATGGTGGGCACTTTTGTGTAACTCCCGTCCTTATCTAACGCGTACACAACGGTTTTAAAGTTTTTTTCCAGGTAACAGTTCTTATCCTGCGGAACTTCTTCTTTATCCATAAATCATGGTTATACTGCCTCTGTAACTTCTTCTGCAACTTCTTCTGCAACTTCCCCGGGAATTTCTTTCCGGACCCTGGTTAATGATTGCAACCATTCACGGTTTTCCCAGAGGGAACAACCTCCCTTATTATTTTGCTCCAGCCAGGCATGATTGTTTCTGATGGTCCGGAGCAGATCGGAATTGAGCGCTTCTTTCAGTGATACATTGTTCAGGTTGATGTCAGAGTAAGGAGCAAAAGGACAGGGTTCAACACCTCCGTCGTAATTGATATGGATCAGTCCTTTACCGGCTCCAATGCACCCATTGAACTGTTTTTCGGCTAAGGGTGAGAAATAAAGCGTCTTGTATTTTTCCCTGAAAGTATACGTGTAATCTTCCAGCACTTTTAGCTGATTTTTGTCTAAGACCAGTTCGTTCGATATTCCGTCAACAGGCTTGTAGTTAACATAGAAAAACAAGCTGCTTCCATCGCGGATAAGGTCTTTTATAAAGGCTTCATTAGTGAGGATATCAAAATTTTTGCTGGTAACGGTGAACGATACACCGAAGATGATATGGTTGGATTTGAACTTTTTGGCAATGGCCCTGAAATGGTTGTAAACTCCGGTACCTCTCCGGCCGTCCGTTTCACATTCGGGGCCTTCGTTGCTGATGATCGGGATGATGTTTTTGTTTTTTTTGAGTTTGGCGATCATCTCATCGTTTATCAGCATGCCATTCGTGAAAATTGCAAAGATCATCTTTTTAAAACTCCCCGTTATGGTGAAAAGGTCTTTTCGCGTGAAAGGCTCACCGCCCAAGACTCCGATAACAGAAGACCCTAAAGTTTCTCCTTCCTTAAGAATCGAAATAATTTTTTCAGTGCTCAGGTCTTTTTCGGATGTCCTGTGTTGTGCCTTCTGGTAACAGCCTTTACAGTTCAGGTTACAGTCTTTTGTGATGCTGAAAAAAATCAACGGGGGAACATCAACACCATCAAGCTTGGCCTTTTTTCTTGTATTTAAAGCCTTTAGCTGGTTCCTGACCACGCGAAGCAGGAACAATATATTTGTCAGGCTTGTGCTGTTAAAACGCAGCAGATTGATAAAAAGCTTCTTGTAGTTATTTTTATAAAGCGAACTATTAAATGCAGGGATTTCGGTCATAATTCTTTATTGAAATTAAAATGCAAAAATAATAGTATTTTCAATAAAAAACCAGAATCATTTCATTATTGGTCTGCCTGAAATGAGACGCATGAAAACTACCCGTTTGGGGTGTTTATTAAGCGGTCTATTTTGTTCCAGTGAAGGTAAAACTTCCGGGATTAGGCGTCAAAGAGGACGTAACTGTTCCTGAACCTGCTATGTCGGAGCCGGAATAGTTAAATGATCCGGAAGTAATGGTAATCGTCTCCGTTGTGGACCCGACAGTGATACTGAACGCTGAATTGCTTACCGTATATATCTCGCCATCAACAGTTCCGTTAATGGTAAAATTATGTACTTCCGCTGCGCCGCCTATCTGGCTGGTGGTAACAACTGCAGAAAAATTTTGCCCGTCAACCGTAAAAGTTGCTGTGGCAAGCACGGTAAAAGTACCGTCCAGATTCACAGAAACATTCAGATTCCAGGTGGTTCCATCAATACCCTTATCTTTCTTGCATGATGTTATAACTGTCACTGCCAAAAGTGCAAGAAACATTAATTTGATAAATGATTTTTTCATTGTTTTTTATTTTATTTTGAAGAAATATTTTTTTAATTTTCTGAAGAAATAATATAAAATAATCCTCTACAAAAAAATTAGTATGCAAATATAAATAATGAATAGAAAAAATACAACTTCTTGTATCAGGATTTTTCTTAAAAAAAGCTGTCTATGATTTTTTATCATTAGCATATTTAAAAATAAAAGAGCCTGTTTATTTTATTTTCAATATGTGTTTGCTATCTTTGCGCACTGAATTCGAACATGATCAGAAACAATATAATTAACTTAATTTCAGTAAAATATGATTACCAATAATTTTGTAAGCCGTCATAATGGCCCGCGCGGCAAAGAAATAGAGCAAATGCTTGAAAAGATCGGGGTTGCCACAATTGATGAACTTATTAATCAGACCATCCCTCAGACAATTCGTTTATCAAAACCTTTGAATTTACCCGAAGGGATGAATGAATATGAATTTCTGAATCATCTGAAAGAAATAGCCGGCCGGAATAAAATATTTAAGAATTTTATTGGATTAGGCTATTACGGCACGATAACTCCTGGTGTGATTACCAGGAATATTCTTGAAAACCCGGGCTGGTACACCTCTTACACGCCTTACCAGGCAGAGATTTCCCAGGGCCGTATCGAGGCGCTTTTGAATTATCAGACGGTCGTTTCCGATCTTACTGCCATGCCGATAGCTAATGCGTCTTTGTTGGACGAAGGTACAGCAGCTGCCGAGGCCATGATTATGTTTTTCAATGCACGCAGCCGCGACCAGGTAAAAAATAATTCGAACAAGTTTTTTGTTTCAAAATGTGTTTTTCCGCATACACGTGAAGTCCTGAAAACCCGCTCAAAACCGCTGGGAATAGAGATCGTTACCGGAGACCACAAGGAAATTCAGCTCGACGGATCCTATTTTGGCGCCTTGCTGCAATACCCGACTTCCTGCGGGAAAATTCATAATTATGCTGATTTTGTCAATCATGCTCATGCTATAAATGTTTCTGTTGCTGTGGCAGCCGACCTCTTGTCACTTACCATGCTGACGCCTCCGGGCGAATGGGGCGCCGATGCGGTTCTGGGCTCAACGCAGCGTTTTGGGTTACCGATGGGTTTTGGAGGCCCTCATGCCGGATATTTTGCAGTAACGGAAAAATTCAAACGGAATATTCCCGGCCGTATTATCGGTGTTTCTGTCGATGCCAATGGTAACCGAGCCCTTCGTATGGCGCTGCAGACACGTGAGCAGCATATAAAACGCGAACGTGCCACCTCAAATATTTGTACGGCGCAGGCTTTGTTGGCTATCATGTCGGGGATGTATGCCGTATATCACGGGCCCAAAGGCCTTTATGAAATTGCCCGCCATATCAATATTCTGACAGGGGTTCTTGCTTCTGAAATTAAGAAATACGGTTATACCCAGGAAAATGAATATTTCTTCGACACCATAAAAGTGGTGTTGCCCGAAAATGTAAACATTGTTGATATCCGCAAGCTCGCGCTGGAACAAAAAATAAACCTGAGGTATATTGATGAAAAAAGCATCGGAATATCTGTGGATGAAACCACGGATTTAAAAGATATCAACCTTCTGTTATCCTTGTTTGCAAAGGCAAACAATAAGACGTTCAGTCCTTTTGTTTGTAATAAAGAGGAATGCAGGCAAATTTCCACCATCCCTACCGGACTTAAAAGAACGTCTGAATACCTTACTCATCCTGTATTCAATACGTATCATTCCGAAACGGAGATGATGCGTTACATTAAAAAACTTGAAGTAAAAGACCTTTCACTAAACCGCGCCATGATCCCCCTGGGATCGTGCACCATGAAGTTGAATGCCGGAGCTGAGATGTTTGCTCTGAGCTGGCCGGAATTCGGTAACATGCATCCTTTTGTTCCTGCCGATCAGGCTGAAGGTTATCTGTATATGATCAAAGAACTTGAAAAAGCGCTATGTGAAATTACGGGTTTTTCAGCCATATCCTTCCAGCCGAATTCAGGCGCTGCCGGTGAATATACGGGGCTGATGGTGATCAGGCAGTATCTCTTGTCGCGTGGACAGCAGCAGCGCGATATTGTACTGATTCCCGCCTCTGCGCACGGTACAAACCCAGCCAGCGCTGTCATGGCAGGCTTTAAGGTCGTTGTCGTGAAATGTGATGAGAACGGAAATATAGATACCAAAGACCTCTGTGAAAAAGCAGAACAATTCAAAGAGACACTTGCTGCTTTGATGGTTACCTATCCTTCCACTCACGGTGTGTTCGAAGAAAATATCCTCGAAATAGTTGATATCATTCATCAGCATGGCGGCCAGGTATACATGGACGGTGCTAATATGAATGCTCAGGTGGGATTTACAAGCCCTGCCCGCATTGGTGCTGATGTCTGCCATCTGAACCTGCATAAAACATTTGCCATTCCTCATGGTGGCGGCGGCCCGGGAGTAGGACCTATCGGCGTTGCTCAGCACCTTGTTGAATTTCTGCCACAACATGTTTTCTGCAGTTGCATAAACAGCAAAAATGGGATTACCGCGGTGTCATCGGCTCCTTTCGGAAGCGCTATGGTGCTCACCATCTCTTATGCCTATGTTAAGCTGATGGGCGGCGCTGGACTTACTGAAGCAACCCGTTTTGCCATACTCAATGCCAATTACCTGAAGTCCTGCCTCGAAAAACATTATCCCGTGCTTTATACCGGCTCAAAGGGAAGGGTTGCGCATGAGATGATCCTCGACTGTAATGAAATTGACCATCAGACCGGCATCGGCGCTATTGATATCGCCAAACGCCTTATGGACTATGGTTTTCATGCTCCTACGGTTGCGTTCCCTGTTCACGGGACACTGATGGTTGAACCAACCGAAAGTGAACCATTTTCAGAACTTAACCGTCTGGTCGAAGCCATGATCGCGATACGGGAAGAAATAAACGAAATTGCTGAAGGTAAAGCGGATAAAGTAGTTAATATCATTAAAAAGGCGCCGCATACAGCCGAAATGATTGCTGCCGACAACTGGGATCTGCCTTACAGCCGTATGAAAGCTGCTTTCCCGATGCCCTGGTCGAACAATGATAAATACTGGCCAACGGTAACCCGCATTGATGATGCTTATGGCGATAGAAACCTGGTTTGTGCCTGTGAGCCGGTGGAGAATTATAATAATAAATAGAATCATTTTTTCATTAATTCTAAGCCGGGGCTAACATAGAAGTACTCCGAAAGACTGCTCTCATGGAGCTCTTTCGGAGTTTCCCTTTTATATTACTGATTTTCATTGAAATTATGAACGACAAAACATTACTAAAACAAGCAAAAGAACATTTAGATGTTTTATGTTCCGTTATCAGGGAGCGCCGTGTAGGAGGTGAAGGCAACCGTGAAGCCACAGCCTATGTGAAAAATAAATTTAAGGAATCAGGTTGGGCCACAGAAGAAACCTTACTCTACGTCATGGATTGGAAAACCAAAGGGGCACATTTAATTTGTGGAAAAGCATCCTTTGAGGTGTTTTCTTCTCCTTATTCTTTAGGTTGCTCCGTACAGGGCGAATTATTTCCGGTTGACAATTTCAAAAAATTGAAAAAGTCTGACATCTCAGATAAAATTGTTTTCTTATACGGCGAAATAGCTTCGGAGCAGATCATGCCTAAAAACTTTGTATTCTACAACCCGGAGGGGCACCAACAAATAATTGCCGCCTTAGAAAAAAAACAACCAAAAGCCATTGTTTGTGCTACTGAGCGGGATTCGGCATGTGCCGGAGGTGTTTATCCCTTTCCGCTTTTCGAAGATGGCGACTTTGATATTCCCTCGGTATACATGAAAGATACCGAAGGAGAAAAATTGCTGGCTTGTTCAGGAAAAATGGTTTCATTGGATTCCAAAGCACAGCGTATCCCTGAAACGGCATACAATGTGATGGCACGGAAAAATGGAAGTATTCAGAAACGTATTGTTATCACTGCCCATATTGATGCCAAAATTGGCACTTCCGGCGCCATTGACAATGCAACAGGGGTGGCCGTCCTGCTGTTACTTGCAGAGTTGTTGAAAGATTATAAAGGGAAATATGGTATTGAGCTGGTGGCTTTTAATGGTGAAGATTATTTCGCGGTTCCCGGGCAAATGAAATATATTGAGCAAAATGAGGCCAAATTTGGAGATATTGCATTAAATATTAACATCGACGGGGCCGGCTACAAAGAAGGCTTGTCGAGCTTTTCTACTTTTGAATTGCCGGATGATTTTCAAAAAAAGCTGAATGATGTCATTCGCAAAAATCCAAATATTGTGGAGGGCTTGCCCTGGGTTCAGGGCGACCACAGTATTTTCCTGCAATATGGCTGCCCTGCCGTGGCTGTAAGCTCCAATTGGTTTATCGAGCATATGGATAATCAGGATATTACACATACTCCCAAAGATAATCTGAGTATAGTCAATTATCAAAGGATTCCTGAATGCGCCCTGGCAATTAGTGAATTTATTCAGAGCTTAGATTAAAATAATGATGCGGCAAGGTGATGTCGTGCCAAATGACATCTGCTAAAAATCATTTTAAATACTTTTCAAAATTCTTTCTGAATTTTGCCAGTTTCGGATTTATGACAACGGAACAGTAAGGCTGGGAAGAGTTATTTTTATAATATTCCTGATGGTATTTTTCTGCAGGGTAGAAAACCGTATAAGAGGCAATTTCAGTTACTATCGGATCTTTATAAACTTTTTGTTCCGCGAGCATTTTAATCATGTCTTCTGCATCATTTTTTTGATGTGCATCGTGGTAGAATATGACCGAACGGTATTGTGTGCCAACGTCTGCGCCCTGCCTGTTGACAGTGGTGGGGTCGTGTGATGAGAAAAATATCAGCAAAAGTTCTTTATAACTGATGATATCGGGATCGAATAAAATTTGGGCAACTTCCGCGTGGCCGGTCTCACCGCTGCATACCTGGCCGTAGGTCGGATTTTCTGTTGTGCCTCCGGCATAGCCCGAAACAACTTCTTTCACGCCCTTCAGTTGTTCATAAATGGCTTCGATACACCAGAAGCAACCGCCGCCGAAAGTTGCAGTATCATACCTTACATTAGTTTCCATAAGTGTAGTTTTTGATGCGATTTCTGTGTTGGAACATGCGGAAAAAGAAATAATACAAACGAAAAAAATTATCAAGGTGTTATTCAACATAAACTTAATTCTATGTTTATCATAACGTCTGCGGAAGGCAAAAAGTATAGTGTTTTCTACTTGCTGATGCTCATCTTTTTTGCCAGATGCGTTGTTCCGGCAGATAAAACGTAGAAATAGGTTCCGTTTGCCAGCTTAGAAACATCAATGATCAGTTGATGCACGCCTTGTGATTTATCAAGTTCTTCGTTGTAGAAGACCTGTCTGCCCTGCATATCGATTATGCGGAAGCTTGCAGATGTTTGCGGTGTTGCAAACTCATAGCTTATCGTGCATGCTCCGGGATTGGGGTTGGGATTGGACTGGCTGAGTTTCACTCCGGAAATAAAATTCCCGTTTTCTACACAACCCGCGGTATTATCGATGATAGGAAATATCATGGCGTCGATATCCAGCGTGCTGCTGTCCCACTGAGCGCCCTGCAGGGTGTACCATCTGTTGTTTGAACTCCATTGTTCCCATACCAATTGCTGGTTTCCTCCCTGGCCTTTATTGGTACTTACCAGGGCAATGGAATCAGCACCGATATTACTCATGTCAAATCCGATGCAATAATCAGAAGTAACAAGAACCGGAAAAGGAAACAGGACAACATGTGCCTGACTTTGGTTTGATGAGGTGTCCACGTTTTTTACTGTATCCGTTATGGCAACAAACATTGTCCCCGGACATTTCTGATTTGTGTGGATCATCGTATCGTAGGTGGTACCTTTGATACTATCCATATCCCAGATGACAAACCTTATCAGTCCCGAAGAATCGGCCCGTTTGTACCCGAACCAGTAGATCGCCCCTTCGATATGATAATAGTAGGACACTTTAAACTGTTCGCATTTGCATTTATCATTCCATCCGTTCGTCCCCAAAACATGTCCTCCGTTATCAGCAGGAATCATAACATATTCAGGCGTTGCCAGGTTGGCTAAATTTCCGGGTAGCAAGGTGTCGTTAGGCGTTTTCGCAAGATATGGATTATCCTGTTGGGGAAGCAGATAGGGCGTTCCGGATCTTTTCTGGGTAAAACCCTGTGTGCTGATCAGCAATATCAGGATCAGCGGAAGTATGATGGGTGTGTGTTTTAATTTCATAGGGTGCAAAAATACGAATATTTTAAGAGAAATGAATATTTGTTTACGGTAAAATACAGATAGCTAACGCAAATTATTGCTTTCAAGTATTTTTAAAAGATGATAAGTGAATGTTTTATCTGAAGTTATTTTAGTGTGTGATGTGTGCGATGTGAATGAAAAGAAAAACTAAACAATTTTTTCAAAGGCAACCATTAATAAGTTTTATCTGTGTACCTTTGCCGCTTAAAATTTAAAAAGATGAAAGTAGAAAAAAACAAAATGGTTTCTCTGATATACCGGCTTACTGAAAACGATGCAAACGGAACTCTGATAGAAGAAACAGGAGAAGACCGGCCTCTGAATTTTATTTTCGGCGTGGATGGCATGATCCCGGGTTTTGAAAACAATGTGCGTGATCTGAAGGTAGAAGATACGTTTGCTTTCAGCGTTAATGCTGAAGATGGGTATGGGAATTATGAAGAAAGCGGTGTCGTTGAATTGCCGATAACGATATTTCATAAAGACGGGAAGTTAGATACAGAGCTTTGTGTAGTCGGAAATATGATCCCGATGCGCAACGATGAAGGACAGCAGCTTATCGGAATGATAAAAGAAATTAAAGACTCGGAGATCCTTATGGATTTCAACCATCCGCTGGCAGGAAAAAACCTTCATTTTTCGGGGAAAATTATTGGTATTCGCGAAGCTTCAGAGGAAGAGATCAATCAAAGGCATTTCCACCACCCTCACGAACACGATGGCTCGTGTAGCTGTGGCTGCTGATTAAAAAATATTCAGGAACAAAAAAAATAAAACAGGCTGTCCAAAAAGGGCAGCCTGTTTTATAATCGTTTTGGGAATTTTCTATTTAATAATTCTTAAGACTTCGGAATTATTTATTCTGATATTGTAAACTCCCTGAGAGAATTTTGAAAAGTCAATAAGCATATTGGTCTCATTGTCCACCTTTTCCTTATATACCAGCTTTCCGAGGGCATCGTACATTTCAATCATGGTGATACCTTTATCCCACGAAACGTTCAAAACATCTTTTACGGGCACAGGGAATACAACCGGTTTTGTGTCAGCCATGGATGAACTGTTTTCAATGCCTGTGGGCGAAGAGTAGGCTTTTTGGTAGTTTCCATAGTTGTAGCAATCAAGATAATATCCATAGGATTTTGCACCATTATAAAAGCTCTGGTTTAACAGGTTCAATGCTGTCAGGTATTGTGCTTCTGTATAATTTGAACCACATCCTCCGATGAATGCATTGGCGCTGTCGAGCAACTCCTGTGCTGTCCAGCCGATAAAATCGCCGCTGGCAATTACAAGATCTCCAAATATACCGGACGAGTATGAGAAGTTGGGATCATACTGGTCGAAAACAATATTGAGGGTTGCAGCCACAATATGTCCAGCCAGAAGGTTTTCATAGTTCATGCCCGGATTTACCATGGTCCCAGAGGGCAATAATCCTGAAGCCGGTCCTGATGGAAGGAAATCCCAGATAGCCTGTGCGCTGGTCAAAACTAATGTGTTGTCGCACCCAATGGTAAGACCGTTCGGGAATGCTCCGGTAAAATTATTATTGAGATATTGTCCGGGACTGGCAGGCGCACTGCTTGGGTCACCCCATTGAATCTGTGTGTAGGTGGTATAATTGCAATCAGGGCAATCTACGGTAACAAGGACTGTCTGGGTGCAGTTGTTGGCATCGATAACTGTTATTGCATAGGTGCCGGTGGGGAAGTAGAAAACATTATCAGGGAAAGTGGTATTCCCAATCATATAGGTATAAGGAGCTGTTCCACCGGTAACATTCAATGTTATTATGGATATACCTCCCTGGCAAACAGGATTGCTTTCCTGTACGGTAACCTGGAGGCTGGCAGGAACGGTAATAGTAATGATGCTTTGATCCGAACACCCTGCTGCATCCATTACAGTAATCACATGGTTGCCTGCAGCCAGAATAAATACGTTGCTGGTCTGGAAAGGTCCGCCATCCACACTATAAGTATAGGGTTCGGTTCCACCATTGGCCGTTACAGTTACAGAAGCTGTTCCGCTACAAGCCGCCTGCGGGACAACACTTAAACAGATGATGATGGGAGTAGGTTCGGTAAGGATAATGGTTTCGCTGGTAGTGCAACCATTGGCATCAATCACAACCACGGTATAGGTTCCGGCTGTTACAGCAAATATGTTGCTGCTCTGGAAAGTTCCTCCGTTCAGCGAATAAGTGAAAGGAGCTGTCCCGCCGATAGTAGTAGCCGTTAACGTGGCTTCATCGCCATTACACAGTATTGGAGTGGCTGATAAGTTGAGGACAAGAAGTTGTGATTCAATGATGGTTATTGTTTCGGTATCTTCGCATCCATTGGCATCGGTTACCACGATGGTGTATGTTCCGCCATCAACATTGAAAATATTGCTGCTCTGGGGTATGCCATTTATACTATACGTATAAGGAGCAGTGCCGCCGGTAACGGTTGCAACTATGTCTGTGGTGCCTCCGTCGCAGATCAGTGTATTTGCTGTTAATGTAAGTTCAAGAGCATCGGGTTCAGCGATGGTGATGGCTTCTGAAACATGGCATCCGTTAGCATCGGTAACAACGATAGAATATGTTCCGGATGGAACTGTAAATACGTTGCTGTTCTGGGTTGCACCATTATTCAATGAATAAGTGTAAGGTGCTGTTCCGCCGCTTACAATTACTGTTATTGTGGAGGTCTCACCATTGCATAATATCGGGCTTGCTGTTAATGTAACAGAGAGGGCCGCAGGTTGAGTAATAGTAAACTGTTGGTATTTCAGGCATCCGTTAGCATCCTTAACAACAATAACGTGGCCTCCGGCAGTTAGCGTAAATATATTACTGCTCTGATAAGTGCCGCCGTCGACGGAATAAGTATATGGCGCTGTTCCGCCGCTTGTGTTAGCTGTTACTGTAGAGGTTCCGCCATTGCATAAGACAGGATCAACCGATAAGGTCAGGCTGAGTTGATCAGGCTGGGTAATGGTGATAGTGGCTGATTGCTGGCATCCATTGGTATCAGTAACAACTACAGTATAAGTTCCGGCGTTTACTGTAAATGTATTGGCTGTTTGGGATTGTCCTGTTCCTAATGAATAGGAATATGGAACTGTTCCTCCGCCGGCAGTGGCTGTAATCACCGAGGTTCCGCCGTTGCAGAGAATGGGAGTCGATGACAACGCGAGGGTCAGCACTGCTGGCTGTATCACGGTAATGGTGGCTGATGCTTCACATTGGTTGGCATCGTGAACCACGATGGTGTGCGTACCGCCGGTCAGCACAAAAATATTACTGTTCTGGAAGGGGCCTCCATCTGCGGAGTAGGTATAAGGCGCGGTTCCTCCTGTGGCTATGGCGTGCACGGTTGCCGGATCGCCGCTACAGGGTGCCTGTGATGCTATGGTCAAAATAACATCGAGAACGGGTGGTTCGGTAATCGTTATGGTTGCACTGGCCTGACAACCGTTGGCGTCAATAATATTAACGGTATAAGTGCCTGCGGCAACGGTAATCTGATTGCCCTGCATAAGGCCGCCTGCTGCAATAAAAATGTATGGTGCGGTGCCGCCGGTAACGGAAGCTGTTATGGTTGAAGTGCCTCCAAAACAGAGAATTGGTGTTGAAGACAAGGTGACAACGATGGGGTCGGGCTCGGTAACCGTAATTTGCTCTGAAACCTCACATCCGAGGTTGTCAATTACGGTAATGGTGTGAGTACCTGCGGTAAGTGTAAAAGTGCCAGAGGCTTGTGGCGTACCGTTGTCTAAGCTGAAGGAATAGGGTGTGGCTCCGCCATTAGCAGAAGCAGTGATTGAGGTAGTGCCACCACTGCACAGGATTGGATCGGGAACAGTCAGCGTCAAATCGAGCGGGGTCGGCTGGGTGATGGTGATATAAACTGTTTTTGTGCAACCGTTGGCATCCATTACGGTGATGGAATGAGTACCTGCATAAAGTTGTACCAGGTGGTTGGGTTGGAATGGCCCGCCATCAACGCTATAAGTGAACGGTGGTGTGCCGCCGGAAGGTATAATGTTAACCGTAGCGGTTTCTCCGTAACAGACTACGGGCGAAATAATGGATAAGCAAACGACAATGGGCGGGGAAGCTGTCACCGTGATGGTGGTGGTAGCGGTACATCCATTGGCATCAGTAACGGTATAGGTATAAGTTCCTGAGCCAACAGTAAAGATTCCGGTACCGGTGTACGGAGCGGTTCCTCCGGTAGCTGTTACGGTAACATTGGTGGTTGCGCCGTCACAGGTAATTACTGCCGCTGTGGAGGTGGCTGTCAGCGGGGCGGGTTCCTGCAGGGTAATGCTTGTGGTAGCTGTACATCCGTTGGCATCGGTAACGGTGTAATTATAAGTACCGGCTCCTACAGTGAATGTGCCTGTTCCGGTGTAAGGCGCTGTCCCGCCGGTGGCTGAAACACTTACTGTGGTGGTGCCGCCATTGCACAATATCGGAGCAGCAGTAGCTGTAACACTAATGATAAAGGCAGGGTCAACAACTGTGGATGCAGATGCCGAACAGAAATTGTTGCCATTGGTTACCGTAACTGTATACGTTCCGGCAGCGGCGTTCGTGAAGTTAGTTATTATAGGGTTTTGCAATGTTGAAGTAAAATTGTTGGGGCCTGTCCATGAGTATAACTGATAGTTACCGTTACCTGAAGCATAGAGGTTGATGGTGCCTCCATAGCATACGGGGCCGCTGTTTGATGCGGTTACTACAGGCTGTGCGTAAACATTTACAATAATAGGAACAAGATTAGGGCTGATGCATGAGTTGGAGATGCCTTCAGCAACATAATAAGTGAAAGTTCCCACGGTTGCTGTCGATGGAGTCAGCGAAATTTGCGGTGTTCCATTAGGGGAGGTATAATAATACAATGTATAAGAAGGGTCTGTGGCTGTGGCAACCAGTGGTGCTGCCGTGGCTCCCTGGCAATAATTTACGGGGCTTACCACCGTGGGGGTTGAAACAATATTTGTAACGGTAATGGTAAACTCAAAGAAGCAGTTTGTTGTTCCCGGAGGCACTGAAAAATATGTGGTAGTGCCGGGTGTTGCTGGGAATGGATTGTTGATGGTATATTCGATGGATGTGTTGGTAACAGGGTATTCATTATAAAAATGTGAACCTGCCAGGAAATTTCCGGATACCTGGGTTATTGGGATACTGTTCCCGATATTGCAAAAAGTTAAATTAATATTACTTTGACCTGCACAATTCTGGGCAATATAGTCTTCGGCATCGATAGTAATTATCAGTGGGTTATAAATGGGAACTCCACCGCAAGGGCCCTGGCTTTGATACCCTTGTATAAAATCCAGTGTTGTCGAAACCTGGCTGATGGCTCCGGTACCACTGATCGAACCATCAAGTATTATTTTGGGTGGACAGTCAATATTGGTCAGCAGGTTACAGTCGGTGGTAGCTCTCAGCCGGTATACCAGGGTCCCCAGAAGGTCGTCGGGATTGGCTGGCAAAGGAAGTGTACCGATATCCCAAACAATAGAACCATTGGCACCCATAGTGGGGTCGAAATACAGGTTGTTGGGAGTGGGGGCAGGGCTAAATAAAATATTGTTGACGCTGGAAACATAAGTTGAAGCATAAGGAATAGGAATTATCACTCTGGCATTGTTGATAGCCTCGGTCCCCCGATTTCTTACTTCCAGTTTGTATTCAATTTTATTGCCGGGCAGGGCGATCAATGGGTCACCGGTGACATATGGGTCGTTATCGATACTCTGGACGAGGTTTAATCCTTCAGGTTCCGGCACATGGGCATCAACAGCCATGGCGATGCAAAATATGATGTAGGTATCTTGCGTTGAGCCATACCTGAAGGTGGTTGATGTCTGGTTATTGGTAATGACTTCATTATTGGCATTGGGAATGTTAAACATACTGATGTCCATACCGGTGTTATTTAAGAGATTGGGGTTGCGGGCATTACCTCCGGTATACACAGAACTGTTGAAAAAGTTGTTGGCTGAGTTACCGGAATGGTTTAACGTAAGCCAGGTTGCATCAGAAACTTTTTGAATTTGAAAATAGTCGCCTGAAATTCCTACATCTCCTTCTCCGGCCATCATACCCAATTTCATGTTTACATTTCCATATTGTACCGCGTTAAATCCCGAAACCGGAAGGTCGTAGCTGATAATCTGATTTCCCACCACATAAGCATAACCGTCAAAAACGGTTACGTCTCTCCAGTTCATTTTGTTGTTTTCATAAATCACGATCATGCCCCAACCGCCGTAAAAACCTGTGGGGCCTCCATTTCCAGCGGATAATGCCATATCTGCCACCCAGTATTCTCCTATCCCGTTCTGCTGAACCAGATCCGTAACTTCCACGTAGGCTGCATACATGTCGTTATCACCGGGATACATAATGTCATTTACATTGGCGGTAAAAGACTGATAATTTGCCATGGCGGGGCCTTTAACTTTAATGTTGCACTTTTCAGCCGTTGTTACATACGTATCTGTTCTTCCGGTCCAATACAAACCGGCATAAATAATATTTGAACAGGTTGGGACAGCGCCATTTTCAGTCGAAAAGGTCAATGTGGATGATGATGAATTGGTTGTGCTGGCATCAGCATCAGCATCAACGAGTATCATCATGTTATTACTGTTCAGCGTAATGTCTGAATAATTCTGAAGAGTAAGATTGGTATTGCCAATCATCGTGAAATCACCCTTTATGCTATAAATGGTTTTATTGGGAGAATAAACCGAAGTCCGCTGGACAAAAGGCTTTTGAACCTGTCCTACAGCGAATATTGTATTTCCGATGAGTAGGAGGGTGATGAGCAGTTTGTTTATCAAAGAACTGCTGATAATGGATTTATTTTCAATAGTTTCCATGTTGTATTTAATTTAAATTATTTTTAATTTGGAATGGAAATTTGATAAAATATGGTAATACCGTCGTGTATTTCAGGGGTGAACATTTTGTTGATTGACACGGGGTCGCAGTTTATGCTGCACAAGTAAAGTATATATTTTAAATTCGTAAAATGGCTAAGGTCTTGTATGTTAAGCCCTGGCATCTTGAGGTCATTTTTATTATTAATTTTTACAGTAATTATTTCAACATCGCTGAAAACAGGATTTGTCTCATAGAGGTTGTCAAAAGAATTTGTACTGACCTCAACGCGTTTAGCCGGGCCATTACCAAACGATTGTACCATCCCGTTTTGGACATAAACCGTGGGCTGTACATCATAAATCAGGCTGTTGATAACGTTATATTGCTGATTGGCCGTGATTTTCAGGGAGTTTAATGCAGGGCCCAATTCTATAGCATTCTGTGCCATTATGTTCATCGAAAATAACATAAACATCATGACAGGCAGTATCATCAGTATTTGTTTTCTGCCTCCCAGGGCCACTGATTTTTTAGTCCGGGGTTTCTTTGGAAAAATTAAAGTAATTTTTTTCATTTTTCTAAAATTAAAATTGTTTGTAAATGGGAGCCTGATAAAGTAATTAAAAATCAGTCAAATGTACAAATTCTAATTTTTTAAAACAAATATTTTTTTAAGAAAAATACAAGCAATGAAAAATAAATGACAAAATCATATAATATTGTTATAAAAGAAGAAAAAATATTTTTTAAAAATGGTTAACTTGGTGTTTTCTATAAGAAAATTTGGTTTTTTTTTCTATAATACCAAATTGAAATATCAATTATACCAAATTGAAATATTAAATAGTCCGGTAGGCCGTATTGATATTTCTATTCGCCTGCCTGTCTGCGACAGTCTGACAGGGTTATACCGATGATAACATGCTTTTGTGGAAATTTTGATAAAAATTCCCAACAAAAAACCGTAAAAAATCAAAGATCTTTATTAGAGATGCCTTTATGGTTTTTTAATACTGTAATTGGCAGGAATCCCGGAAAAATTCTCAACGTTAATGCACTCCTTACCTCAGCAGAGGCCATGAAGCGAAATGTTTTGACGATCCGTCAGGCTGTTATATCAGGAAGAAAAAGACTTATCCTAATTTTCTTTTTACTTCGGTTTGTTCGTAACCTTCAATGATGTCTTCGACTTTTATATCGTTGAAGTTTTCGATATTTAATCCGCATTCCTGTCCGGCATAAACTTCTTTCACGTCGTCTTTAAAACGCTTCAGGGAGCCAAGTTTGCCGGAATATACCACTATACCGTTACGGATTATCCTTACAAGTGTACTTCTCGAAATTTTACCGTCGAGGCACTGGCATCCAGCAATTGTTCCTACTTTCGTGATTTTGAATACTTCTCTTACTTCAAGGTTGCAGACTATTTTTTCTTCTATTTCCGGCGAAAGCATACCCTCGATAGCCGAGGTAATTTCATTGATAGCATTATAAATGATCGAATACAGACGGATATCAATCTGTTCGTGCTCCGCAAGTTTACGAGCGCTTAGCGACGGACGCACCTGGAATCCAATGATAATAGCATTGGAGGCCGAAGCCAGCAAAACGTCTGATTCTGTTATCTGTCCAACGGATTTATGAATAATATTAACCTGAACTTCCTGTGTGGAAAGCTTGAGCAGCGAGTCTGATAACGCTTCGATAGAACCATCAACATCACCTTTGATAATGATATTTAGTTCTTTGAAGTCGCCAATGGCAATGCGGCGGCCGATCTCATCAAGAGTGATATGTTTATGGGTGCGGATATTCTGTTCGCGTTGCAACTGAAATCTCTTGTTGGCAACTTCCTTCACTTCGTGTTCATCCTGCATCACCGTAAAACTGTCGCCAGCCTGTGGTGCGCCGTTCAGGCCCAGCATAAGTAGCGGTGTAGCAGGGCCTGCAGTACTGATAGTTAAATTACGCTCGTTATACATGGCTTTAACCCTGCCATAGCTGGCTCCTGCAAGCACCATGTCGCCGACACGAAGCGTGCCGTTCAGCATAAGGAGTTTGGCTACATAACCGCGTCCTTTTTCAAGCGAAGATTCCAAAACGGTACCATACGCGTTACGGTTAGGATTTGCTTTCAGTTCAAGCATTTCAGATTCAAGCAATATTTTTTCGAGCAGCTTGTCGATATTGATCCCTTTTTTTGCAGAAATTTCCTGGCACTGGTATTTGCCGCCCCAATCTTCAACCAGCATGTTCATATTTGCAAGGGCTTCCCTGATCTTTTCAGGGTTGGCTGTAGGTTTATCGATTTTATTGATAGCGAAAATGATAGGAACTTTCGCCGCCTGGGCATGATTAATGGCCTCCACGGTTTGCGGCATCACGCTGTCGTCAGCAGCTATCACGATGATGGCAATGTCAGTTACTTTGGCTCCGCGGGCACGCATGGCGGTAAAAGCTTCGTGGCCCGGAGTATCCAGAAATGTTATTTTTTTGCCGTTTTCAAGGGTTACTTCATAAGCCCCGATATGTTGTGTAATACCTCCTGCTTCACCGGCGATCACGTTGGAATTTCTTATGTAGTCCAGCAATAATGTTTTTCCGTGGTCTACATGTCCCATGACAGTAACGATAGGGTGACGTTCTGAGAGCTCTTCAGGAGAGTCCTTGATGGTATGAATGGCCTCCTCAAGTTCCGTACTGATAAATTCAGTTTTATAACCAAATTCTTCGGCAACTATTGATAATACTTCTGCATCAAGGCGCTGGTTGATCGAAACGAACAATCCGAGGCTCATACAGGTTGAAATGATGTCGGTAACCGGAACATTCATCAGTTGGGACATCTCGCTCACCGTAACAAATTCAGTTACTTTCAGTACCTTTTTATCTTCTTCCTCTCTCTGATGGACTTCTTCGATATGTTGCTGCACAAGATCTCTTTTCTGGCGGCGGTATTTTGATGCTTTTGATTTTGTAGGGCCGGTCAGTTTGGCTAGTGTATCGCGAATTTGTTTTTGAATTTCTTCTTCTGAAACCTCCGGCTTAAACTCTAAAGTTTTACCTCCCCTGCGCCCTTTTGCCTGCCCTTGTGAATGTGATTTTCCGCCATCCTGGCCGCCAAAAGCTCCTGGTTTATTTTGTTGGCCGGAGTCGCCGGACTGGATACCTTCTTTTTTTATCCGTTTGCGCGGGCGCTTTCTGTTGCCTGATTTTTTCTCGTCTGTGGAAGAGGCAACAGGCTGTTTTTGTTGAGGCAGTTTTTCAACAGGCAGCTCAATTCTTCCCAATATTTTTGGGCCGTCCAGTTTGGTGTATTCTGTGGCAATAAAATTAGGATTTTCCTTAACCTCCTCTTTGACGGGAATCTTCTCTTCTTTAGTAATAGCAGACTCTTCGGGAACTTCTTTTTCGATAATTTCCGCTGCTGTTTCATTTATAGGCTCGACAGGAGTTTCAACTTTTTCAACAACCGTTTTTTTATCTTCAACAGGTTCCTTTATTTCTTCTTTTATTTCAGGAGTTTCTTTTGTTTTTTTAGTCCTTTTGGATTCTGTAGGTTCTTCTTTTGTTTCCTTTTTAGTTTCTTTCTGAACTTCTTTACCGGCTTTTTTCGCAGGTTTTTTTTCGCTTACTTTTTCAAGGTCGATTTTTCCTACAATCTTTGGACTTTTTAATTTAGCGGTTTCCTTGCTTTCCGTATCTTCTTCGGTTTCTTTCGCAACAACTGCAGTAACCTCTTTTTCGGGTATGCTAACAGGTTCTTCTTTCGCTTTTTCTTTTACAGGCTCGGGCTGTTTTTTTACAGGTTCTTCCTTCTTTTCGGTTTTTTCGGTGATTATTGTTTCTTTAGAAAAGGTTGCCGGTACATTTTTGATAAAAAGTTCTTTATCCTGAATCGGCTCGGTCTCTTTTTCGCGTTCTTTGGCTTTATCAAGAGTGATGGTTTCATGACGGAGGATGCCAATATCGAGCTTTTTCGATGTTTCTTTCACTTGCTTGTCCGAAGAGTATTCTTTAAGCAGAATTTCATAACTGTCATTGGTGATTTTCGCATTAGGATTATTGTCGACCTTTACTCCTTTTTTGTTGAGAAATTCAACAATAGAACCCACAGAGATATTGAATTCGCTTGCAATTTTACTTAATCGGTACGTTTTTACGGTTTCTTCCATATTTTACCTGATTGAACCTTGATTTAATTATGCAGTAAATATTATTTATTATTATTATTCAAATTCTGATTTTAATATTTTGATCACTTCTTTAATCGTTTCTTCTTCCAGGTCGGTGCGTTGTACCAATTCTTCCACACTAAGTTCAAGAACGCTTTTAGCGGTATCGCAACCCACATTTTTCAGTTCATCAATGATCCATTCATCGATCTCATCTGAAAATTCCAGCAGGTCAACATCTTCGTAATCTGAATCAGAATCGCGGTAAACATCAATTTCATAACCGGAAAGTTTCGCTGCCAGTTTGATATTATAACCACCTTTACCGATAGCAAGTGAGACCTGGTCGGGCTTAAGAAAAACATCGGCTTTTTTATTTTTTTCATCAATTTTTATGGATGAAACTTTCGCAGGGCTTAAAGCACGTGTGATATACAGTGAAATGTTGGTGGTATAATTGATGACATCAATATTTTCGTTGCGCAGTTCACGCACGATTCCATGTATGCGGGCTCCTTTCATCCCAACACAGGCACCTACCGGGTCGATACGGTCATCGTATGATTCCACGGCTACTTTGGCGCGTTCACCCGGAATACGTACAATTTTTTTGATGGTGATCAGTCCGTCAAAAACTTCCGGAACTTCAGCTTCAAAAAGACGCTCAAGGAATACAGGAGAAGTACGTGAAAGGATAATTACAGGGGTTCCGTTTTTCATTTCTACCTTGGAAACAACAGCCCGCACCGATTCGCCCTTGCGATAAAAATCAGACGGTATTTGTTCCGATTTTGGGATGATGAGTTCAATGTTGTCGTCGTCAAGCACCAGTATTTCTTTTTTCCATACCTGGTAAACTTCTCCGGTAACTATTTGCCCTACTTTTTCAATATAATCCTTATATATATTATCTTTTTCAAACTCCAGAATTTTCGATATGAGGTTCTGACGCAAGGCAAGTATTTCGCGGCGGCCAAAATCTTTTAGCTTTACTTCTTCCGAAACATCTTCACCGATTTCGAAGTCGGGTTCGATCTTTATGGCATCTGAATAGGCTATCTGCTGGTTTTCGTCGGTAACTTCATTGTCGTCAACAATCTTCCGGTTCCTCCACACTTCGAGGTCGCCCTTATCAATGTTTACGATGATGTCGAAATTTTCATCACTGCCGTATTTTTTTATCAGCATGTGTCTGAATACATCTTCAAGTATGCGCATCATGGTTTCGCGCTCGATGTTTTTAAACTCTTTAAATTCCGAAAACGATTCAACTAAATTGATGTGTTCCATTATTCAGTACTTTATGTTATTTATTACTAATTTTAATTACTATTTTTGCTTCTTTGATGTCTTTTATTGCTACAACCACTTCCTGTTCGGGAATTTTTTTCTTTTTATTCTCGGGTATCAGCAGGGTTATATCATTTTTTCCGGCGCCTAACAAGGCTGCTGTAAAACTTTTACCATCATTGGTGACGATTTTCAGGTCGTTGCCAATATTTTTCAGGTATTGCCGGTGAAGTTTTATTGGCTTGTCAAGCCCCGCGGAAGAAACCTCCAGTTCAAAATCTTCTTTTTCCCTGTCCAGGTTTGATTCGATAAAACGGCTGACTTGTGCACAATCGTCGATGCTTACATGTGTGTCCGAGTCAATAAAAACGGTAATATGGTTGTTCGATCCGACAAGCACCTGCACGAGAAAAAGTTCTGTCCCGTGGAGTTTTTCGTTGACAATTTCAGTTATTTTTTTTACTGTGATCATATTTTTTTCAATAAAAGAGGGGACTTCCGTCCCCTCAACAACTTTTCCTTTTTTCTGTTGTCCTATCAGGACTCGAACCTGAACTCTTCTGAACCAAAATCAGACGTGTTGCCAGTTACACCATAGGACAATTGCGGGTGCAAAATTACTAAAATTTTTGATTAAAAAAATATTTTTTGCAAATTATATTCCCAGCGGGAAAATTTTCATGATTTTATACTCAGGTCCTGAGAAAGGAAGGATGCTTTCGTACAATAAAAATTCTTTCACATGCTGTGTCTGCAGGACGATCTCAGAATACTCACTTATTTTTTTTTGAAAATACTTCAGATCGGAAATTTTCTTAATACGCCCGAGGGTCAGGTGCGGAACAAAATTCTGTCTGTCGGTCTCATACCCCAATAGCTTTATCTGGTCGTGAATCAAGTCGCTTAATAATTTAAACGATTCTGCTTTCAGGGCTTCAACAAATAATACACGTGGATGGTAGCGGCTTCCGAAAATCTTTAGATTTCCTAATCCGAAGTCGAAAGGGGCAAGGTGTATCTTTTCTAAGGCTTCTTCAATTGCCGTAATTTTTTCTTCGGGTGTCTCTCCGAAAAATTTCAGGGTGAGGTGCAGGTTTTTGGGGTCAACCCATCTGATAGAACTGTCGGCGAGATGTTGTTGAAGCTCATCTATAAAACGGGTCAGGGCGGGTTGAGGAACTATTTTAACTGCTGCGAAAATTCTTTTCATGTTTTAAAAAAAACTTTTGTAAAAATAAGAATAAAATATTTACATTTGCAAACCGATTTGGGGCGTTAGCTCAGTTGGCTAGAGTGTCAGACTGGCAGTCTGAAGGTCATGGGTTCGACTCCCATACGCTCCACCTGACGGGACAAAGTATGTTTTTCTGCGCTTTGTCCCGTTTTATTTTTCCCGGAAGCCTTGTCAATTAAGGTGGCCAGGCGGAGCACATCATTCAATCTCGGAGTTCGACTTTTTTTTCCGTCAAAATTGATTTTATCAGGAAAAATTGAACTCACAAGTCGTTTTTTGTTATCATGATTGGCTTTTTCATAAAGCTCATCAAGGTGTGATAATATGTTAAAACACTTGTTTAATTTAACTTGCAGCGAATGGTCATTAGTTTTGACTTGTTTTAGACTAAGTTCGATTTTATTCCTTTCTGCTTCATAGCGGGTTTTTATTTGAAGGTAATCATCACCCAGTACGCGCGCGTTCGTAACGCGTGCAATAGAAACAAATACCCTTAATAAATATAAATGTTGTCAGAAAAACATTAGCTTTGCTTCCAATGTCGGAAAAATATAAAACCACCGAAACCGATAAGGCCTACTTTGTCACGTTTACCATTGTTGAATGGTTAACTGTGCTGGCTAATGTTCAAGGTAAGGG
>Ga0116170_10001625_pt1 | contig 22547 bp, 20 predicted proteins | sample AD_JPNHW1_MetaG_FD_89797 | JGI IMG/M metagenome (GOLD analysis project Ga0116170, IMG submission 89797) | Active sludge microbial communities of municipal wastewater-treating anaerobic digesters from Japan - AD_JPNHW1_MetaG | ecosystem: Engineered > Bioreactor > Anaerobic > Digestate | place... | reverse complement strand
GTTCTCTCAGTTGTTAATCATTTAAAATAGAAGAGATGCAACGACGTAATTTTATTCAGACTCTTGGAGCGGCAACGCTTGGGATGACTTTGAGTAACAGGTTGGCAGCCGCTATACCCTCTGGCAGTAAAGTAAATTTTATTGATGGCTCATGGTTCGAATTTCAACATCACAGTGAGGTAGAAGGCAAATACTGGAATCCTGCGCTGGCAGCTTTTTCTGCAGAACAGTGGGATAGTAAAGTAAAGGAGATTGCCTTGTCGGGAATGAATTATCTGGTGTTACTCGACATAGCCATTGACGGGAAAAGTTTCTATCCGTCGAAGTTAATGGAGCAGCACACTTTGGGCTGCGAAGATCCGCTGGAAACAGTTTTGTCGGCTGCTGACAAGTATGGAATTAACTTTTTTGTAAGTAACGGTTTCTTCGGAAACTGGATGACGCCTGACCTGGTGATGAAAGATAAACAGATAAGTCTGTTTACGGCGAAAGCAATGAATGAAGTTGCCGAAAAGTACGGCCATCACAAGAGTTTCTATGGCTGGTACTATCCGAATGAAACAGGCATAAACGGCCACTATGATGATTTCTTTATTGATTATGTGAATGAATCATCGGCTGAAGCTGAACGAATCACTCCTAATGCAAAGAAACTCATTGCACCTTATGGAACAAACCAAATAGCAGCAGATGACCTTTATGTGAAACAGCTTGAGAAACTTAATGTTGACTTTATTGCGTACCAGGATGAAGTAGGAGTGAGGAAGTCAAAACCGGAAGATACCGGGAAGTTTTATGAACAGTTATATAAACAGCATCGTAAAGCCGGAAGGGCTAAACTATGGGCCGACCTGGAAGTCTTCAGTTTTGAAGGGGATGTTTATCAGAGTGCCTTGCTGCCGGCTCCATGTGAACGGGTTATTAAACAGCTCGAAGCATTGTCGCCTTTTGTTGAAAAGATACTGATATACGAATACCAGGGTATGATGAATATGCCCGGAACCAGGGCTTTTGCCGGTCACCCGGAATCAGTAAAGCTATATCAGGGGCTGGCCGATTCAAAATGGCTGAGAATGAGGGAAAAAGAATAGAATATCTCATAATCTGAATTTCTGAATATCATGAAGGCAATCAATTATATATTGTTTTTTGTATCCATTTGTATTTCAGTTGCATGCAATCAGAAGACAAAAAGTATTCCCGATAAGCTTATAGTACTTACATTTGATGATGCATGTTCCAGCCATTATTCTTTTGTCGCTCCATTGTTGAAGCAATACGGGTTTGGTGCCACTTTTTTTGTGTGTGAGTTTCCTCCGAATTTTGCGGACAGCTCGTTATATATGAACTGGCGTCAGATGAAAGAACTTGATAATATGGGATTTGAGATTGCCAATCATACACACAGCCATCCTTCATTGCCAAAACTTACAGAAGATGAAATTGCTAAACAGCTCAGCTATATAGAAAACAAATTTGATTCACTGAAGATTTCCCGTTCTTCGGGTTTTTCCTATCCGGGTTCGGTCTATAATGATACGGTCTTAAAAGTCCTCAATGGTAAAGGTTACAGGTTAGCCCGAATAGGAGGGAACAAAACATATGATCCTGCAAAGGATTCTCCCATGTTGATTCCAAGCTGGATTGTGACAGAAGAAAGCATATCACAGATTATTGAAGCACTCAAAGAGGCGAAAGATGGGAAGATTGTGGTTCTTACAGTACATGGTGTTCCTGATGTTGAACACCCATGGGTAAACACTTCTCCCGAATCGTTTAGGAAATTGGCTAAGTATCTTTACGACAACCATTATAAGGTAGTTGCCTTTAATGCTTTGGATAAATATTCAAAATAAGATTTTACTCCCCTTGGGGTTGGGGTAAATAAATTGATTTTTATCAGAGGTTATTTACAATCAGCGAAGTTTTGTTTTAAAAAAATCCTTCAACAGCTTACTGCATTCTTCCTCAAGGATACCTGATTTTACTTTTGTCTTGGGATGCAGCAAAGGGCCGTTTATGGAGCTGTAGCCTTTTTTTTCATCCGAGGCTCCGTATACAAGACCTGCAGCCTGGCTCCATCCGATGGCCCCTGCACACATTGCGCATGGTTCCAGTGTGACATATATAGTACAATCGGTAAGATACTTGCCTCCGAGATAGTTGGTTGCGGCAGTGATAGCCTGCATCTCAGCATGAGCTGTCGGATCCTTTAAGGTTTCGGTAAGATTATGGGCTCGTGCAATGATCATATCATTACATACAACAATGGCTCCGACCGGGATCTCTTTCTTGTCGAAGGCTTTTTTTGCTTCTTTGAGAGCAGCTCTCATGAAAAGTTCTGTTTTGTCAGGAATCATAAATGTTGTTTTGAGTTCAAAAGTAGAAAGAAAATTGCGATTAGCCTTTCTCTATACAATCTGATAATTTTCCTTATTTTTGCTGAAATTTAATCGGAAAAAAATGTACAGAACACATACCTGCGGTGAGCTAAACATGAAATATGTTGGAACTGATGTTATATTATGTGGTTGGGTCCAGAAATCACGAGACCTTGGCGGAATGACTTTTGTCGATCTGCGTGACCGTTATGGAATAACCCAGCTCGTGTTTAACATGGATGTCAACACGGAACTATGTGAAAAGGCCCGTAAGCTTGGTCGTGAGTATGTTATCCAGGTAAATGGTAAGGTAAAGGAACGCAGCAATAAGAACCTGAAGATCCCTACAGGAGAAATTGAAATAGAGGTTTCATGTCTGACCATTCTTAACAAAAGTGAAGTGCCTCCGTTTACAATTGAAGAGGATACAGATGGAGGTGAGGAACTGAGAATGAAGTATCGTTATCTTGATCTCAGAAGAGCCTCTGTGAAAAATAATATTATCCTGCGCCATCATGTCGCACAGGAAGTACGGAAATATATGGACTCTGTAGGGTTCATTGAAGTTGAAACTCCTGTTCTTGTAAATTCTACTCCTGAAGGAGCCCGTGACTTCGTTGTCCCAAGCAGGATGCAGCCCGGAACATTTTATGCATTGCCGCAATCTCCACAGACATTGAAACAACTTCTGATGGTAGCCGGCTTTGATAAGTATTTTCAGATAGTTAAATGTTTCCGTGATGAAGATCTGAGAGCTGACAGACAGCCAGAGTTCTCACAGATCGATTGTGAGATGTCATTTGTTGAAAGAGATGATATCCTCGATACGTTTGAAGGACTTACCAAATATATTTTCAAACAGATAAAAGGCGTTGAGTTCACCGAACCTTTAATGAGGCTCCCTTATCAGGAAGCGATGGAATACTATGGCTCTGACAAGCCTGACCTTCGTTTCGGAATGAAATTTGCCGATCTGACAGGGATTGTAAAGGGACATAATTTTGCTGTATTTGATTCTGCAGAATATATTGGAGGTATAAATGCCGAAGGATGTGCAGGCTACACACGAAAACAGCTTGATGAGCTGACTGAGTTTGTTAAAAAGCCACAAACCGGGGCAAAGGGGCTTATATATTTACGATATAATACCGATGGTACCCTAAAATCTTCGGTTGATAAGTTCTATTCTGCTGAAGATCTGAAAAAATGGGCCGATGCGATGAACGCAAAACCGGGCGATCTGATACTTATCATTTCAGGTGACAAGAAAAAGACATTAACTGCACTTTCTGATCTGAGGCTCGAAATGGGTAACAGACTGGGATTAAGGACAAAAGATAAATTCTTTCCGCTATGGGTTGTTGACTTCCCGCTTCTTGAGTGGGACGAGGAGGCAAATAGGTATTTTGCAATGCACCATCCGTTCACATCACCAAAACCTGAAGATCTGCCTTTAATGGAAACTGATCCGGGAAAAGTAAGAGCCAATGCTTATGACCTTGTTATTAATGGTGTTGAAATAGGAGGAGGTTCTATCAGAATTCATGATTCGGAAGTCCAGAAACTGATGTTTAAAGTACTGGGATTCACAGAGGAGGAAGCTGTGAAACAATTTGGATTCTTAATGAATGCCTTTAAATACGGGGCTCCGCCTCACGGAGGGATGGCTTTTGGTTTCGACAGGCTGGTGGCAATGATCGGCGGACAGGATTCTATTCGTGACTTTATTGCTTTCCCGAAAAATAATTCCGGAAGAGATGTGATGCTTGATACCCCGGGGACAATATCAAAACTTCAACTTGATGAACTGATGCTTGATATAAGGAAACCGAAGAAAGAGTGATTTGCTATTTCCCTGTTGATCCTTTGGTGGTAATTTTAATTACTCCACATGATCCCTGGGCTCCGTATATTACAGTTGATGATCCTTTAAGCACTTCTATTGATTTTACTTCGGAGGGATGAATTCCGCTCAGCGATGAGACTATTTGTCCGTCAACAATAAACAATGGTTCAGTGCTTGAATTAAATGAAGATGCTCCGCGTACATTGACACTGGTGCCTGTTACTATTACACCCGGGACAGCGCCTCTGAGCATCTCGTAAATATTGGAGTAACCTGCATATTTATCATCTTCAGTATTTACTTTATTGACATCGTGCTGATTAGACTTTTGCTCCAGGTAACTGTATTCTTCCTTCTGTGAACGGGTAAGCTCTGACAGCTTAATATTGATTGTGTCCTGTCCTCCTATTTTTGACTCCCCTATACCATTCTTGTTAAAAGATAAAGCTGTTACCATCTCTGCACCGGCACGGATTTTTATTTTATATGAACCTTTCTCGTCAGAAACAGTACTCGTCTTCTTTTTGTCAATGAGTAAAACTGCATCTTCAACAGGTTTTTGTTCTGCATCTTTAACAATTACTGTTATGGTGATTTTATTTGCTTTTTTACCGGTTTTCTGACCAGACAATGCCAGAGGCATTAGAACTGCGACCAAAAATAAAACTAAAGTCTTTACCTTCATATGTTGCTTTTTAATGCAAGTTACTATGAACCGGGGCCAGTAACAAATTTTATTGCTTAATTATTTTCCCGATAAGAGTTGCAGATGTACTTTTTTCAATAAGGACTTTCACATATTCACCCTTTTCATGGCCCTCTTTTGGAAAAACCACTACTTTATTCTGTGATGTCCTTCCTGATAAATACTCAGAAGATCTTTTTGACGATCCTTCTGCAAGAACTTCAAACACTTTCCCTACATCATTTTTTTTGCATTTAGCAGAAATTTTATTCTGAAGAGAAATCATTTCACTCAGCCTCTCTGATTTGAGAGTTTCAGGAACGTCATCTTTTAACTTTCTTGCTGCTTTTGTGCCTGGCCTTTCGCTATATTTAAACATATAGGCAAAATCGAAACCGGCCCATTCCATCAACGAAAGTGAATCCTTGTGTTCCTCTTCCGTCTCGGTACAGAATCCTGTTATCATGTCAGTCGACAGGGCGCATCCGGGAATAATGTTATGAATTGCGTTGACCCGGTCCATATACCATTCCCTGGTATATTCCCTGTTCATCAGTTTCAGGATACGGCTGTTCCCGCTCTGGGCAGGAAGATGTATGTGTTTGCATATATTGTCGTATCTTGAAATGGTATGAAGAAGATCATCTGAAATATCTTTCGGATGTGAGGTTGAAAACCTTACCCTCAACAGAGGATCTATTGAAGCTACTTCCTCAAGAAGCCCTGCAAAGTTCCTGGTCCCGTTGTCTTTGACCCAGTTGTACGAATCAACATTCTGCCCCAGCAGTGTCACCTCTCTGTACCCTTTCCGGAAGAGCTCCCTTGCCTCTTTTATAATAGACTCCGGATCCCTGCTTCTTTCAGCTCCCCGGGTATAAGGGACTACGCAGTAGGCACACATATTATTACATCCCCGCATGATTGAGACAAAGGAGGAAACTCCGTTCTTGTCCATCCTTACAGGGGAAATATCAGCATAGGTCTCCTCGCGTGAAAGAAGAACATTTACAGCTTTATGGCCCGAGCCGGCCTCTTCAACCAGGAGTGGTAGCTCACGGTATGCATCCGGACCAACGACTATATCCACAATCTGATCCGTTTCAATAAGTTTTTCCTTCAACCTTTCAGCCATACAGCCAATTACACCGATCTTAAGCTGGCAGTTACGTTTTTTCAAATGACTCATGGCTGTCAGACGTCCCCAGATACGCTGCTCGGCATTATCGCGGATTGAACATGTATTAATTAAAATAAGGTCAGATTCATTTATATTATCGGTTGGCTCATAACCGGCTTTTGAAAGAATTGATACAACAACCTCGCTGTCAGCAACGTTCATCTGACAACCGTATGTTTCTATATATACTTTTTTCGGCATTTAATTTTATTGTCAATTACTTACTTCAAAACATGCGGATAAAAGACTTATGACAAAACAAATTACCTTTGTTGTGCCGGCTGTCTGAAATTATTCGGCTCACAAAAATATAAAGTATGAATGAGGATTGAAAGAATTATTTAATTTTGCACTCTGTATCTTAAATAATTAAAGAGTATGTCAGGTCATAATAAATGGTCCACCATTAAGAGGAAAAAAGGTGCTATCGATGCTAAAAGAGGCAAGATCTTTACCAAGATTATCAAAGAGATAATTATTGCTGCAAAAGAAAGCGGCCCTGATCCCGATACTAACGCAAGACTGAGGCTTGCTGTTCAGAACGCCAAAGGCGCAAACATGCCAAAAGATAATATCGACAGGGCAATAAAGAAGGCTACGGCAGCTGATGCGCAGAGTTTTATTGAAGCCACATTTGAAGGATATGCTCCATGTGGTATTGCTGTATTTGTTGAATGTCTAACAGACAATAACAACAGAACCGTAGCTTCTGTAAGGTCAGCTTTTAATAAGCATGGAGGAAATCTTGGAACCAACGGATCACTTACCTTTCTTTTTACGCGGAAAGGTACTTTTACCATAAAGAACGAAGGCTTTTCTCTTGATGATCTTCAGCTTGAAATGATTGATGCTGGTGCAGAAGATATTGATGTTGACGGAGATACTGTTACAATAACCTGTGCTAAAGAAGACTTCGGCAGTGTTAACAAAAAGCTGAATGAACTTGGTATAGAACCAGAGGAAGCCGGATTGAAGAGAATTCCTACTGATACCAAACAGCTTGATATTGAGTCTGCCAAAAAAGTTCTCAGGCTTATTGATGCTCTTGAAGATGATGATGATGTACAGAATGTATATCATAATCTTGAGATGACTGACGAGCTTGCAGACGCATTGGAATAGAGTGCTTTGTTGCTGAAAACACCCTGGGTTTGAGTCAGGTACTGTGGTGTATCACCACGGCTGCATAGCTTATCCAGAACATATAATGTGATGAAACCCACATGATTGAATCAAATCATAAACACGAATGAATATAATTCATTTTCAATCATGTGTGGTTACATCCGGCCATTAAAAATGAATTGTAATCGGATGAAAAGACTGATACCGGTACTTGTCCTTTTTATGCTGTTTGCTTCGTGCAAAAAAAGTGAAACTGGTTCTATGTGGGAAAAAGCGTATGGTACAGGGGAGGCTTTTTTTGTTGGAACAACACCTGATTCGGGCATCATTGCATGTGGACAGGAAAAAAATTACCCATATTTACTCCGGCTTGATAAATCAAAAAAAATCATTCTTGATTTTGAATCGGATGAACCAGGATTGTTCAGTTCAGTATGGTTCGATACTTCAGGTTATGTGACTGGTGGAAACTGTGAAGGACAAATGTCGCTCATGCGCTACAGCACAGGAGGCAATATGTTATGGGAAAAGGAGTTTGATACGGACTTCAGAATTGATTATACTAACCTGATTTATGAAGGAAACGGTGCTCTTCTTGCAATAGGGACGGCAAACCCTGATTCGGCAGAGTCGGAGTCGGCCGGGCTTCTGTTTGTCAGATTCGATACCACAGGTCAGGTAATCAACAAAAAGCAGATCTCCGGTGCTGTTTTTAACGATTATACTGATCCTGATTTCATTGCAGCTAATAAGTTTACATTGGACAATAATGGTAATATTTACCTTGCCCTGACAACTAATATAAGCGGTGGCAAACCAAAAGCATGTGTGGCTAAATTCAGTAGTCTGTTCCAGCTTTTATGGAAAACAGAGATCTTTAATAATCCGGGTTATGGTTCATCAAGTAAGGCTGTAATTACAGACGGATCAGGAAATGTTTATGTGGCTGGCAAAACTCAAATTACCTCCAACAACGGAATCCTGAATAATTCATTTCTTGCATCTGTTAATAATTCTGGTTCGGTCAGATGGAAAAACTACCTTGAAAACTCAAACGAAGGATCTTCTCTTATTTTTGATGAAAGCCAAAACATTCTCATGCTGAACAGAAACTGTTTTATAATTGATAAGAAAGATTCCGGAAATAATGTTGATGCGGAAATATTGAGAACGTTCAGTGCTTGTGTCTCAGAGACAACCGATGCCTTTGGAACAGATTTGGTGATCAATTATGACAAGAATATTGTATTGGCCGGATCATATGGCGGTAATTTCTATCTGGCCCTGAAATCTTTGCAGTGATAACTTTTTTTAATTTCTCTGAAATACTAATTTTGCCGCATGGTCAGAAAAATTTTTTTGATATTAATATGTATGGCTCTTGTGCCTCAGACAGGTTTTACGCAAGCCTTCATTAAAACGTCAGATCTGTTCCACAGACCTGATAATGAGTCTGCTGCAGGTGAACTTAATCTGATTCAGGATCCTGCTATCGACACCCTGATAAGCAGGTATATCATGGCAAACCAGAACCTTTATAATGAAAAAGGATACTATGGAATGGATGGTTACAGGATTCAGATATACAGCAGCTCGAACAGAAATGCCAGGGAAGAATCAAAGCGGGCAAGAATGGAATTCATAAGTAAATTTCCTGACATCACTTCATATCCTTTGTACGCCGACCCGGGATATTTCAAGGTCAGGGTTGGCGATTTCAGGACAAAAGCAGAAGCAACCAGACTGTTCCGTATTATCAGCAAAGAGTTTCCCGATGCTTATATTGTCCCCGATTTTATTTGTTTTCCGGATCTCCCAAAAGAATAATTATGAGCGATAGTATCAAACATGAATGCGGTATTGCAATGTTAAGATTGCGAAAACCGATGGCTTATTATTTTGAAAAGTACGGTACATGGAACTATGGTCTGCAGAAGATGTACCTGATGATGGAAAAACAACATAACAGGGGGCAGGATGGTGCAGGAATAGCTGGTATCAAGCTTAATGCACAGCCTGGGAACAGATACATTTTCAGACAGAGGTCAAATCAGGCAAATCCTATCAAGGAGATATTCGGCCGCATTTATGAAGATATTAATAAAATAAAAAGTATACCGGATGCAGATTTTAAAAATCCGGATTTTGTAAAGGATAATGTCCCTTTTGCATGTGATATATATCTTGGTCACCTCAGGTATGGTACTTACGGAAACTATAAAATTGATTATGTTCATCCGGTAAGCCGCGAAAATAACTGGAGGTCAAGAAACCTTGTTCTGGCAGGCAATTTCAACCTGACAAATGTAGGGGAGGTTTTCAGCAGCCTGGTTGAACTTGGACAAACCCCTGTTGATTTTTCAGATACCGTGACAATTCTTGAAAACCTGGGGCACCGCCTTGATGAGGAAAACGAAAGACTGTTCCGGAGATTCAAAGAGGAGGGACATACAAAAAAAGAGATATCACCACTTATTGAGAAGAATCTCGATATCGTATCAATACTCAGGAAAGCAAGCAGAAACTGGGATGGCGGATATGCCATGGCAGGTATGGTGGGGCATGGTGATGCCTTTGTGATGAGAGATCCTGCAGGGATACGGCCGGCTTATTATTATATTGATGATGAGGTGATTGCTGTTGCTTCTGAACGCCCGGTTATTCAAACAATATTTAATGTAAGAACCGACAGGGTGAATGAACTTCCTCCTGCAAGTGCCATTATAATTAAAGCATCAGGAGAAGCTTCAATTGAAAAGATAAGAGAGGAGACAGAAAACAGAAAATGCTCCTTTGAAAGAATATATTTCTCAAGGGGAACAGACAAATATATTTACAGGGAAAGAAAGAAACTCGGGGAAATACTGACACATCCGATACTGAAGGCTGTTGACTATGATATTGACAACACTGTTTTTTCATATATACCTAATACTGCCGAAAGTGCTTTTTATGGTCTTATAAAAGGGCTCGAAGATTATACCAACCAGACAAAAATAGATAAGATACTCCGCAAAGGGAGAGGTATTACCAGGGAAGAACTTGAAAAAATTATTCAACACAGGCCAAGAATAGAGAAGATCGCTGTAAAAGATGCAAAACTGCGGACTTTCATAACAGAAGACAGCAGCCGCGACGATCTTGTTGGACACGTATATGATGTGACTTACGGAGTAATACGGAGAGGGCTTGATAATCTTGTTGTGATAGATGATTCCATAGTAAGAGGAACTACTTTGAAGAAAAGTATTATCAGGATTCTTGACCGGCTGGAACCGAAAAAAATTGTGATTGTATCTTCTTCTCCGCAGTTAAGGTACCCCGACTGTTATGGAATAGACATGGCAAAGCTTGGTGATTTTATCGCATTTAAGGCTGCCATTGAAATATTAAAGGAAACAGGAAGGGAGTCGCTTATCAGGACAGTATATGAAGAGGCAGTTGCAGAACTGGCCAAACCTGTCGATGAGATAAGAAATGTTGTAAAGGACATTTACAAGACGCTTTGCCCTGATGATATATCGAAAAAAATCTCCTTAATGATTAAATCGGAAGAGACAAAAGCTGAAGTTGAGGTCGTCTTCCAGACAATAGAAGGCCTGCATGAAGCATGCCCCGGCCATACGGGTGATTGGTATTTCACAGGAAATTATCCTACTCCTGGCGGAAATAAGGTTGCAAACCAGTCTTTTGTAAACTATGTTGAAGGTCGGAATATCAGGGCCTATTGATTCTGGTGGTTGAACCACGTTATCTCGAAGTCCTTTTTATAAGAAGCCAGGTGTCTGTTAATCTTCTCTACGTAAATATCTCTCAGGGTGATCATGATTCCGGTTTCTTCCACATTACCAAAGTGATGATTGATGAAGGTCCCAAAGGTCCTCATTGTAGGTGACAAACCCATATAGGCATTAATAAGCGGTGGAATATTCTCACCAAGGTTTCTTACTTCCCTCGACAGTATCTTATAATTTTCTTTATATCTCCATCCCCTGAAGAGCTTTCTCATCTCTTCTTCATTAATATCAATGTTGGCAGGTTCAAGAGGAGTTACAAGACGATCAGGATCGTTGAAGTGCCTCTTCAGAAAATAAAGGATCATACTCCTTGCTTTCTGATTGAAGTGAGTATACATAGTCACCTTTCCGAACAGATATTTTATATGATGATTATCAATAACAACTGCTCCAAGTCCATCCCAGAGGTTGTCAAGTGCATAAAGGCTTTTCCTGCCCATTGTACGCGACTGGTATTCGGGACACACAAATGATCTCCCAAGTTCCATCACATGGGGGAAGTATTTTCTCATGAATTTGTCCGAAAAATTGAAGTATGATGATGAAGCAAGCTTTGTGATGTCAGGATTCCTGCACCCCTTTTCAGGGTAATAATAACGGTATCCTCCTACAATCTGCTGATTCTCCGGATCCCAGACAATGAGCTGTTTCTGCGGGTCCTCCTTGTCAGTGTCGAACTCGTCAATATCAATATCATTTCCGGTCCCTCCTCCGGCATGGCGGAAAGTTATTTCCCTTACCCGTCCAACTTCATGCATCAGTGCTGGAGAACTGTGGTAATCGAAGATATAAACCTCATTATTGCCATTATTGGTTTTTCGAAGAAGCTTATCTTTGGTCAACTCAGCAATTATCTGATCTTTCGGCAGCTGGTCAACAATAGGTTTCATTGGTTCCATATAATAGTTTTTAAACTATCCGGTTCAGTGACTGGAAAAACAGTGCAAGTTAATTCTTTTTTTATTATGAGTCTGACTTTATTGATCCCAGTCCGTATGTTTTTGATTTTACCCAATCAGCCCATTCCAAAGGAGACTTTGATTTGTCAAATGTCTGCCATGGAATTGCTTTCCCGAAAACCAGATTTATCTCTTTCCCCTTTTGTTTGAACATCTCATCAGGGAGATATATCATTTCAATATTGAATTTTATTCCTATGAATTTTCTGAAATTGGCAAGATTGTAAAAAAAATTGGAATTCCTGCCCGAGAAATATGCAGGAACGATATCTCTCTTATGTTGTACGGCTTTGTTAATAAAGCTTTTTTTCCATTGAAGATCTTTAATAACTCCTTTCTGTTTTCTTGAACAAAGGCCTGCCGGGAAATATAAAATCTGGCTGTCTGAAGAATAAGCTTCTTCAATAAGGTTTGCAGCATTTCTGTCCTGAGATCCGTGTTTGTTTACAGGAAGAAATATGCCCGAAAGATTTTTAATATTAGTAAGGATGTCGTTTACAGGGAATTTAATATCATGGTAATACTTCGATAATTCATGAATGAACACCATTCCGTCGAGACCTCCGAGAGGATGATTTGAAACGAAGATATAACGGCCGCTCTCAGGTATGTTTTCGCTTCCATAAACATTATAATGGATTTCAAAATGCTTCAGACCATTCTCCACAAATTCAGCATCTTTCAGATCTCCGCACTTTTCAAGAAAAATATTCAGATCATCCTGGTGAACAATCTTTTTAAGGTAGTTTACTACAAACTTTGGTATGGTTTTTTTTAGCGCAGGACTTTTTGAAAAAAGAATCTTTTCAACATCCAGCTTCTGAATACTGTTATCTTCCTGATCATTTCCCATCTCTCAGAGTGTTTTATTAAGAAAACACAAAATTATCAAAAATTTGATACAGTAAAGACAACCTGAAGCTTCCTGCCAATGAACAATGGCTGCAAAAGAAAGGAGACTTCATTCATGTGGCCATTATACCAACTTAACATGCTGATTGCTGGATAAATCCGGCAGGAAAGTTATCAACAATAGCGTAAAAAGTGGTGTAAAGTGGGGCTAAGTGGAGAAAATTGTTTATTTTAGCCTCTTGATATTCAAAGTGAATATGGCCACATTTATAGGTGATTACACGTGCAAAGTGGATGTTAAGGGGAGAATAATTCTTCCGATGGCATTCAAAAAGCAGATGCCTGCTGATGCACAGGACCATTTTGTGGTAAGGAAAGATATCTTCGAAAATTGTCTTGTGCTCTATTCCATTGAGGACTGGAATATTCAGCTTGACAAAATACGAAAAAGAATTAATCCCTATAACCGCGAACATAATATGTTCCTTCGTAATTTTTTCAAAGGAACAGCAGAACTCTCGCTTGATAACAGCAACCGGATTCTTATTCCTAAAAAATTACTTGATCTTATCGGAACAGATAAGGATGTTGTTCTTGCAGGTCAGGATGGCAGGATAGAGATTTGGGCTGCTGACGTATATAATAAGATTGATATGCCGGCTGACGATTTCGCCAACCTGGCTGAAAAATTGATGGGTGGAAGTATAGAAGTATAGAATTTTAATGAGCCTTAAATAAGATGGCATATCATATTCCTGCGTTGCTCAATGAAAGTATTGAGGGGCTGAATATCAGGCCCGACGGGATTTATGTTGATGTTACTTTTGGGGGAGGAGGGCATTCGATGGAGATTTTGAAAAGGCTTAAAACAGGACGATTAATTGCATTTGATCAGGATGAGGATGCCAGGTTGAATGTCCCATCTGATGAAAAGATTATTTTTCTTGACCAGAATTTCAGATTTCTTAAAAACAATCTCATGTTCAACAATATCAGGTCAATAGATGGCCTGATTGCCGATCTGGGGGTTTCATTTCATCAGTTCGATGAACCGGAGAGAGGATTCACATTCAGGCAGGATGCACCTCTTGACATGAGAATGAATAAAAGTGGGAAAGTAACTGCTGCAGATCTTTTAAACACACTTGATGAGAAAGCACTTGCTGATATTTTTTATGATTTCGGAGAGCTTAAAAACTCGAGAAGGATTGCAGGTGAGATTGTCAGGCAAAGGGTTGTCAGCCCATTTAAATCGGTAAGTGATATAACCCGGGCAATCGGCAGACTGGCACCTTTCAGGCAGGAACATAAGTTTTATGCAAAAGTGTTCCAGGCGTTGAGGATAGCTGTAAACCATGAGATAGAATACCTCCGGGAGATGCTCGGACAGGCTCTTGAGGTATTAAACCCTGGCGGACGGCTGGTAGTTTTGACCTATCACTCACTTGAAGACAGGGTTGTTAAAAACTTTATGAGGACCGGCAATTTTGAAGGTGAAGAGAAAAAAGACTTTTTTGGGAATGTTGAGACTCCTTTCAGAGTAATAAATAAGAAAGGAACCACTCCCGGAGAAGAGGAGATTGCAGCCAACAACAGATCGAGAAGTGCAAGACTCAGAATAGCAGAAAAAATTTGACAGATGGCAGTCGATGGTGCAAATAAGAAAAAAATGGTTCCGACAGGAAGTTTTATTAAAGAGCTTCTTAGCGGAAGCATGGTGTCGGAGAAGTTGATACTTAAGAATCTGGGATACATTTCTCTCGTTGCCTTTCTTCTGGCTGTCTATATAGGAAACAGGTTTCATGCTGAGAAGATTACCAGGGAAACAACAAAACTTCAGAAAGAGGTAAGGGACCTGAAATCGGAATCGATTACCACATCAGCTGACCTGATGCGTCTAAGCAGACAGTCAGAAGTGTACAGGCAGGTCAGGGAGAGAGGACTTGGTCTTGAAGAATTAAAAACACCACCCTATAAACTGATAGTTAACAGGAAATAAAGAAATGGCAATAAGGAATGAGATAGTATGGCGAAGCGCGATTGTATATTTTGCAGTTGTTCTGCTGGCTGTTGCCGTGCTCGTCCGTATTCTTATTCTGCAATATGTACAGCATGGCAAATGGGCGGCTATGAGTGAAAAGTACGTATATAAGACTGCCGAAGACCCGGCAAACAGAGGAGATATACTTGCATGTGACGGACGTCTGTTGGCAAGTTCCGTTCCATACTACACAATATACATGGATACCAGGAGCAGCGGCATGAGAGCCGGCACCTGGTCAAATGGGATAAACGGGTTGTCGGAAGGATTATCACATCTGCTGGGTGTAAGGTCAGCAGCCGGTTGGAAATCAGTTATAACACAGGCAAGAAAGAGAGGAGACCGTTATTTCCTGATCCAAAGAAAAGTTGAATATGAGACCCTCAGAAAGCTCAAGGAGTTGCCGATTTTCAGGGAAGGACAATACAGGGGAGGTCTTGTATATCAGGCTGAGAACAGAAGAATACTTCCGAATGGTGATCTGGCTTCACGTACTGTAGGTTATCTTAATCAGGAAGGGAACGAAGTCGGTATAGAAGGTGCATTCGATAAGGATCTGGCAGGGAAAAATGGTGTCGCAGTAAAACAACGGCTGACAGGTGGTGACTGGATAACAGTAGAGTCTCCCAATAGTGTTGAGTCGCACGACGGAAACGATATTATTACCACTCTGGATATTGACATGCAGGATGTGACAACGACAGCATTACTGAATCAGCTGCGGAAATACAATGCCCATCATGGCTGCGCTGTTCTGATGGAAGTGGAGACCGGCGACATAAAGGCAATAGCCAACCTTGAGCTGGGTAAAGATGGCGACTATCACGAAACATATAATTATGCCGTGGGAGAGAGCACTGAACCCGGATCCACCTTCAAACTCCCGGCTCTCATGGCAGCAATAGAAGACGGAGTGATCGATACAGGTGATATTGTTGACACGGGAAATGGAAGCATAAAGTTTTTTGACAAGATCATAAAGGATACCAAGGAGGACGGATATGGCAAAATTACTGTCAAACAGGTATTTGAGAAATCTTCAAATGTGGGTACCTCAAAGATCATCTATGGATATTACAAGGACCATCCAAAAGACTTTGTAAACCGCCTTTATGCAATGAAGCTGAATGAAAAGCTTGATATTCAGTTAAAAGGTGAAGGAACACCGGTGATAAGATATCCGGGCGATAAAATGTGGTCAGGTATTTCTCTGCCTATGATGTCGCATGGATATGAGGTTCAGATGACTCCTTTACATATACTGACATTCTATAATGCTGTTGCAAACGACGGGAAGATGATGAAGCCCAGGTTTGTGTCAGGAATAATGCGCAACGGAACCATAGTTAAACATTATGAACCAGATGTGATTATTAACTCAATAGCATCCCGATCAACAATACGAAAGGCAAAAAAAATGATGGAAGGTGTTGTTGAACATGGTACTGCTGTAAATCTGAAAAATGACAACTACAAGATTGCCGGTAAAACAGGTACTGCACAGATAGCAAAAGACAATCAGGGTTACCGACAGGGCCAGACGATATCTTACCAGGCCTCTTTTGTGGGTTACTTTCCTGCAGAAAATCCTTTGTATTCCTGTATTGTTGTTGTTAACTCACCTTCGAACGGGGTGTATTATGGAAATATTGTTGCAGGATCTGTGTTTAAGGAGATATCAGATAAAGTATATGCAACATCTTTCTTCCGTGATTATAAACCTGAAGATGACGATACAAGGGTAAATGCCCCTGATGCAGGAAATGGTTACAGGGCTGACATCAATGAAGTGCTTGGTAACATGAAGGTTCGTTACAAAAAGACATCCGACAGTGATTGGGTAGCTACACGTGAAAGCGGGGATACAATCAGGCTTGCAGGAGTTAAACTGCAGAAAGGACTGGTGCCTGATGTCAGAGGGATGAGCCTGAGAGATGCAGTTTACCTTATTGAGAATGCCGGACTTAAGGTAAAATTCAGTGGCAAAGGCAAAGTACTCAGGCAATCGCCTGAACACGGGGCCCGATGCAATGCTAATACAATAGTCTCACTTGACATGAATATGTAAAATGATGAAGATTGAAAAAATATTAAATGGTATTGAAGTAATCTCTTTAACAGGAGAGAAGGATCCGGTTATTGAAAATGTGGAATTTGACTCACGAAAGGTGATAAGAGGATCGCTTTTTGTTGCTGTAAGGGGATATAAATCAGATGGACATGATTTCATTGATTCAGCTGTTACTTCAGGCGCTTCTGCAATTATCTGTGAGGTAGTGCCTGATAATCCTGATAAAAGTGTGTGCTGGATTAAAACCAATGACTCTGCAAAAGCTCTTGGAATTGCCGCTTCTAACTTTTTTGGAAACCCTTCATCTTCCCTCACACTGGTAGGTGTCACCGGTACTAACGGCAAGACTACAATTGCAACCCTCCTTTACCGTATGTTTGTACGGTTAGGCTACAAGTGCGGACTGTTTTCAACAGTGCGCAATTATGTGAACGGAAAGGAATTTCCTGCAACACATACAACACCCGACCCGGTACAACTGCAACGCTTATTGTCTGAGATGGTCAGCGAAGGATGCGATTATGCATTTATGGAAGTGAGCTCTCATTCAGCTGACCAGAAAAGGATTGCCGGATTGACATTCGCCGGAGGGATATTTACGAATCTCACTCACGATCACCTCGATTATCATAAGACTTTCGATAATTACCTGGCAGCCAAGAAGAAGTTTTTTGATTCACTACCTGCCGGTTCATTTGCCCTTGTTAATGCAGATGATAAGAATGGTAAAGTAATGCTTCAGAACTGTAATGCACGCCATTATACTTTCTCTGTCAGGGGTATGGCCGATTACAGGTGCGGAATCATTGAACAGGGATTCGAAGGCATGGAACTGAAAATCCAGGGGGAGGAGGTCTGGACAAGATTCATTGGCGATTTTAATGCTTCGAACCTGCTGGCGGTATATGCTGCTTCAGAACTTCTTGGGGCAGATAAAAAGGAGATATTGACAATTCTTAGCGACCTTCATCCTGTTGAAGGCCGTCTTGAGGTGGTTAAGAATGAAAGCGGGATATCAGGTATTGTCGATTACGCTCATACACCTGATGCTCTTCTTAATGTCATTGATACTATTAATAAAATAAGAGAGGGGGAGATTCAGCTTATTACGGTGGTTGGTGCAGGTGGGGACCGCGACAAGACAAAACGTCCCGAGATGGCTGCTATCTCTGCAGAAGGAAGCAATAAAACGATTCTTACTTCCGATAACCCCAGAACTGAAGATCCTGAAAAAATTCTCGATGACATGGAAGCCGGAATAACTCCGGAACTCAGGAAAAAGACACTTAGAATCTGCGACAGGCGGGAAGCTATAAGGACAGCCGTAATGCTGGCTAACAAGGGAGATGTAATACTGGTAGCAGGCAAAGGACATGAGACTTACCAGGATATAATGGGAGTGAAACATCACTTCGACGACAGGGAAGAACTGAGGAATGCTTTACTAATGAAATAAAAAAAAAGAAAGATGCTTTATTATCTTTTCAGATATCTTGATACACTTAATTTTCCCGGGGCAGGAGTCTTTTCATATATCTCCTTCAGATCGGCTGCAGCTGTAATAACATCACTGATCATTTCGCTGCTTATCGGGAAGAAAATAATATTGTTCCTGAAGAAAAAACAGATCGGGGAAGTTGTAAGGGAGCTGGGGCTCGATGAACAATATCAGAAAAAAGGAACACCTACAATGGGAGGAATTATTATCCTGGCATCAATCATCGTTCCGACATTACTGTTTGCAAAACTTGATAATATATATATAATCCTTATGCTCCTTACTACGGTGTGGCTGGGATTAATAGGTTTTCTTGATGATTATATCAAAACATTCCTTAAGAGAAAAAGCGGTCTGGAAGGGAAATTTAAGATAGTTGGACAGGTTGGGTTAGGACTTATTGTCGGACTGACACTCTATTTAAGCGATGATGTAATAATAATGGAAAAAGTAAAGATACCTGATCTTACCGCAAGAGAAAAACTTGAACTTCTTGATCCGGGAACTCCCATATCGCAGGCGGAGATTGTAATGGAAAGGAAATCAACCAAGACAACTATCCCTTTTGTAAAGAACAATGAATTTAATTATTCATGGCTTGTGTCATTTATAGACGAGGATCACAGGCAGTTATGGACATGGATGGTGTTTGTCCTGGTTGTGATATTTATTGTTACTGCAGTCTCAAACGGAGCAAACCTGACCGATGGTCTTGACGGACTTGCTACAGGAACATCGGCCATTGTTGGAACGGCCCTGGGAATACTGGCTTATGTGTCGAGTCATATTGTGTATGCCAAGTATCTGAATATAATGTATATACCCGGAACTGAGGAGCTGACGATATTTGCCAGTGCATTCATCGGTGCAACGATAGGTTTTCTATGGTACAACTCTTATCCGGCCCAGGTATTTATGGGAGATACGGGCAGCCTTGCACTTGGAGGCATAATTGCAGTATTTGCGATAATAATAAGGAAGGAGATGTTGATCCCCATTCTTTGCGGAATATTTCTTGTTGAGAACCTGTCGGTAGTAATACAGGTAGCATGGTTTAAAAGAACAAAGAAAAAATATGGTGAGGGAAGGAGAATATTTCTTATGGCCCCGCTTCACCATCATTATCAGAAAAAAGGATACCCTGAACCAAAAATAGTAACAAGGTTCTGGATAGTGGCAATAATGCTGGCAGTTATTAGTATTGTGACACTAAAGATCAGATAGTAAAATGAAGAAGATAGTAATATTAGGAGCCGGAGAAAGTGGTGCAGGATCAGCAGTACTTGCACAAAAGAATGGATTTGAAGTGTTTGTTTCCGATATGGGAAAAATAAAGGATGAGTACCGGAAAATACTTGATGATCATAAGATCAGATGGGAAGAAGGTACCCATACCGAAGATATAATACTCTCGGCTGATGAGGTGATAAAAAGCCCGGGAGTTCTTGAAAATGCGCCTATAGTGTGCAAAATCAGGGAAAAGGGCATCCATATCATATCGGAAATTGAGTTTGCCGGACGATATACCAACGGCATCAAGATCTGTATTACCGGAAGCAATGGAAAGACCACAGTTACAAACCTGATCTATCATTTGTTGAAAAAGGCAGGGATGAACGCAGCAATGACAGGTAATGTCGGAAACAGCTTTGCCATGGCAGTTGCGGAAGGGTCATATGATTATTTTGTTATTGAGCTGAGCAGTTTTCAGCTTGATGGTATGTACGACTTCAAGGCCGACATAGGTATTCTGCTGAATATAACACCTGATCATCTCGACCGGTATGATCATAAACTGCAAAATTATGTAGATTCAAAAATGAGAATAACTCAGAACCAGACAAAATCTGATTTTCTCATTTATTGGGCTGGTGATCCGGTTATCAAAGCTGAACTGGCAAAACGTGATTGCCGGATGACACTTCTTCCGTTCTCTGATGAAATAACAGAAGGAATGGCAGCTTATATCGAAAACAACGAACTAATAGTTGATTACCCAAATAAAACAAACATTATGACTATTCATGAATTAGCTCTTAAAGGCCGTCACAACACCTACAACTCAATGGCAGCTGCCGTTGCAGGTAAAGTTCTCAAAATACGCAAGGAGGTAATCAGAGAAAGCCTTTATGATTTTCAGGGAGTTGAACATCGGTTGGAACCGGTAATAACAGTTTGTGGAATTAATTTCATTAACGATTCAAAGGCAACCAATGTCAATTCAACATGGTATGCTCTGGAATGCATGGAGAATGATGTGGTGTGGATAGTCGGTGGAACCGATAAAGGGAATGATTATTCCGAACTTTTCGACCTTGTAAGAAAGAAGGTTAAAGCTATTGTATGTCTTGGCAAGGATAACAGAAAAATTGTCGAAGCTTTTAAAGATAAAGTGGCTACAATAGTGGAAACATCTTCGATGGAAGAAGCTGTCAGGTCTTCTTATTACCTGGCAAAAAAAGGAGAGACTGTGCTTCTGTCACCCTGCTGCGCAAGTTTTGATCTCTTTAAGAATTATGAAGACAGGGGACGTCAGTTTAAAGAATGTGTCAGAAATTTGTAACGGGAGAGTGTAATGCAAAAAGGTTGGCTGACAAAAACATTTAAGGGTGACAGGGCGATTTGGGGTCTTGTGGCTCTTTTCATGTTCTATTCACTGCTGGGAGTCTATAGCTCCTCAGCAGGGGTGGCCTTTATGAAATATGGAGGGAATACCACATATTTCCTGAGGAGCCAGATTGTTTGGCTTATTTTAAGCCTGGGAATAATAGTTGTTGTCCATTATCTGCCTTACAGAATATATTTTTCAATAGCCGGTTTATTGCTGATAGGTTCCATAGGATTGCTGATTTTGACCTTTGCTTTTGGTTCAAGGGTAAATGAGGCAACACGTTGGCTCGTTATACCCGGAACAGGATTCAGACTTCAGACTTCTGATGTTGCTAAGATTGCACTCGTGATATATCTTGCAAGATCGCTTGCAAAATATCAGAATGAACTGGATAATTTTATGCTTTTTACGCAATATTTTATGGTCCCTATTGCTATTGTCTGCGCTCTGATCATGCCAGAGAACCTCTCAACAGCAGTAATGATTTTTGGGATATGCATGATTATATTGTTTATCGGAAGAGTACCGTTAAAGTTTCTTATTACATATGTCGGAATAGCGGTGGTGTGTGTAATTCTCTTTGCCATGCTGCTTTCTGTGATCAAAAAGGATAATAACAGGGTAGATGTCTGGAAAGCACGAATAGAGCATTTCTTTTCCGGGAAGGTTGATGAAGATGGTGATTATCAGTCGAATCAGGCGAAGATAGCTATTTCAACAGGAGGCCTGATAGGGAAGGCTCCGGGAAAAAGCACCCAGCGGAACATGCTTCCGCAATCGAATTCCGACTTTATTTTTGCCATAATCATTGAAGAATATGGGTTGCTTTTTGGAGCAATACCATTAATTCTGGCATATATGATACTACTTTTCAGGGGAATAACAATAGCAAAAAAATGTGAAACAGCATTTCCTGCATTTCTGGTAATGGGGTTGGTTGTCATGATAGTAGTCCAGGCTATGCTTAATATGATGGTTGCAGTAGGACTATTTCCGGTTACGGGACAAACATTGCCTATGGTGAGCTGGGGAAGAACTTCAGTCCTGGTGATGAGTTTCTCAATAGGTGCAATACTTAGTGTAAGCAGGGTTGTCAATGCAAGGATAAAAAAAGAAGAACTTTCTGAAGAAGAGATGACTGATGAAGGAGAAAAGATATATGAACCGGCAAAGGCATAAAAGAATAATAATCAGCGGAGGAGGTACGGGAGGACATATATTCCCGGCAATCTCTGTTGCAAATGCTCTGCGACACATTGATCCGGGCATTGAGATACTCTTTGTGGGTGCAGAAGGACGTATGGAAATGGAAAAGGTCCCTGCAGCCGGTTATAAAATCATAGGTTTACCGGTTGCCGGTATCCAAAGAAAACTTACTATAAAAAATATCACAGTTGCTATTAAGCTTTTCAGAAGCCTCAGGATGGCAGGGAAAGTTATTAAGGAATTTAAACCGGATGTCGTTGTTGGTGTCGGCGGTTATGCCAGCGGACCGGTTCTCCGT
>Ga0116170_10001624_pt1 | contig 22561 bp, 15 predicted proteins | sample AD_JPNHW1_MetaG_FD_89797 | JGI IMG/M metagenome (GOLD analysis project Ga0116170, IMG submission 89797) | Active sludge microbial communities of municipal wastewater-treating anaerobic digesters from Japan - AD_JPNHW1_MetaG | ecosystem: Engineered > Bioreactor > Anaerobic > Digestate | place... | reverse complement strand
GGCAAGATGCCCGCGCCGAAGCGCGAGGAGTACCGCTCCGACGACTGCCAGTGGTTCTTCAACGCCATCCCCGACTACGTCGCGGAAACCGGCGACCTCGACTTCTACAAGAAGGTCCTCCCGTACTCCGACCAGGGCGAGGCCACCGTGCTCGGCCACCTGCGTCGCGCCCTCGAGTTCAACCTCGAGCGTTCCGGCAAACACGGCCTGCCCTGCGGCCTGCACGCCGACTGGAACGACTGCGTGAAGATGGGCTACAACGGCGAATCCGTCATGGTCGCCTTCCAGCTTCGGTACGGACTCGTCACCTACGCGCAGATCGCCGACCGCCTCGGCCTGCCCGAGGAGGCCGCTTGGGCCCGCGCCGAGCAGACGAAGCTCGAGGCCGCCATCCAGGCCGCCGCCTGGGATGGCGAGTGGTACCTCTGGGCCATCGGCGAGGACGGGCACCGCTACGGCTCGAAGACCGAGACCGAGGGCCGCGTGTACATCAACACCCAGGTCTGGGCCGTCATGTCCGGCGCCGCCTCGGCCGCGCAGGGCCGCAGCGCGATGGACGCCCTCAAGCGCGACCTCGCCACGCCGTACGGCATCATGCTCAGCGCGCCGCCGTTCACCCACACGCCCCCGACCGTCATGGGCGGCGTGATCTACAACCACGGCATCAAGGAGAACGCCGGCATCTTCTGCCACACGCAGAGCTGGGCCGTCATCGCCGAAGCGCTGCTGGGCAACGGCGACCAGGCCTACGAGTACTACCGCTCCTTCATGCCCTCGGCCTACAACACCCGCGCCGAGGTCCGCGAGATCGAGCCGTACGTGCATTGCCAGACCACCTACGCCACCTGCAACCGCAACGCCGGCAAGTCCCGCGTCGCCTGGCTCTCCGGCACCGCCTCGTGGTCGCACCACACCGCGCTCCAGTGGATCCTCGGCGTGCGTCCCGAGATCGACGGCCTGCGCCTCGATCCCTGCATCCCGAAGAGCTGGCCCGGCTTCAAGGTCGAGCGCGTGTTCCGCGGCAAGCGCGTGAAGATCGAGGTGAAGAACCCCGCTGGCGTGAGCAAGGGCGTCGCCTCGCTCGTGATCGACGGCAAGAAGGTCGACGGCAACCTCATCCCCCTCGACCGCATCCAGGACGGCACGAAGGTCGTCGCGACGTTGGGCTGAGCTCCTCGGCCGTAGGGCTCGAGCTCGCTTGCGCCTTCCGCTATTCCAAGGCCGCCTCCGACAAGAGGCGGCCTTTTGTTTCGCGAACGATCTATCTGGAACTCACGAAGTCAGGAACCGGAGGGTGGAACCGTTCTGCCGTTCGGCAGAACCTGCGGCGGATGCACGCAGATGAACGCTGATGCAGGAAAGGGGAATGTGGAAATCAGGAATGCGGGAACGGATCGATTGTTGCCCGATGGCAGAGCGGACCCGCTCGTGGATTCCACGGCGTGGCGAACGCGCGACCCTTCGCAGATGCCTTCAGTCCGGCCGATGCTGCGAGACGTAGAGGTACCAGCACACCCCGTAGCGATCGACCACATCCGCCGCGCGCGGGCTCCAGGGCAGCGAGCCGATCGGCCGCAGCACCCGCCCCTCCTTGGCCAGCGACTCGTACGCATGATGCAGCGCGTCGTCGTCGGCGAGACTGAGGCCGAGGCTCATGGTCGGCTGGGCGGCGGCCAGCATCGCCTTCCGGGCCGCGGCATCGGGCGATTCGCTGACGGCGAAGATGCTGTGGCCGTCCTTCTCCAGCTCCGCATGCAGGTACGTGCCGTCCGGATGCAGGGCGTTGTAGCCGACCGTCATGCCGAACGCCTGGCAGTAGAACGCCGCTGCGCCCTTGCTGTCCTGCACGTACAAAGTGGCCCCAAGTGTCATCATGTGGAACTCCGTTTCGGGATGTGGGTAATTTCGGGATGTCGTTCCGGGCAGCGGGGGATTGGAGGAAGATGCCCGTCGCCGGTAGCCGGATCTCGTCCGCCCGTAGCTCGCAGGCTCGTGCAGCCGGTCCCTCATTGGCAAAGCCAAAGGCCGCCGCCGCGAGGCGGTCTTTGCTTTTGCGACTATGGCTCCGCTCGCGAGAGCGGCGATCCGCTCCGACGATCTATCTGGAACTCCCGAGCTCAGGAACGGAGGGGTGGAACCGTTCTGCCGTTCGGCAGAACCTGCGGCTGATGCACGCTGATGCCGGAAGTCCCGGAGGAGGGCGGTTTCGGAGAAACTGCCTCGCCCTTGGCTGATTGCCGCGTTTGCGCCGCCTAGATCGAGTCGAGGATGTCCTCGCGCGAGACGCCCTTGGCGGCGGCCACTTCGCGGAGGATGGCGTTGAGCGTGCCGGCACGCAGCGGCTTGTGATCGGGAATGCTGATCCGGTGATGCTTCGGCACTTCGGTCTGCAGGATGATGTGGCTGCCGACCTGATTGACCTTCACGTAGCCCCAGCGCGAGCAGAGCGCTTGCGCCACATCGCGGCCATAGAGATCGCGGGGCAGTCTCACGCGATGACCTCGTCGCGGACTAGGTGCAGGCGCACTCGCTGGGGGGCGGGACGGTCGAAGTAGAACGCGGCCACCGCCTCGCGCACATTGGCGCGCAGCTCATCCCAAGTGTCGGCCTGCGTGATGATGCTCTCGCCGAGCGCCTCGGCAACGAAGCCCCCATCGGCCTCCTGGGTGACGGCAAAGACCAGTTCGTTCATGGCGCGGAAAGTAGCTCAACCTCCGCCGTCGGCGCAAGTGCCGTGGCGACCGGCGGCAGACTCGGCCGATCTGGAACTCCCGAACTTGGGAACGGATGAGCTGCGGAGCGCGCCGAGGCGGCCCCCGCTACAGCCAGCGGCGGACTTGGCGGCGGTAGTCCGCGTACTCGGGGCCGAAACGGCGGTCGAGATACGCCTCCTCGCGGGGGATCACATAGAACCGAAAGTAGGCGAGGAGCGGCACGACCATGCCGCCCAGCCATACGCTTGCCGTGGCGAGGCCGATGCCGGCCAGCAACGTCAGCAGGCCCACGTACATCGGGTTGCGGCTGAGGCGATGGGCGCCGTCGGTCACGAGCCGTGAGGCGGGCCGGACCGTCACCACGTTCACGCCGAGTTTCCGGAACCGGCCGTGTCCCCACATCATGAAGGCGAAACCGGCCACCGCGACCGCGATCCCGGCGACGCACAACGCCCGCGGGGCATGCAGCGCCTCGGGCGGCAGGAGGTATTCGAGCGCGCCGCCGCCCAGCAGGGCCGCGAGGAAGACGGCCGGGGGCATGACGACGACTCCGGGGGAATCCACGGGCGCCTGGTCGGTGTTCGGATCGGTTGCCACGCGCCCACTCCAGCGCCGGGCTCCGCCGTTGTCGAAACATTCGCACGACTGCCGGCGGGCTGTGGAGATCGGGGAGAGTGAAGCGGATCGATGCCTTGCTGTAGCCGGGGGCGGTGACCCCGGCAGCTGACCCGGCCCATCTGGAACTCACGAAATCAGGAACGGCTCTGGACCATTCTGCCGTTCGGCAGAACCTGCGGCCGGTGCCGGTTGTTCTCGGGCAGGGCTGTTGAGTCTGCACGCTTAAGTTGACCTCGGGGAGAGTGTGAGCCCGTGCTTCCGTCTGAGCTACTGGCTCGCATCGATCACAGCTTCGGCGCAACGTGAGAGACTCCCTAGCGAATATTCACACACGCCATGCATCGTTACCCCGCAACCGCCCTGCTCGCCGCCGCTCTCTGCTGCGCTTGCACCACTGCCATCGCGAAAGCACCGCATTTCGAGAAACAGGGCACCGCCACGCAATTGATCGTCGAGGACAAGCCGTTTCTCATCATCGGGGGGCAGGTGCACAACTCGTCCTCCGGGAGCCCCGAGTATTTCGAGCGTACGGTGGACAAGCTCGTGCAGTTGCACGCCAACACCGTGCTGGCCCCGGTCACGTGGGAGCTGCTCGAACCGACCGAAGGCACCTACGACTTCGGGCAGCTCGACGACATGGTCCGCACCGCGCGGAGCCACCGGGTGAGGCTCATCGTCCTTTGGTTCGGCAGTTGGAAGAATGGAGTGTCCCAATACGCACCGGCCTGGGTGCGCCGGGACACCGTGCGATTCCCGCGTGCGCACGATGCGAACGGGCGTCCGATGTCCGCGCTTTCCACCTTCAGCGAGAACTCCCGCACCGCGGACAAGGCCGCATTCACCGCCCTGATGAAGCACCTGCGCGCGATCGATGAGCAGGAGAACACGGTGATCATGGTCCAGGTGCAGAACGAGGTGGGCCTTTTCGAGTCGCGGGACCACAGCCCCGAAGCCGACAGCGCGTTCGCCGGGCAAGTGCCCCAGGCCCTGATGGACTATCTGATCGCGAACAAAGGCCACTTGACGCCGCATCTCGAGGCGCTCTGGCAGCAGAACGGGCGCAAGGAGCGCGGCTCCTGGGCGGAAGTCTTCGGCTCCACGAAAGATGGCGACGAGGTATTCATGGCGTGGCGCTACGCCTCCTACATCGGTGACATCGCGGCGGCCGGCAAGGCGGCCTACAATCTCCCGCTCTATGCGAACGCGTGGCTGGCGAGCGGCGAGCCCGGTAAGTTTCCCTCCGGGGGGCCGAACCACCGAGTCATCGACGTGTGGAAAGTCGCCGCGCCGGCGATTTCGATCTGCGCGCCGGACCTGTATGCGGACAACTTCAAGGAGGTCGCCGCCACCTACCACCGGCCCGACAATCCGCTCTTCATCCCGGAGACCCACGCCGATGTCTGGTACAAGCCCTCGGCCCTCCTGCTCCACCAGGCCGCGCGAAATGTGTTCTGGGCGGTCGCCCATCACGATGCGATCTGCTTCGCGCCGTTCGGCCTCGAGGGCCAGGCGGTGGGCGGTCCCATCGCGACGAGTCTCAAGCTCGTTTCGGACCTCAGCCCGGTGATCCTTCAGTTCCAAGGGTCTGGCCGGATGGAAGGCATCCTGCAGACCGAAGCGTCCAAAGCCGCCGCGCCGCAACTGGAGGGCGTCAAGGAAGCATCCGGGACAACGTCCGACTGTGACATCGCTCTGGGCGGATACGTGGCGCACGTGCTCTACAGCACCGTTTCGCCGGACGATCGCGCCTACGGACTCATCATCAACACCGCCCCGGACGAGTTTCTCATCGCGGGTGATGGATTGGCTGTGACGTTCTCCTCCGCGACGAAGCGAGAAGTCGGGTTCGCCGAGATCTGGGAGCAGGTCTTCGTCAACGGCGCGTGGGTCAATGGCCGCCGCCTTAACGGCGATCAGACCAACCAGGGCAGCGTGGTGCAGATCCCCTTCTGGCGCTGGGACAATTTCGACACCGCCACCGGCCCGCGTGTCGTGAAGGTGGAACTCTTTACCCACGACTGAGGGACGGTAGCGCACGGCGCCGCGGGGCGTCGGAGGTCGAGCGGAAGGTAGCTGGGGTTCACTTGTCTGGAACTCCCGAACTCAGGAACGGAGCGGCGGTTGCCCGATGGCAGGGCGAACCCTCCGGGTGAGCCGCAGCTAGGCAGGGACGCCTCGCCCTACCTCGGACGAGGCGGGGTGAAACATTCTGCCGTTTGGCAGAACCTGCGGCGGATGCACGCTGATGAACGCTGATGTGGAGACGAGGAATGTGGAAATCAGGAAGGCGGGAACTGAGCGGCGTTTCCCAACACTCCGTGCGGGGCGGCGTCTTGCGCCGCCCGTTTGCCGCCGCCGTGCGCTGTGCCCGTGTTCGGGTTGTTGCGGCTATAGTTCGCCCTTGTCTGCCACGGACGCGGCACTACGGTGGCGGCCGTGCACCCCACGGTTTTCGCGGCATTCCCACCCTCCCGAAAACCTCAACTCGGTTGAGGTGAATAACACTGTTAGGCAAAGGCATCCATGGACCCTTCTATCCAAGTCGCAATTATCTCAGCCGCTGCCAGCGTGGTGGTCGCGGCTCTGTCTTTCGTCATCGCGAAGCGGGCGGAGCGGCGCGACGCGCTGCAATCAAGGAAGTTGGAGCATTACCGTGAGTTGCTGGGAGCAATTTCCGATCTGGCTGTCGACGGAACAGACAAGGACGACGCGAATCACCGGTTTGCGCGAGCCGCCAACACGATCGCCTTGGTGGCTCCGCAGAAGGTGATCACAGCATTGATGGCATTCCACGACGAAGTGAAGCATACGAATCCGAATCCTTCAGCCGAAGGACACGACGCCAGATTGAAGGAGCTACTTCTTTCAGTTCGCGAGAGCCTTGAATTGCCGTTTTCTGACGACCCCAAGACGTTCGCCTTTCACCTAATCGGCTCCAAAGGAAGAGGGAAGAAGGCCTAACCTGACGGCACATCTCACGACTATATGACGCCCGTTTTCCATTCACAGTCCGCGATTCGTCGTGGCTGACCTGATGCGTTGATGAAAGGCAGCTTTCAGCTGTTCGTCGAAAAAGCGCACAAGCTTGAGACCAGCCCCTTTTGGCGGTGGTTGACGAGTCGGCGCGGTCCATCGGATATGGATCGCATCATAAGGGGTGACTGGTTGGCCCACGATGGCCTACGTCCTGAGGATTTTGAAGCATTCTGCCTGACGCTTCGGTTGCTTATCCAGGACGGTGATGGATTTTCTATCAGGGAGGTCGCTCGATTCGCGGAATCGTGGCCGGACGCATACCTGGAAGAGAAGCAGGGTATAGCGGAAGCACGCGCGCTACTTAATGCGCGGCTTGATGAAGCCAGCTTGGTGAGTCTCGCGCCGCATTCAGCGACGACGAATGCACAGCTATTCGATATGATATTTTATGGAGGGGTAGTTCACTCAAATCCGAGCAAGCGGGTTCAATACGATCAGTTCGCTAAGTCCGGACTTTTTTCGTTTTTCGCATTTCAGGCATTTAGCGGAGTACTGATGTACTATCGGAACTGCATCCAGACGGTCGCACATTATCTGGTGCTCTACGCGCGCAAATCAGAGGCTAACCCGGAGAGTTGTGTTCGCCCGGAGCGAAGCGGAGCGGTGAACACGACCAGTGCTGAACAAGCCCGAGGCGGACCGGAGACGAAGCCTCAGCCGACGAAGGATTGAAGAAGCACGCGGGGACGGTTGGCGCATCGTTCGCTGTAATTACGCGTTGGGGTTCACGCGCTGTGGTAGGGTCGCCGGTCGGGATCATCGACCCTCCGGTTCTCCGCCTTCCGATCTCTTCTCCGCGTCTTTGCGCCTTGGCGTGAGACGGATCGGCTCCGGGCTGGCTTGCCGGGAGTTGGCGTGACGTAGGGATGCCCCGCCCGCCGTGTTCAGATGGTCCGTGTGGGCGGAGCGGATTCTCCGAGCAGGGCGACCAGAAAGGCGCCGATCTCGGCCTGGTCCGAATGGGCCGCGCGGAACGCCGCCACCTGCTCGCCGAGCGAAACAGTCGAGGCGACGTCGGCCGCACGGTTGCGCGCGAGCTCATGGGCGACCGCCGCCGGCAGCTCCGCGAGGCTCGACCGCACGCAGAACCGCCCCAGCCCCGTGAGCATCGGGTTGTCCTCGCCCGCGAGCAGGCTGCGGGAGTCGTGCTTGTAGAGCACGAGCGCCTTGCCGGAGTGCCATGCCAGCGCCGCCTCCACCACCGCGCCTTCGTCGGGCACGCGTCCGTTGAGATTCACGACCACCGCATCGGCCCTCCGGATCAGTTCGAAGGCATCCAGCGAGAACACGGCGCGGGCCAGCAGACGCGACGCCTCGCGCTCGTCCAGGCCCCGTGCGAGCAGCGTCGGTCTCAGCCTCGCAAACTCCAGCCCGTCGCGGTGGGGTAGGAACGTCGAGTAGCCGGCTTGCTCCAGGCAGGCGGCGATCTCGGCCATCTCGGCGCGCTCGGCTTCGTTGAACAGCGGACCGGCACAGTAGACTCGTGGGGGCGTATTCATGGTGGGGCGGTTGCCGCAGCGGGCTGTTGGCGCACGGCCGGCGGCGAGGGTCGGATGTTGGGTTTCCCGTCCCGGCACCGTCGAGGCTATTCAAACTTCCCAACGCGCGCCGCGCGCGTGCTCGCAAGGAAAGTGTGAAGGTGCGCGGCGGCGGGTTGGGGTGTGGACATTCTCGCGACGGATCGGGAACTTTGGTCCGTCCAACCCGACACAACAGCCATGTTCTCCTCCGCATTCCTCCACAGCGCGCTGCCCCATGCCGCGTCGATCCTCGTCTTCATCCTCGCGTGCCGCGCGTACCTCAAGCAGCGCAGCTTCGGCTTCCTGCTGCTGGTCGTCGGCTGCGGCATCGGGGCGTTGCTGGGCGTCTCGTCGCTGGTCACCGTCTGCGGCGGGCCGTCGCTGGTCGCGGAGGTGGCGTCGCTGGTGCCCGGACTCTGGATCGTGACGATCTACGGCGCGGCGGCGTGCTTCCTCCTCGGTTTCCTGTTGCTCGGCAATGGCGGCGGCGGCTCGGCCTCGAAGGGCAAGAGCAAGGGCTCGTCGGACAAGTAAGCCTATTGAGCTCCGCGTGATTGATTGCCCGAGGTAGAGGCGCACGGCTTTCCGGTTTGAACTTCGCGCCCGGGGGAGAGCACAGGCGCTCCCACGATCCCACCGCGAGGCCATTGCCCATATCGGAACGCCGTGTCCCCCTGCTTCCTCACGCCGAAACGGCCTTGCTTGAGGTAGGGCGATTCTGCCCCGTACGGCAGAACGCCGAGCCGCGGCTCACCCGTTTTCCCTGCGGAATGATCTGCGGGCGGTCCGCCCGGCCTGCGTATCCTCGCTACCCGCTCCTCACTCCTCGCACCTTCCGACGCGGTTCTGCGCGGGCGCGGCCACCGACTCGACGAACGTGCGGACCGCGGCCTCGAACGCGGCGGGGCGGTCGAGGTTGCACAGATGCGAGGCGCCCGGGATCACGCATAGCCGGGCGTGCGGGCAGGCGCGCACGAAGCGGCGTTCGGCGAGGCGGAATACGGGGTCTCGGGCGCCGTTGAGCACCAGCACGGGCGCCGGGAAGCGCCGCAGGCCGAGCGTGTGGTCGCGACCGAGCACGGCGCGCCAGGCCGGACCGATCGCGCCGAAGCCGTAGCCTGCGGCGATCTGCGGCTCGACGAGCGCGGCGGGGTAGCGATGGCGGAGCATTCGGTCGTTCCAGCGCGCGAGCGTTTTCTCGGAGAACAGCGGCAATAGCGCCAGCGCGAGCCGGTAGGGCAATGTCTTCGCGCCGCGGGCGATGGCGCTGCACCCCATCAGCACCAGGCCGTCGAAGCGCTCGGGCGATGCGGCGGCCAGATCCATCGCGAGGAAGCCGCCGAGCGAGTGGCCGAGCACGACAGCCTTGCCCCCGGCGCAGGTCGCGATGGCGGCGCGGATCGTCTCCAGCGCCCCGGCGTGGGTGAACGGCTCCTCGCGTCGAGCGCCGTGGCCGGGGAGATCGGGCGTGACGACATGGAAGCGGGCGGAGAGCGTGGCGAGATGCCCCTGCCAGTAGGCGCCGGCCATGCGCGTGCCATGCACCAGCACGAGCCCCGGTGCGCGCGGGTCGCCGTGTTGTGTCGGGACGTAGGCGGGCATCGCTGCCGAGGATGGGGCGACCGCGACGCGGCCCGCAATGGCGAAGGGGCCGGTGTTGCCTCGCGCGTAGGCGGACGTGCCGAGCCCCCGAGAGGGGATGCCGGACGCCGGCCCTTGTCGCGAGGGGGCGCAGCTCGAGACAGCCTGCGGCGAGGGCGGCGGGGCGCGGTATTCGGGGCGGCTGGGATGGCGGACTACGCGGCGGCGCAGGGCCGCGGAAAATTTTGTTGGCAAGCGCGATGCCGCCCGCCAAACAAACCGCTCCGTTTTTCGCCAGAGTAGCTCAGTGGTAGAGCAGGGGACTCATAAGCCCTTGGTCGGCGGTTCAATCCCGCCCTCTGGCACCACCTTTAAGCCCCGGATTCCCAGCGAATTCCGGGGCTTGTTGTTTCCGCCCCCCAAGAAAATGGGGGCTTTGTTGAAACATTTCCCCCGGTTGTGCGTCTATCCTCCCGTGCTTGTTAATCCCGCCTAGCGGGATGGGGATAATACCGACAAATATGGGTGGGCCGCCAAGGGGTTGGCGGCCTGCTCCATTTACGGGGCGCGAGACGGCCATTCCCCCCTGCGGTCGACCTCCGCGCTTCACGGCCGGCGCGCTGCCCAACGGGAGTCTCGGGGGCGAAACGCAACTTTTCCGCGAAACCCTGCCGCGCGCCGCTCCGGGCCTGACAAACCCCTGACAACCCGCTTGCATCCGCCTGACGACATTCCCGCGTCCCGGGGCTAGGATGGAGCGAAATCCGTTTCGTCCGGTCTCTGAAACCCTCCGCGCTATGAAAACTCGCTTTCTCGCCGCCGCCCTCGCGCTGCTCACCGCCATGTCGAACCTCCTCGCCGGCCCCCGCGACGCTCAGTGGAAATCCGTCAACGAAGCCGCCGACGAGGGCCTGCCGAAGACCGCCATCGAGCGGCTCGAGCCGATCATCAAGGGCGCGCTCGCCGAGAAGGCCTATGCCGAGGCCGTGCGCGCCATCGGCCGCAAGATCGCGCTCGAGGGCACGATCGAGGGCAACAAGCCCGAGGAGAAGATCACGCGCCTCGAGGCCGAGCTGGCGAAGGCGCCGGCCGCGATGAAGCCGGTCATGGAGGCGCTGCTGGGCCACTGGTACTGGCAATACTTCCAGCACAACCGCTGGCGCTTCCAGCAGCGCACGCAGACCGCCACCGCGCCCGGGACCGATATCCAGGCCTGGGATCTCGCGCGCATCCTCGACGAGATCGGCAAGCACTTCGACGCCGCGCTCGCCGCGCCGGCCGTGCTCCAGCAGACGCCCATCGCCGCCTGGGACTTCCTCATCGCCCAGGGCAACGTGCCCGACGCCTACCGGCCCACGCTCTTCGACTTCCTCGCCCGCGAAGCGCTGTCGTTCTACCAGGCCGGCGAGCTCGGCCGCGTGTCGCCCGAGGACGCCTTCGAGATCGACACCGCGAGTCCGATCTTCGGCGACACCGAGGCGTTTCTCGCCTGGAAACCGGAAACCTCCGACACCACTTCGCCGAAGCTGAAGGCCATCGCGCTGCACCAGGCGCTGCTGCGTTTTCACCGCAAGGATGCCGACCGCTCCGCCTTCCTCGATGCCGACCTCGCGCGGCTCGACTACGGCTTCAACGTCGCCGTGGGCGAGGAGAAGGCCGAGCGCTACGAGACGGCGCTCACGCGTTTCATCGAGGCGAACTCGAAGCACGAGATCTTCGCCCGCGCGATCTACCAGCTCGCGAACCGCCGCCACTCCGCCGGCGAGCCGACTGCGGCCCACGCGCTCGCGACCCGCGGGCTGAAGGCCTTCCCGGGCACCTACGGCGGCGATCTGTGTTTCAACCTGATCAAGCAGATCGAGGCGCCGACCGTCGGCCTTGCCACCGAGCAGATCTGGAACGCCCCGTGGCCCTCGCTCGACGTGACGTACCGCAACCTCGGGCACGTCTATTTCCGTGCCGTGCTGGTCGACTTCGACGACTATGTGCAGCGCGCACGCTGGGGCTTCGGTAACTTCGAGTCCGAACGCGTGCGCGAGTTGCTCGACGCCAAACCCGCGCTGACCTGGAACGCCGCGCTACCGGCGACGCCCGACTTCAAGCAGCGCACCGAGAAGCTGCCCGCGCCTGCCACGCTCAAGCCGGGCTTCTACGTCGTCTTCGCCAGCGCCACGCCGGACTTCGGCGAACACGCCAACCAGGTTTCGATGGCCAGCGTGTGGGTGAGCGACTTGGCGCTCGTGCTGAGCACCCGCTACGGCACCGACACGCAGAGCGGTTTCGTGCTGCGCGCCGGCAGTGGCGAGCCCGTCGCCGGCGCCAACGTGCGCGTGTGGCGGCAGGACAACAACGGCCGTCTCAAGCCCGCCGCCGCGGTCAGCACCGATGCCGACGGCCGCTTCGAGATCACCGCCAAGGACCGCAATGTCGTGATCCTCGCCGAGAAGGGCGGTCACGCCGTGCCGAGCCTGCGGCCGTTTACCACGCGCACCGGCGTGATCAATCGGGGGCCCGACTCGCAGACCGTCTTCTTCACCGACCGTGCGATCTACCGGCCCGGCCAGTCGATCTACTACAAAGGTGTTTCGATCCGCCACGACCAGGATGCCGTCAAATACTCCGCGATCGCCGGTCTGAAGTTCACGGTCGTCTTCAACGATCCCAACGGCCAGGAGATCGCCCGCGCCGAGCACACGACCAACGACTACGGCTCGTTCGACGGCGTGTTCACCGCGCCGCGCGACCGCGTGACCGGCACGATGTCGATCCAAGTGCTCGGCCGGCCGAGCAGCACCTATTTCCAGGTCGAGGAGTACAAGCGTCCGAAGTTCCAGGTGACGCTGGAGACGCCCAAGGAGGCGTCGAAGCTCGAGGCGCCGGTCGTCGTGACCGGCAAGGCCACCGCGTACACCGGCGCCGCAATCGGCGGCGCGAAGGTCGCGTGGCGCGTCGAGCGCGGCGTGCTGCTGCCGCGCTGGTGCTGGTGGTGGCAGCCGCCGGCCAGCAAGGCCATCGCGCACGGCACGGCGGTCGCCGCCGACGACGGCACGTTCAAGATCGAGTTCACCGCCGCGCCGGACCGCTCGGTGCCGGCCAAGAACGAGCCGGTGTTCAGCTACTCGATCCATGCCGACGTGACCGACACGACCGGCGAAACGCGTTCGCAGGACACGAACGTGAGCGTGGGCTACACGGCGTTGCGGGCGACGTTCAGCCTGCCCGAGTGGAACACGACCGAGAAGCCCGTGGAGATCGCGGTCGGCACGGGCACGCTCGACGGCCAGCCGTTGCCGGCCGAGGGCGTTTTCAAAGTCTACGCGCTGCAACAACCGCTCGCCGTCGAGCGCGCGCCGCTCCAGCGCGAGCAGCGTTGGTGGTGGAGCGGCGAGGGCGAGCCGGAGCCCGATGCGACCAAGCCCGAGTCGTGGGCACTGGGCGCGGTCGTGGCCGAGCAGCCGTTCACCACGCCGGCGGAAGGGCGTGTGGTGATCCCGGTGACGCTCAAGGCCGGCCTGTTCCGTGTGGTCGTCGAGACGAAGGACAGCTTCGGCAAGCCGGTGACCGCGCGCGAGACCTTCGAGGTGATCGACCCGGCCGCCACGCACTACGGCGTGAAGGTGCCGGAGCTATTCGCCTCGCCGAAGTGGTACGTGGAGCCCGACGAAAAATTCATCGGCTACTGGGGCACGGGCTACCCGAGTGGTCGGCTCTTCGTGGAGATCGAGTGCAACGGCAAGTTGCTCCAACGCTACTGGACGAAGGGTGAGCGCACGCAGGAGACGATCGCGTTCACGCCGACGGAGGCGATGCGCGGCGGGTTCACGGTGCGCACGCTGTTCGTGCGCGAGAACCGCGGGTACTTCAACGAGCGCGTCGTGCCGGTGCCGTGGTCGAACAAGCAGCTCACGCTCAAGTGGGAGAGTTTTCGGTCGAAGCTGCTGCCCGGGCAGAAGGAGACGTGGACGGCGGTGGTCACCGGGCCCGATGCGCAGCGCGCGAGCGCCGAGATGGTCGCCGCGCTCTACGACGCCTCGCTCGATCAATACGCGCCGCACAGCTGGCCGATGCAGTTCGGGGTTTTTCGCTCGGAGTACGGCATGGGGCAGCGAGAGTTTCAGAACACCCGCGAGGATTTCCGCCACGTGCAGGGTTGGTGGCAGCAGGAACACCGCAGCACCTCGTGGAGCTACCGCGCGTTCCCCTCGGAGATCGTGGCCGATGCCTGGGGCTATGAGTACAGATCGCGGATGGTGAAGAGCGCGATGATGCCGATGCCGAGCGCGCCGGCGGGGGCGCTTCAAGAGGAGCTGTCGATGGCATCGGTGGATAGGAATGCCTTATCATTGGTCGCCGATCTTGAGGCCAAGAAGGAGAGTGGAGGACTCGGCGACGCACTGGAGCGTCCGGCTCCTGAATCCAACGCCCCCCGGCCTGACCTCACCAAAGTCACCGCGCGGAAGAACCTCAACGAAACCGCCTTCTTCTTCCCGCACCTGACGGCGGACAAGGACGGCGTGGTACGGATGACGTTCACGATGCCGGAGGCGCTGACGGAGTGGAAGTTCCTCGGCTTCGCGCACGACGCGCAGCTGCGCGCCGGCGGCCTGATCGACACGGTCGTCACCGCGAAGGATCTGATGGTGCAGCCGAACCCGCCGCGCTTCGTGCGCGAGGGCGACGCGATCGAGTTCACGGTGAAGATCAGCAACCAGAGCGACCGACCGCAGCAGGGCGCGGTGAAGCTCACCTTCGCCGACGCCGCCACGCTCGCGCCGGCCGACGCCGCGCTGGGCAACACCGCGACCGAGCAGCCCTTCGACGTGCCCGCGAAGCAGTCCCGCAGCTACTCGTGGCGCATCGCCGTGCCCGACGGCCTCGGCTTCCTCACCTACAAGGCGGTGGCCGCGACCCAGCAGGCCAGCGACGGCGAGGAAGGTTTTATGCCCGTGCTAAGTCGTCGGATTCTGGTCACGGAATCGCTGCCGCTGCCGATCCGCGGGAAGCAGACGAAGACGTTCACGTTCCCGAAACTGCTCGCGAGCGGGCAGTCCGATTCGCTCCGCCACCAGTCGCTCACGGTGCAGATGACCTCGCAGCCGGCGTGGTACGCGGTGATGGCGTTGCCGTACCTGATGGAGTTTCCGTACGAGTGCAGCGAGCAGGTGTTCAACCGACTCTACGCCAACGCGCTCGCCCGCCACATCGCCAACTCCGATCCGAAGATCCGCCGCGTGTTCGAGCAGTGGAAGAACACGCCGGCCCTCGACAGCCCGCTGACCAAGAACCAGGACCTGAAGTCGGTCCTGCTCGAGGAGACGCCGTGGGTGCGCGAGGCCAAGAACGAGAGCGAGGCGCGCCGCAACGTCGGCGTGCTCTTCGACGCCAACCGTCTCGACGACGAGACCGCGCGAACGCTGAAGAAGCTCACCGACCAGCAGCTCGGCGACGGGCTCTGGCCGTGGTTCCCCGGCGGCCGGCCCAACGAGTACATTTCGCTCTACATCGTGACCGGTTTCGGCCGGCTGCGGCACCTCGGCGTCGAGGTCGACGTCGCGCCCGCGGTGAAGGCGCTCGGTGCGCTCGACGCGTGGATCGACGAGGAGTACCGCGAGATCCAGAAGCATCCGGATCCCGAGGACTACGTGCCCGGCCACACGGAGGTCATCTACCTCTACGGCCGCAGCTTCTTCCTCGAAGACCAGCCGGTCGCCGGCGCGCACCGCAAAGCCGTGGACTTCTTCCTCGGGCAGTTGCGCAAGTTCTGGCTGAAGACGGATTGCCGGATGTGCCAGGCGCAGGGTGCGCTCGCGTTGCAACGTTTCGGCGACAAGAAGACGCCGCTGGCGATCGTGCGTTCGCTCAAGGAGCGCAGCGTGAGCAACGAGGAGCTGGGGATGTTCTGGCGCGACACCGAGCTGAGTTGGTGGTGGTACCGCGCGCCCATCGAGACGCAGGCGACGATGGTCGAGGCGTTCGCCGAGGTGGGAGTGGGCGATCCGCAGGCCGTCGACGATTGCCAGGTGTGGCTGCTCAAGCAGAAGCAGACGCAGGACTGGAAGACCACGAAGGCCACGGCCGACGCGATCTACGCGCTGCTGCTCGGCGGGCGCAACCTGCTCGGCAGCGACGCGCTCGTCGAAGTCGCGCTCGGCGGCACGGCCATCAAGCCCGAGCACGTCGAGGCTGGCACCGGTTTCTACGAACAGAAGTTCGCCCCCGCGGAGATCAAACCCGCGATGGGCACCGTCACCGTCAAGAAGGTCGACGACGGCGTGAGCTGGGGCAGCGTGCATTGGCAGTACCTCGAGGACATGGCGAAAGTCACGCCGCACGAGGGCACGCCGCTGAAGCTCAAGAAGAGCCTCTGGGTGAAACAGACGTCGAAGAAGGGCCAGGAGCTCGTGCCGGTGACCGGGCCGATCGCGGTGGGCGACGAACTCGTGGTCCGCATCGAGCTGCGCACCGATCGCGACATGGAGTTCGTGCACCTGAAGGACCAGCGCGGCAGCGGCACCGAGCCGGTGAACGTGATCAGCCAGTACCGTTATCAGGACGGCCTCGCGTACTACGAGAGCACGCGCGACACGGCGTCGCACTTCTTCATCGATTACCTGCCGAAGGGTACGTACGTCTTCGAGTATTCGACGCGCGTGCAGCTCAAGGGCGCGTACCAGACCGGCGTGGCCGAGATCCAGTGCATGTACGCCCCCGAGTTCAACAGCCACTCGGAGAGCATTCCGCTCGAGGTGAAGTGATGAAAGCCGGCCCCGGAATGGGGAATGTGGAACTCAGGAAATCAGGAAACGGAAGCTGACAAACCGTGGCGCCGCTCGCGAGGGCGGCGCCGCTGCTTTCCGAGGATGCGAAGGGGGCGCGGCTCAGTCCGGCTCCTCGTTGGGCGGGTATTCCTCGGGTTGCTCGGTGGCGAGCTCGGGCTCCGGGGTGGTCTGCTGCTGTTGCTGCTGCGAGCTCATGAAGGTGATGAGCCGCTCGTTGAATTCCTTGGCGGGATCCCTGCCCATCTTCTTGAGCGCTTGGACCAGTGCGGCGACTTCCACCAGGCGGCCGATGTCGCGGCCGGGGCGGACGTGGATCTCGATGTGGGGGACGTGGATCCCGAGGATCTCGTAGAAGTTCTCCTCCAGACCGGTGCGCTCCTCCTCGACGTCCGGGTGCCAGTCCTGAAGCGTGACGACCATCTCGAGGCGGACCTCGGGGCGGATGCTGCGCACGCCGAACATCTCGGCCACGTTGATGATGCCGATGCCGCGGCACTCCATGTAGCCGCGGTTGAGGGGGAGGCTGGAGGCGATGAGCTCGCGCTCGTCGAGGACGCGCAGGAGCGTGAGGTCGTCGGCCACGAGGGAGTGCCCGCGCTCGATGATGGCGAGGGCTGCCTCGCTCTTGCCCACGCCGCTGTGCCCACGGATCATGACGCCGACGCCCTCGATGCTCAGCGTGGTGCCGTGCTCAGTGGTCTGGCGGGCGAACTCGGCATCGACGCACATCGTGGAGATGTTGACGAAGTGCAGGGTGATGAGCGGGGTGCGGTAGAGGGGCAGCTTCCGCTCGCGGCAGACGGTGAGCATGCTCTTCGTGGGGAGAAGATTGCGGGTGAGGACCAGGCAGGGGATGCCGCGGTCGATCATCGCGCGCATCATCTCCTCCTGGCGCATGGGAGTGAGCGTCTTGAAGTAGGTCATCTCGGTGGAGCCGATGACCTGGATACGCTTGTAGGCGAAATACTTGTAGAAACCGGTGAGCGCGAGGGCCGGGCGGTTGATGCTGGGCTCGCGGATCTGGCGGTGGACGCCTTCGCTGCCGGCGATCAGCTCAGCCTTCAACTTGACACCGTACTTCGTGAAGAAATCGGCGACGGAGACTGCGGTGACGGCTTTCGGCATGGGGCGGAGGTGGGTTGCGGCGCGAAACTAGCGGTGCCGGGACGAAACGGAAGCGCGAAGTCTCACGTGCCGCGAGGCGTGCAGGCCGGGCCTTGGCGGCGGGGCTGGTGCGGCGTTTTCTCTCGTGAAAACGGCTATTTGGCGCCGGCGGCCTCGGCGAGGCGGCGACGGGTCGAGGCGATCTCCTCGGCGAGGAAGGCGAGCAACTGCTCGGCGGTGCTCCAGTCGCTCTCGTTGGCGGCGTTCTCGAGGAGGCCGAACTGTTCGGCGAGATCGCTTTCCCCGGCCAGCAGGAGCAGGGACCGCAGGGAGTGCGCGGCGCGGCCGGCGCGGGGATCGTGGAGGCGGGCCTGTGTCTGCGCTTGCTGCCAGGTAGAGTCGATGTCGGCGGAGAGCTTGGCGAGCGTGGGCGCGAGGTCTCCGAGAATGGAGAGCGCGGCGGGGACGCCGGCGGTCCGGGGGACGTCGACGCCGGGCCGCGGGCGCGGTCCGGTCTCCAGATTGCGGATGAGGTGCTCCAGCTTCTCGCGGGTGATGGGCTTGGTGACGAAGCCGGTCATGCCGGCGGCGGTGGCGGCGGCCATCTTCTCGGCGGAGGAGTAGGCGGTGACGGCGACGATGGGCGGGCGCGGCGGCGAGAGGACGGCGATGAGGCGGCGGCAGAGCTCGTCGCCGTCGATGTCGGGGAGTTTCCAGTCGGTGAGGATGAGGTCGTAGGACTGGCGGCGGGCGAGCTGCAGGGCGGAGGCGCCGTCGGTGGCCCAGTCGATCTCGTAGCCGAGGGCGCGGAGGGCGTGGCCGAGTGCGAGGCGGTTGTAGTCCTCGTCCTCGACGGCGAGTGCGCGGGAGACTGTGGGGCGGGCTGCGGTGTCGGCCGCGGGCGGCGCGGAGACGGGCAGGACGAGCTCGAGCGCGAACTCGGTGGTGCCGGCGGCGCTGGCGGCGGTCATGCGACCGCCCATGCGCTCGGCGAGGCGGCGGCAGACGGCGAGGCCGAGGCCGAAGCCGGGGACGTTGTCGGTGCCGGAGCCGCGGCGGAAGGACTCGAAGAGGCGGGGCAGCTCGTCGGAGGGTATGGTGGGGCCGGTGTTGCGGACGGCGAGGCGGAGTCGTATCCGGCTGTCGGAATCGGGCTGGAGGCGGAGCTCGACGCCGGCCTCGCGCGGGCGCCCGTACTTGAGGGCGTTGGAGACGAGGTTGCAGACGATCTGGCGGAGCTTGCCGGCGTCGCCCTCGAGCCACTGGGGCGTGTCGGGCAGATCGAGCGAGCAGGACTCCAGGGAGGGATCCATGACGCGGACGGACTCCTCGACGAGGGAGCAGGCCTCGAAGGGGGCGTTGGCGAGCGCGATCTCGCCGCGGTCGATGCGGGAGAAGTCGAGCACGTCGTCCAGCATGGAGTGGAGTTGCTGGGCGCAGCCGGAGAGGACGCGGACGAAACTGCGCTCGCGGGGCCCGATCTGGGAGTCATCGAGGATGGCGCAGATGCCGACGACGCCGTTGAGCGGGTTGCGGATCTCGTGGCTGACGCTGGCGAGGAACTCCTCCTTGGCGGCGTTGGCCTTGCGAAGCTGGACGGTTCGCTGCTCGACGGCCTGCTCCAGCGTGCGTTTCTGGCGGAGGAGGTGGCGGATCCGCCACCGGACGAGTCCCCAAGCGGCGGCGACAAGGGCGAGGGCCTCGAGGGCGAGCGCCCAGCGGCGCAGGAACCAGGGGTAGGGGCGGACGACCAGCAGCTCCCGCTCGGCGACGAGGCCGTTGCGCTCGGCCCTGAGAAGGACGGCGTTGTGTCCCCAGTCGGCGGGGATGGAAAGGGTTGTGCCCGGTTCGGCCTCGGTCCAGGTGCCGCTGGCGAGGCGGACCTTGTAGCGGGTGCGGGGTTCGGTGGGCAGTTCCCAGCGGCCGGGAGTGAGCGTGGCCTGGGCGGTCTTCTCGTCGGGCAGGTCGACCCGAAGCGACTGGCCGGCGATCTCCCAGCGCCAGACGGGCGTGGGGGGGCTGGAGCGATCGAGCGGCAGGCGGACTTCGAGCACGCCGCGCCGGCCGGCGATGTAGAGAAAGTTGTCGTTGGCTGCGATGGCCTCGGCGTCGATCGCGGCAAGGCCGGGGACTTCGAGGGGGGACCAGACTCCGTCGGCGAGCCGGCCAAGGATGGGCGGGGCGTCGGCGCGGGTGGCGAGGATGAGGAGTTGGTCGTTGGCGACGGTGCCGTCGCTGCGGCGGACGGAGGCGAGGGCGGCGTCGCGGGGGTTGGCGCCGGGGATCGTGCCGAGGAGTGTGCCGAGGGTGTCGCGCACTTCGCCGTGCCAGAACAGGAGCAGGGGGCGGCCGGGAGAGATCTCTCGGACCCTGGAGCGTCCGAGCCCGATGGAGGCGAGAGCGCGGCCGTCGGGGGCGAAGGAGTGGACGCCGTTGGCGTAGGTGCCGGCGTAGAATGATCGGCCGTCGTTTGCGAGGGAGTTGATGCCGCTCGGGAGCGTGGCGAGCGCGGGTGTGTCGGAGACGGCGACGAGGAGCGTGTTGCCGTAGGCGACGGCTGCGGAATCGCCGCAGGTGCTCAGGCCGCTGACATACTGGGTGGCCAGGGGAAGGACGTTGCCGCGGTGGTGCAGGGTGCCGGAGCCGACGGTGGCGCCGCCGGTCTCGGGCCAGAGCGTCTCGGCGGCGGAGGGCGAGATTGTGCCGAAATCTAGGATGCCCGTGAGGGTGACGAGGCGGGCGCCGGCCGGCTCGGCGCGGAGGTGGAGGATGTCGGCGTTGTCGAGCGGAGCGGCGAGGACGCGGTTGGGGTCGGCCAGGGCGAAGGCGCCGGAGGTGGTGCCGAGAAGGAAGGCGGCGCCGTCGCGGTTGAGCGAGAGGCAGGCGCCGGGGCCGGCCCATTGCCAGTCGGGTGCGGGCTCGCCCGGGCGGTAGGCGGCGATGCCGCTTCGGTAGGTGGCGCAGAGGAGCCAGGGGGTGCCGTGGGCGGCGTTGATCAGCCAGTCCTCGTCGAGGAGCGTGGTGGCGACGGTATGCGGGAGCAGCGGCCCGGCCGAGCCGGTGAAGACCCCGGTATCGGCGAACCAGAGATCGTCGCGGAGGAGCCGCGGCGAGTGGGGGAACGGGGCGGGCGGCAGGGCGGCGGGGGCGAGGGAGCCGCCGGTCCAGCGCTGCGGGGGGCGGCCCGGCCAGAGAACGAGGACGTCGCTGGCGGAGCGGCCGAGAACGGGGTGCCCGGCGGAGATGCCGGTCCCGATCGGTGTGGGGGTGCCGGCCCGGTCGACAAGCCAGAGGCCGGCGGGGCCGGCGAGTAGCCAACCTTCGGGCACGGACTGGGCGGAGGTGAACTGTGCCTGAAGTCCGGGAACGGGGATGAAGGTGCCGCATTCGACGAATCCCGAGCAGCTGCTGCCGGCGGCGAGGATGCGGCCGTGCGCCGGGGCGATGATCTGGACCGGGCAGCCGTTGGGCGTGGGAACGATGGTCCACGCTCCGCCCGGCACGCCGAGGGCGACACCGCCTTCGAAGCCGGCGGCCAGGCTGCCGTCGGGCAGGCGGACGACCGTCCACACGGAGTGGTTGCGCAGGTTGTCGGGTAACGCGAGGGGCACCGACAACGGGGCGAAGGACGTGGCGGCGAGCCCAGGCGTGCCCAGGAAAACCAGCCAGAAAACCACCCGAATCCAAGTGGGGCTACACATCTTGAAGTGGTGGGAAACATCGGTCGGCAGGACGGGGGCGGCAATCGCTTTCTCGTCGTGCCATGACAAAGACCCTGTTGTCCATCATCCTCGGCGGCGCCGTGGCGCTCGCCTTGTCGGCAGCACTTGAGAAACCCCAGGGCGCCGCCGCTTCCGCGCAGCTGGCGTGGGGCCAGCCCCCGGTGGATTATCCGCTCAAGCCGAAGAAGAAGAAGGCGATCGAGCGTCCGCACTCGGTGGATGTGGCGTGGGGCCAGCCTCCGGTGGACTATCCGCTGAAACCGAAGAAGAAGAAGGCGATGGAGACGCTGGCCCGGCCGCTGGTCTGAACCGGAAAGGACGAGGCCATGGTGTCGTTGGCAGCATTCAGGTACGGCGACGTGTTCACCGCAGATGGCGGCCCGATCGATCGGGTCGCCACGGGCGAGCTGTCGGTATTGGGCGAACGGCACCACCTGGCCAACGCCTACCTCCACGAGGCGCTCTCGGTGGGCACGGAGATCCACGCCGTCTATGGGCAGGCGGACGGCACCGGGATCGACCGGGTGCCGGCCGTGGCGTGCCACCGGGCGATCTCGGCGGCGCTGGTGCGCTGGGCGTATCTGGCGGTGCGCGAAGGACCGGGTGCGGCGGAGTACGGCTTCGGCTATGACGACAGCTCGAACGGCATGGCCGCGTTTCCCGGATTGTTCCGGAGGCAGGCGCAGGCGTTGGCGCGGGCGCAGGCGGTGGAGCGGCATGCGCTGGTCTCGTGGTGGGACGGCCGGTTGCCGGCAGAGCGCACGCCGACTCCATACGACGGAGTCGAGGCGGTGAGGATCCACCACAGCTCCGGGCCGGGCGAGGTGGTGCTGCTGTTCCGGCGGACACGGGCCGGCTACGCCTATGGGCATGCCTTCGGTGCCGGGCTGCCGCAGGCGATCCGTGCGGCGGCGATCGATCTGGCCCGCACCGAGCTCGTGCTCGCGGCGCACCGGGCCAAGGGTGCGCTGGTCGCGCCGGCGAATTTTCTCGAGCGGCGCACGCTGTACTTCGCGGGCGAGGAGGGCGCCGAGCGTTTCGAACGGCGGCTGCTGGCCCGGCCGGACAAGCCGGTGTCGCTGTTGTGCCCGCTGTACGATGGAGAGATCCCCGGGCCTTGGGCGCGCTGGGCGACGGTCTGGCGCTGCTGTGTGCAGATGCCCACGGCCGAGTACCTCGATCCGGGGACCGACTTCTTCTTTTGGTGATACATCCCCTTGGGGGACGCGCCTGTTGTGGGCGGGGAGCTCGAATATGTGGGGCGAGTCCTCGTGCCGCACGGTGCGTCCCCCTCCCCCTTTCGGGGTGGAGGGGCGGATCAGCCTTCCCAGTCGAGGATGATCTTGCCGGGCTCGCCGTGGGCGGCGCGGTCGAAGGCGTCGCGGAAACAGCTGAACGGCAGGCAGTGGGCGATGGCCGGTGCGACATCGAGGCCGCTGTGGAGGGCGTGGGCGAGGCGTTCCCAGTCCGAACCGGTGTCGCGCGAG
>Ga0116170_10001623_pt1 | contig 22568 bp, 38 predicted proteins | sample AD_JPNHW1_MetaG_FD_89797 | JGI IMG/M metagenome (GOLD analysis project Ga0116170, IMG submission 89797) | Active sludge microbial communities of municipal wastewater-treating anaerobic digesters from Japan - AD_JPNHW1_MetaG | ecosystem: Engineered > Bioreactor > Anaerobic > Digestate | place... | reverse complement strand
TTGCGTTGTCGTCTGGTATCCCCATACTGATGGCACTGGTTCGACCCACGCGTTCTCGATATCAAGCACTTCTCTTTGTCGGAATGTATCGATCAGCTCGTCTATGGCTTGCTCGAGTGCGATGTCTGCGTTGTCTTGGCCGTCAGTGAAAGGGTAGTAAAGTCTTACGGTGAAAATATATGTTTCCTTATTTGATTCTGATGCAGTGGTGTTGTAGGCTGCCTCGTTGCTCGACGGGCTGACGACCGCAGCAGGGAATCCGCTAAAAGAAGAACGGGCGGTTCTGTACGCTTCTTCGATTTTCTCAGCGTTATTGACAACGCCTATGATTTTTTCTCTAATAATTCCAAACATATTTTAATCTCCTAAGTGATTCGCTATCTTATCAAGCACGTCCTCAAACACTTTCGATACTTTGTCCTGGTCCCGATCGGCAGTCTCTTTGATCCAAGGTTGGTACTTGTGACCCTTCTTGGCGATCACTGCTCTTACGGCCCAGGGATTCATTCCCTTCTTCTTTGCCCACCTGTAAAGTGAGCCACCTTCTTTCGCTTCTTTTGCCGGTATCGTCTGAGGCGGTGAATACTCGCCCCTCGCTTTATCCTCTCCGTGAAGCTCGTATGCGTATTCCACTGTCGGGAATATCTGCGCTGTCATTCCTTCGTCAAAGAATTCTCTCCTGATGGACTTAGTCAAATCGCCAGTTGATTTTGGAGCGCTTAGCATAACGTCCTCCATCAGCATTGTCGAAGCGTCTTTCACTCCTGCCACTATCGCGTCTTTCGTGAATATTCCGGCTGTCTTAATCTTCGCCAATAAATCTCCCTCCAATTTGACTGTTAAATTCATGTCTGTTTTATTACGCTAATTACTGTCAGCGTAACGTTCCTTCTCGGGCTATCGCTATTCAACGACAATCCTTTAACTTCGTACCACTCGCTTCCGTCTTTCAATCTGTCTCCGATCTGAATGTCTGCATTGAAGTCGTCCGATTTAACAATGAATGTTTTGCCAAATTGGCCGTCCACTATCATTGAGTATTCGGCTCCCGCAGGCTTCAGGTTTCCGGTTATGATACTGCCGGTGTCCGCGTAAGCAATCTTGTAGTTGTTTGCGCTTTCGTTCGGATCCGATGTCCTGTAAATATTAAATGTTTTGAAGTTGAACATATTACGCTTTTGTTTTGAGGTGTGCCTTTATGGTCCTCTCAATTTCTTCGTCGAGCATATCTTTGTAGCTGACGTTCTCGGCCGAAGCGACTCCTTCAGCGGTTCTTCTTTCATATGTCCTTGCTGCGAGCTTCAGTACGGCCAGCTCGATATCGTAGGGGAGTGTGTAGTACGTTCCTGGTCCACTCTCTCCGCTTTCGTCTGGTAAAATAAAGCCCGAAGTGTAGGTGACTTCGATATTCCTGAATCCTGAAGGCCATCCTCTCTCTCTGGTTAAGATTCCGTTCTGGTAATTGATGTCAAGCGTTGGTTCGTCGGCAAGAGATATCACGGATCCATCCACTTTAATCTCTCTCACGTATATGATCGGGAATTGGGAGAGTATGAGTTTCTGTGAATTGTCTCCGTTCTGTTTTTCTATGTACTGCTCAACATCGTACTTCCTTCTTGTTTCTGTTTCAAAAAATGCGCTCGCTCCTTTTATGATAAGCTCGAGTACACCGTCTTTGCCGGTCTCGGCCGATGGTATTCCGAGATAATCTTTCAAATTTTGTACTGAGGTTAGCATCATAATGTTTATTTTTTGCCTTTCTTTGGCGCCGTTTTGGCCTTATTGGGGCCTGGTTTCACTGCTTTATCGTTTGTCTTGCTTATTGCTTTTAGCTCCGTCCCAGCCTCTTTTACGGCCTCTGACGTCTTTACTTGGGCGACGTGCATCGCGTCTTTCGTCATTTGAGGCACTAATTCCTCGGCATAGTTGCCCAGAATGAGCGCGTTAGCCTGCTCGACAGGGAATTTTGCGATGTCTCCCTTGCAATATATCTTGTAGCAATTTATGAATTTTACAACTTTAGTCATCATTTTTTTGTTGTGATTTTTTGATTATTCTGCTGCCCCCGACCATTAGGGGCAGAGTGAATCTTCAAAAACTTAGGATTCGGTAGCTTCTTTGACTCCTGTTAGCTTTGTGAAAGCTTCAGTTAGTGTCAAAGCGCCGTCGACTGATTCGTAAACAAGAATCTTTGTCTGCAATCTTTCGATAATGTCCTGAGTGGCCATTTCGATAGCTTGTCCGGTCTTGATCCAGTAGTAGGATGCATCTCCGAAGTAGATTTCTGTGGTGTTTCCGCCAGTTCCCAAGTTCTCTGGGATGTCAACGCTCTCTAACAAGGGCTTGTTGAATAGGGCGTCAAGGGGCATTCCAGGTTGGAATATAGGCCTGTCTTGAGTGTCCTTAAGTCCGTGAATAGCTTTAGCTCCCATTGTCGAAGTTATAAACACTGCGTTCTTTCTGTATTGAGGTTTCAATGAGAAATAGAGGTTTATAATATCCTGGTAAGCTAATCCGTCGCCGGCTTGAGCAACTGCCTGAGACAAAGTTTCCAAGCGGATACCCTTTGGCTGTGTAGTGCCGTTTCCTGCGATGTAAGCTGATTCACAAGCTTCAGCAAGTTTCCTTCCGGCAAGAGTAGCGACGTAGTTTACGATGTTGAAGGCTGAAGTGTTCAATAACTTCCATGATGCCTTAACAAGGGCTGCGACGTATCTGTCGGTTAGAGATTTCTTGGTTGTAGAAGGTTCGGATGCTGTTACCAAATTGGCATCGGCGTCGTCCACTTCTTCCACCCAATATCCTGTGATGCTGTCGCCTTCGACAGGTAAGTCGAAGTTGCCGGCCAATTGGAATGTAAATGCCCTTTCAGACAAAACATTGAATTTGGCTTTCTTTTCCAAGATAGCGTCGGCCAATACTGTTGGTACAGTGTACCCGAAGGAACCTGTGCCAGTATTGATCTGCTTTACACCGTATTCCTTGTAATGACTTACAGGAAGAACGATGCTCTTGATAAAGTTGGCAGCCTCCTCGATACCCTCCTGCTTGACCATAGCCTCAGTCTTTAATTCGACTGGAGCCATTTTGAATTTTCCGTTTTCAAGCGGAAAGCCCATTTTTTCAAGCTGCTCGTCGGTTGCTTTTGCAAGAATCTCTGTTAGGTTGACTTGTTTACCGTCAATCTCCAAAAATATTTCGTTGTCCATATTTGTGGTGTGATTTTAGCTTTTAATAATCTGCTTGGCTTTAATGATCAGCCTCTCGACTGATTTATCAATGCCCCTGGCTTCTTTGAGAATCAACTTTGCAGTTTTTTTCTCGTTATCTGTGCCAGTGTCGACCGAATTGTCTCCGGCGCCACCGTCTCCGCCGGCAGGAGGTTCGTCTCCTTGACCGTCTTTGACTGCGGTTGATCCGCCAAGAGTCCCTATTGCCGTTTTAACGGCTTCAAGAATATCGTTTGCCGCCTTGATGCCCGCGTTGATCGCTGCGATCGCTTTGGCCTTTTCTTCTTCAGGCGTCGGCTTTGGTTCTTCAGTGCCCGCTGCAGCTGCCGATCCTGCATCAGGTGGAGGTGGATCCCCCGCGTTATCCTCTTTCTTCGCTCCGTCCACTTTTACCCCAATCATTTCTGCTCGTCTGTTTGCACCTACCAATACCGGTGAGTATTCGTATATGCTTAATTTCTTCAAGTGTCTCAATCCGTCAGTGCCGTCCTGGTAGTCCTCGTCCACTCCGTATCCGAACGAGAAGTCAGTTATCACTCCCTCCTTCATAAGCGCATAGCACTCGGCTGCTCTCTGTACTTCGAGGATAAGCTTGGCCTTGACGTATAGTCCGTATTCGTCCTCGCGGATCTCCAATGTTTTTGAGATAGGCTGGTCCCAATCGTGGCACCATACTCCCTTTGGATAGCGAGGGAAGTTTTCTTTAATGAAATCTATGAACGCACCCTTGTCTACCACTTCGCCATACGAATCGGCATTGCCGAACACGGAGACATACGCTTCAAAGACTCCTTCGCCTTCTTCAGGAAGAGCTTTGATTTTTGCGGGACAGATAAATTTCGCTAACTTTACTTCCTTGCCTTCGATGCTTTTTAGTTCGTATTGTTTCTTTTCCATGTTTTTATAAAAAAAGAGTCCACGCTTGAGCTCTCCCTTAAGATTGCTTGTCGTGGACCCGTGAGTCCTATTAATATTTTTCTTAATTATAACACCCCGATTTTTTTTTGCAAGTCCTATGTCTTTGCTCTGAGTGTTGGCGAAATTGAGCACTGACAATTTATCGTGTTTTCTGGACTCGCATCTGGATCTCCTGGGAATTGTAGATATTCTCCGCCGACCTGGAAGGCCTCATTGACTCCCACGACTTGGCCGTGAGCTGCCATGTGAGCGTCTCTCGAGTTAGAGAATATTGATATCCACATTTTGTTTTCAATGCCCTGGTCTTTCATTTCGGCTCCTCGTCCGAAGTTCTGAGCTGATCCGACTTCCGTTCTGGTGATGGTCTCAGCTCTGAATCCTTCAGCCTCTCCGTATATGCTTGAGATTCTATTTCTCAATTCTCCCATCGCCTCTCCCTGGGCTACACCTTCTTCAAGCGATCGTCTCAATGCCTCTCTTGTCGTCTGATTGACGCCGAGCATAATGAACGATCTGGCCTGAATGTAGTCTATAACTTTCGGAGAGTTAAGAATGTCGGTATCAGGAGATAGTCCGAGCAGCTTTCTGATCGCCTCGGCTCCAGTGTTGATATTGTCGCGGTACATTTGTCCGGATATCGCAACGAGCAAGTCGTCCTGCTCTTTCTTCGGGAATATGATTTGATTGAACCAGTTGCCGAAGTTGACTTTGCGACCTCTCGCAGTCCTGCCCTTAGGCAAGTCGGCTTCCTTCAGGTTATCGAGCACAATGTGCATCTGGTCTCTGAAAAAGTCCTTGAGTTGTATTATGAATTTCTTTTGCTCGGTTTCAAGACCCTTTAAGAAAAGCAAGCGTTCGTTTTTTAGGCGAGGATCTATTTCGACCTCCTCGTCTCCTGTCTGTTTCAGTGTCGCTTTAACGTTAGATATCTTCACGACTATCTTGCCGTCCTTTCCGCCTGCAGCTTTATTGATGCTATCGAACACCCTGTTTTTGACTCCGTCGAGAATGGCTCTCTTGAGGTATGTCCTGGCAAGGATTTTCTGTCTGATTTCTTTAACCTTTTTGCTTTCCTCTTTTTCGCCCTTCATTTCTATTTTCTCAAACTTCACGTCGGGAGGAAGTACCATACCTTTTGATTTCTCTCCTTCCACCATTGGATACACCCCGAGCGGTTTGTATATCGCATCGCCTCCCTTCATCGCGGGAAGGCTCATATCGAAGGATCCTTGGAATAGATTCCTGCAGTCATTGGGGGTTAAGAAGCGACCCTCTCCTGCAGTGGCGAGCGCAATCTTATTCACAATGTCGTCGGGAATGGGAGACTCGTAATCAAGATACTGATTCGGGTTTATCTCAGGTATTAGGAATTCGTTAAATTCTCCAGTGATCAGTCTCATTTCTGGATCCACTGTATCGCGTGCGAACACTCTCTCTCCCACTTCAGCGTTGGCAAGGTTAGCGTCTCCAGTGATCAGCGAAATTGGCACGCCGATAATTGTCGTAATGGCGTCCCTGTTAAACTTCCTTGTCTCAGTCAATTGCATTTCTGTCGGGCTTCGGCCGATTATTTCAGGCTTCAATCCCGCTTCAAGTATTGCCTCTCTGCCGGCGTTGTGCGGTCCCGCGTGTCTGGCGTTCCACTGAGCCTTTAACCTGTCGAATGTCTCGTCAGATAATTGCTGCTCGGTTGAAAGGACGAATCCTGGCTCTGCCCAGTTGTCGAGCAAGCACTTATTCCAAATCGCAGCAGCCATGTCGGCGTCTATCTCAAGACCTGCGGCCGAGACTGCAGACATTCCGGTTAAATAGTCAGCGGGGTTGGGCTCGTTTATCATAACGATATCGCTCGCAGCGAATTGCTTTGTGCTGCCCTGGACTCGGTATGTATATGTTGAGACGGTTCCGTCAGTTCCTCTATTCGCAGTCAGCAAGTCTGGTCTCAATGGCCAGAGGTTTGCGACTCTCCTTCCCAATCTTTCTTTATACACTGGTGCAGCTCCCCAGATTGAAAGCATCAGCTCCAATGTGTAGAAAAACTTGTACATAGATTGCATCGGGTTCGCTCGGTAAAACAAAGACATAGCCTCGGAGTCGTCCACTTCGACAACGTCCTGGCTCTTACCTCTCAATTCGTAAAGTTTTAGTTTTATCGCGCCCACTCTTTTACACCTCTTTGATACTGCGGCGTAGGCGAAGCCGGCATAGCCACCGGCGGGGTCAGTTTCAACGGATCCTTTCCTCAGGTTTCCTGCGCTCACAATTATCTTTGAGAACGGATTGCTCGGGAACCATACGAACGCTTTGATTGACCTCTTGATTCTATCGATGAGTGATATTTTCATGTTTTTATAAAAAGAGCCACCGTTGCCTACTCCTTAAAGTTAGCGTGGTGGCCCGTGAGCCGATTATTTTTTTCTATTATAGCACCCTATTTTTTTTCTGCAATAGCTTCTTTTGTTTCAGGGAAAAACTTCAGGTGATATGGCACTTCGTCTTTGACTCGCACCTGGACAACGAACGCGTGGTCGAGCACGTTGACCATTTCTTGTATCTTTTGCAGGTGGGAGCGATCGCGGTCTTTCATAAAGGCGTTAAATTCTGCCATTATCACTTCTTTCGCTTTTACTTTTGTTTTTTTGTTTGCCATTATAGTTGTCTGATTTTAGGTTCTTTGTCTTTGATCTTGATTCCGTTCGCATAGACTGACGACACGAGCTCGGTTCTTATTTCGATTTCAACGGTGCTACCGCAGTGCGGGCATTTCGCCTTGAATCTAACCTTTTGCGGCATAGTCGCGGAGACTTCAAATTCTCTGACTATGGGACCGCTGCACTTTGGGCAGTCAATCGTTGTAAACATTTTTGTTATCCGAGGAACCTAATCCTTGGCTCGAGCTTTTTGTATCCGTTTTTATAATGCGTGTACTCTCCGTATCGACCGGCATCCAGGGCGTGGTCATTGACCTTGACTGGTTCGCCTTCTACGGGTTTTCCGTCTTTCGTTTTCCACATATAGTTTTTAACTTCTTTCTGCAGGTTGACTGAGTCTTTCGTGATCGCAAGCGGGCGAGACTTCACATAGTCGATTCCGTCGTCTACGCTCTTGTCCGCAGGCTCCACGTTGAATCCTGCAATCTTCGTTCCGTCGTCGTCAGTCATTCCTCTTTTTAATTCCTCGATTCGGTTCGGTTCGGCAGCATCGCAGTATCCTTTCATTGTCGAGGTGATCTGTCCTTCCTTGCGAAGCGTGTCGAGCTTGCGCATGAGGTCTTGGTTCGTCAGGTGTTTTTCGTATAGCAATTCCTTCCAGGTATAGCAGCGATCCTTCTCTGTGATTTTCACAACGGCCGTCTCGTTATTAAAACCGAAGTCTATTGCATAAAAGACGTTGTCGGGATTGTCCGGTAAAGCGTCTACGAGCGTCCAGTGCGTATATATTTTGAAGCTTGATTTGCCTCGGAGACCAAGGCCGAATATATTCCAATAGTTCTCGTCCGTATCCTTCAGCAATCTGATTTCTTTTCTGACTTCAGGGTCAATGAATCGGTTGTTTTTGTATGTCGAGCGGATCACTTCGATATCTGTCCTGGTGAGCACGTTGTCATATATCCAGTGGTATTCGTCTGAAGGGTTGTAGTCAATGAATATCTGATTTGATGTTCTCATAATCAGTTGCCTCCACGAATCGTAATCGATTTCGTTGGCCTCGTTGACCCATAGGTTCTTTCTCTTTCGTCCTCTGATTTTTTGTGCCTCATCCAGCGATATAAATTCTACCTCGGTATTGTTAAGCTTGTAGAGATTGTCTGTCTTGTTATGGCAGTATTCGCGGTAGATTCCCCACAGCATAAGAATGTCAAAGAAGTCCCTCATTGCAGTGGCCTTCAGCGCGGGAAGTGTCTTTCTGCAGATAGTATAAACTTCTCGCTTCGGCTCGTTCAACGCTTTCAGTATAAAGTTTTGTGCTATTGCATACGTCTTTCCGCTACGCGCTCCGCCCTCGTGCACGACGATCCTCGCTGTCGAGCTGGCCGTCCTGTGAAAGAGCATTGTCGTCTTTATTTCTATTTCAGGTTGAGCTTGATTCATCTTCGTCGATAGGGTCTGGTAGTATTGTGACCTTGATTGCGGGGAGAGGTTGACCGTTCGCTCCAGTGAATTCGGATCTCAAAGCAAATTCAGATTTCTTCTTTCGCTCGAGGTACTGCATAGCGAGTTTTGGGTCCAGTCTTAAGTTCTTCACGACTGACTCTCTTGCCAAAAGCACAGGGTTTTGTTTTAATGCCTCTTTTCTCTCGGTAAATTCAGGATGTTTTTTTTGGTATTCGTAGAGCGCATCCTTTCCGATACCCGCGAAAAAACAAGCTTCCTCGTCTGTGCAGTCGTAAGAAAATGCAGTCTCAAGTTTGTCAATTGTTTCCCGAGTCATTACTGACGGGCGTCCGACTTTCTTTTTTCCTGTCGCCATGTTATTGTTTTGCCATTTTTTATTATCTCCTCAATGCCGGTGTAGTTAACCCAGCGCTGAACAATTACGTCAACGTATTTCGGATCCAGTTCGACACCGAAGCAGCTTCTTTCCGATTTCTCGGCTGCTATCAAAGTGCTACCACTGCCGAGGAATGAATCCAAGACGATATCTCCTCTCTTTGACGAATTGGTTATCGCCTCAACAACGAGTGCGACCGGTTTCATTGTCGGGTGCTCTTTTGATGCTGTAGGTTTATCGTGTCTCCAGATATCAGTTCTTTGTTTCTTCTTGATCACTTGCCCTTTCACTTTTCCTTCGAGCTTAACCTTGAAGCCCTGGAATGATATCGTCGTAAAGTATCCGTCGAATTCGGTTTTTGCTGCCGACAAATCTTCCCACACGTTGGAGAGGTCTCTCTGATCTATAAAGTGGTGATTCTTTTCTCTCTTTGGCCAGCCGTAAGAATCGGCTCGTATGTATTTTGATAGTCCGCTCGGGATAGAGTGAAATTGTTTTTGACCCAGATAATAAATGATTGCCAATGTCCTCCTGCTCGCTCGAATGCACCTTTTAACGAATCCAATTCTGAAGAGGACATACAAACGTACACCCCCCCCCGCACGTTATTTACTATCTGCCTCAAGGCGTCGTGCAGAAATTCTCCGAAGGCTGATTTGCTCATTGAGTCATTTAATATTCCTTCACGCTTGTTTTGCGAGTGAGTTCCCATTCCGCCCTCGTACGCCACGTTATATGGCGGATCAGTGAATGCCATCTGTGCAATCTGGCCGTCCATCAGTTTTGTGAATGTTTCGTCTTTGGTTGAATCGCCGCATATCACTCGATGCTTGCCGAGCTCGTAAATATCGCCGAGTTTGCTCTTTGGCTTTTTCACTTCGTCGGGCAATTCGTCATCTTGCTGATCCTTGTCGAGAAGGAGGTCTCTATCAAATCCGGTTAAGTCGAATAGTGGCAGGTCAAGGCCTTTAAGTTCGGCCAATGCCAGGTCCATATTCCATTCGCTCTCGTTAAGCTTGTTGTCCGCGAGCCTGTAAGCCTTAATTTCGGCTTCTGAGAGGTCATCGACGAGTATTGCGGGTATAAGGTGTTCTCCGACCTTAGCCCTTGCCAAACCCAGCTTTACGGTCTCAAGACCCAGTAATTTACAGGCGTCATACCTCCCATGTCCTGCGATAAGCACGTTATTCTTGTCAATCACGATCGGGACGTTGAATCCGAAGCGTCTAATTGACTCGGCTATCTTCGCAATCTGGACTTTCGAATGCATCTTGGCATTCTTGTCGTATTGCTTGATGTCGGATAGCTTTAAGTTTTCGTCTTTGACTTTTGTCATTGTTTGTATTATAGCACTTTTAATTCTTTGGCACGATAACGATATGGCTGAATCTGCTCGGGAGAATCTGACACCCTGGGAAGTTATCAGTGAAGTCATTCTCTTGGAATTGAGTGATGTGATGCCTCGGGTCTCCGTAGAGGTGTTCTTGGTACATACCGGTGCGCTTGGGAGTCGACACGACCACGTTCGAATACTTTGTCATTGTCCTGATCAGGTCAATCGCCTTTTCTTTTTCCCAATGCTCAACTGTATCTATCAATAAAATCGCATCGTACTTATTGTCTCTCAAGATGTCTCCGATATCGAATATGCTCTGTGCGATCACTCGGTTGTAAATTGAGTACAGGGTGTTTCCGAGCCTACCCTCTAAAAAATACTTAGTGTCCTCGGCACAGTCTATAATCAAATCATTGACTGGCTCAAGGCTTCCGCCCTCTTTGGCTGCCTTCTCTACCTTGCAGGATATGTCCTGCTCTCTAATAAGCAATCCGTACTTTCCCATTCCTGGTCCGACGTCGAGGATTGTCTTTGGCTGAAGAAGATATATTGCCCTCAAAATTTGAGGAATGTTTTCTGGGAATGATAGCATGATTTTATTTTTTAATTTTAGGTTTTTTAATTTTTTTTATAACAATCAATATGGGCCTTTCGTAAAGCTTCGAATGAAAAGAAATCTCGGCCGGCTTTCCCATGTGTCTCTTTATTATTTTTTTGATAGCTTCGGCCTCACGCTTAACAATTCTCTCAATTTCAGCACAGTTATATTTTCTCTGTGGAGCTAATATGAGTTTTGGTACCTTAATTTTCTTTTTCATTTTAGTATTTGTTTTTAGTCGTCCCCCAATTATGCTTTCCGTACACCTTACCGAGCACTTCTGTTTTTTGGCCGTTGTGATTTTCTGGCCAGAACGTGAATGCGGGAAGTATCTCTACGTTGGGAGCTCCTGCCGTCTTGTGAAAATCAATAATGTCAGTCAGCATTTTCCCTCCGATCGTACACCACGGAGGAGTTATCTTTTCAGCCCTTCCGATTTCACGGACATAGTCCTCAAGTATCGGGTGGTGCGGGATAGACCCAATCACTGCGTTATTGATTCTGCCAGGGTGTCCGGCAGTTTCGTGATCTCTTACCGCGAAAAAGTCCTTTTCCAAAAATGGAGCTCCTCTTAAAGATTCAAGGCACTCGATATCGGCGTCGATGTATATTCCCCCGAATTTTTCCAATATCTCCACTCTGGCCACGTCGGCAGCTCCGGCGTAATTCTTGGATCCGATAAAGAAATCAAATATCCTGCGATTGACGAGTCCGAGCTTCTCTATTTCTTCAGCTCCCCAGACAAATATCTGGTACTCGCCATTTTTCTGCCTCCAGGTATCCATCCAGTCGAGAGGCATCTTTTTGTCGCCTATCCAAATTTGGTGAATAATTTTTGGTATCATTGCTCGTATATTATTTCTTTCTCTAAGCTCATTGCGATTTCGTGTTCTTGCCTGGCTCCTTCGCTCTGTCTCCAGTCGGGAGTCATAATCACTACGTCGCACCTTTTCATTATTTCAATATCTCCCTCTAACCACACGTTGTCGGGGCACTCTCCGTCAAAGAGTGCGGTATTTTTGTGCGGGCAAATAACTGCGTACCCTCCTTTCCAATACTTGATTGCGATCCGTTCCGCTTTTCTGATATTTTCAGCTATGCCTTGGATTGTCTCTGATCGGTATGGTCCCGCTATATATGCGACTTTCATTCTGTTTTGTTATCGATAAATTTATATGCTTTCCTGCCACCACTGAGAGCGTTGCCGACCAAGCTTTCCAATTCCGATCGGTGATCCACCAAGCTCGGCATTGGGAAGTATACCCTCATTCCTTTCATGTTTATAAATCGCGATATCCTCTCGTCGTCTTGAGGATTGTTTAATGTCTCAAAATACTCAAGCATTTCGTCAATTAAAACTGTCGGCATACAGATTGCCACTCCCCATCTTGGGCGATTGGCCATAATATATCCGTCTTTCAATCCTTGTGCTGCCTCCTGCCTCAGTGCGACTCTCGTTCCGTAGTAAAAATTGTATACCGTTGTGTTGTAAAATTCAGGGACGAGCTCAAAGATATTCTTCTTTCCGTCCGTGAATTTTATCATATTGTGAAACGATTGATTGATCGCTTCGAGAGCTCTCACAACGAAATCGTCGCAAATAATGGCATCGTCCTGAATGACGATATGATAGTCTGCGTTCTTGTCGTACATTTTCCACGCGTTCTTGCAGTTCCAAATAATACCTTTGCTCTCCGAGTCCATTGAAACAGGAACGTCTCCGAGTCTTTCTTTCAAGTATGGTATAAATTGTTCTCGGCTCGGGTGAGCCATGATTGATATTGACAGTGTCATAGTATTGTATTCTTAATAATTTCTTCTACCACATTGACGACCACTCCGTTTCCGCAAAGTTTGTATCTTTGTGAGTCCGAGATAGATACTAACTTGCCGTTTTGTATACCATCTTTCGTCCAGTCGTCCGGCAATCCCATCAGCCTTTCGCATTCCTTGGGAGTGAGGCGCCTGACTCTGCTACCTTCGCGGATCCCTCCAGTGTTTGCGGTGTCGACTGTGAATGCGTAATCTCCCTCTACGTTTTTCTGATTCCTTTCTAAAAACTTCAAGGGGCATCTTTCGACTACGTGATTGTTATCTTTGAATGCTTTGCCGGTGATTGTGGGACAAATTTCTTTTATCCCTCCCTCATTCTTTCCTCTCGGAGTCTGCATGATTCCAGTCCTCGCTCCGTGATTGTCGAGGCCTTTGAAATAATTCGCATCTAAGCATAGTGCTTGATCTTTCGTCTTTTCAAATTTTCCGTGATTTCTTTTTACCGCGTAGAGTCCAGTTTTAGCGCCTTGTCCCCCCCCCCAGTCCCTTCAGCGTTTTAGCAATTCCCTCGGGGGAATATATTCTCTGTGCATCGCTGACGTTCTTCATGATTTCAATCATTGCCTTGTCCCCCTGGCTTCTTAATGGACTTTTGAGACAGGAACCCGATGGTGGCTTTTTCCCATTATGTATTTCGTCATTGCATCGCTCAAAAAATATTTCTCGGGGACTTCCGTTTCGAGTACCGACGATAAAGATACGCTCTCGATTTTGAGGGACACCGAAGTCTTTGGCGTTGAGAACCTGCCATTGCAAAGAGTACCCTGCTTCGGCCATTTGATACAGCACTTCTGCGAAGTCAAAGCCTCCGTTCGAGCTAAGAGCACCTTTAACATTTTCCCAAATAAAATATTCAGGGAGCTTTTCTTTGAGTGCTCTAATGAATTGTACGAAGAGTCCGCTACGCTCTCCTGCCAGACCTTGTCTTTTCCCAGCAATTGATAAATCCTGGCAAGGGCTTCCACCGGTGAGCAGGTTAAAATCGGGTACTTCTTTCCAGTTGATATTTTTGATGTCTCCATAGTTTTTAATTTTAGGCCAATGATTCTCAAGGACTGCGATCGCATATTTGTCTATCTCGCTGAATCCTATCGTTTCAATTTTGTTTCTTTCGGCTACCAGGGCGAATCCGCCGTAGCCGCTGAATAAGTCAAAGTGTTTCATTTTAATTTTTTGTAAAGAGAGCGGGGCTCGTTTTACCGTCGGAATCGCGGACCTGATGAGGTTTGACGAGTGAGTGTAAAATGGGTTGCCTTGGGACCCATTCCGATATTCCCAGACGGCCTTTCGGTTTAATCCTCCCCCAGATTTGTTATTTTTTCTTTCCCTGATTCGCTTGTTTCTTTGCCCTTGCTGCAGCTCTTTCTCTCCAGGCCTTGCTGCAAAATATCGGGCACTTGTTTTTGATCTCCTCTTTGGTCATCATTCCTCTGGCCAATTTCTTTAATGCGTTGTGATTATTTTTCTGGCTCATTTTTTTCTTTATTATTTTCTTCTTCTTTCTTCAGGTAGAAGTCGGGGCTCTTTAATAAAATCTTCAGCAAAATATTCCACGCCCACCTCGGGAACCATTTCGGCTTCGGCTTGACCTGCTTATTGAAGTCTATGCCCAGGCCTTCAATCGCTTTCCTCGATTCTCGGCGGAGATATTTAAGGTGTTTAGCTTTTCCCATGTTCGTATTTTGATTTTTTATTAAATTTCTCTCTTATCCAATTTTGAAACTTCGGATTGGTGACCACGTAGTTGTCGGTAGACATAAACGCTCGATCCTTCATTTCAAAAACTTCTTTGATTGAAAATGCTTTGTAGTCCTTCGTCTCCTTTCCCACTATCCCGATCACGTTGCCGTACACGCTCCTGAAGATATACCCGATATTTTTCCATCCCACGCCCTCTATAATCGCTCGGAAGGCCTTTTTATTGATAATCATCGGGTAGTGCACCTCATAATTCACTGGCTTCGCGATTCCCGCCATCTTCAGCATTTGATTCGTCTCTCTGATTGCTCGGAAATAATAACCTCTCCTTGTTTTGTGATCGCGCTGCGCGTCGTCAATGTATCCGATATTTAGGTTCTGGGAGACTGTCTGTGGAGTCAGGAAGAGGAAGTCGTCGTTCATCAGGATAAAATTGTCGGATATTCTCTTGTCGGCGCACGCTATTAAAATCTTATGTACTGCATTCTTGATTTTGTGATCGTAAATATCGTCTGCAGGGATGTGAGCCAGTGTCTCCTCATTCATCCAGGCGGGGAATTCTCCGACTATGAACACGTTGCCGGCATTCTCAAGGTTTTTTTCTACGCTTCGGAGCGAGTACCGTATTTCGTTGTCGTCCCACACGCTTTGGGTCCCGAGAATGTACACCAGGTCCATCGTCGATTTCAAGCTTGACTTCGACTCTTGCTTTTTTGTCTTTTGATTGCTCATATTTGAATTCTCCCTCTAAGTATTTATCATTTACGAATAATGCGTCGGCGATGCTACCGAATATGTTCTCAGGATCCCCATGCGCGTCTCCTTTCCAGAAAATCTTCAGCGACATTTTGCACTTAAGCTTGCCGGTGTCGAGCGGCTTTCGATCAAACAGCCTTGTCAGGTACGGCTCCAATTCGCTTGCTCTGGCCTTCTCTCTGAAGATATCGCTGACAAAGCTTTCCCACTCCTGATATCTTCTCGCTCCTGGCGTCCATTGCTGCCTTCTCGTGTATCTTTTTTTCGGCAGGGGATTGGCGGTTGGATCCTCGTGCGTTCCGTTAATTATGAATTGTAAAGTGCGCATAGTTTTTTCAGTATTTCATTGGTTAGCTCGATGTCTCCGCCGGCACTATGCTGCACGACCGACCCTTTGTCTATCCCTAATTCCTCACACGCGATTGATACGTTGTATTTCACTCCCTTCGCAAATATCCTCGTAATCTGGTGGCAGTAATGAATAAATGCCTCGTCCTCTCCGATCGGCTTTCCGAGCTTGTGCCCTTTGTAGATAATGGCTGTATCGATATGGTCATACGTGCATTTGTTTTTCAGCCTGGTCATTGATTCTTCAGGGATGTCTCCGAGCCTCAGCAATTCTTCAATTAAAAAGGGGATGTCAAATTTGAACCCATTGTGCGTGACGTGCTTTTCTGTCTGCACTATCATGCGGGCTAAATTGATCATCCCTTCTTTCGGATTGATTCCTTCTTTTTCGCAAATATCCTTCGTCAAATGATTGACTGCCGATACCTCTGGCCTGATTTCGATTCCGTGATTTAATATCGCTTCGTATTTTTCCACGACCTGGCCGTCTCTAATTTTTAAGGCGGCGACTTCGAGGATCCTATCTTCTTTCGGGTCAAGTCCTGATGTCTCAAGGTCCCAGACCACATATTCGCGAGGTATGGCAATTTTCATTTTATAATTTTTTATTTTCTTTGTCGGCAGGGAGGATTCGCACGCTCCATTTCCACTCCGCGATAAGGCTTCGTGGTGTCTTGCTCTTAAACGATTCGCCGTTGTTCGGGTAAGCACGAGTCGAACGTGCGTCTACGTCCTTCTCATCCCCGACCGTGGGATCGGAGTGAGAACGATTGCTCTACCGTCTGAGCTATTCCCCGACGTCCGAGCTTTCGCTCAGGCGCATGAATGGAAATACAATGTTTCGGGCATTTCGGGGCCTAACCTAATGCCAGGATTTTTTAGGGCTATCCATGTGACGACCCATTGCACTTTAATTATATATCACACTCCTAACTATTGCAAGCCCCTTTCTACCAGAGGATTATTTTTCTCCCCTCGGAGTCCTCGAATGAGCCGGTTGCGATAAAAATTAAATCAATTATGGACCAGATATATGCGATCGCGGTCCCGACGATTGAGAAGGCGAGTATCAGCATCAAGATTGCGGATCCTTTCTTGCCGGTGTAGAAGCGGTGAGCTCCGAATGTCCCGAGAAAGAAGGCAAATAATAATGCTGCGGTTCTTGATTTTGAGCTTGGTTCGTAGTTTTCGTTTGTCATTTCTTTATTTATTTAGCTGATACCAGACTGTACTTCTTGCGCACCCGATTTTTGCTGCGATAGCTCGCTCGCTTAATCCCTTAGCTCTTAGAGCGTGGATCCTCTCGATTTGTTTCTTGGTTAATTTTTTCATCTTTTTAATTTTTTATTATTATACTCCGAACATTGATCTCGTTCTCTCCTCGTAAGTGGGCTCTTTATATTTGTCGACCTTGTCCCACGATTTATTTAATCCGTCGATGGCTTTTTGCTCTTTCATAACCCTTGCCTGGAAGGCGACTATGAATGCCGATAATTCTCTGTCATTCTTCGGCCAGTAATATCCGTTCCCGCTCGCACATATCGGGAAGCCTTTCACTCTCAAGGCGTGGATCACTGACCTCATATCCGCTCCTTCTTTTTCTCTGTCTTTGAAGTGGAGCTGCTCTCTCAATTTTTTTCCGGTTACCGGATAGGCTTTTGAAGCCTGTTTTATGATTCCGAGAACCCTCTCCTGGATCCAAGTTAAATCATTCATGCTTTTTTGTTATTTTTACTTTTTTAATTTCACTTTCTCTGCCTCCGAATTCTACCCATCGTCCCTTATCGAAAATCTTCCATTCTCCGGTAAAATTGTCCTTCCTCATCGGCATCCCCTGAAAAGAAAATTTATATATTGTCTTTGTATTGTCTATATCATTATATATAGATTCCGCATTTCTGCGGAAGCACGGTCGCGTTTTAGCGGAATCACTTTTTGGTTGTGCACAGGTTTTCCCCCGCTTTATCCCCACCTTGTCCCCAAAATGCTTATACGCTTTTATCACTCGGAAAGAGATACCTCGAGGCGTTCTTGTGATCTGAATGTAGGGATATTTTAGGAGCCTGCCGATCCACCTCGTATACGTGTCTTGGCTGATTCCCAAGTCAGTATTTACCTCTTGGTATTTTACTGGCTTACCTCCCAGGACGACTCCGATTTCTTCTTCAGTGACTGAGGTGATGTGATCTATCAGCCACATATAAAGCCAGACGGCCGAATCCATTGCCCGAATGTGTTTTGGCTCAAGAAGATTGTTTTTAATTTCTATGCCGAAGCCTTTCATGGGAGAGGATTTTATTTTTTATAATACAATTATGGTCTATTCCTAACAGAAGTCAAGTCAAAGTTTTTCTATCTTCTGAATTATTACTTTTTCTTGGGCTTCCTTGATCAACTTTTCCACTTCTTTTTGGCTGTATCTCATATCGAGCGGGGCCCTGGTCCCGACAATCACTCCGACAATGTATACCGCTAAGATAACCCACCATTCCATATTTTTACGGTATTAAACTATCCCCAATTTTCTTGATTAGTCCACGCTTTGTCCCCACCTTCTCTCTCTCTTTTTTCGGGGGAACATACGTGCCGGTCATCGGCTCGGCCTTTGTTTTTGGCGCGATATCGCGGACGATCACTTCCATCGGGTCTCCGCCCATTTCTTCGGGCACAATCTTCACTTTGCGCCTCGGATTGACCCATTCTCTGAAGAGGTTATCGATATTCGTTGTCTGCGGAATGGTCACAATGACTCTCCGCGATTTTTGGATTTCTTCTTGCATATTCTTCGGCTACTTTATTGATTTCTTTAATTATTAATTCTGCCTCTAACTTCCCGAGCTTTCTGCAAATTCTCTCTTTTTTCGCCGGAGACGACACTCTCCACTCCTGGAAAGCTACCGACTCGAGCGTAAAAAATAGGCTTTGCAGGGTTCCGCTAATCATCTTCTTCAGACTTAGCCCACTTCTCGTATTTATCCCAGTATTCCTTGAACGTTTCTTTTAGCTTTTTGAAATTTGCATCGTCGGCCAAGCGCATCAGTATGGCGAGGTGTTGTACGAACGATCCGCCATGCTGCTCCATTGAGTCAACGACTTTGTATTCTTGCTCTGTCATTTGATTTTTTTATTTTTTTAATTTCTTCAAATAATTCTCTGACAAAATCTTCGAACGAGTACCTGCGCCAGACTCCGCTCTCCCAATAAAGTTTTCTCAGTGCTTTGTATTCTTCGCTCATATTTATTCTCGTCCATGGTTATTACTTTTCTTCAGGAAGTACGCGTAATTTTTCGGATCCTTTCTGGCTTCCTCTCTAAGATAGTCGCGATACGATTTTGATTTGCCTCGTAGCTTAGTCCTGGGCTCGTAGTTTCTTGCCTTCATATTTTTAGCCACCAGAAGGGGAGCACTACGTTCGCGATCCAGTATATCAGCTTGACTCCGTAAAATATTCCGAGGGCGATTCCGACCGTTACCACTATCTGTTTGAATGTCCTCGTGATTTCTTCGTAGTCCTTTCTGGCCTCGACGTCGGCCTTGAGTTTTCTTATCGCTCCGAAGTGGAGGCGATCGTTGTATTCTTTGTAGCCCATTTTTTTTAATATTAGCACCCCTCCTTCCTGACCGGCCGATTGACTCATTAGAAAATCAATCGTTGTTGCCGGCCAGGATATCTTCAGGGTGGCCGCTCCTGTCGTATTTCGTTGGCCATTCTCGGCGTGCAGTGCAGCTAAAAGGTTTATAATAGCTTCTCTTGCCTTTCCTCTACGTCTCCGATTCTGATGCTGAAGTTTCCGTGTTTCGGGCAGCGATAAGTCGCATATATCGCTTTGCCGTTAACGCTCGACCATTCGTACTTCGGCCTGAGCTTGCACTTCGGATCCTTTTTGCATTTCACGGTCCTGCGGATTTCAAACTGTCTTTCTTTCCCCAGGACCGGAAGTTTTATCAGCATTAGAATGGGATGTCTTTGACGTCTATCTCGTCGTCGTCTTTCTCAGGAGCTTTTGGAGCGGGCTTTCTGGATCCTGTTGTCGGAACCTCATCTCCGTCCTCAATTATCGGTATATCTTCGGTTTCTTGGTACGCTCCTTTGATTTGCGATCCGTTTCCGCCGCTTGATCGCGGTCCGAATTGTACGTTTTCGGCGACGATTTCCGTCTTGACTCGCATCTCTTGGTTGGCATTTTTCCACTTCTTTGTCTGGATCCTGCCTTCTACGAATACGAGCTGACCTTTTTCTAAGAAGCTGATGCAATTCTCGGCCGGCTTTCCGTACACGACTATGTTGTGATACTGGACGCTCTCGGTTTTCTTGTCTCCTTTGCCGTATACGCTGTTTGTAGCGACTGAGAATTCTGCGACTCTTGTTTGTGTTGATGGGATTTCCTTGTCCGCGATATCAGAGCAAACCCTACCGAGGACAAATGCTTTATTTAAGTTCATTTCTTTTCCGCTTTACCTTTCTTTGGCTTGGCCGCATCCCAGTCCTCCCACTTAGGCTTCTTCTTGGGAGCTGCTTTGGGCTGTTTATCGCCCGCTACAGGAGCCTTACCCTCCTCTTTGACCGTTTCTACCTCTTTGGCACCCTCCCCCTCAGCGGGGGCAGTTTTAGGCGCTTCAGGGGCTTTTGCAGAAGCATCCTCAGGCTTCCTTTCGAAGATTGCGACGTATGATGCTTTCTTGTCGGTTATCTTCATCATTTCTTTCAAAATTTCTTCGAAGTTTTCCTGCTTGGCTTCCTTGCCTGTTAAAATTTCTACGGCCGTCTTTGCGAATGCTGAGGCGGTTGCAGGATCGTTCGGTAAGGGGAGGTCTAATCTTTTTATCTGGTTCAAGATTTCTCTCCACATTTCTCGGTAGTCTACCGCTCCCGAGTTTAGCCATTCGAGGATCCTCTGGCCAGTTGCCTCGTTGACCATAAACACCTCGTCTTTGAAAAGGTTCGTCCTATCCTTAGTCGCCCTTCCATAGTGAGTCTGATCTATGTCTATGAAGCAGGTAAATTCGTACTCCATACCTTCTCTCTGTACTGGTGCGAGTCCGAGTTTTTTGACCGTTGCTTTTCCGGTTTTTTCGTCAGTCTCCATCGCGTACTCTTGTTTCGATCTCATTGTCGCAATGATATGAGTCGGAGTTCCGAGTATCGCGTTCACAAGTCTGCGGTGCTGCGGGGTGATGTCTGCCCAGAGTGTGAATCTGTTTTTGCCCGCTGCTTGCATCTTGTCCGCCTGGTCAAGCAAACCTCCTTCGTCCGCCCATGCGTGGCTTAGTGAATCGATAATAATAATATCGTATCCCGCTCTCTCCGCTGCCTCCAAGGCCGCAATGTAGTTGTCCGGCTTGTAAGGTGGTTCGAGCGTTATGATATCGTAATCAAAAAGATCGGCGTATAAATCTCCTGAGCCACGTTCTGTGTCTATCAGGCAGATTTTACCACCGATCCCTTTTGCTAATTTAAGTGAGCTCATTGTCTTGCCGGCTCCCGATGGGCCTGCGAGACCAAGGCGCAATTTACTTCTTTTCTTCTCTGCTTTTCTGATTTCTATTGTCATTGTTTTATTTTTTATGGGCACCCCCTTTGGGAGTGCGTTATGTTTTTATCGTCGACCATTTCGGCGAGCGTGCGGGACTCGAACCCGCTTCATTCCTTTACGCCCTGGGCTTCTTGATTTCGCGTACCACTATCTTGCCCTTGATTTCATAGAATCCTACCTTTGTCCACTTGCCTTTGTAGTATTCCTTGCTCGTTTGTATTAGCTTGGCCATATTTTTTTACTTTATTCTATTACTCAGTATTGTACTCTTATTCCTAACGCTGTCAAGTGAGTTTTCCACCAATTTCGCGAACCGGTGAAAATGGTTCTGAATGCGTCCAATAAGGGGTTCCTGGTAGGGCAATATTAGAACATAAATGCTGTTTGCAAAAGTTTATAAACAAAAAAAAGACCCCTTTTCGGGATCCTTAGATATTCGGATATTTGCGCCTGATCGTTTTGTTTTTAGTCGCTCCCATACGAGCCTTCTCGCGGTGGTATATCTCAAAAATAGTGACCTTGTTCACTCTGTATTTCTTTGCGATCGCAGCGAAGCTCTGACCGCGTTCTCTTAATGCGAGAATATTCTTATTTCTAATCTCTTTGTTTTCCATGTCTTAATTATATCATATTCCTAACAATAATCAACGGGGAGGTGGTTTTCTCTCCCCGCTTTCACTCCGTTTCTTTTTCTCGGTTTCTTCGAATAGCATCCGAGAAAATTCTGACAGGGGGATAAATTTACCGTCCCAATAAATTACTCCGTTCATTTTCGCCTCCTTTTTTTCCGGTTAATTTCAACCGCGTTCAGCTCTCCTTTCAAAAATCTCTCAAGGACACCGAGGTACATATTCTTGTTAGCCCTCAGTATTTTGTTTTCTTCTTGAGTGATCACTTTCTCAACCGCATCGTGGCAGTATCGGCAAATATATGCCTTGTTTTCTGGATCGCTTTTTAATTCTGGCCAGATATACTTTTTAAGCTTGTGATGTTCGGTTAAGTGCTGGTTTTTGTAGTGGCAAATCGGGCAAGTCCCATACGTGGTAATCTCCTGCGCCTTAAGGTGCTGACTCTATTATAACACGCTATTCCTAACTACACAAAACCCCCGCAAGCGCGGGGGAGTGGGGAAATGGCTATAACCCCTCCCCTACCCTACCGAACCCCCCGATTTAAGTCAATTAAGCTTGATTTCGTGTGTTAGGAGTTGAGCGGGGGAGTGGGGGAGTGCTATTTCTCTGTCTTTGTTATGTTCTCTATTAGGAAACTTAGCCCGACACCGGCGAGACCGACGAGTGATGCGAGCAAGAGCTCGGCCAGGATTGGCAAAGGAAGTATCAATTGGCCAGTGATCATCTCGAATAAAAAGCCTGAAAGGAACCCGAAGAGGGCTCTCAGTCTTGGCCACTTCTCGTCGAGATACGTGTACTTGTAGAAAAATGTTATCAGGGCTGCGCCCAATACGCCTATGTAAAACATATTAGTTTTCTGGATAGCCGCAAGCTCCTCGGATCCACTCTTTGATCGTGTTGATCACTGTCGGGGCTATTAGGGCTGTTATTGAATAAATTGACGTGCATACCTCCCCCATTCTGCACCAAGTTGTTTCGGATTCTAAGAAGATAAACCCGACCGCGATTGTGCTCAAGAGGAAGCTCCACCCGAATTTTGCCCAGGTCAACGTTCCGCTTTTTACCTTGCTTAGAGCATAGGTTAAAACTGGAATGGTCCAGGCAACGAAGATGCTGATTTGTGCGTTCGAGAACGATATCGCTCCCACTGCCTGCAGTACGTAGTTGACTGTCCATATTGCGGCCGCTGAGAA
>Ga0116170_10001622_pt1 | contig 22578 bp, 17 predicted proteins | sample AD_JPNHW1_MetaG_FD_89797 | JGI IMG/M metagenome (GOLD analysis project Ga0116170, IMG submission 89797) | Active sludge microbial communities of municipal wastewater-treating anaerobic digesters from Japan - AD_JPNHW1_MetaG | ecosystem: Engineered > Bioreactor > Anaerobic > Digestate | place... | reverse complement strand
CGGTAACGTTGACAAACTTCCACGATCTTTTTTGCATTCTTATCGTTTCCAACTTTCGCAACTTTTTCCCACTTGGCAATACGTGTTTCAACAGTCTCAAGGTCTTTCAACTGAAGCTCAATATCAATTACTTCTTTGTCGCGCACTGGGTTTATTGATCCATCTACATGTGTGATATTTGGGTTATCGAAACAACGCAATACATGGATGATGGCATCAGTTTCGCGAATATTTGCCAAAAACTGGTTGCCCAGCCCCTCGCCTTTGCTTGCACCTTTCACCAATCCGGCTATATCAACTATTTCAACTGTAGTTGGAATAACTTTTTTGGGATTGTCTATTTTCTGAAGTTCAATCAAACGGTCGTCAGGTACAGTAATAACTCCAACGTTGGGTTCGATCGTGCAAAACGGAAAATTTGCCGACTGGGCTTTTGCGCTGGATAAACAATTGAACAAAGTTGACTTGCCAACATTTGGAAGTCCTACAATTCCACATTTTAAAGCCATGCTTTTATTCTTAATTTTTTATTTCGGTGCAAAGATAATCGATTCGCCAAACTTCAGCGCAAATAATATTGAGAGTTAATATTTTCGAGCTATTGTGGAAGATTAAATTCTGGTTTATTATTTTTGCATGCAAAGCTAACACCCATGATTTTAAATTCTATATCGGTTGATTGTGTAATATTTGGATTCGACAAGTCCGGTCTTCAGGTTTTATTAAATCAAATTGACAAAGAGGCTCTTCAGCAGGCTTTGCCTAAACAGGCCAGCTCTGAGCAAATCAAGCAGATTTACGAAAAACATCCGGTTCTAACTGGCGACAATTACTGGAGTTTATTTGGTGAGCATGTGCCCGAAGACAAGGATCTGGACGAATTTGCCAAGGAATTACTGCTTCAGGCGACTGGTTTAAATGATGTTTATCTTCAGCAAATCAACGCTTTTGGTTCGCTCGACAGAGTTCCATACACCAGGGTTATCACCATAGGCTACTATGCGCTGATTAATCCGGAATATTACAATTTAAAGCAATCATCACTGGCCAAATCACTTCAGTGGTTTAACCTGAATGAATTGCCAACGCTTTGCTTCGATCACGAAATAATAATAGATAAAGCCCTTGGAAAGCTTAGACAGGAAGTGATGTATCACCCGGCTGGTTTCCACCTGTTGCCCGAGAAATTTACACTCTCTGAGATTCAGTTGCTCTACGAAGTTATCCTGAACAAGAAAATGGATACACGTAATTTCAGGAAGAAACTTGCAAAAATGGAATTGCTTATCGATTCCGGAGAGAAACAGCAAAATGTTGCACACCGCGCGGCAAAATTATACCAATTTGATATCCAGGTTTACGAAAAATTGAAACAGGAAGGCTTGAATTTCAGAATTGAGTAAATCGGGAAAATGCGAATAACTTTAATTGCTGAAGGTCAATTTGCTGAACTGTATTTCAAACGATTAAACCTTTTCAGTTTTCTTTTGTCTGACAGTCAACCATCGATTCAATTATGACCAATGATCAGCAGATTCTTGATGCTCTGAAGGTACCCGCTTCGCGCGAAGGCGCTTTCAGGCAACTGGTTTCCTCGTACAAGGAACGGCTGTATTGGCATATCCGGAAAATTGTATTGAATCACGATGATGCTGATGACGTTTTGCAAAATACGTTTATCAAAATATGGAATGGTGTTGATTCATTTCGAGGCGATTCTAGTTTGTTCACATGGCTTTATCGTATTGCAACAAACGAATCGATCACATTTTTGAACCAAAAAAAGCGAAAACTAACTTCCAGCTTAACCGACGAAACCGAATATTTGATGAACAACCTTGAAAGCGATCCGTATTTTGATGGGAATCACTGGCAAATGTTATTGCAAAAGGCCGTTGCACAGTTACCGGAGAAACAAAGGATAGTTTTTAATATGAAATATTACGACGACATAAAGTATGAAGACATGTCGGAAATACTGGAAACATCGGTTGGTGCGCTGAAAGCTTCCTATCATCATGCCGTAAAAAAGGTAGAAGAGTTTGTCAAATTTCATGAAACAAAGGTTGATTCATAAAAAAGAGTTTATAGCGGCAATTAGGGGAGGGAGGAAGCGATAAATTAAAAATAGGCGCCGGAAATTAAACTATTTTAAATCAAAACAGTCAAAGAACCAGAATTTCAAAAATCATGTACAACGAAAAAGAACATATTGAATCTGAATTCATGAGAGAGCGGGGAGCGAGTCCGTTTAGAGTCCCGGAGGGGTATTTCGATTCATTTGACGACCGTATCATGAAGAGGTTGGAGGTTGATGGAGGAAAGAAACGCCGTTCTGTAAATCTTGTCCGGATATTAAAACCAATTGTTACTGTTGCAGCAAGTATCGTGCTGGTTTACATAGTGGCAAATACAAAATTCACAAGGCAGGATGTTTCCAAAGAATTGGCTGCAAGCGTAACGAATGCAACGAAAGATGATTCTACTTTTAATTTTTCGCTGATTGATGAAAGTACTCTGGTAAACACTATTTTTTCTGAAGATAAAAGCAATCCCAGCGAGGTAAATTCCGAAGATATGCTTGCTTACCTGTCCTCAGGACTGAATGAAGTTCAAATTTGCACTGCAATACAAAATAAATAGAGATGAAAAAGTTAATATTTACCGGCATGTTGCTGATCTTCACCCTGGCATTCACAAAAGCGCAAAACAGGATGAGTCCCGATTCAAATATGTTTGAAAAAATAAAGGCTCAAAAAATATCATTTTTTACTGAAAAGCTTGCTCTAACGCCATCCGAGGCGCAGGCATTCTGGCCAGTTTACAACGAGTTTGAGAAAAAACGCTTTGATATTCAGCGTCAGAAACACGATTTTGAGCGGATGCCAGATGAAAAATACGATAGACTTTCTGACTCGGAGATTGAGACCCTTACCGGCAACTACATTGATTCGTTTGAGAAAGAAGCCATGCTACTTAAAGAATACAACAAGCAGTTTTTAAAGGTTTTACCAAAGAAAAAGGTATTGTTGTTATATCGCACTGAAAATGAATTCAGGGGACACCTGATAAGAGAATACAGGGGGCAAAAGAGGGATTAGTTAAATGTTAGATTTCTGTTAAAAGAGAAGAGGCCGGGCAACCGGTCTTTTTCGTTTATTATCAATCACTAATCAGAAATTCTCTTTTCTTGTACGCCAATATAGCGGCAACATAAAAACAAGGCTTAGCACAAAAAAGATCGTAATGGCCAATACCGAAAAACGCATACTTCCGGTGAGCGCTTCAATGGCTCCAAAGCTGAATGTTCCGGCCACTGTGGCTAGTTTCTCCATTACATCGTAAAAGCTGAAAAAGGAAGTATGATCGGTGGTATCAGCAGGCAGCATTTTTGAATAAGTGCTTCGGGCAAGCGATTGAGAACCTCCCATCACAATCCCAATAAAAAAGGCCGCAGTTAAAAAGCCAAGCGCATTGGTTATAAAATATGCTCCAATGCATATAAAAGTCCAGGCAATGGTTGAAATCATCAAAGCCCGGAGGTTTCCAAGCTTTTCCGAAATTCGCGCAAACATCCACGCACCTAGCATTCCAACCAGCTGAATGGCCAAAACCGTCGGGATTAAAACATCTTCTTTCAGGCCAACTTGTTTTTCGCCGTAGGTAGCGGCCATGAACATGGTTGTCAAAACACCCATCATCAAAAAGAAAAAGCCGGCAAGATACATGCTGAGTTTGTACGACTTTTTTATCTGGCTAAAAACTGCCCGTAATTCGTTGTATCCGTTGGTCCAAACCGATTCTCTTGTTATTCTTTTCCTGAAAGTATATCTGGGTAACCGGCTAAAAGTAATCTGCGAAAATCCAATCCACCAGACGCATACGCTCAGAAACGAGATTCGGGCGGGCAGCGAACTATCGGCCTCAATTCCAAACAATCCCGGCTTCATGATCATCAGCAGGTTAAAAAGCAATAAAACCACTCCGCCAAGATATCCCATCGAATAACCTCTGGCACTGATTCGATCCTGATCTTCGGGCTCGGCAATTACCGGAAGAAAAGAATTGTAGAAAACGATGCTTCCCCCGTAGCCAATTGTTCCGAGGGTGAAAGCAATCACGCCAAGCTCGATGTGGTTTCTGTCGAAGAAATAAAGCAAGCCGCATGCTACGGCGCCAATGAGGGTGAAAGCGCGCATAAATCCTTTGCGTCGCCCCGAATAATCGGCCATTGATGAGAATAACGGAGAGAACAATGCTACCAGCAAATATGCAGCGGCAATGGCCCACGAGTAAAGCACAGTGTTTATTACTTTTGCTCCGAAAAATGAGACGCTGAAATCGTCGCCGGTGCGCGTAACGGTGTTGTAATAAATCGGGAAGATTGCCGACGCAATGGTTAGCTGGTACACCGAGTTGGCCCAGTCGTACATTACCCAACCATTTACTATTCGTTTATCGCCTTTAACGATAGTCTGCACGTCATTCCGCCTGATCATAAATCTCTCTTCTGGTAGTTTCTCTCTAATTTGCGAACATGAACAAACCTAATGAATTTTTATTTTCTGAGCTGAGAAAAGTTCAGAAAACAATTTTTCTATTCCCAGTTTTCCTGAATCAGGTATCCTGAGGGTGTAAATGGCTGAATTATTTACCCGTTCGTATCCATTTCCTGGTGGCTTCGGCAATAATCAGCAAAACACAAACCAGAATAACCGAGGTTAAAACGGTGTTGATTGTACCCTGGATATTAGTTTTTTCGGCCATCATTTGCGGAATATAAATGTTGATCATGTTCATGACGCCCCCGGTAATTGTGGTAATTCCCACAAATGCCATCGGAAGAACCGTTATCCAGATGTATTTCCGTTTTCCTGAATTGATGAGGAAAGAAGTTCCTACAGCCAGCGCTAAAGTGGCCAGCAATTGGTTGGCAACACCGAACATAGGCCAGATAGTTGAGACGCTTCCGGTATAAATAAAATATCCCCAGGCAAAAACAACTAAAAAGCTAGTGATTAAGCTCCCCGGAATCCAATTGGCCCGGGCGAATGGCGCGTAAACTTTTCCGAAAGCTTCCTGCATAATAAAACGGGCAATACGCGTCCCGGCATCAACCGTGGTCAGGATAAATAAAGCTTCGAACATGATGGCAAAGTGGTACCAGTACGACATCAGGCTTGCCAGTCCTGGTATTGCTGAAAAAATTTGTGCCATGCCAACAGCCAGCGAAACTGCACCACCCGGTCGCCCCGCAATATTTTCGCCTACTTCGCGCGCAAGTTCAGTCAAATTGGTATTGGTAAATCCTAAAGCCTGAAGTTGAGGCAGGATTTGCTGAAATTTCTCAGGCGAAACATTGATCTGGAAATAATCTAGCGGAAACAGGCTGGTTGCAGCCACCAAAGCCAGAATACTCACCATCGATTCGGCAAGCATTGATCCAACAGCAATTGGTTTAATGTGCGATTCTTTCATAATCATTTTGGGCGTCGTTCCCGAGCTAACCAGCGCATGAAATCCGGAGATGGCGCCACATGCGATAGTTATAAACAGGTAAGGGAACAGCGTTCCCGGAATAATTGGTCCTCCGCCGTGGATGTATGGTGTGAGCGAAGGCATGTGAATGGTTGGCGCAACAGCAATTACCCCAATGGCCAGCATTCCGATAACACTAAGTTTCATGATTGAACTGAGGTAATCGCGCGGCGAAAGTAACAGCCAAACCGGCAAAACCGATGCAAAGAAACCATACGCAGCCAATAAAATCGTCAAGGTTTTTCTATCGAAAGTAAAATATGGTTCGAGCACAGAGCCGGGAACGTGTTTTCCGTAGATTACCGCCAGCGAGAGCAATATCACACCAATAATTGTAGCTTCAACCGTTTTTCCCTTGCGGAATTTAAACATCCATAAACCCATAAAAATGGCAATTGGAATGGTAGCGGCTATAGTAAACGTTCCCCACGAACTTTCGGCCAGCGCGTTAACAACAACTACTCCCAACCCAGCCAGCGCGATGATCAGGATGATTAAAACTGCGATGGAAGTAATCGTGCCGCTGAACGAGCTGATTTCGGCTTTGGCAATTTCGGCCAGCGATTTCCCGTCGTGCCGCACCGATGCCGTGAGGATAACCACATCGTGTACCGCACCGGCCATCACTGCGCCGGCAAGCATCCAGATGAATCCTGGCATAAACCCGAATTGTGCGGCCAGAACTGGCCCAACCAAAGGGCCTGCACCGGCGATGGCAGCAAAGTGGTGACCAAAAACCACCCATTTGGTCATAGGATAATAGTTGTGTTTATCGAATAAGCGGATTGAAGGTGCCTCTATTCCGTCGTTTAAGGTTAGAACTTTTGCGGTTATAAAGCTGTAGTAGAAGCGGTATGCAAGGGCTAAAACTGCAAGAGCTCCCAATACAAAGGGCATTGCATTCATAGTAAGGCTTGGTTTAGTTTACAATATTTTAGTGAGCTGAAAAATACTCTTTTATTTGTTTATTTAGTTCAGGAAGTCCCAGTTTTTGAGCCTCCGTGACAAATTTTTCTAGTAATTTTTATCGAATATCCTTATTGGCAAAAGGCTTAAGTTTTCAAATCCGGGAGTCGTCTCGTTTGATGAAACTACTTTGTTTGACAAAAACGCCATTGTTAAAATACTGTTTTTATCCTTCAGTATTGTTTGAAGACAAAAAAGGCTGTTCCAAATAGGAACAGCCTTACATTTGTTAGCCTACCAATTGGCTATTTGATGTTTGAATTCAATGATGTTTCGCGTTCAGGAAGCGCAAAAACAAGATTTTCGTATGGATAAGCAATATCAGCAACAGTATTAAACGGATTATCTCCTTTGGGGATGGTCATGTGGGTAGCAAGTTGAAATTCATAAATTCCGCCTTCACCGAGCATTTCCTTTATAAATTCCTGGTAAACAGCTTTATGGTCGGTATTTGAAGCGTTGTACTTCCCAGGATTCGAGGGATTAGCTCTATTCCAGAGTTTGTTTAATTCAATAGCGGCATCTGCTTTTTGTCCATTGTTTTGCAGAATCCATGCTTTTATCAGGATAAGTTCGCCTAAGCGGATAAGCGGCCACTTGGTCATGGCAGCCCCGGTACCAAAGCCATTATCAGGGCCCCTGAAAAATTTATCGACATACACCTGGCGAGTTCCGGCTGTTCGGCGAGGTTCAGCGGCATCGGGCTCGTATTCAAGATATTCGCGCATTTCCTTGTAAAATTGTTCCAGCGTTTTTCCGCCCGACAAATCAGGAGCTCCACCAGACAATATTTTAGGTTTTACTACACTACGGGTACGTGGGTCTCCAGAAGGAAACCCATATCCAGCACCTTTTGTTACATGGAACAACTGGGTAAAACGAAGGTCGGCTTTGGCCTCTGCGGTAAAGGCGGTGTCGGCACTAATGGGGTCTCCATTGTATGGACGTGCAAAGGTATGACCTTTGTCGGTCTCCATCCATCCAGCCTGGCGAAGAATATAATATGAAAGTGAACAGGAATTCCAATCAAGCGCAGTCATTGTAGTCAACGGAAGTTTTGTTACAGGATCGTACAGGAAATTTCCGAAGTGATCGGCTCCATTAAAATGACGGTAGTTGAATCCTACACCATGATAATTTAACTGTCTCGACCAGTCGCGTTTTCCGGTTGGATCACCGGTATTGAATTCCCATATACTTTCTGCTGGTTTGTAGCTCCGGTCGTTACTAATAAATGGTTTATATACTTCTTCCAGTTTATATACCCCCGACGAAGTGACGTCATCAATAAGTTGTTTCGCTTCAGAATACTGTCCCATCACAAAATAGATTTTTGCAAGCAACGATTTGGCCACATATTGATTAGCTCTTCCACAATTGTAGATTGAAGTCGCACTCCATCCATAACCCGAAATACTGGGGGGCAAACGGTCAATTGCTGCTTTTAAATCCTGAACGATCTGGTTGTAAATATCGCCGACCGTACCTTGTTTTAAGTCGCTGGTCGTAGAGGTAGGTAGAGTCGTAAATATAATACCGGGTTTGTTTTTGTTTGCATCGTTATATGGACAGCACCATATCCGGGCAAGGAAATAGTATGCATACGCCCTTATGAAATACAATTCACCGATTTGCCTTTTGTAGTTTTGGATATAATCCAGGCTTGTCTGACTCAGATCGAATGGATTGTTTTTGTTTTCATTATCAAATTCAATACCTGCGTTAGCCCCATAGATAGCGGTATAAAGTGTAGTCCACAAATCGGCCATTTGACTGGTCGTATTGTCGCTAAAACGACGTTCATACCATATCGTATTACAGTCGTCGAAAAGGTCGTTCGAAATAGCAGCGGTTTGGCTGCAACCCGACATCATATAGTCGAACGAAGCAAAATTGCCGCGGGTGCGCCCTTCCCAAAGTACCAGTCTGTAACTCTCGGTAACCAGTTGATCTAAAGTCAGGGTTGATGTCCAAGGTTTTTCCTGGGGTCTGGGGTTGTCAAAAAATTCGTTACTGCACGAAAACAATCCCACACAGAAAAACAGAACGGACAATATTATGGTTGTTTTATTTATTTTCATTTTTTTTGGATTTACTTGTATCATATTCATCTATTGTTGCTTATAGTTTAAAAGAAAAACCAAAATTGAATGTTCGGGGGGTAGGAACTGCATTCATTGACTCTGGATCGAACCCGGTATAATCGGTAACGACAAAAAGGTTGCTCCCGCCAACATAAAATCTCAAGCTATTGATCCGTGCTTTTGCTGTAATTTTTGCAGGGACTGTATAACCTAATTGAAGATTTCTCAGACGGATAAAATCTCCCCGTTCCAGAACAAAGCTTGTATTCTCGATGGTCATTGTATTACCTCCTGCCGACGGTTTTCCTTCCAGGTCAAAGGGTACCTTATCGTTTTGAGCGATACGGCCAAAACGTTTGTTATCACCGGCTTTCTGCCAGTAGTTGCCGATCAGTTCGCGACCGATATTCTCCACATCCATCGATGTTTTTCCTGCCAGTTTATCATCTATAATCCAGTTTCCACCAGCAAAGTTGAATTGGACTATAAGGTCGAATCCTTTGTAATAGAAGTTGTTCGACAAACCGCCGTACCATTTGGGCTGGGGGGTTTTCCCCGAATGAATAAACTTATTGTTGCCGGGGTTAGTTCCAATCATCGGGATCTGTTTCCCGGTAGAGGAGGTTACATATTCGTTGTCCCATTTTGTTTTATCCAGTTCTTCTTCCATGTAAAGACCGTTTTCCGTATTCAGGTGCGAGTATTTTGGAAGGTAATAGGTGTTGAGCGATTCTCCTTCTTTCCTGATATAGACGTTATCCTGAACTGCACCTTTCCCTTTTTCCTGATCGTTCAGTTTCTTTATCTCATTTTTATTTGTACTGATATTGAAATCGGTAGTCCAGCGGAAACCACTCCTGGTATTGATATTAACCGACGATACATTAAACTCTATTCCGCTATTTGTTAGGTCTCCAACATTTTTCCAGTTGTAAGCACTATGGTAGCCCATTGATGGAGGAACCTGACATTTCATGATCAGATCTTTAATATCCTGTTTGTAAACAGCAAACGAACCATTAATTCGGTCTTTTAAAAATCCAAAGTCAAATCCTAAATCATACGTTGTAGTTGTTTCCCATTTTAGGTCAGAACTTCCTGACGGGCCCCAGTTTTGGCTCGAAGTAATTGTCGATCCGCCCCAGTGCCGGTCAGAGTTGATGCTCCAGTTCATAATAAGCATTTCGGGCGACATATTGGTATTTCCGGTGGTTCCGTAACTTCCACGTAATTTTAATGTGCTGAGCCAATTAATATTTTTCATGAAATTTTCTTCACTAATTGTCCATCCCAACCCTGCAGCAGCAAAGCGAGCCCATCGATTGCTTGAACTAAGGGCTGAATGTCCGTCATAACGGATGCTCCCATTAAATATATATTTTCCTTTGTATGAGTAATTTCCCCTAAAGAAAAAACCAGCCATGGAAAGATCGTTTCCCTGGTGTCCGTCAGCAGTCATTGCCATCGACTTATCGGGATTAATTAATTCAGGATAACCCGTTGCAACATTAAACCCGCTAGCCGAACGATAATAGCTATAATTCTTGGTTGCTTCTCCACCAGCGGTAATATTAAGACTATGATCATTAGCAATTGTACGTGTATAGTTTATAACTCCATTCCAGGTATAAACAGCCCTGGTAACTGCTTTTTCCTGCGCTTCGCTTAAATTCGAGGCTGACAGTAAGGCCGAACGCCAGTAGGAGCTATTGGTAAAAGTTACATCGGTACCAGCTTCGCCTCTTAATGTGAGTCCTTTTACCGGAAGGTCAACTTTGAGGTAAGTATTGGCCAGGGTACGAAATTCGCCTGTATTATTACGAATCAAATTGCGATCATGGTATGCTGCCGCATTATATCCACTTTCGGGGAACCAATAACCAGAGGCGCTTGACGGATCATATAGTTTATAAAAAGGAGGAGTTTGAAACCATTGATCCCAACCGCCAGCTAATTTACCAGCACCAGTCCTTACTCCGTTGGTTTCCATGTACATGATATTGGCACTTGCTCCAAGTTCCAGAATATCAATAAGCCGAAAATTTGTGCTAAACCTGGCTGTCAATCGTTTTAAATCATTGTCGCGTAATACACCTTGTTCGTCTCGATAGCTCAAAGAGAATAACATACCTCCCGTATCAAATCCCTTGTTGGCCGAAATACCAACCTGATGAAACTGGGCTGTTTGTGCCATGGCCGATAGGTGATCGGTGTTTGTGTTGAGCGCCATTTCGCGCGTAAAAGCAGGGTCATTCGGAAATTGCTGTCCAAAATACGATGGCTGAAATTCAGTTCCTCCGGTATTTTTCATGGCTTCGTCACGAATGGCCATGTATTCGATGTTGTTGGTGAAAATTGAAGTTTGCGTGAAAGGAAGCTTGGAAATGCCGCCATCGTAATTAACAGACAAATCGGTTTCTTTCTTTTTGCTCGACTTGGTTGTAATGATGATTACGCCACCAGATGCTCTATTCCCATATATAGCTGTAGCAGCAGCATCTTTTAGTACTTCGATAGAAGCTATATCGTTTGGATTAAGCATCGAAATAGGAGAAGCCGCTCTTACTCCATTTACTGCTAACGCATCTGACGAAGTAAAAATTGGCACTCCATCTACAATCCAAAGAGGATCAGAACTTAAACTAATCGACTTTAATCCGCGGATATTAATCTGGTTACCCGCCCCTGGGGTTCCTCCACCCGAATTGGTAACGTTAACCCCCGCTGCCATACCCTGAAGCGATTGTGAAATAGATGTTGATGGTAATTTTGTTATTTCGTCTCCGCCAATTTTCGATATGGCGCCAACAGTTTCTCTCTTTTTTGCTGTTCCGTAGCCTATGGCTACAACTTCGTCAATACCTACTGTTTCTTCTTTTAGGATAAGGTTTACAGTTGTTTTTCCAGATACATTAACCTCTTCAGTTTTCATTCCGACAAAAGAGAAAATTAATGTTGCATTAGCTGGTACACTTGCCAAAACATAATTACCCTCTATATCCGTAATTGTTCCATTTGTCGAACCTTTTACCAAAACTGAAACTCCAGGTAATAGTTCTCCTGATGAACTTTTGACAGTTCCTTTTACCTTAATGTTCGCCTGGTTAGTCTCGCTCTCCAAAGGATTACCTGCTTTAATAATGATGTTTTTACCAGAAATTTCGTAAGTGAGGTTTAAATCTGATATAATTGACCTAAGGACTTCATTAATAGTCTTATTCCTTAAGTCAACATTGATAGTCTTTTTATCATCGAGCTGACTTTTGTTGTAGAAAAAATACACATCAGATTGACGCTCTATTTCGTCGAATACCTGAGAAATAGTGGCATTTTTCATTTTAAGATCCAAGCGGGTATTTTGTGCCGAAACACTTGCTGAAACCTGCAAAACCACGAAAAGGATCAAGACACAATTCAATTTCATAATTAGCCAGATTTTTTTGAATGCAGGCAAAAGCCTATCATCCGATTGCCGAATAATTTTCATAAATTTGGTTGATTTTTAAGTAAAAAAATGATTTTCGTTTTTTCGCATTCTGCGTTTTTTAACAGGAATAGTTCGCAGCTATTCCTGTTTTGTTTTATGCAGAATGAAATTGGTAAGGCATTTTCAATGTATCATAGTCATAGTATTTTAGGTTAATAATTAGGCAATTCGTTTATTGCAGCCAAATTTGGCGGCCATCCATTTTGTATTTTTTGTTAGTTGTAAGTTCGAGTCTTTCCAAAGCACTGAAAATATTCTGATCGTATTCGAACATCCCACGGAAGTGCATATGCAGGAGCGAATCGTTTTGAATATGGAACTTCACGTCATACAATCGTTCCAATTCGTTGATAATGTCTTTTAATTCAGCATCTTTAAATACATATTTCCCGTCTTTCCATGCTGTTAGTAGGTAGGTGTCAACTTTATTTACATTTATTTCCTGACTGGACTGACTGAAAATCACCTGCTCTCCGGGTTTCAGCTCGATTGTGCCTGCAGTGCTGTTTTTGGGTTTAAATTCTACCCGTCCTTCTTCCAGGGTTGTTTCAACTTTATTTTCGCTGGAGTAGGCTTTCAGGTTAAAAACTGTTCCAAGCACTTTAATTTGCGCTTGCCTGGTATTTACTACAAATGGTTTATGTGCATTTTTTGTGACTTTAAAGTAGGCTTCACCATCCAGATTTACTTCGCGTAGATCACCATTCATGGTTGATGGATATCTTAATATCGATCCGGCATTTAACCAAACTTCAGTTCCGTCGGCAAGTGTGCACCTCGAAATATGACCTTTGGGCGTGCTAACTTCGCAAATAACATCGTCACCCTGATTTTTTGAGTTGCCAATGTACCAGCCAATACCAAGCATAAGCGGAAGTGCAAGAATTGCAGCCACACGATAAATCCAGAAAGAAGCACTTTTATTTGGGCTGTCGTTTATAAGCTGGTTAATGATCTGATCTTTAATTTTTATCTGATCAGATAGTACTTCAGGAGGAGGAAAATAAGAATGGCTCTTTTCCCATATTCGCATATAATCCGAGAAATGCTTTTTATTTGCCGGCGATGACTCAATCCATGCGGTTAGTTCAATTCTTTCTGAATCGGTGATTTCTCCGCCTAGGTATTTGGCTATAATAAGGTCAATTGGATTGATTTCGTTTTTCATTCGTCATCCGGTTTTTGTTTTTTGAACCCAATGACGATTGTTATTTAAAATACCCTGTAACGAAAATTGACTTTTTTTGAAAAAAATAACGAGAGTAATCCGAATGATTGATAATCAGATAATTCATTCCGGAGTTTTTTTAAGGCAATTCCAATTTGCATTTCAACGGTTTTTACCGATATGTCAAGTCTTTCAGCAATTTCGGCATATTTTAGGTCTTCAAACCGGCATAAAATAAATACCTGGCGACATTTCACAGGAAGTTTATCGATGGCGTTATTGATTCTGTCCGACAATTCCGCGTCTTCGATCCAGTCACACATTTGTTCTTTTTCTACATTGCCAAGTGATAAAAGGTACTTCGACTCGGCTTTTCTGTGTTTGATAATATCGAGACAGGCATTTCGAACCGACTGAAATAAATATGCTTTCAGTGCAACGATTCTAAGTTTTTCCCGCTTAATCCACATGTCAACAAAGACCTGTTGGACCACCGAGCGTGACGAATCGAAATCGTGAAGAACTGAATCGGCAAAATAGCACAAGCTGGTGTAATACAGCTCGAAAGCTTTATTAAAAGCTTTCTCATTGCCATTTTTTATATCCTCGAACGAAATCAAATCTCTAGTTTGTTCCATGCAGTAAAAGTAGAAACATTTTTAAACAGAAAGTGAAAGTAATTAACTCTTGTGCTTGGTTTTGACCGCAAGAGTGAGGTGAAGTTTAAAATTAATTTCGACAAAGTTTGTTTAAAAAAGCAAATGGACCCAAAGCGAACTTTGAATCCATCTGTACATAACGCTTAGCTTAAACTTGAAAAAAACTTATGAAGGTTTATTTGATTAGTAACGTGTAGCTAAATGAAGTAGGCTCTGCAAAAACCTGGTATTGTGGTAATGGGCGCGGTCCGCAGCCATTCGATCCTGCGCCGAGCGTTTTGTGGCTGATGCATAAAACGGTTGCTGAACTTTGTGGCAAATCAATACGGTATTCCACATTTTCCATTTCTTCGTCGGTATATGGGATAGCAGTGAACTGCATCAAATCCTTGTCGGCGGTAACTTTAAGAGCAGCTCCTCCTTTTTGCGAAATCTCTGCCCAACGAACGTCTTCGTGGTTTCCGTTATCCATCGGCTTTTCGTATGGAGTCATTTGTTGTGCAATGGTGCTACTGTATAAACTTATGTCGAAGCCACTTTTACGATCAGCGTAGTTTTCCATTGGGCCGCGGCCAAAGTACGAAATCTGATCCATCTGCTTGTTCAGCATCAGTCGAACGCCAAGTCGGCCTAACACTACTTTCGGATTGGTCGAATCCAGTTTGTTTGAAGCGATGATTTCGCCATTCCCTGTTATTTTATAAATAGTTTCAAACGAAACGCTGAATCCTTCTTTACCTTCTCCTTTCAATCTTACTGAAATTTGTGCATTGTTGGCATCGATCTGGCTGGCAGCAACATTGTCAACGATCCATTTCAGTTCTTTTAGTCCATATTTATTCCATTCGCGGTCGGCCCACATGTCGTCATTGCGGTGAGGCGCACGCCACAGATGTAATTTTGGTCCGCCTTGTGCAGTTAGCAATTCCTGATTGCCTTTTTTCATGCTGCTGAACGTCCCGGTAGCTTTGTCGAATACAACCGAAAAGCCGTTTCCTTTTACGGTCACTTCTTTGTCATTCTGAGTGAGAGTTGCAGGAGTTTTTGCTTCGGCAACCGGCAATTCAGCCACTTTAACTGGTAATTGAAATTGCTGCCAGGCCACTTCAAATCCTTTTTTAGCCCAAAGTTCGTCGTTGTTTTGGACAAACGAAACACGCACAAAATATTCGGCCCCCGCTTTCGGACTAGCCACCTTTACCGGCAAAGAGATTACTTTTTCGGCCCCCGCTTTGATTTCAGGAATCATTAATTTACCACTTGAGATTTCCTTCCCGTTTTCAGCCAGGCTCCATGATGCAGAGAACCCGTTGAGATTAATAAACTGGTATTTGTTTTTGATTTTGATGGTTGCTGTTGCTGCATTTTCTACTGAAATACCAATCCATTGAAACGATTTTTTCATTTCAGGATAATGAGGTTTAGGCGAGCGATCAGAGAAAACAGTTCCTTTGTGAATGAAATAATGGTCGTTCGGGAATTCGCCAAATCCGCCGCCATAAGCAATAATTGGGTGTTTAGGGTTGCGGTTGTTGTACAATCCCTGGTCTTGGTATTCCCAGATGGCACCACCCAGAATTTCCGGATTTTGATCAAATACTTCAGAATATTCGTCTAACGAACCCATTGAGTTGAACATCGCGTGAGCAAACTCGCAGATATAGAAAGGTTTGGTCAACTCTTTATTTTGGGCGATTTTCGCGAAATCGGCGGGAGTACCATACATTTTACCATCGAAGTCTGAAGGATTTTTTGCTCCAACGCCAAAGCGTTCGTAGTGCACAAAGCGGGTTGGATCGATCGCTTTTATCGTATTCATAGCCTGAACAAAGTTGGTTCCAACGCCGCCGTTTTCGTTACCCAGCGACCAGATTATAACAGAAGGATGATTCTTGAAATTCTCAACATTGGCCACATTGCGGTCAATAATCTGATCTTTCATCCGAGGCTCTTCATCAAATTTATGGTCGTAGCCGTGGCATTCCACATTGGCTTCGGCAACCAGCCAGATTCCCCATTCGTCGCACAACTCGTACCAACGTGGATCGTCGGAATAGTGGCAGGTGCGCACGTGATTGCAGTTTCCTTGTTTAATCACTTCCAAGTCGCGGATCATTTGAGCCTCAGTAATGGCATGACCAACTTCGGGCCAATGTTCGTGACGGTTAACTCCTTTCAGTTTGATCGGTGTTCCGTTTACCATCATTATCCGGCCTTTGATCTCCACTTTACGGAAACCTGTTTTCGACGAAAGGATTTCACTGGTTTTTGGGCCTTCGTTCAAGGTTAAAACGGTGGTATATAATTTAGGCGTTTCGGCTGTCCATTTTGCCGGATTAGTTACCGGGAACTTAACGCTTACCACTTTTTCTTCGCCCGGATTTAGCGCCGGAACAGCTACTTCGGCTTTGGCGCCTTTTACTTCCTGAGTTCCGTCGAAAAGGGTTGCGACCAGTTTTTGTGCAGCGCCTTTCGATGCACTGTAGTTTCTCACTTTGGCAGTTACTTCAACAGTCGCATTTTCGTATTTCTGATCCAGATCGGTTTTAACGAAATAGTCGCGAACGTGCGTTTCAGGAGTACTCCAAACAGTAACGTTGCGGAATATTCCGCTCAAACGCCACATGTCCTGATCTTCGAGGAAACTTCCGGCGGTAAAACGGTATACTTCGGCAGCCACCATGTTTTTGCCTGGTTTTACATATTTGGTAATATCGAATTCGGCAGCGTTGCGGCTGTTGATGCTGTAGCCTACTTTTTCGCCGTTCACCCACAGGAAGAAACCAGCGTCAACACCATCGAAAGTCAGGAAAATGCGACGACCGTTCCAGTTTTGCGGAATATCAAATTCGCGACGATAACTTCCAACCGGATTACGTTCTTTGTATGCCGTGTAAGTTTTAGGCGGTTCGCTCATTACATGAGGAAAATCTTTCTGGAAGATGTAGCCCATATTTTTATAGTAAGGTGTTCCGTAGCCTAAAACCTGCCAATTCGATGGAACCGAAATTTCTTTCCAGCCCGAAACATCATAAGTAGGTTTGTAAAAATCGACAGGACGTTGCTGTGGCCAGGCTACCCAGTTGAATTTCCACATTCCATTCAAACTTTTACAGAAAGATGAGGCATGGCGGATGGCTTTCAAGGCTTCGGCCTGATTGCCATAAACCATCAGGGTTGCATGCCAGGGCTCTTTATTAATGCCTAATAGTTCGGGATTTTCAATTTCAGGAGGAACAGGAGCTCCGGTAACAACCGTATCGGTAGTGGCAGAATTGGTTATGACTTCTGAATTCATTGGGCTATTTTTTTGTGTTGATCCCAATTCGTAGCGAAAACTCTGCATTGCAAAGAAGGCAACAATAGCCAAGCTCAAACAAACTATTTTCTTCATTATTAATAGTGGTTAGTAATTTTAAACGGGTTGAAGATAGAACTGTAATCGGGAACAAACATTCACGCATAATCAAACATTTGTCCATGTTCTGATTCAGGCAAGCTAAAATTTAAATTTAGTTGCCTTGAAATCAATTTGTTGTATTGCGAATATTAATATCGAAAGGTTTACTGGCTTCTCCTGCATACAGACTGACGTGCGGGAACGGAATTTCTATTCCTTCGCGGTCGAATGCTTCTTTGATTTCAATGAAAACAGAGTTTTTTACGGCCGAATAATTGGCTTTTTCGAACCATACGCCAAAGGTTATGTTGATGGCGCTGTCGCCAAAAGTCTGAAACAGGATGTAAGGCTCAGGTTCTTCGAGGCAAAGAGGATTGTTACGCGCAACGGTTTCCAGCACAGTCTTTACTTTCCGAAGATCTTCCTTGTAAGCAACTCCGATTTGAAAATCAAGCCGGCGAATAGGGAAACGGGTTACGTTGGTCAGTTCCGACGAAATAACCGATTGATTCGGAATGCGGATCAGTAAATTGTCGAACGTTTTTATTTTGATCGAAAGCAAATCGATGGAATAAACTGTTCCTGATTTATCGCCAATGCGCACCACATCGCCAATTTCGAACGATTTTTCGCCGACAAGAAAAAGCCCGCTGATAATGTTGCCGATGCTGGTTTGCGAGGCAACCCCAATAACGATACCCACAACGCCCGCGGCTCCAAACAAGGCCGTTAAATCGTAGTTAAATTCTTTGATTACAATTAAAACCAGGCCGGTGTAACCTGTATAAACAATGGTTCGCGAAATGAGCATCATGCGCTGGCGCGAGAGCTGTTTCCGAAGCGAACGCCTTAACATGAAGGTTATCAGGTGTATCGAGCTAATCCCGATAACGAGGATGAAGACAATCCGAATAAATTTTTCGATGGTCGCAGGATTGATGTATTTTTCCAGTTCGGGCCACATAATTTAGTTCTGATAAATGTTTTTAATGAAGAAGAAACTACGGCGCAACAGTTTTTTTGTGTCAGACAGGCGCGATTTGGCAATTAATTCAGGTTTTTCGCCATGAAAGTCGTCGCGAACGCTTAGTGCAACACTTTCAGCCTGTTCCTGACCTTTAAATTCGATAGCGACATGGCTAGTAAGTATTTGATCGCCTTTTTTGTACAGGTTAAATTCCTCAACCCGCAGAATGAGCCGCTGTATGTCGAGCACGCCAAATGTGTTGTTAATAATCTCGACTGATGCAATTGCTTCCCAGGCGTTTGCTTCAACGTCAGAAATGGATTTATCGTAATTACTTCCAATGGAATATGCGGGCTCGCCTTCGTCTATTTCACCAAACCACGTATCCGAAAGCCTTTGCAGCGGGACTTCTGTAATTCTGTTCTCTTCTTTAACCTGACCAAAATAAAATTGCATGTTGAGCGGAATCCTGAAGAATAATCGGGCAGATTGTCCCGCGCTCACTTTTATATTCTTGTTGTTTCGAAAAACAACGGCCTTGTCGGGCAGCGCCGGAACCACAAACAGTTCGTTCGAATCACTTGCATAGAAATGTAAAACATTCTGATCATCAGTTAAATCATTGAGTTCTTCAACTGTCATTTCAGCAGCAGCCTGAGAGAATGTATTTGCTTTTACAATCCATCCGTTTGGCGAGTGCTTCAGCAGAACTTCCGAATAGCCGGCTTTGAAAAGCAGCGTCTGATTGATTTTGAGCGTATATTTCTTCCAGAAACTTTGTGGTTTCATTATCTTTTGATGTTTTAACGATTAAAAGTAAAACAAATTTTGATGGCAGAAGCAGAATACCTGTCATCAAAAAGTTAAACTTTATCAAGAGTATTTTAATCCATTAATTTGTCTAACCCAAAAGCTGAACCTGGATGCTGTAATTTTGTTTAATCTCGGTACAAACTGAAAACAGAAAACAATGAGTTCGACTGAAAACAAAATGAAAATAGAAATCTGGAGCGACGTGGTTTGCCCGTTTTGCTACATTGGTAAACGTAAATTCGAAGTGGCTTTGTCTGATTTTAAACATGCCAATGAACTGGAAATAATCTGGAAAAGTTACCAGCTTTCGCCGCAAATGAAAACAGTGCCGGGGAAAAGCATTCACCAATATTTATCGGAACATAAACGAATCAGTTTAGAAGAAGCTACAGCACTCAATAATCAGGTGGCAGACTGGGCGCGGCAAGCAGGCTTACAATACAATTTCGATAAAGCTATACCGGCCAATACGTTCATGGCGCATCGGTTTTCGCATCTGGCAAGGGTTCAGGGAGTTCAAAATGAAGCCGAGGAAAAGCTTTTTAGCGCCTATTTTACTGAAGGAAAAAACATTGATGATGTGGACACGCTCGCTCAAATTGGCGCAGAAATCGGGATTGATGCAGGGGTGGTTAAAAGCACATTGAAAAGTGATGAATATGCCGAGGCCGTCAGGAACGACATTCAGGAAGCTTATCGTCTGGGATTACGTGGCGTTCCGTTCTTTGTTTTCGACCGCAAATATTCGGTTTCAGGAGCGCAAGACAGCAACGTTTTCCTGAATACACTTGAAAAGGCCTATGAATCGTGGCGAAATGAAAATCCGGTTTTCAGGATTGATATTTAAAATGCCAAATAAAAGCAGAGTCCGGCTTTCTCAAAAAGACCGGACTCTGCCGCTGTAAATTTTTACGATTTATTTCTTGTGGAACTTAGCTTTCACGATAAAAGTAAGAATAATGAAAGCGACAATGAGGATAACCGGAAGCACCGACATGTTTCTTAAGGTAATTTGTGCACCTGAAGTTTCGATCGATTTTCCCATGATGGGCAAAACCATCGAAGTTGCCACAAACCCGGCGCCTCCTAAAATAGACATGCCAAGTGCGCCACTTTTCGGAACATATTCTGATGCCACGCCGATCATGGTTGGCCAAAAATAGCAAACGCCCACGGCAAATACAGCTGCCGAGAAAACGGTCATCACCGGACCAGAAGCAATACTCAGCAGCATTAATCCGGCGAAAGCAAATATAGAAGAACCCAAAAGTACGCCGGTCGGATTCAGGCGGTGAATTAGTCCACCGGCAAAGAAACGGCCAACAGCCATAATGCCGGTAACAACAGCTAAAATCAACATTGGGCCAATGCCGTTCTGCGCCAGCAATGCATTAATCCATTGGGTTGTTCCCAACTCAGTAGATGCAGTTAAAAGCATACAGAAAAAGATGAATGGGAAAAGCAGCGATATTTTATTCATTAAGCGTCCTTCCAAAATAATGAACAGTGCGATTAAGGCAACAATTACGAAAGGAACAGCGCTGTCGAAACTAACGGCAAACGATGGGATAGTGGCTACCATAATCATCAGGATTACGGCGATGGTAATGGTAATAGGCGCTCCAACATTGCGCATCATTTCTTTATAAGTGACGCCGGTCGAAACACGTTCGGTTTCAGGAATCGTTTGTCCGAAGAACAGGAATCCGTAGATGGCCAGCGGAATAAACAAGATGCTTACCAGTACTTGCCAAGGCAGGTTGAGTTTATCCATGATGAGGGCAGCGAGCAAACTGCCAATCACGATTCCGCCCGGGAACCAAACATGAAAGCGGTTAAGCATTTTGGTTTTCTTTTCAGGAAAGAGCGTTGTGACAAGCGGATTACAGGCGGCTTCAACGCTTCCGTTGCCAAGGCCGATAAACACGTTTGCAATAAACAACGAAGCCATATCTTTAGCGAAAAGCAGCAAAACAATGCCAACCAGATGCAAGGCAAAAGCCATCCAGATGATCGTTTTTGTTTTCACGATATCGATGAAATAGCCGCCGGCAAACATGGCTACGGCAAAGCCCCAGAATGCCGGCCCGAATGCCCGCCCAACCTGCTCTTTGCTCAAACCGTAATCGTCGGTAAAAACACCTTCTATTTTAGCCCTGATGGCAAAAGTAATAGCTGTAACCAGCAATGCCAGACATGCTCCAATAAATAACCTTTTTTGATTCACATGTTCCATAGACTTAGTTTTTGGTTGTTATTTGAATAAAGGGAATTAGCGAAAAGAGGAATGGGCAAAAGAAAAAGGAATGGCTAACTTAATGAACAGGAAAGCAACGGCTTGGCAACTTGGAAGTCGGTTCATAAGCTTACAGTTTTGTTAGGTTTTGGTAAATATAGCAAATCAGAACAGAATATACCACCAGAAGATAAGATTTTGTTAGTATATCGTTTTTAATGAGTTGTTTAAGTTGAATGCGAGCAGTTTGGAAAGCTTAGTCTTGACCTCAAAATCAAAACAGTAGTCAACTTTCTTGTACCGAAAAACGTTGATGATATTCAGATGGCCGTAACAACGACCTGAGAATTTATCTAGTTGACAACTAATTGAAAATAAAATGGCGAAACAAATTTTTATCAATTTAGCAGTGAAAGACCTGCAGAAATCGATGGACTTTTACACCGCATTGGGATTTGTAAATAATCCTCAATTTTCTGACGATGGCGGGAAATGTATGGTGTGGAGTGAGAATATTTTTGTGATGATATTGTCATACGAGAAGTTTGCATCTTTTGCTACAAAACCTCTGGCTGACACCAAGTCAAAATTGGCCGGACTTTTTTCTTTATCCGTTGACAGCCTCGACCAAGTAAACCATATTGTAACCAGCGGATTAGATGCAGGTGGAACCGAACCTCATGAAATTAGGGACTACGGATTTATGCAACAGCGAAGCATTGAAGACCCAGATGGACATACCTGGGAAATTTTTTACATGGACATTACCAAATTTCCAACAGAGCAAGCAGCAGATTAATCAGAAATCATTCAAATAAACAGAGATCATGGCACAAATAAACCCTTACATTCATTACAATGGCAATGCCGAGGAGGCATTTACATTTTACAAATCTGCTTTTGGCGGAGAGTTCGAAAGGATAGTTCGCTTCAAGGATATGGCCATATTGAAGGATCAGATCTCTGAAAAAGAGGCGAACAGAATTATGCATATTGCTTTGCTAATTGGCAAGCACAGTGTTTTAATGGGAAGTGATACGCCCGAGTTTATGGGAACGCTCAACGAAAAAGAAAACAGGAGCAAAATCTCGGTGATTGCCGAAAGCAAGGAAGAAGCAGACCAACTATTTAACAGTCTTTCTGCAGGTGGTGAGGTCGAGATGCCTATTGGCGAAAGTCCCTGGGGCTCTTATTTTGGCATGTTCAGAGACAAATACGGAATTGAATGGATGATTGATTTTGATTCCAAAGTATAAAGGG
>Ga0116170_10001618_pt1 | contig 22615 bp, 14 predicted proteins | sample AD_JPNHW1_MetaG_FD_89797 | JGI IMG/M metagenome (GOLD analysis project Ga0116170, IMG submission 89797) | Active sludge microbial communities of municipal wastewater-treating anaerobic digesters from Japan - AD_JPNHW1_MetaG | ecosystem: Engineered > Bioreactor > Anaerobic > Digestate | place... | reverse complement strand
CATGCAGAGCTTTGTGCTTGATGCAAAAGAAAACCCTTTTAATGTGGTAGAACCTGGAAAACGCCCAAGAGTGACACTCACTCCAACACTTGCTTTAAAAGACGGTAAACCGTTCCTCTCCTTCGCCAAGCAGGGAGGTGATGAGCAGGATCAGCTGCTGCTGCAGTTCTTCCTTAATGTTGTTGAGTTTGGCATGACTATCCAGGAAGCATGTGAAGCTCCTGACTTTAAATCGCTTCAGATGCACTCCAGCTTCGGAGATCATGAAAAGATAGCCGGCGGATTGGTACTTAACAGTGCAGTGCCCTCATGGGAGAGAAAAGAGCTTGCCGGAATGGGATACATATTATCGTTCCAGGAGAAGACATCAGGCCCGGTTAACGCAATTGGCTTTGACTGGGTTCATGGCTCTTTCTGGGGAGGCTCAAGCAACTATGGTGAAGATTATGGCATAGGATGGTAAATACTACCTTATTACTGCATCCAGGTATTTCCATATATTGTTCTGGAATGTCATAGGGACAAAAGTGCCGTCGGGCGTGTCACCCATCCTTACCACAACAAGGTTTTCCGATGGTACCACATTTATTATCTGACCATTCTTTCCCATTGCAGCAAACATGTCGTCGGGAGCATTGGGAGTAAGATCTGATGGTATTACAATCTGATAACCGGGCACCATATATGATCCCTTGCCATTTAGCCATGTAAGATATCCATATGACTGGTTTAGCGCCTGGGATGTATTTGTCATATCATTGAAGTACTCATTGTCTGCAAGCACCGGTGTCTTATCCCATGTGCCTCTGCCAAGAAGCAACAGTCCAAACCGTGCAAAGGACCTGGCAGTGCTGTAATAGACATGGTCATAATCAACATATATCCAAAACCCATCCATGCCGATTTTATCCCTTAGCTGAGCATTAAAATATGTTGTGAACGACTGGCCTGTGCTGTTTTCAATAACCCCATCGAGCAGGGTATAGGGGGCATTATGATATGCCCATCTGGTGCCGGGCTCTGCCAGGTACTTCAGGCACGATGGATCGGTGCAATGATTATCCGTCACACCATCATCAAGCCCTGTGGTCATTGACAACTGATTGCGAATGGTAATACTGCCCTCCTGAGCCGTGGTCATGGAACTCCATCCGTTTCCAAGGTATTTGGATGTATGGTCTGAGATGCTGAGATAGCCCTGTTGCTGTGCGATGCCTGTAAGAAATGCAGTCATTGTTTTTCCGGCTGAAGCCCAATACCAGTAACTTGAAGAGGTAAATGCCGAGCCATCAAGCTGCTTGCCAAAGTACTTCTCAATAACAATACGGCCATCCTTGAGCACTATGAATGCTTTCGAATTAGAGGTGTCGAGAAATGTATAGAGGTCCGTCAGAGCCGCAGTATTCCACCCAAGACTCCCGGGTGTTACTGATTCCCATTCGGTGCCGGACGCTGACGGAAAGTAAAGGCCTGCTGTTTCACTCTTTTCCTTGTTGCACGAAGAAACCAACAGAAGAAGAGCCATCTGTATTATAAATGGAAAGGATCTTTTCATGCTCTTTAGATATGTCATATGAAGAAAGGTTTAATAAGAAACAAAAATTCCTATTGTATGTTTGCACCCGTTGTTACTTCGTTTGAAATATATCTAAATTTCATATCTTTAATTTGACAATTGAGTTGCTCACAAAACAGACTTTCAGAGCAATGAACAATAAAGTTTATAAACTTTAAGGTTTTTATAACTTTTCGATTATTATCTTTGCCAACCGGACACGTTTCAAGAAATGGCCAAAAACGAAAAAAGAAAAAATAACTGGCGCGATAAATTCAGGTTTGCCGTATTCAATGATACTACATATGAAGAGATATGGAGGATACGGCTCACAAAATATAATGCCCTGGTGGTTATATCTGGATGCCTGTTTTTATTAATTATGCTGACATGGTGTCTTATTGCATATACCAGAGTCAGAGAGTTTATTCCGAATTACCCTGATGTAAATATGCGTCGTGCAATAGTGATGAATGCGATAATGCTTGATTCACTGGAGCATGAGATTGAGGCCAGGGATAAGTATTTTGAGGACCTTAACAGCGTTATCTCAGGTAAACAACCGGTTAGTAAACTCACTGCCCGCGATACAGCAAAGAGCTATTCGTCTGTTCCGGTTACAAGGACAAAGGAACAGACCAGGTCGGAAAATAAGATCGAAAAGGAGAATAAATACAGTCTTGATCAGTCGGGTAATAATTCATCTAGAAAAGAAGAAAAGCTGAGTCTTACGGGGATTCATTTTTTCCCGCCTGTAAAAGGTGTTATCTCCAGCAACTTTGATACGCGCACAAGGCACTTTGGAATCGACCTTGTAACTGCACCAAAAGCTGTTGTCTCTTCTTCTCTTGATGGCACTGTAATAATGACTGGATGGACAATGGAGACAGGGTTTGTGATAGTCATACAGCACAGCAATAATCTTGTTTCGATTTATAAGCACAATTCGACTATACTCAAAGAGATGGGTGACAGGGTAAATGCCGGAGAGGCGATTTCAATAGTGGGCAGTTCCGGTGAGTTATATACCTCAGGTCCTCACCTTCATTTTGAATTGTGGTATAATGGTCAGCCGATAGATCCTTCACAATACATCTTTTTCTGATAAATGACAATCGCAGATGCTTAAGAGACTGGCGATTCTTGGTTCAACAGGTTCAATTGGCACTCAGACCCTCGATGTTGTATCGCAGCATCCCGACAGGTTCAGTGTGGCGGCTCTCTCGGCGGGAGAGAATCTTCACCTGTTAATTAAGCAGGCAAGAGAGTTCAGACCATCGGTTGTCTCTATTGCTAATCCAAAACACTATAACGAATTAAAGCAAAGCCTCAGCGATCTTGATATTGAAATTCTTGCCGGACCAGGTGCTGCGGAACAAATTGCAGTTATGCCTGAGGCGGATACTGTTGTTGCAGCAATGGTTGGATTTGCAGGTTTAAGGCCAACAGCTGCTGCGGTGCTTGCAGGAAAGGAGATAGCTCTTGCCAACAAAGAGACACTTGTTGTTGCCGGTGAGATGATAACGGACAATGCCTCATTGACAGGATGCCGGATACTGCCTGTAGATTCTGAACACTCGGCTATAATGCAGTGCATAGAGGGAGAAGAGCCATGGAGCGTTGAGAAGCTTATTATCACAGCTTCAGGAGGACCCTTCCGCGAGTTTTCGGCAGCTGATCTGAAGAATGTTACCCCTGCACAGGCCCTGCAACACCCTAACTGGAATATGGGAAACAAGATCACCATCGACTCTGCAACACTAATGAATAAGGGACTTGAAGTTATTGAAGCACGATGGTTGTTTAATATACCTCCTGAGAAGATAGATGTGGTGGTTCATCCTCAGTCTATCATTCATTCACTCGTTCAGTTTATTGATGGCTCAATTAAAGCGCAGATAAGCATTCCGGATATGAGGCTGCCTATACGTTATGCCCTTAGCTACCCTGAGAGACTGGAAAGCAACATGAAACGGGTGTCACTATCTGCTTTACGCAGCTTCACTTTTGAAGAGCCGGATACCAACCGCTTCAGGAACCTTAGACTGGCACGACAGGCACTTGAGACAGGCGGTAACATGCCATGTGCCCTTAATGCAGCAAACGAGGTGGCAGTTAAAGCTTTCCTTGAAGGAAGAACAAACTTTCCGGGTATGTCTGCTATAGTGGAATATGTGCTTGAGAAAACAACATTTAACAATATAGCCAGCCTGGATGTTTATCAGGAGACTGACTGCCTTGGCAGACAGATGGCAAATGAATATTTAAGTAAAAAAGAAAAATAATGGTTGTATTAATAAAAATAGTTCAGCTCCTCTTCGCCCTTTCTATTCTTGTGATTATTCATGAGGTAGGACACTTTCTCTTTGCCCGTTTATTTAAAGTGAGAGTTGAAAAATTCTTCCTGTTCTTTGACTGGGGATTCTCTCTTTTCAAAAAGAAGGTTGGAGATACTGAATACGGTATAGGATGGCTGCCACTGGGTGGCTATGTGAAGATATCAGGCATGATTGATGAATCGATGGACATAGAACAGATGAAACAGCCTGCACAACCATGGGAATTTCGTTCCAAACCGGCATGGCAGAGACTGCTGATTATGCTGGCAGGGGTAGTGTTCAATGTTATACTGGCTATCTTCCTCTATACAATGGTTTTGAATGTCTGGGGTGAGACATATCTTGCAGCCAGGGATGTGAAATATGGTATCGTTACAGACTCAGTTGGTTACTCAATGGGTCTGCGCGATGGCGACAAGATTATCTCTGTTGATGGCGCAAAGGTTGAAAATTTCTATAAGGTAATACCCGATGTTCTTCTGAATGAGCGTAAGGTTATTTCTGTAGAAAGGGATGGACAGATGGTTGACATCCCTATCGACAGAAAATATATACCCTTGATGATGAAAGGTAAAGGCGAGATTGATGCACGAATACCTTTCGGACCCTTTGTAGTGTCTGCCCTGCCAAAGAAAGATTCGCCGGCAAAGGACGCAGGCATAAGGGTAGGGGATGAAATTGTAAAGATTGATAATATCTCATTCGCATGGTATAATGAGTTTCAGGCTTATCTGAAATCGCATAAAGGAGTCCCGGTTACGGTTTCAGTCATACGTGACGGCCAGCCTGTCGATATTGCAGTAACACCAAATAAAGCAGGCATGCTCGGCGTGGCCAGAAAGGCAACCAACATACTTCAGCTTACCACCATTAATTATAATTTCTTTGAATCTATTCCGGCAGGCATAAATTTAGGAATAACGGCTATTAAAGATTACCTGAAACAGTTTAAACTTATTTTCTCAAAGGAGACAAAAGGATATGAGCAGTTGGGAGGATTCATTACAATCGGAAGCATCTTCCCCGATACCTGGAACTGGATGGCATTCTGGAAGCTGACAGCCTTTATATCCATCATCCTTGCAGTGATGAATATTCTGCCCATACCGGCCCTCGATGGGGGACATGTGATGTTCCTAATTTATGAGGTGGTGACAGGACGTAAACCAAGCGACAAATTCCTCGAGTACGCCCAGATTGCAGGTATGATAATACTGTTTGGTCTGTTGATATTTGCTAATGGGAATGATATATTAAGATTAATCAGGAAGTAATGAAATTTTTACTGATTTGGTTTTGAATAATCTATTTATAACTTTGTAAAAAAATAAGACAATGGGAAATTTTGGTGTTACTGAGATTTTGCTGATTCTGGTAGTAGTAGTACTCCTCTTCGGCGGCCGTAAAATACCTGAGCTGATGAGAGGTATAGGGCAGGGAATGAAAGAGTTCAGAGATGCCCAGAAAGATGACTCTGATAAGAGCAAAACAAAAGATAAGGCTGAAGAAAAATAGCTTTGAAATATAATGCTGAGCCCCGCATCTGCGGGGCTTTTTTTATTGAATTTTTCTGTAGAGTTGATCTCTTTTTACCGGGGTAAACCCTGCCATCCTGATTATATCCTGCATCTCTTCAGGGCCAAAGCGGAAAGCTTTACCTGCCGCGCTTACCACGTTCTCTTCAATCATTACTGATCCAAGATCATTAGCTCCGGAATGGAGCGTTATTGAAGCTGTCTCCCTGCCTACAGTGAGTATTGATGATTGGAGGTTGGGGATATTATCGAGCATTATCCTGCTTATAGCAATAAGCCTCAGATAATCAGCTGCCGTAGTGTTGTTTTTTACCCCATACTTTTCAGCAAGGACGGTTCCCTGATCACGAAATGGCCATGGTATGAATGTTATAAAACCATAGTGGCCTTCAGGTTTTTCGTCCTGTACCTGACGCAACCTGATAAGATGCTCAATCCTCTCTTCAATGGTTTCTGCATGCCCGAACATCATTGTTGCTGAGGTGGGGATATTAAGCCTGTGTGCCTCTCTCATCACGTCAAGCCACTCTTCGGTTGTGGCCTTTGCAGGAGAAACATACTTTCTCACTCTGTCTGCCAGTATCTCAGCACCGGCACCGGGTAACGAGTCAAGCCCTGCTGCCATTAGCTCAGTGAGAACTTTCCTGACACTCATCTTCTCTTTGTGAGCAAGAAAAACTATCTCGGGAGGGCCCAGGGCATGCAGTTTGAGCTGTGGCCATCTCTCCTTAAGACTGCTGAAGAGCGAGATATAAAAACTCAGGCCCAGTGAAGGATTCATGCCTCCCTGCAATAAGAGCTGGTCACCTCCAAGGTCAAACAGCTCTTTTATTTTAGAATCATATTGTGCATCTGTTGTAATATATGCGTCCTTATTACCCTCCAAACGGCAAAAATTGCAGAAGCGACACTGCGAAAAACAGATATTGGTGATATTGACATTACGGTCAATCATCCATCCTACCTCATTTGTTGGATGAAGCCTTCTCCTTAGTTCATCAGCAACGAACAACAACGATGAAAGAGGTGCCTCTTTATAAAGAGAAACACCTTCTGATGGAACAAGCCGCTGACCATCATAAGCCTTTCGTAGTATTTTGTCGCTGTCACTCATTTAATGCTGAAATGCGTTATGTTTTCCATTAATGCAAAGGTAATGGTTTACAGCAAAATCATTCAATAATTTAATTAACTTTACCCCTGATAAAAAATTTTAGGATGAGAACTGAACTGATGCATTCAATCGGAAACGTCAATGGACAGCCGGTGATATGTATTATCGGGGATACTGAGATACCTACTTTTCTAAATCTCTCAGAAGAGGAAAAGGAATATGCCTTAAGACTTTTTTCTGAAAAAAGGAATACAGTCTTTATCAATTCATATAAAAAATTCACTGCACTTGTCCGTATTAAAAATGACCTGCCTATCTTCAGACAACATGAGGAGCTCAGAAAGGCTGCGGTTGAGTTGCGTAGTGACATAATTAATTCCGGCTTCAAAAAGATCATGATCACCGGGTTTAATGCAGAATCATCAATGGTGACTGCATTTACTGAGGGACTGATCTTATCATTTTACAAATTTGACAAGTATCGTAAGCAAAAGCCGGGGGAGAAGAAACTGCCTGAGCTGATAATCGTCAATGCAGATATTCAGGAAGACGATTTTCTGTGGTTGAAAAATACATGCGAAGCTGTCTATGCTACCCGTGATCTTATAAATGAACCTCCCCGGAAAATGACTGCGCATGCATTTGCTGAAGCAATGAAGCATCTGGGCACAGAAGGAGGTTTCTCCGTTGAGATCCTGGATAAGAACCGTATTGCGGCGCTGAAGATGGGTGGGCTTCTTGGAGTGAACAGCGGCAGTGCAGAGCCGCCGCAGTTTTGCATCATGGAGTATAAGCCTCTGAATGCAGTAAACAGCAACCCATTGGTCCTTGTGGGAAAGGGTATTGTTCTTGATACAGGAGGACTTAACATCAAGACCGGTAACTATATGGACATGATGAAGACGGATATGGCAGGAGGAGCTGCTGTTGCCGGAGCATTATGCGTAATCGCCAGATCAGGTATTCCTCTTCATGTTGTATCACTGGTACCCGTTACTGATAACAGGCCTGGCCCGGAGGCAATAGCACCAGGCGACATACTTACAATGCATAATGGCACCACTGTAGAGGTGCTGAACACCGATGCCGAAGGCCGCCTGATACTGGCCGATGCTGTAAGCTACGCATCGAAATATGACCCAATGCTTATCATAACCATTGCTACCCTGACCGGCTCGGCTGCCATGGCTTTTGGTAATGCAGCTTCGGCTATGATGGGAACAGCCCCTGATGAATTGATGAACTCCCTGATAAAAGCCGGGGAAGAGGTGTTCGAGAGAGTGGCACCAATGCCTTTCTGGGACGAATATTCAGAATCGCTCAAGTCAGACGTGGCCGACATACAAAATATTGGTGAGAGGGAAGGAGGCGCCATAATTGCCGGACGATTTATTTCTTCTTTTACCTCTTACCCGTTTATCCACATCGATATTGCAGGTACCGGGATGCTCAAAAAAGATGACCAGTACCGTACTAAAGAGGGACCTGGAACAGGCGTGAGACTGCTTTCGGCCTTCGCCAGAAACCTCGCAAACAATTTGAAAACACAGAAATAATTAACTATATGGAAAGAAAACCAATTATAGTCGGAATTACCCATGGCGACATCAACGGAATAGGTTATGAAGTCATTATCAAGGCACTTTCCGACCCTGCCATCACAGAGTTATGTGTTCCTGTTGTATATGGATCACCTAAAATTGCAGCTTACCACCGAAAGGTACTTAATATAAGCAACTTCAGCTTTAACAATATACGTTTTGCGGAAGAGGCAAATCATAAACGTGCCAATATGATCAACTGTTGTAGCGATGAGGTGCGCGTGGAGCTTGGAAAATCAACTCCTGAAGGTGGAGAGGCTGCCCTGGCATCGCTTAATATGGCTACCGATGATTTAATCAAGGGGAAAATTGATGTTCTTGTAACGGCTCCTATTGACAAGCATAACATTCAGTCGGAGAAATTCCATTATAATGGCCATACCGACTATCTTAAGGCTCGCGTGGGGGCAGCAGATGCCCTTATGTTCATGATTTCCGAGTCGATGAAGATTGGATTTGTTACTGAACATATACCTGTCAAGGAAATATCTTCTGCAATAACAGAGGATCTGATATTAAGAAAGTTAAGGCTGATGAATCAGTCTCTGCTTACTGATTTTGGCATCAGGCGCCCGCACATAGCTGTCCTGGGGCTTAATCCTCACTCAGGCGACAACGGGTTACTTGGGGCAGAAGAGAACAGGGTAATCATACCGGCAATAAACAAGGCTAATGATGAAGGTATCTTTGCTTTTGGGCCTTATGCTGCTGATGGCCTGTTTGGCTCCGGACTGTTTCTGAAGTTTGACGCAGTGCTGGCAATGTACCACGACCAGGGACTGGCAGCCTTTAAGGCGCTGGCCTTTGATACAGGCGTAAATTATACGGCAGGCCTTCCGATCATACGCACCTCTCCGGTTCATGGAACAGCTTTTGACATAGTAGGCAAGGGAGAGGCATCTGAAAACTCATTCAGAAGCGCTATGTATGTGGCATGCGACATTTACCGGAACAGGAAAGCATATGCAGAAATGTCAAAGAATCCTCTGCAGCATCAGCACATTGACACACATGCTGACAGGAGCGACGAGCTTCCTCCTGAACTGGATACTAATGACCATAGCTTATGATTGAATATATTGCAGGCCTGGTTACTGAACTGAACCCGGCATATGTCGTACTTGAAGCAGGAAGTATAGGATATTGCATTCATATTTCCCTGACAACATATGATGCTCTTTCAAATTGTGAGAGCTGTCGTCTCTGGATTCATGAGGCAATAAGAGAAGATGCTCATCTGCTCTATGGCTTTGCCGGTAAAGAGGAGAGAGAACTTTTCAGACTTCTTATCTCTGTCTCAGGAATAGGTCCCAATACTGCTAGAGTGATGCTCTCCTCAATGGATCCTGTCACTCTGGGAAACGCTATTGCAGACGGAGATGTTAAAGCATTAAAAAGTGTAAAAGGTATAGGGCTAAAGACTGCTGAAAGGGTGATAGTTGATCTGAAGGATAAGATCGTCAGACGCATGCCTGCAGGCGAAATAGTTACATTCGCAGACAATACCGCACGCGAAGAAGCGTTATCTGCTTTAGTGATGCTTGGTTTTGCGAAAAACAGCGCCACAAAGGTTGTTGATAATCTTGTTAAGGAAAACAGAAACCTGTCTGCTGAGGAACTTGTACGACAGTCTCTGAAACTATTGTAAAACTTTCAGCTCTATTGCATTCGCAGTTCAGATATAAAACCCTTTTAACATGCCTGTGGCTTGCTTTTATCCTGCCGGCGTATACCGTATGTGCACAGGAGAAGATAGACAGCACAAAGAATGCCCCGATAAAACTATCGCAGGACCCAAACGTGCCATGGGACGCTGCAAAAAATTCTCCATTATACCTGAGCGACCCGTCAAATATTAGAACCACTTCTGTCTTTGACCCGATCAACAATCAGTATATCATCTTTCAGAAAATTGGTGATCTCGATTACAGAAGACCCATTTACCTTACACCCATAGAATTCAGAAAGTATGAGTTTGACAGGGCTATGCGCGCATACTGGGATGCAAGCCTGAAAGGCGATGTACAGGGTTTCAAATCATCGCTGATACCACAGCTGGAAGTAGGAGGAGAGACTTTCGACAAAGTCTTTGGAAGCAACGTAATCAATATTATTCCACAGGGATCAGCCGAACTGATCTTCGGCCTGAATATATCCCATACAGAAAACCCCTCTTTATCAGAGAGGCTAAGAACAGTTCCTACCTTTGACTTTAAAGAGAAAATCTCGATGAACGTCACCGGCACCATCGGTGATAAAGTCAACCTTGGGATAAATTACAATACTGATGCAATGTTCGATTTTGAGAACAGGACAAAGCTGGAATATTCAGGTAAGGAAGACGAGATAATAAAGAAAATTGAAGCTGGTGACGTTACTCTCCCTCTTAATGGTACCCTGATACAGGGTAGCTACAGCCTGTTTGGACTTAAGACCGAGCTTCAGTTTGGGAAGGCCACCGTCACAACAATATTCTCCCAGCAGAAAGGCGAGTCAACCACTATACAGCTGAAAGGCGGAGGACAACTTACTGACTTTGAACTCTCGGCCGATGAATATGAAGCAAATAAACACTTCTTCCTTTCACAATATTTCAGGGAGACATATGATCAGTCGCTGAAAAACCTCCCCGCTGTATCCAGTGGCATTGAGATCCAGAAGATAGAGGTATGGGTTACAAATAAAACCGGTGTCTTTGTCGAAGGAAGCAACAGGAATATCGTGGCATTCATGGACCTTGCTGAGGGAAGCGGCAATATTTACAATACTGTACCTGAATTTCAGGCTGTAACAGGTGCTGGAGCTCTTCCCCGGAACGAAGCTAACGGACTATATGATCAGATTACAACAACATATGATGGAATAAGAGATGTTAACAGAGTCACTGAAGTTCTTTCCCCGTTATCAGAGGTGTTCCAGAACGGACGCGACTTCAGCAAACTGGCAAACGCCCGTAAGCTCTCCACATCTGAATATACCGTCAACGAACAGCTGGGATATATTTCACTTAACACTGCTCTTAATAACGATGAGGTTCTTGGTGTAGCCTTTGAATATACATACAATGGTGAACTTTATAAGGTTGGAGAATTTTCAACTGATGGGATCTCAGCTCCAAAGACTCTTGTTGTCAAAATGATTAAGGGAGAAAGCCTCACACCCCGTTACCCGACATGGAAACTGATGATGAAGAACATCTATTCTCTGGGTTCTGGCAGTGTTGAGAGCCAGGACTTCAGGCTTAATATTCTTTACCATGATGATGCCACGGGTACCAGCGTAAATTATATCCCGAACACGCCTCTGCGCGATAAGATTCTTTTAAAGATACTTCGTCTTGATAATCTTAATTCACAGAATGATGTTCAGTCTGATGGTGTCTTCGACTTTGTAGAGGGTATTACTGTTAACGCTGCCAAAGGCAGGATAATATTTCCTGTTCTTGAACCCTTCGGAAGCTATCTTGAGAATTTTATTACTGATCCGGTACAGCGAAGCAAATATGTCTATACCGAGTTGTACGATTCAACAAAGACAGTTGCGAAACAGCTGGCGGAGAAGGATAAGTTTGTCATCAGGGGCCAGTGTACCTCAGCCATGTCTTCTGAGATAAGCCTCAATTACACCAATCTGCCACAGGGATCAGTTAAAGTTGCTGCCAACGGTGTCACCCTGACAGAAAACGTTGATTATACTGTAGACTATAACCTTGGAACGGTAAAGATCATAAATAGCTCTATCCTTGAATCGCAGGCACCTATAACCATTTCATTTGAGAGCAACCAGAACTTTGGGTTGCAGACCAAATCACTTTTTGGAACACATGTAAATTACGCTGTCTCTGATAAACTGAGCATAGGTGGCACATTCCTTCATCTCTCGGAGAAACCTTATACCACGAAGGTTTCATACGGTGAGGATCCGATATCAAACAGCATATACGGGTTGGATCTTTCGTATAAGACAGAGTCGCAGTTTCTCACCAGCATGATTGATAAAATCCCGTTGATACAGACTACAGCACCCTCTTCAATAAATTTCTTTGGTGAGTTTGCCTATCTGGATCCGGGACACAGTAAGGCCATAAAATCATCCGGTACGGTATATATCGATGACTTTGAGTCGAGCGAGATACCTCTTGATCTTCGTACCTACAGTGCATGGTCATTAGCCAGCGTACCACAGGGACAGAAAAGCATCTTCCCTGAAGGCGGACTGATAAATAACCTGGCATCGGGTTTCAACCGTGCAAAACTGGCATGGTACGTTATTGACCCGCTCTTCCTGCAAAATGGTGCTGCCACTCCCGGTCACATAAGGGCTGATGCAAATACCCAGTCGAGTCACTTTGTGCGTCAGATCTACGAGACGGAGCTCTTTCCGAACAAACAGTCTGCAACAGGCATACCGGCTACAATTAATGTTCTAAACGTTGCATTTTATCCTGAGGAGAGAGGACCTTATAACTTTGACACAACACCGTCAACGTACTCTGCCGGGCTTGACAAAACAACAGGTCTGCTTGAAAGCCCACAGTTGAGATGGGGTGGCATGATGCGCGAACTGCTTACGAAAGACTTTGAATCGGCAAATATACAGTACCTGAAGTTCTGGGTCATGGATCCTTTCACTGAAGGGATGAACACCACAGGCGGCGATCTTTATTTTGATCTTGGAGATGTATCGGAGGATATACTTAATGACGGCCAGCAACAGTTTGAGAATGGCCTTCCAACATCTTCGAATATAATTAATGTTGATACAACAGTATGGGGCCGCGTTCCTACCATACAGGCAGTAGTGCATGCCTTTGACACCGACCCGCAGTCTCGAAAGTACCAGGATGTAGGTCTGGATGGTTTAGGTCTGGATGATGAGAGATCATATTTTGATAAATACCGGAGTTATTTTGATGGTTCACCATTGTGGAAGACAATAAATGACGACCCTTCGGGCGATAATTTTCACTATTACAGGGGCTCTGACTACGACGATGAAAAGCTGGGAATACTTGACCGGTATAAGAACTTTAACGGGACCGATGGTAACTCGCAAACAACAGAGATGTCGAAGGAGTCATACTCAACAACGGGCACTTCACTTCCGGATGGTGAAGATGTTGACCTCGACTACACTATGAGCGAGCCGGAGACCTATTTCCAGTATAAGGTAAGTCTCAGGCCTGAAGATATGGTGGTGGGCAAAAATTATATTGTAGACACCATTTCATACAGGGCTACTTTTGCCAATGGACAAAAATCGAGGGTGCGATGGTATGAGTTTGATATCCCGTTATCTGATTATGAGAAAGCGGTGGGATCGATAAGCGATTTCAAATCCATCCGTTTCATTCGTATGTTTATGCGCAATTTCAACCAGGATGTTGTACTGCGTTTTGCACGCCTTGAGCTGGTGAGGGCCGAGTGGAGAAAGTACAACCTCACCTTCTTTGAAGGAGGGGAGCGCATTACAATTCCGGAAGAGAATGATGGCACCTTTGAAATAAGCTCTGTGGGTATTGAGGAGAATGCAACCAAAACACCTGTGAACTATGTTCTTCCTCCCGGCTTTAACAGGGAGATAGATCCTTCAAATACGCAGCTGACAGAGCTTGATGAGCAGTCAATGGTGTTAAAGGTCAATGACCTGGCCGACGGCGATGCCCGTGCTGCATACAAGACCCTCAATCTCGACATGCGCAGGTACAAACGGCTGAGGATGGAGGTGCATGCTGAAGCTGTTCCGGGACAATCTCTCTCTGATGGCGACCTGACTGCCTTTATAAGGATAGGATCGGACTACAAGAGCAACTTCTATGAGTATGAGATACCACTGAAACTTACTCCTGCCGGCAATTATGACGATGGCAGCAATGCTGACAGAGAAATAGTATGGCCGTCAGATAACAGTTTTAATGTGGTCCTTAATGACCTTGTCGATATAAAACAGAAACGTGATAAGGCTCTCTATGGTGGAAATAATTCCCTGAGTGTTGCAGATCTTTACTCTGTTGTCTCAGGCAATGCCCGGTTATCAGTATGCGGCAACCCGAATCTCAGCAATGTGAAGGTGGTGATGCTGGGTATCAGGAACCCTATAAAAACCCGTAACCCGGGGACAGATGACGGTGCTTCAAAGACCGCAGAGATATGGGTAAATGAGCTTCGTCTGACTGACTTCAATGAAGATGGAGGATGGGCTGCCAATGCACAGATGCAGGCTAAGCTAGCCGACCTTGGCACAATAAATGCCTCGGGCCAGATGAGCTCGGCAGGATGGGGCTCAATAGATTCCAAGATCAATGAACGAAGCACTGAAGAGGTTCGCAAATATGACCTGTCAGGCAACTTTGAACTGGGTAAATTCTTCCCTGAAAAGACAGGCGTACACATTCCTGTTTACCTTGGCTACTCACAGAATACCGTAACCCCATATTACGACCCTCTTAATCCGGACGTGACACTGAAAGAGTCTCTGGCAAACGCAAAGACAGGGGCTGAAAAGGATTCAATACTAAATTATTCGCGTGATTTTTCAAAACGCAAGACAATAACGGTAAGCAATGCAGGTATATCAGCCAAGGGAGCTAAACCAAAGCCGTGGGACCCGGGAAACCTGAGCGTGAGCATTGCGCGTACCGAAGCAATAAGCTCAGATCCTGAGACAGAAATAGACCTTGAAAGAACCTTTCGTGGAGGTATTACTTATGACTATGAGGCTCAGCCAAAAAACTACACACCATTTGCCAAAGTCAAATTCCTTAATGCCCCCGCATTAAAGCTTATTAAAGACTTTAACTTCTATCTCTTCCCAAAACATCTCACTTTCAGATCTGAGATTTACCGTTATTATAATGAGACCAAGCTGCGCAACCTGAGCAACAATGATCTGCTTATTGAGCCAACTTTTACCAAGGAGCTTGAATGGACGAATTATTACGACATAAAGTATGATATTACAAAGCAGCTGAAATTTGACTTTACGGCCAACAGTATTGCGAGAATAGATGAGCCTGACGGTCCGGCTGACAAGAGTCGTTATCCCGCTCTGTATTCTGCCTGGAAAGACTCTGTTCTTTCAAATTTCAAACGTTTTGGGAGGACAACCAACTATTACCACTTTTACAATGTTAATTATAACATCCCGGTGAATAAGCTTCCACTGATGTCGTGGATGAGCTCCAACCTGAGGTACTCGGGCAGGTATGACTGGCTGGCGGGTACAATCTACCCTGATACCGCAAATATCCACCTTGGAAATACCATCAAGAATGCAAGCAACGGGCAGCTTACCCTTCAGGCAAACATGACCAATCTTTATGGTAAATCAAAATTCCTGAAGAGGATTGAAAGCGAGACCCAGCCCGGCGCAGCCAAAAAGCTTAAAGCCGGTTTTGATGACGTCAAATATGTCAGGGACGGAATGTCGTTCAAGACAGGTAAATCAAAATTCATTACACATAACCTTAAGACCCGTGATGTAAATGTCGTTGTCAAAGCCCAGGATGGGACGGAGGTCAAGGGCAGTGTTAAGGTTATCTCGCCCACCAGGATAGAGTTTGTCTCAGATACTGATGCCGACAACGTGACCATAACAGTAACCGGCAAGGTCCCGAAGAAACAGGATCCCCTTAAGCTTCTGGGCAAGTATTCGGTGAGGGCGCTGATGGCCCTGAGAAATGTCTCGGGAACATATACTCTTGAGCAGGGGCAGCTTATGCCGGGATACCTGCCGGGAACAAATTTCCTGGGGGCTGAATATTATAAAGGACGCATGGCTCCAGGATGGCGCTATCTTGCAGGATTGCCTGATGAGAACTTCTTCAACGAGGCACTCTCTTATGGCTGGTTTACTACTGACACACTTCAGAAAACGGCAGCATCTTATTCAAAACGGGAGCAGGTAAACCTTAGGGCGAGCATTGAGCCATTCCCCGGGCTGAAGATTGATCTTACCGCCGACAGACGGTTCTCAAGGACAATATCATCTTATTATACTGCTGACCGCTTCGGCCATTTTCCTGACAGTACCCGTAATACGGCAGTAAACGGGAACTTCTCAATATCAGTCATATCATGGGGTACTGCATTTGAGAAGATATCCACTAAAAATGACTATGAATCACCTGCATTTAAGCGGTTCAGGGCCTATACAACCATTATCTCAAAACGCAGGGCAGCAGAAAGAAAAGCTGTTGATCCGAGCTACGACCCGACGTTTGACCCGGTAAATGCAACAATAATGACCGGAGATTATGCCAGTGGTTACGGTATGGGTTCTTCGGAAGTACTTGTTCCGGCATTTCTGGCAGCCTACACTCATAGGAATCCGGATAAGATAAGCCTGAGTACTTTCCCCGGAATGCTGCAGATGATGCCCAACTGGAGGATAACCTTTGAGGGCCTGACAAAATATGATGCAGTAAAACGCATCTTTAACTCAGTCAGCCTCTCTCATCAATACACGTCAACATATACTATCGGCTCATTTGCCACCGATATGTCGTACTCGCCCGACCTGGACGGCATAAGCCGTATACGCGACCTTCAGTCTAACTTTGTGCCTAAATACGAAATAAACACAGTTACAATCACCGAGCAATTCAGCCCCCTTATCAATATTGACCTGGGATGGAAAAACTCATTGACAACGCGGATAGAGTATCGTAAATCACGGACGGTGACCCTTAACATGACAAGCGATCAGGTAGCCGATGTGAGAAACAATGAGATAACCGTGGGAATGGGTTACCGTTTTGATGATGTGCATATAATCATTAATACCGGAGGCACACAAAAAGACCTTAAGAGCGATCTGAACCTCAGGCTTGACTTCTCACTTCGTGATAACAAGACCCTTGCGCGCAAGCTGGCTGAAAATGTAAATCAGCCTGTTGCCGGACAGAAGGTACTCACCATAGGAGGAACGGCTGACTACCAGATGAGTGACAGGTTCTCCATACAGCTGTACGCCGACCATACCATAAATAATCCATTTGTGTCAACCACATACCCAACATGGGATACCAACTTTGGCTTCAGCCTTAAGTTCACCCTGGCAAAATAGACTCTCTGCCGCTTACTTAAAAAATAATATTTGTCAGGTTTCAGATACTAAAAAAGGTGTATTTTTGAGCCGGCTGATAAAATAAAAATTAGTTAAACAATAAAAAAATAAAGTGATGAACGTTCCCGGTAATCTTAAATACACCAAGGATCATGAGTGGATCCTGGTTAATGGCGATGAAGCTGTTGTTGGTGTTACTGACTTTGCACAGCATGAACTAGGCGACATAGTTTTTATTGAGGTTGAAACTGTAGGTGAGAAGCTCGATCAGGGAGAGGTTTTTGGTACCATCGAAGCTGTAAAGACCGTTTCTGATATGTTCATGCCTGTTGGTGGTGAAGTTATTGAAAAGAATGAAGAACTTGAATCTGCAGCTGAGCTTGTAAACAAAGATCCTTATGGCGACGGATGGATGATTAAGATAAAATTATCTAACCCTGCAGAATTAAACTCTCTGCTTTCACCGGAAGAGTACAAAAAACTTATCGGAGAATAATTCAATATCCCGGATAAAACAGAAGAGCCGTTGCATGCAACGGCTCTTCTTGTTTATAAACATAGTGCTTACAGTGTCTTTTTGATCTGTACTGTCTGGTAACCCTCAACAATGTCGCCGACTTTTATGTCGTTGAAGTTGTTAATGTTAAGACCGCATTCATATCCGGATAATACCTCCTTAACGTCGTCCTTGAATCGTTTGAGTGACCCGAGGTCGCCGGTGAAAACAACAATGCCGTCGCGGATGACACGCACTTTAGTGTTTCTCGTCACTTTCCCTTCGCGTACAAAGCATCCGGCAATAGTTCCAACCTTGCCAATCTTAAATACCTCACGAACCTCAATGGTGGCCACGATCTCTTCCTTGATCTCAGGGGAGAGCATGCCTTCCATGGCAGCTTTTATCTCTTCTATAGCATCGTAAATGATTGAATAGAGGCGAATATCAATGCCTTCCTTCTCAGCAAGTTTACGTGCACTGAGTGAAGGTCTTACCTGGAAACCAACAATAACAGCGTTGGATGCAGCAGCAAGCAGGATATCAGATTCAGATATCTGCCCCACTGCTTTATGGATAATATTTACCTGTATCTCTTCGGTAGACAGTTTGATGAGTGAGTCTCCAAGTGCTTCCACTGATCCGTCAACGTCGCCCTTAACAATAACATTAAGTTCCTGGAAGTTGCCAATTGCAATACGTCTTCCGATTTCATCGAGAGTGATATGTTTCTGAGTACGCAGGCCCTGTTCTCTCTGTAGCTGTGCCCTCTTGGTTGCAATCTCTTTTGCTTCCTTGTCTGAGGTCATCACGTTGAATTTGTCACCGGCCTGTGGTGCACCGTTGAGGCCAAGAACAAGCACTGGAGTGGAAGGTCCTACCTCGTCAACGCGCTGGTTACGCTCGTTGTACATTGCCTTTACGTGGCCATAGCAGCTTCCTGCAAGAATACAATCACCGACATGCAGTGATCCGGCTTTTACAAGCAGGGTGGCAACGAATCCACGGCCTTTGTCAAGTGAAGATTCAATAACTGTACCTACAGCATGTTTCTCAGGATTAGCCTTCAGCTCAAGCATCTCGGCCTGTAACAGTACTTTATCGAGAAGATCGTCGATGCCAAGACCGCTCTTTGCAGATATCTCCTGCGACTGGTATTTACCGCCCCATTCTTCAACAAGGAAGTTCATGTTTGCCAGCTCTTCCCTGATCTTGTCAGGGTTGGCAGATTGCTTGTCAACTTTATTTATTGCAAAGATGATAGGAACGCCGGCAGCATGTGCATGGTTTATTGCTTCACGTGTCTGAGGCATGACGCCATCGTCAGCAGCAACAACGATAATTGCTATATCGGTTATCTGGGCACCCCTTGCACGCATTGCGGTAAATGCTTCGTGACCCGGTGTATCCAGGAAAGTAATGACCTTATCATCGTCAAGACGTACGCTGTATGCACCGATATGCTGTGTTATACCACCTGCCTCACCGGCTACAACGTTGGTGTTCCTTATATAGTCAAGAAGCTTTGTCTTACCATGGTCAACATGTCCCATCACGGTAACGATAGGCGGACGAGACTCCATATCTTCAGGAGAGTCTTCTTCCTCTCTTACAGCTTCCTGCAGTTCAGCACTTACAAACTCAACCGAGAAGCCAAACTCCTCAGCCAGCATTGCCATTGTTTCGGCATCAAGCCTCTGGTTTATTGATACAATAAGTCCAAGGCTCATGCATGTGGAGATTATTTCCACAACAGGGACATCCATCATTGTGGCCAGTTCGTTTACCGAAACAAACTCAGTGACTTTGAGTACGCTCTTTTCAGCTTCTCTCTTGTCGCTTTCGTCTTTAAGCCTCTGGTTTATAACATCCCTTTTTTCTTTTCTGTATTTTGATACCTTCGACTTGCTTTTGCTCATCAACAGGTTAACGTCTCTGATGTTCTTTTCAACATCTTCCTTGTCAACCTCGGGGCGTAAGGCGCGGAATGGTCTCTTCTTGTCTCTGTGGTCTCTCTGAGGCGGACCTTTTTTGACATCTTTTTTTGGTGCCTCACCAGTAGCTGGCTGTTGTGGTGCCACAGGCTGATCGAAGGCAACTTTCTCCCTCTGTTTTGGTTTAAGTCTCTCCCTCTTCTTCCTGTCGTCTCTGTGACCTTTGTCACCCTGCTGTTCCTTGGGCTTACGTACCTCAGGCTCCGGAAGCTTAATACTTCCTACAATAGTAGGACCGGAGAGCTTGTTTATACCCGGACGATAAATTTCTGGTTCAGCGGGTTCTTCAGGCTGTTTCTCAATAACAGGTTTTTCTTCAACAACAGGCTTAACAACCTGCGGTTTTTTCTCTTCCTTCGGTGCCGGTTCTTCCTTCACCTCAGGCTTTCTGAAGTCGGGTCTGTGCTTATCTTTTTTTCCACCTTTTTCAGGTCTTCCGTGAACCTTACTGAGATCAATGGTTCCAATAATCTTGGGTTCCCTGCTCTCAACGCGAGGCTCTTCCTTCTCTACAACCTTCTCTTCCTTTACTTCAGGAATAACTTCCTTTACAGGCTTCTCTTCCTCTTTTGGTGTTTCCTTAACCTCTGCTTTTTGCGGCTCTGCCTTTTTAGGCTTGCCTATTTCGGTGAGATCTATCTTGCCAACCTGCTTTATCTCAGGCTTCTTTATCTCGGTTTTTATGTCGATAATCTTTTTTATGCCCGAAACATCGGTTATAAGTATCTCGTCTTCCTGTTCAGCAGTCTCGGTCTCCGGAGTAGCTTCAATATCTTCTATAGAAAGTGATTTCTTAGGAGTAATCTTGTCCTTGAGCGCAATCTTCTCAGCATCCTTTTTGACATTGAGGTCACTACTATACTCTTTTAAAAGAAGAGCATACGCTTCCGGTGGAATTTTAGAGTTGGGATCAGTGCTAATCACAAAACCCTTCTTGTGAAGGAATTCCACAATTGTCTGTATCCCGACATTAAATTCACGGGCTGCTTTGATTAAACGTGTTGCCTTTGTATCGTCAGTCATATGTCCTATAATAACAACCTCTTATTTAATGATTAATTGTATGCTTAATTAGTTGCGTTGCCACGCCTATTCTTTTATTCAAATTCTGATCTTAGGATGTTAACCACGTCTTTAATAGTCTCTTCCTCGAGGTCAGTTCTTTTTACAAGCTCATTGATCGTCAGTTTAAGTACGCTTCTTGCAGTATCACAACCAATGGCCTTAAGCTCATCTATAACCCATCCTTCAATTTCATCTGAAAATTCGTCGAGTGATACGTCTTCCTCATCTTCATTATCAGGTTCCCTGTATACTTCGATTTCGTAACCTGTAAGCTGTCCGGCAAGTTTAATGTTGAGACCGCCCTTACCTATTGCAAGAGACACTTCGCTCGGTTTGAGGAATATCTCAGCTTTCTTGTCAGCCTCATACAGCTTGATGGAGGATATCTTTGCAGGATTAAGTGCCCTGGTAATAAAGAGCTGAATGTTTGATGTATAGTTTATTACGTCTATGTTTTCATTTCTCAGTTCCCTGACAATGCCATGGATCCTTGATCCCTTCATTCCAACGCATGCACCTACGGGATCCACTCTCTCATCATAGGATTCAACAGCTACCTTGGCTCTTTCACCCGGTATCCTGACAATTTTCTTAATTGTTATCAGGCCGTCAAATATCTCAGGTACCTCAAGTTCAAAAAGTCTCTCGAGGAATACAGGCGATGTACGGCTTAAAATTATGCTTGGTGTGTTGTTTTTCATCTCAACCCTGATAACAACAGCTCTTATGGTATCACCCTTGCGGTAGTGATCAGAAGGTATCTGCTCTCCCTTTGGTAATATCAGTTCATTGCCATCATCATCAAGTACGAGCGTTTCACGTTTCCAGACCTGATAAACTTCTCCGGTAACGATATCACCTATACGATCTTTATATTTGAGGTAAATGTTGTTTTTCTCCAGGTCGAGAATGCGAGCCACAAGATTCTGCCTTAATGCAAGGATGGCACGGCGTCCGAAATCAAGAAACTTGACCTCATCGGAAACCTCTTCGCCGGCTTCATAATCCTCATCTATCTTCTTTGCCTCGGAGAGAGGAATCTGAGTGTTGGGATCAGTAAATTCCTTGTCATCAACCACCGCACGATTTCTCCATATTTCAAAGTCTCCTTTGTCTATATTGACGATGATATCGAAGTTGTCGGCTGTGCCATATTTCTTGACAAGCAATCCCTTGAATACATCCTCCAGAACGCTCATCATTGTTGGCCTGTCAATATTCTTCAGCTCCTTAAACTCCGAAAATGTGTCGATCAGATTAACGTTTTCCATCGTAGTTAAAAACTCTTTTATTTAAATGAAATTACAATTTTCACCGATTTTATCTCATCATAATTATAATGAGATACAACTGTTTCCTGAACTTTACCCTTAACCTTTTTTTCAATGGTAAGATCAAAACCGCCATTGGTTACGTAGCAAAGTACTCCTTTCTGCTTTACCCCGTTAAGGTCCTCAACTTCAACCATTCTTCCTTCATTCTTGCGGTATTGTTCAAGAACAAGAAAAGGCATGTCCAGACCCGGAGAGGATACATTCAATTCATAATCGCCTGCTTTATCACCAAGTTCCTGTGTTACCCACCTGCTGAGACTTACACAGTCGTCAATGTTAACCCCTTCATGCCTGTCAATAAGCACGGTTATCCTGCCCGTGCTGCTGAGCTTTACATCCACAAGGAAAATGCCTGAGCCACTTATATGCTCAGCTATCTGTTGCTTTAAATGCTCCTTGTTAATCATCTTCTCAATTTGATAATAAAATGGGGGACTTTCTGTCCCCCGGGCAATTTTTCTTTCTCCTAAGTTGCTGCAAATATACTACCTTTTTTTGAATTCACAAATAAACACT
>Ga0116170_10001617_pt1 | contig 22623 bp, 22 predicted proteins | sample AD_JPNHW1_MetaG_FD_89797 | JGI IMG/M metagenome (GOLD analysis project Ga0116170, IMG submission 89797) | Active sludge microbial communities of municipal wastewater-treating anaerobic digesters from Japan - AD_JPNHW1_MetaG | ecosystem: Engineered > Bioreactor > Anaerobic > Digestate | place... | reverse complement strand
CGGATGCTGTATCTGTCTCGATCCTGCGTTCTTATTTTAAAAAAGCATTGTGATTGTATGATGATGAAATATTTAGAAATTCGCTAAGTGTTTCATCTTTATCTTTAATGGCTGCCGGTTTTTTCAGGAAATCAGGGAGCTGTTCAAATTCGAGCTTTATGACCGGAACCGTGTCATAGAGCCTTTCGACGGGAATATTTAAAATTCGGGTATTCTCCAAGTCGCGGTAATAGGGGAGCGCACCTAAACTTCGGACAGCGCCGAGCGTCTCGCCGGTATTTAACAGCGTGACTTTTTTCGGAACCGTCTCGAAGGGCTCCGCAATGACGGATTCGGCGCAAATGTCGTTTAAGAAGCAGAGATAAACGTTGTTATTCTTGGTTGTCATCATCACCGACGGCATTTTTAAAATACCGTTTGCGGGGGTTATGCCGTAAAATGCTTCTTTTACTTTGGAAAACCATGCGCCGATGCGGTTGAGAATCGCCGTATCTTTTTCACACAGCGTCCCGTCGGGCATCGGACCGACATTCAAAAGATAGTTTCCGCCCATGCATAGATGTTTGGTAATGCTCTGCATCAGATATTTCGTGCTGTAGCGTTTCTCTTCAATCCGATAACCCCAGCTCTCGGTGCCGACCGCCTGGCAGGCCTCGGTAGGGGTTTGAAACTCGGTAAGCGCATTTATTTTATCGAGCGACCAGTCGCGTTCGGGGGTGCTGTAGTCGCCTTTTGAAAATCCGCGGTCGTTGATGACAGCGCCGGGCTGCAGGCGGCGGATGATGTCATGGACCGATTCATCGATAATTTCATGCATGTTGGCGTCCCAGAAAAAGCAGCAGAGGTCGCCGTAGTTGGTGCAGAGCTCCGTGATTTGGTTTTTGACGTATTGTATGTATTCGGGCATGTCGGGCTCGTCGCCGGGCTGGGGAGCGGGGTATTCATAGGCCTTTCCGCTGTTGGGGTAATTTTTATGATTCATATCGGAGACCGAATAGTAAATCCCGAATAAAACGCCGCGCTTTCGGCAGGCGTCGGAGAGCATTTTGACGATGTCTTTTTGATACGGCGTGTTCCGGATGCAGAAGTCGGTATATTTCGAATCCCACATACAGAAACCGTCGATATGCTTGGACGTCAGTACGATATATTCGATGCCGGCGTTGACGGCGAAATCCACCCAGGCGTCGGGGTCGAATTTCACGGGATTGAACTCATCTTTGACTTTGGCATAGACGTCCCGCGGGATGTTTCTTCGAAAAACTTCCTGTTCCTGATAGCCGTGCACCGAATAGATGCCCCAGTGTAAAAACATCCCGTAGTGTTTTTCGAAAAACCAATCGCGCCGATCGCCGAATTTTTGCATATATGTAACCTCCGAACGGTTATTACCGTCATCATAGCACGCTTTTTTAAAATTTGCAATAAAAAACGGACGAATACTCGTCCGTGATCTTTGAAAGCAATGACTAATTTTGATACCCTAATTTGTGCACAATAATCCCCTATCTTTCGTTAAAAGGTATGGGGAATAAATAAGTAATACACACGGTCCGATCCTTTGACATCGATCTCCTCAAGCGTTCACAACCCGCCCGTCTGAAAGGCGGATGACACGGTCGCAGAGATTGCCGACTTTTTCATCGTGGGTCACGATCACGATGGTCTTGCCGAGTTCGGTGTTGATCTTGCGAAATAACGCCATGATGTTGTCCTCGGTGGCCTCGTCGACCGATCCGGTCGGTTCATCGGCGAGCAGCACTTCCGCTTTTTTAACCAGTGCCCGCGCGATCGACACTCGCTGCTGCTGACCGCCCGAGAGCTGTCCGGGATAATTCCTGGCTTTGTCGGAGATCTCGAGCATTTCAAGTACCTTCATGACCCGCTTTTGGATTTTCTTGCGGCTTAACCCTTTGTACTTTAACGGCAGCGCGACATTGTAAAACACCGTCTGATCCTCGATCAGCGCAAAGTTTTGCACGATCAACCCGATGTTATCCTTGCGAAACCGTGAAAGGGCATTGGGGTTTTTGAGATTGACCGGCTTATCCTGAAACCGGTAATCGCCCTTGTCAACCTTGTTCAGCCCCGCCATGACATAGAGCAGCGTCGATTTACCCGAACCGGACTTGCCCATCACGGCGCACATCTCGCCCTCTTTGATATCGAGCGTCGCGCCGTTCAGGGCCCTGACGAGCCCATCGCCTTTTCCGTAATACTTGTGGACGTCTTTTAATTCAATGATGTTTTCCATGTATTCTCCTCCTGAAAACTATTCTCTTCTCAGCGCGTCGCCCGGTTCGACCCGCATGGTCTGCACGAACGGCACGATTGCAATCAAAATGTTGAAGACCAGCGCACCCAAATACGCCACCAGCATCTCCGGCGAAAAGAACGATTTCAAATTCAGATATCCGACCTTTGCGATGATAAAATATACTCCGTAACTGATTAAAAACCCCAAGTGGAATAAAATCATCAGTCGTCCGAACATCCGCCACAGCGTAAACGAGGTCGAAAACCCGAGCATTCGCTGAACGGCAACCCGCTTTCTGCGCCGTTCGGCCCAAAACATCGTCAGCGGCACTGTCGACAATACTACGCAGAAGCAGGCGAAGATCAGCATGATCAAATTTAACAGTTCCATGTTGAAAAAGCCCGACACCGTGAACACCGAATCAGGTACTTCCAGCTCGACGACACTCACGCCTTGCGCTGTCAGAATCGCGCTGAACTTTTCTTTGAGTTCTTCTTTGCGGCTTTGGTCATTTTTCCCGTCCCCGACAAAATCGATGATAAACGGCTCCGACTGGCTGATATAGGCCCCGTAACCGTCCATATTGTAAAGTACCGTTTTATTGATATCGCTCACCACCGGATAGCCCACCGCCCCGACGACTTCCCACTTCCGGTCGGTGCCCAAACTGAAATAATCCACACCGTCTTGGCGGGTGATATTTAAAAGTAGGCTTTTTCCCACCACGCATTTGTAATATCCCTTTCCAAAATCCGACTCCTCAAAATACCGCCCGTAAGTCACCCGCAGCGACGTCGGCAGCTGTCCGCCGAAAGCGACAGAATACCAGGGGATTGAACCGCTTATCAACCGTTGATAAACCACCACATCCCCCTCGGTTCGGATAAAGTCCATCACCTGTTTTGTAATATCGACTTTCTGTGTGAAATTCAGATTTTCATCAACTCCCCGCATGGCAAGCACAAAAACGTTGGGGCTGAACAGTCCCTTCTCCGCCTTGTTCATCTCGTATTTCTCAACCGCGTAACTGCCGAAAAAGATGGTGCCTACGCCGATCGCCGCGAAGATGACCACCAGTGCGAACTCCTCGATTTTTATCCGCAGCTTCGCGTGCTTTTTACGGGGCTTCTTACTTGCTTTCTCTTTTTCCCGTAAAGGGTGTTTCCATGCTGTGTTTTCAACCATAATCCTATTCCTTCCCGCGCAGCAGCGTATCATATTCCACGACTGAAATCTTGATCAGCGGGAAAGCAAGCGCAATCAGTGAGACAACCAAGCTCACCCCGATGGCGCATGCGGCGGCAAACAGGCTGATTTTCGAGACCTGAACCCCGAAAATGCCCATCTCGTTATAGGTAAACACCCCGCCGCCGAAAAACAACGCGCATAAAAACGCCCCGACATTCGAAATGAACATGATGACCAGCACTTCAAAAATCATAAACCACTTGATGTGTGCCACCGTCCCGCCCGAGATCAAATGAATGGCATAGGTCTTGAAGGAGGCCATCAGCTTGTTTGCCAAGTTCAGCGATAAGCACAGTGTCGAACTGGCAAGTATTAATATTGAAGCCAACAGCAATAAATCGAAATAATCGTCGGCGCTCTGTTTAAAGCTGTCGCTGATCATCATCACACGGCGTTTGGATGAAGATAACATCGAAAACCCATTTTGTTTGATATACTGATCAATCGGATAAGATACATCCTTTGTGAAAATAACTCCCTCGCACATATGTTCCAATTGCATAATATACGTTGTCTTTCCGTATTTTTCATAATATGATAAATTCGAATAAGCCGGATTGTTTTTGTCCGCGCCGGGCGGTGTCGCCATTTTTATATAGTCAAGATAGGGAATCAACACATAGGTATCCAGCGATACAATAGTGTCCAAATCGGTTGCGCCGGGCGGCAGAATTGAAATGCCGGGTTCCAAGAAGCCAACAATCTCATAGTCCTGTGAAAATCCATTGTAAAGGTGCGACGCGCCATTCAGAATATCGCCGACCTTGTAATACTCATGCCATGCCCAGCCGCAGACAATCGGAATCACCTTCGCGTTATAATCGGTGTGGTCAAAATCGGAAAAATCTGTCCCAACCGCAATCTTGAGGTTGAACCGACCGAAAACCCGCTCATCAATTGAATATGCCAACACATTCGATAAATATTTTCCGGTGCTTTCGACATACATATATTCACGCGCGGCATTAAATTCCTGATAGCCGGCGAGACAATTGTCTCCGACTTTCAGGTCGTATAATTGCAGCACACTATCCGTAAAATGCAAAAATTTAAATTCGGGCGCCGCGTTGATTTGCCGAAAATAATTCCGTAATCCCTCAACCTGTTCTTCTGTATATGCTTTATCCCCGCTTAAGCTATTGATCGGCGCGGTGACGAAAAATCGGTATTCATCCTCGGGATATGCCGAATAAAAATCGTCCACGCGTTCCTCGTTGTGCTCGGCATATCCCATCGCGCCGATAATCAAAAACAGACCGACCACCATCATGATGATAATCAGCGCGGAGAGGAGCTTTCGGCGCGTCAAGCTGTGAAACGCCTGCTCCAGAATAATTTTCATTTTAAAATGCACCTTCTTTATTCGACTTTCGTCAATACAATATCCTCGCCGTCCCTTGTCAGCGTCAGCGTTTTTCCGTCCTCGCTGAGTGCATAGGTAAATTCCTTGCTCTCCACGTCGAGATAAAGACCGCTCATGATGAGCTTATCCTTCTTCACCTCGTATTTACCTTCGTTCTTCTTATCACTGATTATTCCGCCCATTGCAGTCATAGATGCTGTGTTTTCCATTGTGCCGCCTTTATTGAAGACATAAGTTATTTTCGACAGCGGTTCTGAATAACTCCACTTTCCGACCAATACTTTTCGGGATGAACACGCAGCTGAAAAAATCGCCGTGACTGTGATTGTCAAAACGACAGCCATTAACGCTATAACTTTATGTGTTTTCATAACTATTTCCCCCTTCGACCTTACGCTTTTGACGAATGGTTATCCGCCAGTAAAACAATAAAACTGCTCATTTTTGGTCATTGATATATCGCGCTGCCTGATATTGTGAGATATCTTCGCCCGTCTGCGCCGCAATATAATTCAGCGCGGTCTGAAAGTATGTATCGACTGAGAACTCAATCGGGGTCGGGATAATATAGTATTTTTGAAAATAATTATAATTATTTGTATCCCAGTTCTCATTTTTTTCAACAGCGATGCTGTCACGCCCCCAATACCAGATTCTGCCGTCTTGTTTTTCCGCAAAAACCGGTCCATATCCGCATTTGAATACCCGTTTAACGTTATCAAGGATTTTGGTAGGTTGAACATAAGTCGCACCGATGTTAACAAGACGCGCGACTGAACTGTAGTCATCTTTATCATATGTTTGGAAATAATCGCCCACGCCCAGCATTCCGCCGTCTCGCGCGCCCCAGACCCATAACGTGTAGTCTTTTTTGATTGCGTAGGCCGTACTGTATGCCGGTGCAAATTCCCGTACATTTTCCATAATTTTAACCGGCACCGTCCGATACGAGGTCTTCGCTCCGTTGGTTCTGGTTGAGACGGGTTCTCCGGTCAGCATGAGATCGTGATCGTTCAATCCCCATCCGTATAACACGCCATCTTCGGTTACGGCATAAGCACTATAAAGATTTATCCACGCGTTTGATACATTTTCCAATACTTTATTTGGTTCGAAAAAATATGCATCCCCGTTTGTCTGCGTACTCATGTCGCCCGTTTTTTCGTTTCCGCAAGCGCCGAACTCGTTGTCTCCCGATATATATAAATCACCCATGCGGGTCAAAAATCCGACATTATAATTGGTGCCGTTTTCGTCCTTGATTAATCGAACCACGTTTTTGAGGATCATTTTCGGTTTTTGCGAAACTTTCATTTCGGAATAATCAAATCCAAAAGACCAAACGGTTCCGTCTTGTTTTAAAACGATCCATTCTTTATAGTTTTGGACGGTATCCGCTACCGTTTCCATAACCAACACGCTGTTTTCTTTCAAAGACAGATTGGGATTATAAAGTATTTTCTCGGGGATCGCATATAATCCGCCCATCCGGTCAATAAAAAACAAACTGTCATATACAACCCCGTCACCAACCTCATGCGGGGATAAAAAGGTCTCTCCGTTGCGAAGTCTTCCGTGTTCAAAAAGCTGTTGATCTTTCGTTACGATATATTTTCCGAATATTACCTCAGACACCGATTTTAAAACCTTTTTCGGCTGATTGTTGATTATCACGTTTTCGCCCTGCCCGAGCGAGTATTTTGAAAGCGATGAGAGTGATTCATCGTTTTTTACGTTTTGGTTATTTATCTCTGCACTTCGACTGATGTTACATTGATCCGCGCCCCAGGTAAATAAATCCCCGTTTGCATTGATGAAAACATTAACCCCGCAATGGTAATCATAATCGGGTAAAACAGATTCCGGAACGGTTGCTGCGGTTTTGTTTCCCGAACAACCGCATATCGACAATACAACCATAAATAAACACAATATTATATTTTTTTTCATGACATCGCCTCCGTATCATTTTCTGCGTTCTGTAAAGTTAAATGAAAATTGAGGACATCAAAGCCTTTGTGGTACAATGTTTCTGCCAAAACCAAGTACCTCCCAAAGGAGAGATGTCCCCATGCAGAAAATTGTATCAATTATTTATCCGAAATGCAACAACCAAAAGTCGTTTTATCGTTATGGCAAAGATAGTGATGGTTATCAAAAATATCTTTGCCGGAATTGTTACCATCAGTTTTCTCCCGAACGCCTGAGGGCGGAGGGAGAAAAGCGGCGCTATCCGCCCTGTCCCGTCTGTGGTAAAACGAGCTTCCTGCACCATGATTATGAGCACTACAGCAACTATCGCTGCTGCGGCAAGCGATGTAATCACTCTTTCTTCGTGTGGAAGTCAATCGCCGTCTCTAATCCTTCTATGTCTTCTCTTTTTGGAAAACACAATTTCAAGCGTATGCGTTATCCTGTTCAAATCATTATCACATCACTTTCCCTGTTTTTCCTCGGGAAAAACTCTTTCCGAAACATTTCTTTGATCATGAAAACCGCTTTCAACATCAATGTCTCTCATATCACAATCGGTAATTGGTGTACGCGTATTGCTCCGCTTTTTGATGATATGCGCATTCAATTGATGCCGATGCTCGATCTCAACTCCGATGAGTGGCATGCCGACGAGACAGTGGTTAAAATCGCAGGAGTGAAGTATTATCTTTGGTTCGTCGTCGACAGCGAAACCAGATTCATCATCGCCTTCCACCTCTCTCCTCACAGGGATTCTCCGCAAGCCGTTTCTGTGCTTCATGAAGCACAGAAATACGGAACGCCGAACACCATTGTCTCTGATCGCTACAGTGCCTACAAAACCCCTGTCAAATCCCTGTTTGACGATGTCAAGCATATCAGGGGCGAAAGTTTCAAGGATGACATCTCAAACAATCTCATCGAGTGCTTCAACAAGCAATTTAAGGCCTGGTACAAGACAAAACAGGGGTTTTCTTCTTTTCATTCCGCCAATAATCTCATCTCCTTGTTCGTTTTCTTCTTCAATTTCATCCGCCCTCATTCCGCTTTGAACGGTTTGACTCCCGCTCAAGTCGCCGGTCTCAACCTTTCAAATATTCAAAAACGGAGGTTCTTGCTCGTCGCGTGAGCTTTTGTATCGTTAGGCACCCTATTCTTTCATCTTAACTTTACTGTGCCATTTTCTGGGACGGGCGGATAAGGTTAAAACTTATCCGCCCACAGGTTCCGATTAGCAGTGGCACCATGTGCCCCAATCGGTAACGTAATTATTTAAATAATCCTCTCCGACTGTTGGGGATTGACAGATCGATTGTACTGTTCCAACATGAGTATCAGATGAGTCGGATGAATAATCCCAAAAATCATCTGGGCCAAACATACTGGACCAACACCCATATGGCGAAACATAACATTCAGCCCAGGATGTTACGATCTTGTAAGAGTTTGGTCCAGACCCGTAAGTGTTTGTTCCTCCTCCGCCGTTACAGGCAGAAGACATACTTGCACTTGTCGGAATGACAGCGAACGACGCAGCCATGAGAACCGCCATCAGGACGATCAGATATTTGCGAATCTTTTTATACATCATATTTGTTACCCCCTGTAACATTCCTTATGTAATACTTTTTTGTATTACATGTTTTATACTTACAGGTGTGATTTTTCCCGGGACGCTGAATGACCCTGTCGCCAAAACGGATGATCTATATAGAACCACTCGCCGCGTCTCGGGTCAATGATTGTAAATCTGCACTTCCCGTATGGGCATTGACGCCCGAAGCAGACGACAGAAAGAATGCCATTTGATTTTATCCGATAAATTACTGGACATATCGGCGGAATCGTTTTGGCCAAAACCGTTTCCAGCGAAAATCAAACATGCCGAAAAATGAACTTTTTTCCATGCTCCCATCGTATTTCACCTCCTTTGTTTGATTCTATCCAAACGAATTCGTTGTATAGGTCTTATTTTTTTAATCGCACAATTGTACAATATATGTATTCATAATCTCGATTGTAACTTTTTCCCCGGCTATCTCCCCTTGCTTATACTTTTCTCTTCAGTTCATTCCCCAATATCTTTCTGCCAATATCTTACACGACATTCGCTAATTTGTCAAGTAGTATTTCTCATTGTTTTTTGACAAAATTCGACACAAAATTATTCTCTCTTCAGCCCATCTCCGGGGCTAAACCCGCATTGGCTTGCAAAAATCCGGATGTTTTAAAAAGGAATAATTACGTACAATTTAGTCTGCCTATTTTCTTCTTGTTTTTGACCTATTCTCTGTAGGCTATTTCTCTTTACCGCGATTCCCATAAATAATTAAAATGTGCACTTACCTACCTCAAGAATGCACATAGCAGCGACTTTTCGTTAAAAGATTTGGTGCAAAAAACATAAATATGACCTCATTTTTGTAAATCAAGCGATAACAAGAGCCATAAATCTTTAAACAGTATCGAAAAATCCTTTAGTAACGCCACTTTTCCATAAAATAAAAGAACACTCGCTTTGATACCATCGTATCAAAATAGGCGTTCTATTATGAAAACAACAATTTACAGCAGAGAACTCAATTTCGTTTTCTCGACGGCTTTATACAACAACAGCCCGCCTCCGAAACAGGCGACTGCCTGACCCGCGGCAACCGTCAGCGCGTTGAACCCAAACAAAGGCCAGTCCAGGAATCCCTTCTCCGCAACCGTAAATTCGACGCCGAGAACAAGGGCGTTAAGGAGGACGGGGAAGACGAGCGAGAGCAGCGGCAGCCCTTTAAATCGGATTTTGCGTGTGTAATAGGTGCAGACGGCCGCGATGCCGGTTGCGAGGGAGCCGAACAGGATATCCCAAACGCCCGCGACGGTGTTTCCGGCGAAGATCGCGACGCCGTTGGAGATGGCGCAGCCGAGCGTCAGCCCCCAGACGGATGAGAAGGTGAAGACAGGCAGCACGGTCAGCGCCTCAGACAGGCGGCATTGTACCGGTCCGAAAGCGATCGGATAGAGGACCAGCGTGAGCACAGCATACGCGGCGGCGATGATGCCGCCCCGGGTGATGTGTTTGGTGCCTTTTTTCATCATAAATTCCATTCCTTTTTTGAGTTTGGAACAAACTCGCGGCGTGAAACGGGTTAGGCGCAAATGGGGTTGAAAGACTGTCTTTTCACCGAAACGGCGGCGGTTGACTTCATTTGTCAACCGCCGCCGGTATGTTTTACTCAGAACTTTTTGCGGGCGACGTAGGAAGTGTGCAGCACTTCATGCGCTTTGTGGCTGCCGGGTTTGTCAAGGAACTCTTTGTAGAGCCGGATGATGTCCGGGTTCTGGTGGGAACGGCGAATGGTGTTGCGCTCGTCGTTTCTGTAAAGCGCCGAAGAACGCAGGCCGATCAGATCGGTCCAGCTGCGCACATCCGCGGATTGCTGCGGCTGACCGCCGCCGTTGATGCAGCCGCCCGGGCAGCACATGATTTCGATAAAGTGGATGTTCTCGCCGGCTTTGACACGTTCAAGCAGTTTGCGCGCGTTGCCGGTGCCGCTTGCGACGGCCACGTTGATGTCCATTCCGGCGACTTTGTAAGTGGCGGTCTTGATGCCGTCGGCGCCTCTGACTTCGTTAAAGACGACCATCTTGTCGTCTTCCTTGCCGGTCAGGGTGCTGACCGCGGTACGCAGAGCCGCTTCCATAACGCCGCCCGTCGCGCCGAAGATGACCGCCGCGCCGCTGGAAGAACCGAGCGGATGGTCAAAGTCGCTGTCGGGCAGGTTGACGAAATCGATGCCGGCCAATTTCACCATACGCGCATATTCGCGGGTGGTCAGTGCGATGTCGACGTCCGGGACGCCGGCGGCGTCCTGATCGGGTCTGCCGACTTCGAACTTTTTGGCGGTGCAGGGCATAACCGAAACACAGACGATGTTCTTGGGGTCGATGTTGTTCTTTTGCGCAAAATAGGTTTTGACGATTGCGCCGAACATCTGCTGCGGAGATTTGCAGGTCGAGAGATTCGGGATCATCTCGGGATAATAATGTTCGCAGAACTTGATCCAGCCCGGCGAGCAGGAGGTGATCAGCGGGAGCGCGCCGCCGTTTTGAATGCGCTCGATCAGCTCATTCGCCTCTTCGACGATGGTCAGGTCGGCCGAGAAGTTGGTATCAAAGACCCGGTCAAATCCCAGACGGCGCATTGAAGTGGCCATCTTGCCGGTGACGTCGGTGCCGATCGGCATTCCGAAACACTCGCCGAGCGTGGCGCGGATCGACGGGGCGGGGAAGACGACGACGAACTTATTCGGGTCACTCAGCGCCGCATTGACCTCGTCTGCCTGATCCTTTTCATAGATCGCGCCGGTCGGGCAGGAGACGATGCACTGTCCGCAGGAGACGCAGGCGACGTCGCCGAGCGGGCGGTCAAACGAGCAGCCCACATGGGTGTCGAAGCCGCGGTTGACAAGGCCGATCACGCCGATTTCCTGAACCTTTTCGCAGGCGGAGATGCAGCGGCGGCACAGAATGCATTTGGAGTCGTCGCGGATCATGTGCACCGCGGAATTGTCATAAATCGTCTCATCGGGGACGGTGGAATATTTATCTTCGTCTACGCCGTAATCGTGGCACAGCGCCTGAAGCTCACAGCTGCCGCTGCGGATACAGGACAGACATTTTTTATTATGGTTGGAAAGGATCAGTTCCAGCGTGGCTTTACGGGATTGGTGGAGTTTTTCGGTGTTGGTCTTGACCTCCATCCCCTCGGTGACGGGATGCATACAGGCGGCGACAAGGCCTCTCGCGCCGGACGCTTCCACCACGCAGATGCGGCAGGAGCCGACTTCGTTGACGCCTTTGAGATAGCAAAGGGTGGGGATTTTTACGCCGGCTGCATGGGCAGCTTCCAGAACGGTGGTACCGTCCGGGACGCTGACGCTGATGCCGTCGATTTTGACGTTGAGCATTTTGGGTTCCATATCGTTATTCCTCCCCTTATTTCTTATCAATGGCGTAGAACTTGCAGTTGGACATGCAGAGTCCGCACTTGATGCACTTGTTCTGATCGATCACGTGTTTCTCTTTGACGGTGCCGGTGATGGCGTTCGTCGGGCAGTTGCGCGCGCAGAGCGTGCAGCCCTTGCACTTATCGTTGATGGTGTAGGTCGTGAGTGCTTTGCAGACGCCGGCCGGGCACTTCTTATCGACGACGTGGGCGACGTATTCGTCGCGGAAATATTTGAGTGTGGAGAGCACGGGGTTCGGCGCGGTCTGGCCCAGTGCGCAGAGGGAATTCTGCTGGATGTGGCGGCACAGGGCTTCCATCTTGTCGAGGTCTTCAAGAGTGCCTTTGCCGGAAGTGATTTTTTCAAGCATCTGATACAGGCGCTTGGTGCCGATGCGGCAGGGCACGCACTTTCCACAGGACTCGTCGACCGTGAATTCGAGGAAGAACTTCGCGATGTCGACCATGCAGTTGTCTTCGTCCATGACGATCAGACCGCCGGAGCCCATCATAGAGCCGATGGCGACGAGGTTTTCATAGTCGATCGGGATGTCGAGGTGCGCGGCCGGAATGCAACCGCCGGAAGGACCGCCGGTCTGCGCCGCTTTGAACTTTTTGCCGTTCGGGCAACCGCCGCCGATGTCTTCGATGATCTCGCGCAAAGTCGTGCCCATCGGGACTTCGACAAGGCCGGTGTTGGTGATCTTGCCGCCGAGCGCGAAGACCTTGGTGCCCTTGGATTTTTCGGTGCCCATCGAGGCGAACCATTCCGCGCCTTTGATGATGATCTGAGGGACGTTGGCATAGGTCTCGACGTTATTGAGGATGGTGGGCTTTCCGAACAGGCCCTTGACCGCCGGGAACGGAGGACGCGGACGCGGCTCGCCGCGGTTGCCCTCTACCGAGGTTAACAGCGCGGTCTCTTCGCCGCAGACAAACGCGCCGGCGCCGAGGCGGATGTCGAGGTCGAACGAGAAGTCGGTGCCCATGATATTATTACCGAGCAGGCCGTATTCACGCGCCTGTTTGATGGCGATTTCAAGACGATGGACGGCGATGGGGTACTCCGCACGGACATATATGTAACCGTGGGTGCCGCCGATAGCGTAAGCCGCGATGGTCATGGCTTCAAGAACCGCGTGCGGGTCGCCTTCGAGGACCGAACGGTCCATGAACGCGCCCGGGTCGCCTTCGTCGGCGTTGCAGCAGACATATTTGACGTCGCTGGCGTTTGCGGCGGCAAACTGCCATTTCCGTCCGGTCGGGAAGCCCGCGCCGCCTCTGCCGCGCAGACCCGAGTCGGAGATGACTTTGATGACGTCTTCGGGCTTCATCGAAGTCAGCACCTTTTCAAGCGCGAGGTAGCCGTCCATAGCGATGTATTCGTCGATGCTCTCGGGGTTGATGACGCCGCAGTTGCGCAGCGCGATGCGTTTTTGCTTTTTATAGAAAGGCGTGTCGGACAGCGAGAGCATCTTGTCCTTTTCAATTGCCTCGGAATAGATCAGGCGTTTGACGGGACGGCCTTTGAGCAGATGCTCCTGTACGATTTCCCTGACGTCGCTTTTCTTGACCTGGCTGTAGAAAGTGCCCTCGGGGTAGATGATCATGATCGGACCGAGCGAACAAAGACCGAAACAGCCGGTTTTGACGACTTTTACTTCTTCGGCAAGTCCGGCGGCGGCGATTTCTTTCTCCATCTCGGCCGCGATTTCATGAGAGCCGGAAGAAGAACAACCTGTGCCGGTGCAGCACAGAACCTGTGATCTTATCATGGCTTTTCTCCTTTCGCTCATTTCAGAGCGTCTTCGATCGTATATTCGACGACCGGACGATGATTGACGAGATGCTCCGTGACGACTCTGGCGACCTTGTCCGCATCCATCTTCACATAGGTGACTTTTTCTTTATTGGGCTCATAGACCTCGACGATCGGCTCAAGGCGGCAGACGCCGATGCAGCCGGTTTGGGTCACGGAGATGTTCTTGAGACCGCGTTTGTTGATTTCGTCGATAAAAGCGGCGAGAACGGGTCTTGCCCCGGCTGCGATGCCGCAGGTTGCCATGCCGACGACGACGCGGATATTGTCATCGCTCTCCTCGCGAAGTTCGATGGTTTTTCTGGTTTTTTCGCGGATTGCCGCAAGTTCAGCCAAAGTTTTCATATCTGATGACCTCCGTACAAATTTTGAAGCTGTTCGCTGATATATTGTGCGACCCATTCGGCGATTTCGGGTTCCCCAAAATCGACGTCGCCGATCTGCCGAATGATCTCGCGGGAAGAAAAGGTGAAGCTGTTTTGATTGAAACGGTGCTCATAACTCCAGTCGATACCGGATCTTGAACCGAGCAGCGCGGTGACAGTGGAAGGCATATCGCCGAGCGGCATCCTGTCGATGTTGTCATAGATAAAATCCGCTGTTACCGTGGTTCCTGCTCCGGGTTCGGAGGTGATTTTGAAACTGCCGCCCGCCATCTCGGCCGCCTGTTTGAATAACGGGATTCCGAGGCCCACCTTTCGGGTGGTGCGGGTCGTGGTGAACGGGTCCGTGACACGGGCCAGAAACGCTTTTTCCATTCCCCGTCCGTTATCGGTGATCGATATGCGCAGCGTATTTTTAACGGGCTGCTCGTCGACAAGGATTTCAATCCGGGTCGCGCCGGCCGTGACGGAATTCTGCGCGATATCGAGAATATGGAGCGAGAGTTCTTTCATTACCTGTATTTATTGAGAATGCCCTTGATGTCTTTCGGAACCAGCTTGCCGTAGACCTCATTATTGATCATCATGACCGGTGCCAAACCGCAGGCGCCGAGGCAGCGGGTCGCCTCGAAGGAAAACTTCCCGTCGGCAGTTTCCTGGCCGCATTTGATGCCGAGTTCTTTTTCGATTTCTTCGATTACGAGTTTGCAGCCCTTGACGTAACAAGCGGTGCCGAGGCAGACTGAAATCTGGGTCTGCGCTCTCGGCGAGAGCAGAAATTGGGCATAAAATGTGGCGATTCCGTAGACCTCGGAAAGGGACGCGCCCATTCCCTCGGCAACGATCTCCTGAACTTCGATCGGGAGATAACCGTAGATCTCCTGCGCCCGCTGGAGAACGGACATGGTACCCTCGCCGTGCGTTTTTGCCTCGGCGATGCCGTCACGCAGCCGCTTTTCCTGTTCGGCGGTGCCTTTGAACGGCAGCGTTGTGGGTGTCTTCCTCATAACTAAGTTTGCCTCCTCGAATATTGAGAATTAAAATTTGCAATTTGCATATCGGATGCCGCGATGAGCGGCTTAACCGAGTCCATGTAACAGCGTTATATCCCGGTGGTGACCAACCGTTGAATCAACTGTTTTTTACTTGAAAAAACGGCATCGGTTGTGCCGTTTGCGGACCCGATATCCTCTAAGTAATGAGCATCGGAGTCCAACAAAACATTATAACGCATAAGTCGATTTTTTTCAAGGAATTCAGCTTTTTTTGGACTGAAAAGTTTTTTGGAGAGCTCAATGGTCTGAAAATCCATGTCCGGTGATAAAAAACCGAGGTTCGAAATGATCGAATTGCTTTCACGGTCGATATGCGCCGGGATTGCCGCCCCGTTGTGTTTTCTGACGAGCGCCGGAACGCTGTCGATCGGAATGGAAGCGGCGGTGACAAGCAGCTTCGGTTCGAACCCGATGAGTTCATCGTTTTCATCCCGCAATACCTGCCGCCCGTAGATATCGGGGCGGTTTTCGATGGGAGAACGCGCGGCCCTGACGATTTTTTCAAACGCGAGAGCGTCATTTAAATCGGCAAAAAGGCAGAGCACATGGATTTCTTCGGCGGTCTCCAGTTCCATACCCGGCAGGACCATCATATTCGGACAATTTTTTGCCGCGGCTTTGAGCACCGCTTCGCAGTTTCCGCAGGAGTTGTGGTCACACAGCGCGATCACATCCAAACCGCACAGCGCCGCCATGTTGACGATGTTGTTCGGGGTCATCTCCTCGTCGCCGCAGGGCGAGAGGCAGGAGTGGATGTGAAGATCGTAGTTCATTCTTTCAGCAGTTCATAGGTCGCGGCCGCCGTTTCATAGGCGGATCTGTCGGTTCTGAAAATCGGGAGCTCCAGCTTTTCCGCGCGTTCCGCGAGTTCCGGGTCGGGTTTGACGCCTTCGCATAATACCACACAGGCGACTTCGGTCATCGAGGCGACTGCCGCGACGTTCACGTTGGACATGATGGTCAGCCAGACCTGGCCGGCGCTTGCCCGGCCCATGACCCAGCTGAGTAAATCGCCGATATAGCAGCCGGTGATCGCGCGGTCTTTGCCGGTGCTGACGGTCTCGAGGTTCAGCGTTTTGGCATAAGCGTCAGTCGTCATCGCGGCTCAGCTCCTCATAGGATTTTTCGGTGTCATAATAGAGCGCAAGCTGTTCCGGCGTGAGGTTTTTGCGGATATGGCGCAGCTTTTCGCGCATCAGGTAGACGCACAGGCTCAGCGAGGACTTTCCGCGCACCACGTCTTCCGCCAGCGCCGCGCAGGTCGGCGCGCCGCAGGCTCCGCAGTCGAGTCCCGGAAGCAGCTCGGTCAGCCGTTCAATTTCGAGCATCATCTTCATGGCCTCGTCGAGGTTGTCGCTGAGTTTGACGCTCGGTTTCGCCTTGTGTTTTCCGGCGGCAGGTGAGAGTGGGGAAGGCAAGTCGCCGCTCTTGTTCTGAGAGACCGGCATATACCGCCGAAGGGACTTCAGCCGGGATTTGGCGATGAACGGATTCTCGACGGTCAGACAACCGCCCACGCAGCCCGAGGTGCAGGCGTTCAGCTCAATGAAATCGACGCCGGTGAGCTTGTCGTCCTCGATTTGTTCGAGTATCTTGATCGCGTTTTCAATGCCGTCCGCGGCGAGATATTTGTCGGTCAGAAGACCTCCGGCCTCACCGCCGCTGATAGCCCAGGAGACGCCCAGAATCCCGCTTTTTTGAAGCGGAGCCGGATCTTGGATATGGTTCATCGCGCTGACGAGCCTGATATAGATCTCGCTCATCGAAAACGCGCCGTTGATGAGCTGCTCGTTGGTATTCGGATGTAAGATCGCCTCGGTTACTTTAGCCGGGCAGGGTGAGATGAAAAATACGCCGATCTCCTCCTGCGAAAGCCCCGTCTTCTCGGCGGCCTGTTTGCGCGCCATCATCGCGGCCAGTTCGACCGGTGCGATGAAAGGCAGGATATTATCGCATAAGTGGTGGAAACGGGTCTCGATCAATCGCACGATTGCCGGGCAGGCGCCGGAAATGACCGGTTTTTTGATGTCCGGCTGCGCCATGTAAGTGCGGGTGAAATCGGAGATGATCTCGGCGGCGGCGCTGACTTCGAACACCGCGTCAAAGCCCATCGCGAGTAAACCGGACAATACGAAATCCACGTCTTCGAGGTGGTTGAACTGACAATAGAGCGAGGGCGGGGGCAGGGCGATTTTATATTTGTATTTGGAGTTTTTCAGTTCGGTGAGCGGCGTGCAGATAGCCTTTTTGGCGTGATTCGGGCAGACCCGGATACATTCGCCGCAGTCGATGCACAAATCCTCCAAAATTTTGGCCTTGCCGTCGCGGATGCGGATGGCCTGGGTCGGGCAGCGCTTGATGCAGGTGCTGCAGCCCTTGCATTTGTCTTTGTTTAATTGAACGGAATGAAAAATTTCCGCCATGCTGCCGCACCTTCTTTCCTTTAAAAATTCACGGTCATAATAACCTTGGTACCGACGCCGACTTGAGAGGTGATCTCAAAGGTGTCGGAGTATTTTTTCATATTGGGCAGTCCCATGCCCGCGCCGAAACCGAGGTTGCGCACCTCTTCGGGCGCGGTCGACCAGCCCTCCTGCATCGCAAGTCCGATGTCGGGGATACCCGGACCGTGGTCAACCAGTTTTATAGTGACAGAGTGTTCGCCGATTTCGACATCCGCAGCACCTCCGTCGGCGTGGATGACCATATTGATTTCGCCCTCGTACATGGCGATTGAAACCCGCCGGACGGCATCCGGAGGAATCCCGATCTTTTTCAATATGCGCTTGGTATCGCTGGAAGCCGCGCCTGCCGTCGTAAAATCGGAGCCGTCGACGTCATAATGCAATTTGATGTTTTCCGCCAAAGCTATGACCGCCCTTCTGGGGTGTGTCTTTATTTTTGGGAGCAGGGCTCGCCGCCGCGAAGGCCGTTCATGTACAAAATACCGCAGGCCTGATACATACGCTCTTTGGTTTTGAGAACAATGATGCCGGATTCGCGCGCCAGACCGAGCAGGTTCTCATCCGGCTGTTTTCCGCGCACAAAGACGATGCAGCGCATATCCATCATCTCGGCGGTGCGCACGACCTGGGGATTGACAAGACCGGTCAGCAGCACCGATTGTTCTTTGACAAAAGCAAGTACATCGCTCATCATATCCGCGCCGCAGGCGGAGTGGACCTCGCGGCCGAGGTCGCCGCAGTCGACACAGATCTCACAGTTGAGCAATTTTACAATTTCTGAAACTTTCATTGATAACCCTCCAAGCAGGCAAACGAGCGGATCAAAAAAATACCGGATCCACGTTCTCATTATATCAGATTGTTTATAATAAGTCAAACAATATCGATATAAAAAGAATGAATAGAATGCTGGAAAACGAATGAATAATTATAAAATTCGAATGATATATTATATAAATGTATTGACAAGTGTTTAATAATGGTATATAATTTATTCATACCTGAGATTTGGAGGTATAGAGTTCTATGAAAAAGACCCTTTACAGTTTAATGCTCTCGGACGACGTCGTGCAGGAAGTCGATCTGATGGCGCACCGGACCGGAACCAATCGTTCCAATCTTGTCAATCAGATTTTGGCCGATTATTTTTCCGTAACCACTTCGGAGCGCCGGATCAGCGATATTTTCCGCGCGATTGAGCAGCTCATGACGCCGATGCCGGAGTTGGTGCCGTTTTTCGCGCCGAACGCGCTCACAATGTCGCTGAAATCTTCTTTATCATATAAATACCGGCCGACCATCAAATACGAAGTCGCGATGTATCGTTCGGATGAGGACGCTTTGGGCGATCTCTCGGTGATTTTCCGGACCCAGTCCCCGGCGCTGATCGACGCGGTGACCGAATTCTTTCGGCTCTGGAAAACCATCGAAGATCAGAATCTGCCGGTTCCCGTGGACTGCGCGCTTTATGACGGGCGATTTGTCAGAGCGATCGGCGTGCCGGAGGGCAGGGATTGTCCCCGCCGCGCGGATTATCCCCGCCGCGCGGATTGTTCCTGCGACGACATCGCCGGAGCGCTCTCGGACTATATCAAGCTGCTGGACCGGCTCCTGAAGGGCTATCTCACCGGCTCACTGAATGAAGCGGATGTGGAACGGGAATACCGGGAAGACCTCGCCAAGAGAGAATTTATGATTTAAACTAAAAAACAAAAGGATTCCTGAAAGCAGGGAGGCATCAATATGAACACCAATCAATATACACAAAAGACCATTGAGACCATCAACGCGGCACAGGGCATGGCACAGGAAAACGGCAATCCGTACCTGATGCCCGAGCATCTGTTGTACGCTTTAGTCGATCAGGACGGCGGGCTGATTTCGTCGCTGTTTACAAAGATGGGCGTCGACTGCGACGCGCTTCTCGGCGAACTCGACACGATGATCGGCGCGCTGCCCAAGGTCTCGGGCGGCAGCGGGGAAGTGTACGCCTCCGCCGAAACCGGAAAAGTACTTCGGTTTGCCGAGAAGGTCGCCGAGAAGATGAACGACGAATACGTCTCGGTCGAGCATCTGGCGCTCGGCCTTCTCTCCGAGGGCACACCGCAGATCAAAAAGCTGTTTTCGCAGCACAACGTCACAAAAGAGCGTTTCTCCGAAGAACTCTCGAAAGTCAAGACCGCGCCGGTGACCTCGGACAACCCCGAGAGCACTTATGAAGCGCTGAAAAAATACGGCATTGATCTGGTCGAACGGGCCAGAAAGCAGGAGCTCGATCCGGTCATCGGGCGTGACCCCGAGATCAGAAACGTCATCCGGATACTGTCGCGCAAGACCAAAAACAATCCGGTGCTCATCGGCGAACCGGGCGTCGGCAAGACCGCCATCGCCGAGGGGCTTGCGCAGCGCATCGTGCGCGGCGACGTCCCCGAGGGCCTTAAAGAAAAAACCATCTTTGCGCTCGATATGGGTGCTCTGATCGCGGGCGCGAAATACCGGGGTGAATTCGAAGAACGGCTCAAAGCGGTGCTGAACGAGGTCAAACAAGCCGAGGGCAGGATCATCATGTTCATCGACGAGCTGCATACCATCGTCGGTGCCGGGAAAACCGAGGGCAGCATGGATGCGGGCAACCTGCTCAAACCGATGCTTGCGCGCGGAGAGCTGCACTGCATCGGTGCGACGACCCTCGACGAATACCGCAAATACATCGAAAAAGACGCGGCATTGGAGCGGCGTTTTCAGCCGGTCACGGTCGACGAGCCGACGGTTGAGGACACGGTCTCGATTCTGCGCGGCTTGAAAGAACGCTACGAAATCTACCACGGCGTCCGTATTCACGATAACGCGCTGGTTGCAGCCGCAACCCTCTCACACCGCTATATCACCGACCGCTTTCTGCCCGATAAGGCCATCGACCTCGTCGACGAGGCCTGTGCTTTGATCCGTACCGAGATTGACTCAATGCCGTCCGAACTGGACGACCTGCGCCGCCGCATCATGCAGCTGGAGATTGAGGAGATGGCGCTGAAAAAGGAAGACGACCAACTTTCGCGCGACCGGCTTTCCAAACTGACCGCCGAACTGGCCGAACAAAAAGACCAGTTTAATGCTATGAAAGCACGCTGGGAGTCCGAAAAGCACAGCGTCGATCGGGTCAAGGACATCAAAGTAAAGATCGAGCAAATGCACGGCGACATCGAGCAGGCGCAGGTCAATCTCGAATACGAAAAAGCCGCAAAGCTCAAATACTCCGATCTGCCCGCGCTCGAAAAACAGCTTGAACAAGCCGTTGCCGACAGCGAAAAGCGCTCCGGCGGCAATGAACTCGTGCACGATACCGTCACCGAGGAGGAGATCGCCGGAATCGTCGCCAAGTGGACCGGAATTCCGGTCACAAGGCTCATGGAAGGCGAGCGCGAAAAGCTGCTGCACCTCGATGAGATCATACACAAGCGTGTGATCGGACAGGACGAAGCCGTCAAACTCGTCACCGAGGCGATTCTGCGTTCGCGCGCGGGCATCGCCGACCCGAACCGCCCGATCGGCAGCTTTTTGTTTCTCGGGCCGACCGGCGTCGGCAAAACCGAACTCGCCAAATCGTTAGCCGAATGTCTGTTCGACGACGAACACAACCTCGTGCGCATCGATATGACCGAATACATGGAAAAATTCTCAGTCTCGCGCCTCATCGGCGCGCCTCCCGGTTATGTCGGTTACGACGAAGGCGGACAGCTGACCGAAGCCGTGCGCCGCAAACCCTACAGCGTCATACTGTTTGACGAGGTCGAAAAGGCTCATCCCGATGTTTTCAACATCCTGCTGCAAATCCTCGACGACGGCAGAATCACCGACAGCCAGGGCCGCACGGTCGATTTCAAGAACACCATCATCATCCTGACCTCGAATCTGGGCAGCCAGTATCTGCTCGAGGGCATCACGCCCGAAGGTGAGATCACCAAAGAGGCGCAGGCGGCAGTCATGAACGAGGTCAAAAACGCTTTCAGACCGGAATTTTTGAATCGTTTGGACGAGATCATCCTGTTCAAGCCGCTGACAAAAGCCAACCTGACCGGCATCATCGACATCCTGACCGAGGGCTTGAAAAAACGCCTTGCCGACAAGACGCTCGGACTCGAGATCACCGACGCAGCCAAGAACCTGATCATCGACAAAGGTTTCGACCCTTACTACGGCGCAAGGCCGCTTAAACGGTATCTGCAGAGCGCAGCCGAGACGCTGATCGCAAAGGAGATCCTGCGCGGCGACATCTCCGCCGGCAGCACGCTTTTGCTCGGCGCAAAAGACGGCGAACTGGTCTGCGCAAAGAAATAATGCAATAAAACGAGTCCGCGGCTTTTACCCAGGACTCGTTTTATTTACCGTTTCTTAAAATATTTTATTCCTATTATTGACAAAGCCGGGGTTTCCTATATATAATAATAGTTGAATAAAGCTGCGGAGGAGGATATTTATGTACTGCCGAAAATGCGGAGTGGAAAACCAGGATCACGCAAAATTCTGCGCGGAATGCGGTGAGAGGCTGGACGTCTCTCAATCGCAGAATCAGAATTCGAATACATACCAATCCCAACCCCGGTATCCCTATCCGCCCCAATCCCAATATCCGAATCCGCCTCAGTCTCAGCAGCAATACTATCCGCCGTACCAGCAGCCCTATTATCAGCAGGATATGTATGCGCAGCAGGCAGCCGCGAACAGCGCGGCTAACGCCTCACTCACATGCGGAATCATCGGCCTTATCATCGGAGGATGGATACTCGGAATTATCGCGATCTCACAGAGCAATAAGGCGAAAAATATGGGTTATGTCGGCGGCAAGGCTACAGCCGGGCTGGTTCTCGGCATCATCGACATCATCGGCTCGGTGATTGTTTCCATTGCTTTGATGTCTCAAATGGCGAATTATTGATTTTTTGTCCATAGCCGAAAAATTCCAAAAACATCCGGTTTATCAAGACACCCGCGTATTCTCTGCGGGCGTCTTTTTTTAATTATCGCGACGGAGAATCAATGATCTGCGGGCTTGCTTTTCTCGGGCG